>TARA_R110000868_G_scaffold262401_1_pt1 | contig 182410 bp, 183 predicted proteins | sample TARA_R110000868 | Tara Oceans TARA_R110000868 (sample SAMEA4397489) | marine metagenome | biome: Polar Biome; feature: [SRF] surface water layer (ENVO:00010504); material: water (ENVO:00002006), including particulate matter (ENVO:01000060) such as... | depth 5 m
ATATATTTTCTGCCCTAAAAACACATTAACACCCTATAAAACATAGGATTTAATTTTTACTTTTTTCTAAGCCCACATTTTACCTTTAGCTCTCTGTTGACATAATGGCTTATATATAGGGCGATTTTGCTCTGTCATTTATAAAATTAATGCCCCTATATATAAATAAAAAGAGATTAATTGGGTAAGGGCAAGACGCGTATGGCACTAGACGCACAGGCTATAGATAACTTCTATGAGGCTTTTGACACGACAACATCATTAAATTCCCCTTCTGCATATGTAAGGGAAGTGACGCAAGAGCATACAGCTTCTCCCGAAGAGTTGATGAATAAACTTGTGAGCGAAGCACGTAAGGACTATCTGTTTTCAGATATGCCTCTCATTGCAATGCATAGAAACGAAATTGAACAAATAGCGCCTCAAGATAACTTTGAAGGTAAACTTAAGGATTTATTTTCTCAAAAATTTGAGAAACTTCACGATGATTATAATATACCTATGCTGGAATCACCCGATGAACATTTTAATAACAACAATGAAAATATCAGTTCATTTACTGAGTTTGTTCATAGCGGTGTTGACGCAATTCACTATAACAGATTCAAACAAAAGTCTACCATTGAACACCTAGAAGAAAAGACTTTTAAACCCGCCCACGAAAGGGACGCACATCTATGCGCTATGTCGTCTGGTTCAATTGAGCCGTTAAATAATAGATTAGAGCAAATTACAAGATGGGATCAAAGTTCATTTGCGATCACAACAAACCTTACACCTGAACAAAATTTCAAGCGTATCATCGACCATGAATTTTCTCACTGCTATCAAGACAAGAATGCAGCAATGTACAGAAAAACAGAGCGCAGTGATGAAACAAGGTCAGACCTAAATAGCATAGGGCAAATGGCTCAAGAAGGTTATTTGGACCGCAACATGATTGACCACATCGCACTCACCCGCGCTTATGAAGCAATTTTTTCATCCCCATACCTGGACAATAGAAGTGTAGATCATTTAACGTCACCAGAAATAGAAAAATTACAAGATGTTGACTTTTCAGAATTTCCTAACATGTCAGAGAAGGAAGTACAAGACTGGGCAATACAGTTTAATGAAGAACATAAAGAGCAGTTTTTAACAAGCCCTGAATTACGTGATGTTATTCACGGTGAGGAAGATAAAGAACTACACGGCAACAAAGACCCTGATAAATCTTTATATTCAAGGTTAGATGACTTGCGTGCCGAGGCTTTTCCTTTTGTAGAGTTCAACCGGTCATTACCAACGCCGCTACAAATTGAATATATCATGGAAAACGCACCTGAAGATGCGTTAACGCTCTATCAGCGTGTATTTCTAAAAAAGTTTATTATTGATAACGCGCACGTTGTACAACATAAAGACGATGTTATATTAGGCTTGCGTGAAGACAACCACTTAACAAAAGATCTAAAAAGTGATATTTACATACCCAGTTTACAAGATCAGGAGTTTGTAAAGGATGCTACATACTTATGGGACACAGCTGATACAGACCTTAATAAAGAATGGGTATTAGAGGCAACAGAAAGCAATGACCTGACAAAACACTTATGGCGCGAGAACAACGACGACGATATATATAACTTAACCGCAGATGAGCGAGAACACCGTCTTACACAGTATGTACGTGCACGCGAAGCAGAAGGATTTAAAAGTACATCTCAACAATCTGCATTTGAAAAGGCTTACGACACACAGACCGCATTGATTGCGCAAGCACATGAGTATGAATATGTGGTGCATGAACTATACCCAGATACCATACCTCTAGCAATTGATGATAATTTAAGATATACCTCCGAGCTAAAAGATGGTAACGCAGGTGAATATGACATATCAATGAGCCGATAAAAGACAAGGTATGCATAAAAAAAGCCCCGATTAAAGGGGCTTTTTTTCGATCATGTAAATTACAAAACTATGCAGTAAGCACTTTTTCGGTTTCATCAACCTTACTTGCAAATTCTTTTTCATGCAGCTTTTTACCGTATTCGCCGTCCATAAACTCACGTACAATAGGACAAGTTATTGAACGCATCCAATCTGCATATTGCTGATAGGTAGAATTTCTTTTGTTATAAACTTCATGGAAAAATGCACAATTAACAGCAAACAACAATTCTTCATCTGACGGATAAAACTGTGCAACATCGCCCATTTCGGCTTGAGGCATAATACGCTGCGCTGTTAAGCCTTGCTTTAAGTTAACATTATATTGAAAATAAATATTACCGTCACCGTCTAACGGCCACACAATACTTTTAGACCAAGCTTTTGGGCTTGAAACATTAGCCAATGGGTAATAATAATATTTTGCAGAATACGTACCAATAGCATAGCAACGGTTACCTAATTTTGAACGGCAAATTTTAGGTGGTGTGCTTACATCATTAGAGTGTTCATGGGAAAGTTCGTCTGAATTGAACCTGCCAAAAGTTAGAGCATTTAATACTTTTTGAAATATAGTCATAGCATGACTCCTTAAAGGGGATGGTACTTAAAAGTACCTAAAGGGCAAAGAGAATATAAGGGTTTAAAATTAAACCAAATGCAAAAAAAGCATTTTATACCATTAAGGGATAAGGGCAAACGTGTGCCTATGACACGCATTTAAAAGGTATAAGCTAAAAGCTGTTAAAACTTCATTGCCACCATAAGCCTTGTATACAAATAAATCAACCCTGATTAAATCTTTTTATAATATGCGAGCGCACAAACCCTGCAATTTTAGATGTATCGTCTAAAGCGTGGCTTGGCGCCTTGGCAGAAGCATCACCCAAGTTATAAATATACCCCTGATTTTTTAAAACTTTATAAAATGTATTAAATTTACCAAGCGGTTTGCTTTGCAAGTTTTCATCTAAGCCATATAAGTAAACTATTTTACCTGTTGAACAAGCCTCTGACACCATCGACACGCTGTCACAAGTCACAAGTAAAGCATCAGCACAGGCTAAAAATCCTAAATAAGGGTTTTCCCCCTCACCGTCCCAAAAGTAAGTTTTATCCCCTTTTAAAACGTCCTGCAAAATAGCTGTTTGTTTATCACCCGTGCGACGAGAGGTCGTCACCATTAAGCTATAACCTTCTTTTTCGGCAAAATCTTTAAGCTTTTCTGCAAGATCACGCGCTTTACTTTCGTCAAATTTAAAGCGTTTATTTGACCCGCCAACCAATACAGCCAAACGTTTTTCTCCAATATCATGAAATGATTTTTCCCACTTCATGTGCGCTTCTTTAAGTTTGAGAGACGTCACCAAATTAGGCGCACCCACCGTCACAACCGTTTGTTCGGTTTGCTGCGCACCTTCATGCGCAGGTGAAGCAACCACATCAAAAAAGCTTAAATTCTCACTATTAAACAAGTGATCCAAAAAACTGCCTGGCTTAAATTTCAAACCAAATCTATTTAAAGGCGTCATCATTTGTACCGTCACCGTACTTGGATTTTTCATCTTTATCCACTTACTCACAGGCACTGTTAAGTTGCCTGTAGCCACAACGATATCTGGCCACGGCGCTTTCGGTAATGCCTGCACTTTTAAAGGCGGCCAAAAAAAGGACAACAAACTACCAAACATTCTTTTCTTAAGCGGAATAACTTTAATTTGTTCAGGCGATACACACAAAGCTTCGGCCACACCCAAACTTTGGTTTTGGTGTCCTGGCTTGCCGTCACTTAAAACCCAAATTTTCATATTTTCAAAAAATAGTGGTGCGTTATGCATTATTTCGCCTTCAATTCTCTTTATATTCGTCGATCGTTCGCTTTTTATACCCTTGCTATACTATACCGCAAAATAAAAAGCACAACCAAAAAGGTTGTGCTTTTAAATTCGACAGTCAGGTTAATCAATTTCTTGCATACTTATACTTTTAAAAAGCGAGAATGCACATACTAAAACTAAAGGAACTGCCAAACCAAGGCATAATGCGCCCCAGAAAGTTTGATCAAATCCTTCAAAAACAACGGCGAAATTAGACAGAACGCTTGTTAAAAAATGATAAGCGAACGAACTAAAAAACACAGCTGGTAGAAATGTGCAAACACATACACTTGTAAAAAAGTCTTGGGTCTTTTTCTTTTGCGCTTTATTGATAAACATAGTGTTTTCCTTAACGGTATAAAAAAAACCGCAAATCAAATTGTAAGAACTTACAAAGCTCTTATTGATAAACGGTAAGATAAGATATTATTCTGTAATCTTATGGCACCTCACTCAAAAAAAACACCCTAAAATACTGACAAAAAAAGAGCCTTCAATAAAGAAAGCTCTTAAAAATCGAGAGAAATCAATTATTCATCAAAATTTTTATTCTGTAACCTTTTGCGTTTAGTAACAAAATAAAAATACATCAAAATAGAAAAACCAACCAAAGCCATGAGAAGTGATGTGGCAATACCCATTTCGACTACGTCAAAAATAAGACTGATAAAGCTGACAATTGCAATACAAGACGCTGGCCATATTAAAGCGCGCCTATTAACCACATACCCCAAGGCCAAGCCAGTTAAAGATACAGATAATGCAATGACACATGCAACCGTTTCAGAAACATCAAACAATTCAACACAGGCAAAAACAAGTAAAATAATAGAGACTGTGTAATTCAATGCCATCCACGGATTATACCCCTGTCTGTTTTCATAAACCAAACTTGAAACCAAAAGAACAAAGCTTATTAAAGCAATTTTAACAGCGTCAGCATTTGCAACAGGATCAAAAAATGCATGATTGAGGTTTAAACTCACAAGCGCAAGCAACGTAAAGACAGCCATAGAAACAGGCGCTAAAATTTTGACGTGACGTTGAAAATAAGCCGCAACTGCAAATTGAACGCCCATACCGCCTAATAAAACCTGTAAAAGAAGCCGACTATTTTCTTCTAAAAAATCTTGGCCTAAATAATGATAAACAGCAACGCCAAATCCCAAAGGTTCCAATAAAATAGAAACAATAATAAGCGAAACAATAAGCCCTGCGGAATCAACATAATCATCTCTTGATAAAAGAAGTGCTGTGGCAAAAGCAGTAACACCCGCCCCCATTGTTAATAATAATTGCTGGACAACATTCAAGTCATACCAAAATTGTACAGCAGCAAAAACAAGGCCCACAACTAAAAGCAACCCTGCTATAAAAGTAACTATACGCACTAAAGTAGAAGCTGTATTAGGGTATAAGGATAAAATTTCCGTTTTGGAAATATGATGCGCATTCACAATATTTTGGATTTCTGCAAGTGCAGATTTTTTTGAGTCGGACATAAATAACCTCTTATATAAAAGATAAAGATGTGTATATTAAGAACAATATATACACATTTAATAAATGTATGCCAAGTAAAACAAAGAAATACTATAAAAAAATAAAGGCCTAATTCAGCAGCAACCACTCGGCTTCATAGCTTTCATTTTTCCAAACCTCTCTCTTAATAATAGCATCTTTAAACACGTCCGACGACTTAAATTGGCTAAGCCAAATTTTTGTTTTGTGAAATGGTAAAGCGTTCCACCAACTTTCATCCAAAAGCGCCAAGCGATAAACCAATGGTAATATCGCAGCGTCTTTAAATGTAAATTTTTGGTTTTCATCTAAGTATCCTTTATTATTATATAAAGTTGTTTCTAGAATACTTAGATAAAACTCTGCGCAGGTTTGCCACGATTCCCCTGGATAATTCCCAGGCGTTTTATAACGCTTAAAGGCATCAAAGAATGACTTATCCCCACGTTCAATTAAATCTGCATGGTCTTCACAATCCAGCCATTTTTCAGGATCATTTACACCAAGCGCATAATGCATAATATCTAAACTCTCTTCAAAAACGGTTCCATCATGTAAAACTAAAACGGGGACAGTCCCTTTTGGAGAATAATTTAATAACTCTTCGGGTTTACAATGTAAATTCACCTCTCTCACTTCACACTGAATACCCGCCATAATCAAAGCCACACGCGCACGCATAGCAAATGGGCATTCATTGTAACTATATAATGTTGGCGGCTTTGTACTCATAATTTTATTTTTCTATCATTTTTCATTCATCCACATATAAATTATGCTCCTTAAATCACGATAAACTATGCCTCAAAAGGAAAAGCCTATTCCCTATTTAGTATAGGCATAAAAAAAAGCGCCCTTGGGCGCTTTTTTTACAAAAAATTTACACACCGTAATCGTGGCGGTTATCTGTTGTATGGTCAGCAATGCGCATTGCAACTTCATTAAAGTCTTTAACTTCAGCAACGCCTTCAATAAAGCGTAAACCTAACGCATGATCTTCATCGCTTTTATCAATGCAGCCATCTTTTAGAACAACAACTTTAAAGTCGTGGTCATGCGCTTCAACAGCACATTGTGACACACTACGCATTGTAGAAAGACCTACAACGTAAAGTTCTTTAATGTTATTTGCGCGCAAAACAATTTCTAAACGTGTGCGTGAAAATGGTCCAAAACGGTGTTTGTTAATAACAGGCTCATCACCTTTAGGCGCAACGGTTGGAACAAACTCTGTCCCCCAATCACCTAGTTTTAAGGCACCCAATTCTTTAACACGTTTAAAGAATGGGGATACTTCGTCAAGCTCATGGTAATTCTTACCTGTAAAACCTGTACGTGTGTGAACAACAAGCCCACCCTGTTCGCGAACATGCTCTTGAATGCGTGCAATGCGCTGAACAACGTCATGCTTAGATTCAAATTCAACAAAACCTTCAGAAAGCTTACCTTCCGCAGAAAGGCAGTCATTAATAAGGTCTATACAAAGTAGTGCAACTGTCATTTTTTCACCTATAATCTTATTTAATTGCTTATATCAAGCGTTTTATGAACTAATTTTAACATAATTAAAAGAAAAAAATACGCCTTTTACAAAATACTTCAAAAAGGGCAAAAATGCCTTGACCAATGTAACCAAGAGGCGTAAAAGCGCCATTTGAAGTATATATTTATTTATGCATATTTATAGATATATTAAATATATACCTTCAGTAAATTACAAATTTTAACAATTTAAGTGAGAAATTATGAATGTAGAAGCAGTTGCAGGCCACGCTAGCATTAGTTCTTTTCAATATTGGACAGCTATCGTCCTTTTCCTTGCCACTTACGGTATAGTTTTAACAGAGCGCATTAACCGTGCCATTGTAGCTGTTTTAGGTGCGGGTTTGATGGTACTTTTAGGCGTATTAACGCAAGACCTAGCCCTTAAAGGTATCGACTTTAATACAATCGGCCTTCTTTTAGGTATGATGATCATTGTGGTTATCACTAAAGAGTCTGGTGTTTTTCAGTATGTAGCAATTAAATCAGCAAAAGCTGTGCATGCTAACCCAATTGGCGTACTTGCAGTATTTTCAATAGTAACAGCGGTTTTTTCAGCCTTGCTTGATAATGTCACAACCGTATTACTTATTACCCCTGTTATTCTTTTAATCACGCGTGAATTAGGCGTCAAACCCTATCCTTATCTATTTAGCAGTATTTTAGCTTCTAACATCGGGGGAAGTGCCACTTTAATTGGTGACCCACCAAACATTATGATTGGTTCTGCCGCTGGATTAAGCTTTAACGATTTCATTATCAACGTTGCGCCTATTTCAGCAGTTATTATGGTATTAACTATGGCTCCTTTACTTTTAATTTGGCGTAAAGACCTTGTAGCAAGCGAACATAATAAAGAGCGCATTATGAAGCTCAATGAAAAAGAAGCTATTAAAGACCCTCTTCTTTTAAAGCAAGCCATGTTCACTTTAGCTCTTGTAATTCTTGGATTTACGGTTGGCCATGGCTACCACATTCAGCCAGCTACATCTGCTTTAATTGGTGCTGCACTTCTACTCCTTTTAAACAATTACAAACACCACCACGACGAGCAAGAAAAACGCGTTCACGCTTCAATTGCCGAAGCTGAATGGGTCACACTTTGCTTCTTTGGTGGTTTATTCGTTGTTGTTTACGGCCTAGAACACGTAGGTGCCATCAACCAACTTGCCGACATGATGTTAGAATTCACAGCAGGAAACTTTGAAACAACTGTTTTCACTGTCCTTTGGGGCTCTGCCATTATATCAGCACTTGTTGATAACATTCCATTCGTTGCCACAATGATCCCAATGATCCAAAACATGTCAACAACCTTTAATCCTGAACAAATCAGTATTTTATGGTGGGCCTTGGCTCTTGGTGCATGTTTAGGTGGTAATGGTTCTCTTATTGGCGCCAGTGCCAACCTTGTGGTGGCAGGCTTTGCCTCACGTGCAGGACACACCATCAGCTTCTTAAAGTTCATGAAGCTTGCCTTCCCATTGATGCTTGCAAGTATTGCGATCACGCATCTATACATTGAATGGCGTTACATGTAAGAATTAGCTCTTACGCATAAAAAAGCCTCCTGTTGGAGGCTTTTTTCGTTAATAATTACTCACACCAAACAATAGAACAACGCGAGGTGCTGTAGAGCCCACTTTCACGGGTGACTTATGAACTGCAGCTGGATCATATAAAAAGCTACTCCCTCCCTTATGAAGGCTCACACCTTGCGTTTTTATTTGATATTGATTGTAACGTTTATCAACCGTTAAAAAATTATTGCTATCTGATAAAGGCGTGTTAAACACATAGCTATCAGATGCTAAGACAGCACGTTTATTTGCGTATAAAGCTCCCTCACCTATATAGTTTTTAATACCAACAAGCGGGTTACTATCACAATGCCAAAAAGCACCATGTTTATGCGTTTTAAGGTTGTGACGGCTGGTTGTAAATGTTGCAAATGTTGAATAATGTTGAGGCAAAAGCTGCAAATACGACTTCAATTCCACAATAAGAAATTCAATAAAATCTAAAGCTTCTTTTTGAGCTACATTTAAATGTTCACTCAAAAGATTTTGAATATTGTTGCACCAAGCAAGTTGCGAAACATTTTCCTCTTCAATATAAAAATCATAATTTTTATTGTAACTTTCATACTTAATAGAAAAAGAAAAATCTATCTTCAGCGTAGCCAGGCGTTCAATAATACACTGCGCAAAAGCAGGCACATCGTTATACTCAGGCCAAAAACAGACCTCAACACTAGGATGATTATTATGAACCTTTACAAGTTCATCTTTAGAATTTACAACAACTGCCTGCGGATCATTCACAGGTAATGTCATATGCATAAGTTGTCCTTACCACCCAAAGGGTGAAAATCGTAAAAGAAAAAGGCTGTAAAGGCCATGTAGAGTAATATTAATTCTATATATAACCCCTAATAAAGAAACTTCAAGCATTTTATATTAAATATAGCGAAATATATCAAGATAGAATGGATTTATGAGCCATTCACCAGTCATAAAAAAAGCCCGCTAAAAGCGGGCTTTTTAAGAAAGGAAAGAAGATTACTTCTTCTTACCTTCTTTCATTACAACGTGTTCACCTAAGTAACGCACACCTTTACCTTTGTAAGGCTCTGGTTTACGCTTAGAACGAATTTCAGCTGCGAATTGACCAACAACTTGCTTGTCAAAACCAGTTACTGTAACGTTTGTGTTACCTTCAACAGCAACAGTAATACCTGCCGGTGCTTCCATTTCAACTGGGTGAGAATAACCAAGGTTCATTGTAAGTTTGTTACCTTGAACTGCAGCACGGTAACCCACACCACGTAGTTCTAGTTTCTTCTCAAAGCCTTCAGACACACCTGTAACCATGTTGTTTACAAGAGCGCGAGAAAGACCCCAAAGAGCCATAGATTCTGCATTTTCTTTCTTAGGCGTGAAAGAAATTTCTTGTTCAGTTTGGCTAAAGTCAATTGCAAATGGAACTTCCCATTCAAGTGAACCTTTAGGGCCTTTAATTGTAATTTGACGACCTGCAAATGTTGCTTCAACACCTGCTGGTAGAGTTACTGGGTTTTTACCTACTCGTGACATTTTTTACTCTCCCTTAGAATACTTTGCACAGCAATTCGCCGCCCAAATTTTGTTCTTTAGCTTGAGTATCTGTCATCACACCTTTAGATGTAGAAACAACAACCATACCAAGACCGTTCGCTACCATTGGAATTTCTCTTGAATTAGAGTAACGGCGCAAACCTGGACGAGAAAAACGGTCAATTGTGCTAATTACCGCTTTACCGCCTGAATATTTTAGTTCAACTGAAAGCGTTGGGTGCTTAGCACCTTCAACGTCAGAAAAGCCACGGATGTAACCTTCGTCAGATAAAACTTTAAGAATGCTTTTTTTCACTTTAGAAGCAGGAACTTCTACAGTTTTTTTCTTCGCTTGCAAACCGTTACGAATACGGCTTAGCATATCAGCGATTGGATCAGTCATAGTCATATTATCGATATCCTTTAAATAATATATTTCTATTCATTTGTGCACCATGCACAGAATTAAGGCAAGTTATGCACCATTACAGCCATAATTGCAAGGTCTAAATATTGTTTTTTATAAGAAAAAATAACGCTTAGAAGGGCGTGTATACAAAAAAAACAAAAAAAACAGTAGATACTTATAAGAAATACCACCTTTACAAATACGACCTTGGTGGCTTGATAGATAGCTATGGTTTACCCACTTCAACAGCATTAGCCACAAAACTCTATATCATCTAACATAACCTTCAGTCTTAAAAAGTCGAATCATTCAAATAAAAAAACCTTCCATACGGAAGGCTTTTTTATTTCGTTAAACTAACAAAGCGCCAGTGTAGGCTTTACGCTGATATTATAATGCTTAAAAATATCGTACTCCTTGCCCTTTTCACAAGGGCCGCCAATACTGCGAATAGCTTCTGAAATAGCATCAAAAACCATAGTGCCAAATTGTAAAGATGGCTGACCTGAGACAGCTATTTGTTGAGAAGTCGATGACTTACCTTCTCCCACAAATTGAATTTTAACTTTGGTTGAAACAGTAACCTCAAGCTTACACATAATATCAGAGTTATCCATATATGCATCGCTCATAACATCTTCAAACTGTTCCATCAATTGCTCACGCGTGACATTGTTCATAAGATTCGCCTCGATAAGTATATATGGACAGTGCGCCCAATAGTAAAAGAATAAGTTTATTTATAATTAAATTATAAGAAACCACCCCCCTATTTACAAGACATAAAAAAAGCCCGCTGAAAGCGAGCTTTTTAAATAATCTAACCGATTACCAAGATGATTTAGTAACACCCGGTAGTAAGCCAGCTGAAGCCATTTCACGGAAAGTGATACGGCAAAGTTGGAACTTACGGTAAACACCACGTGGGCGACCAGTTAAAGAACAACGGTTACGTAGACGTATTTTAGAGCTGTTTGGTGATAGCTTGTTCAAAGCATCACGCGCTTCCATACGTTCACTGAAATCTAGGCTTTCATCAATGATTTTAGCCTTAAGTTCAGCGCGAACAGTAACCTTGTTTTTTACAAGACGTTCACGTTTGTGTTGACGGTTTACAAAGCTTACTTTAGCCATTTGCAATAGCCTCCAATTCTGCGTTAGTCTTTTTGAACGGCATGCCGAATTCACGTAGCAATTCACGACCTTCATCAGGTGTTTTTGCAGTTGTACAGATAATAATATCCATACCACGAATTTGGTCAATCTTATCGTAATCAATCTCAGGGAAGATAATTTGCTCTTTAATACCAAGAGCGTAGTTACCTTGCTTGTCGAATGATTTAGGATTCACACCTTCAAAGTCACGTACACGTGGAAGTGCAATTGTAACCAAACGGTCTAAAAATTCAAACATACGTTCACCGCGCAAAGTCACTTTACAGCCAATTGGCATGCCTTCACGAAGTTTAAACGCAGCAATTGATTTACGTGCACGTGTTACAACAGGAGCTTGACCTGCAATAGCAGTCATGTCCGCAACAGCGCCATCAACCAATTTTTTGTCTTGAGTTGCTTTACCAACACCCATGTTCAGAACAATTTTGTCCAGCTTAGGAAGTTGCATAACGTTTTTGTAACCAAATTTTTCCATCAAAGATTTTTTGATTTCGTTTTGGTACAGTTCGTTTAAACGAGTAGTCATTTTTCAGTCTTCCTTTCTATTAGCTGGCCAACACTTCGCCGCTACGTTTTGCAAAGCGAACTTTTTTGTCGCCTTCCATTTTGTAGCCAACACGTGTTGGTTTACCGTCTTTAGGGTCAGCCAACATCACATTTGACATGTGAATAGGCATTTCCTTCGTTACGATACCAGGTTCTTGGTTCATGCTTGCTTTGTTGTGGCGTTTAACCAGGTTAACACCAGAAACAACCAAACGGTCAGTCTTAACGATCACAGAAGTGATTTCGCCAGTCTTACCTTTATCCTTACCAGCAACAATAACAACTTTGTCACCAGTTTTAAGAGGTGTGTTAATTGTACGGACCATTATAGTACCTCCGGTGCTAATGAAACAATTTTCATAAACTGTTTCGCACGTAGTTCACGTGCAACAGGTCCAAAAATACGAGTTCCAATTGGTTCATTCTTCTTATCAAGCATAACAGCGGCGTTTTTATCGAAACGGATAACTGTACCATCTTTACGCTTAACATCTTTTGAAGTACGCACAACAACAGCGCGGCCCACTTCACCTTTTTTTACTTTACCACGAGGGATAGCATCCTTCACAGCAACCGTAATGATGTCACCAACACGAGCGTAGCGGCGTTTAGAGCCACCAAGCACCTTGATACACTGAACGCGTTTAGCGCCAGAGTTGTCAGCGACTTCGAGTTGAGTTTCAACCTGAATCATTTTTATTTACTCCCTTTAGAAGAAGCAGTGTCCGCAGACATTACTTCGAACTGCTTGAGCTTAGAGTGTGGTGCACATTCAACGATAGAAACAGAGTCACCTTCAGAGAAAGTGTTGTTTTCATCGTGAGCGTGGTACTTTTTGCTCATGCGGATTGTTTTACCGTATAGCGGGTGTTTGAAGGTACGTTCTACCTTAACAACCACAGTTTTGTCACCTTTATTACTGACAACTGTACCTTGTAATACGCGTTTTGGCATAATTTATACCTCCTTACTTAGCTGCAGAAGCTGCACGTGCAGTTTCTTCGGTTTTTAATTTAGCAATGTTCTTACGTACTTCACGCCAGCGGTTTGGGTTTTCAAGTTGCCCAGTCGCCTTTTGGAAGCGAAGATTCATCTGCTCTTTACGTAGGTTCATCATCTCTTCTTTAAGCTGAGAATCCTTTAGAGCGGTGATCGCTTTGTTTTCCATTATATAAGTCCTCTTTCTTTAGAACGTTTGGCGTGTTACGAAACGTGTTTTAATAGGGAGCTTCATAGCTGCTAGGCGCATAGCTTCGCGAGCAAGTTCCTCTTCAACACCAGTCATTTCGTACATAATACGGCCTGGTTTAATTCGAGCGATCCAGTAGTCAGTAGATCCCTTACCTTTACCCATACGCACTTCAGCAGGTTTGCCTGATACAGGAACGTCTGGAAACATACGAATCCAAATGCGTCCACCACGAGCAATCTTACGTGTCATTGCGCGACGTGCCGCCTCGATTTGACGAGACGTAATACGAGCGGGTTCAAGCGCCTTTAGACCATAATCACCGAAGTTCAAAGTAAAACCGCCTTTGGCTTTACCGTGAATACGACCTTTATGAGCCTTACGGAACTTCATTTTCTTAGGTTGTAACATAGTTACTATTCTCCTATTTTCAAGTGTTCTTCAAAAAGAAACTTATTTTTTAGTTTGCACGTTGCTTTCAACACCATACTTCTCACCGTGGTTAATCCAAACTTTAACGCCTAGAATACCGTAAGTAGTTAGTGCTTCTGCAAAACCATAATCAATGTCAGCACGAAGTGTGTGAAGTGGAAGTGAACCTTCCAAGTACCACTCTGTACGAGCAATTTCTGCACCGTTCAAACGACCCGCACAGTTGATACGGATACCTTTAGCACCGTTCATCATAGCGTTTTGAACTGCACGCTTCATTGCGCGACGGTAAGCGACACGACGCTCAAGTTGTGAACAGATGTTTTCTGCTACAAGCTGAGAGTTAATGTCAGGTTTACGAACTTCTACAATGTTAACGAAAACTTCACATGATGTGAATTTCATCAACTTCTGGCGTAGAGTTTCAATGTCCGCACCTTTTTTACCGATAATAACACCAGGACGCGCTGTGTGAATAAACACACGGCAAATTGTTCCTGGACGTTCGATTACAACTTTAGCAACGCCGGCACTTTTAAGTTCTTTTTTGAGGAACTTACGAATGTCGAAATCTTCTTTTACTAAGTTTGCATAGTTGTCTTCAGCGAACCATGTGGAATCCCACGTACGGTTAATACCAAGACGCAAACCAATTGGATTTACTTTTTGACCCATTATGCTGCATCCTTATTTACTGTTGGTTCTACTGCTACTTTTTCTGCTACAACGATTGTCAAGTGACAACGTGGCTTAAGAATTTTACCCATACGACCGCGGGCACGACAGCGCCAACGCTTCATTTGGAAACTCTTATCTGCCATTGCAGCTTTTACGTACAAGTTATCTACATTTAAGTCGTGGTTGTTTTCTGCGTTTGCAATCGCACTTTCAAGAAGTTTTTTAACTTCAACAGAAATCGCTTTCTTTGAAAATGTTAGATCTGCAAGAGCTTTATCAACCTTGCTTCCACGAATCATATCTAGAACCAAACGTGCTTTTTGCGCGCTTGATTTGCAGGACTTCAGAAACGCTTGTGTTTCGTTGTCAGATAGACGACGTGACTGTTTAGCTTTTGCCATAGTCTTTTCTCCCTAACTTATTTCTTAGCTTTTTTGTCCGCACCGAACGCTGTGTGCGTACGAGTCGGAGAAAATTCGCCAAGTTTATGTCCTACCATATTTTCCGTAACTAAAACTGGAATGAACTTGTTACCATTATGTACAGCAAATGTGTACCCTACAAACTCAGGCATAATCATGCTACGGCGTGACCATGTTTTAATGAGCTTCTTACGTGGGCTATCCAATTGAGCCATCACCTTTAGAGCTAGGTGGTGGTCTACAAATGGGCCCTTTTTAATTGAACGAGGCATATTTATACTTCCTTACTTAGCATAACGGCGACGAACGATTAGCTTGTCCGATGCCTTCTTAGGTTGACGTGTACGCTTACCTTTTGTAGGCATACCCCATGGAGATACAGGGTGACGACCACCACTTGTACGACCTTCACCACCACCATGAGGGTGATCAACTGGGTTCATGGCAACACCACGAACTGTTGGTCTAACACCCAACCAACGTTTACGCCCAGCTTTACCTAGGTTTTCGTTAGAATGGTCTTGGTTTGAAACAGCACCAACTGTTGCCATGCAGCTTTCTAGAATCTTGCGTTGTTCGCCAGAACCTAGACGCAGCATCACATAGCCAGCATCTTTACCTACGATTTGAGCGTACGCACCAGCACTACGTGCCATTTGCGCGCCCTTACCAGGCTTCATTTCAATGTTGTGTACAATTGTACCTACTGGGATGTTCTTCAAAGGAAGAGCATTACCAGGAAGGATATCAGCTTTAACACCTGCAATAACCTTATCGCCAGCTTTTAAGCGCTGAGGTGCGACAATGTAAGATTTTTCGCCATCTTCGTACTGAAGAAGAGCAATAAATGCTGTACGGTTAGGGTCATACTCAAGCTGAAGTACTTCTGCCCACATATCTTGCTTCGTACGTTTGAAGTCAATGATACGATATTTTCTTTTGTGTCCACCACCGATGTGACGCACTGTAATGCGACCGGTGTTGTTACGACCACCTGATTTTTTCAGGGGACGAGTCAGACTCTTTTCTGGACCACCCTTAGCCAATTCGCTACGGTCAACTGTTACCAGTTCACGGCGACTTGGTGAGGTTGGTTTATATGTTACTAAAGCCATATTTAACTACTTTCACTCAAAATTAAACGCCTGCAGAAACGTCAATGTTATGACCTTCTGCGAGTTTTACCATAGCTTTTTTAGTGTCACTACGGCGGCCCATGTGGCCTTTAAAGCGTTTTGTTTTACCTTGCTGGTTCAATGTGTTTACTTTTGAAACTTTTACACCGTAAATGTTTTCAACAGCTGCTTTAATCTCTAATTTAGTAGAGTTTTCAGCAACCACAAAAGTGACAACATTGTCCCCTGCGATTTGGCTTGTTTTCTCAGTAATAACTGGTTTCACAAGTACCTGGTACATACGTTCTGTTGTGTTTGACATTATTTAGTCTCCTTACGTGAACGACGGTTTAATGTTTCTTCAACCATAGGAAGAGCTGCCTTAGTAAGAACAAGCTTTTTCGCTTTTAGGATGTTGAAAACGTTAACGCCTTCTGTTGGAACAACACTAATGTGTGGAATGTTACGTGTTGCTTTGTCAAAGTTTTCGTTGATAGAATCAACAATAAACAAAGCAGAAGTAATATCCAACTTACCTAATGCAGCACGCATAGCTGATGTTTTGTGTGATGTAGCAGTTGCTTCATCAATGATCACAATGTCACCAGATTTTGCTTTAGCACTCAAAGCTGTTTTAAGAGCTAGAGCACGTACTTTTTTAGGCATATCAAATGCAAACGAACGAGGTGATGGACCAAATACTACGCCACCGCCACGGAAGATGTTAGCGCTTTTAGCACCGTGACGTGCGCCACCTGTACCTTTTTGACGGTAGAATTTCTTCTTCGTCGCACTTACATCGCTACGGCCTAATGTTGAAGCTGTACCAGCGCGCCAGCGTGCCTGTTGCCAAAGCACAGCACGTTGAAGCAAGTCTTTACGAACTTCAAGGCCAAAGATGTCAGCTGACAGTTCTACAGAACCACCTTTTTTGCCATCTAGTGTAATGATATCTAATTTCATTTCAATATTCCTCAAATTATCTTAAGACTGAGCTTCAGCTGTAGCAGCTGTTGCGTCTTGGTTAGCACCCGTTTTAGCCGCTGAGAAATCTGCCTTAGCAGTTTCAATAGCAGATAGGTCTGGGCCTTTAAGCTTCACAGCATCTTTAAGAGTCACAACGCGACCTTTTGATCCAGGTACTGATCCTTTAACAAGAATAAGGCCTTGTTCAGCGTCCACGCGCACAATCTCAAGATTCTGCTGTGTACGTTGTTTGTCACCCATGTGACCAGCCATACGTTTGTTTTTGAATACTCGACCAGGTTCTTGACACTGACCAACAGAACCGTGTGAACGGTGTGAAACAGAAACACCGTGAGATGCACGCAAACCACCAAAGTTGTGACGCTTCATAGCACCGGCAAAACCTTTACCGATAGTAATACCTGTCACGTCTACCATTTGACCTGGTAGAAAGTGGTTAGCCAAAAGTTCAATGCCATTGTCTAGCAATTGATCTTCATCAACACGGAATTCAGCCACATACTGCTTAGGTTCAACACCTGCTTTTGCAAAGTGACCTTGTAAAGGCTTGTTTGTGCGAGAAACTTTTTTCTCACCCATACCAATTTGCACAGCGTTGTAGCCGTCAGTTTCTACTGTTTTCTTTTGAGTTACTTGACAGTTTTCAACTGAAAGAACAGTCACAGGAATGTGACGACCTTCTTCGTTAAAAACACGAGTCATACCAACTTTTTTTGCAATAAGTCCTGTACGCATAATATCTCCCTTACAACTTAATTTGCACGTCAACACCTGCAGCAAGGTCAAGCTTCATTAAAGCTTCAACCGTTTGAGTTGTTGGATCAACAAGCTCAAGCAGACGTTTGTGTGTGCGAATTTCAAATTGCTCGCGTGACTTCTTATTCACGTGAGGGCTACGTAGAACTGTAAACTTCTCAAACTTAGTTGGAAGTGGGATAGGCCCACGTACAGACGCACCAGTGCGTTTAGCAGTTTCAACAATTTCAGCTGTTGACTTGTCTAGCACATCGTGGTCGTACGCTTTTAGGCGAATCTTAATGTTTTGGGTCACTTGATCCATAACAATTTATACCTCATATACGAGCGTGGAATTCAAAGAATCCAGAGGCTCCCGGTTTTTATAATACATAACTCACATCCAAAGATATGGTTACATTCCAATGAATTTCAATACCAAACCAACCAAAAAAGGACGGTCTTCCGCTGAAATTCTTCCTGTCTTATAGCAAAGGTAGTGGGTATATGCAAGGGCTAAATGTTTATTTTTTTAGCATTTTTGCAATTAAATCAAAAAGGTTATGAAAAACAATGGTTTTTTGTATACATGGCTTGTTTAACGTTAAAAGTTATCATTTTTAACCACAAAAAACACTTGAAATAAAATTGCGGACCAAATCTGCAATACCTTCTTAGAAGAAATAATAAAAGAGACGACCACTCCAACTTTACACTTACGAGATTTACACCAAATTAAACCGACACATCGAAAACAAAAAGCCTCCACATGGAGGCTTTTTTAATGTGGTAAACAAATACAGCTATACCTTCTTTCCAACAAGTGCTTGCTCAGCCATCGCATCACACTGCGGGCATACACGACCAGGCTCTTTAAATGAAGCACGGCGTAAGTCGGCTGCAATAAGTGAATAACCGCAGTTTTTGCAAATAACAGCATCGTCAGATGGCTTGAGGCCATGACCAACAGCCACACGGTCGTCGAACACATAGCACTCACCTTCCCACAAAGACTCTTCCTCAGGCACTTCTTCAAGATACTTCAAGATACCACCATCCAAGTGGTAAACTTCTTCAAAACCTTGATCAAGCATGAAAGAGGTTGATTTCTCACAGCGGATACCGCCTGTACAGAACATCGCTACTTTTTTATGCTTTTTCACATCCATATTATCTTCTACCCACTGCGGCAACTGCTTAAATGTTTTCGTATTCGGGTTCACAGCGTTTTTAAACGTACCCAAGTGCAGCTCGTAATCGTTACGTGTGTCAATCGTGATAACATCTGGGTCGCTTATCAGCGCATTCCAGTCAGCGGGCTTAACATAGGAACCAACTATCTTTTTAGGGTCAGCCTTATAGTTCATCGGTATCGTTTCTTTTTTAAGCTTTACCTTTGCCTTTTTAAAAGGGTTCTCCTTTGTAAAACTTTCTTTATGCGCCATGGCAGCAAAGCGTTCGTCACTACGAATCATCGCAAGCACAGCGTCCACACCTGCACGCTCACCTGAAATTGTTGAATTGATCCCCTCAGGCGTAACAAGGATTGTACCCTTCACGTCATGGTCTATCATAAATTGCTTCCAAAGAGGCTGAAGCTTTTCGCAGTCAACCACATCCACAAAGTGATAAAAAGTTGCGCAAACAATAGGATCATTGATATTTTCAACAAGAGGAGAAACCTCCTGTGCTGGTGTCATTGGCGTATATGTTGTCATTTCAGTTCCCTTATCAGTATATGAAATCATTAATCTGTGATGCTTTTTTAACCAAAACGAAATAAATTGTCCACAAAAAAAAAGCCTCCCATGCGGGAGGCCTTGCCATAATGGCTAAATCGATTGTCACACTTTAAGGTGCAACGTAAGGTGCGGGCTTATAAACAACAAAGCGCGTTTTAGATTCCTGCTCTTCCCAACGGGTTGCAGCATAATTTTCAGCTTTAAATTTATTCAACTTCATTTCAATAACAAGATCAGCACCACTTTCATAGGCTTCACGTGCGAAGTTTTCTAAACTAGCAGATGAAATATCAGCCAAGAAACGACCATTGGTGTCACGTACAGACTCAATTGTCTGGAAAACCTTAACAGCCTTACCATCCACACCCAAACCATCAGCGGGTTGCTCTAAAACAGCAACCATTGTAGCTTGAATACCAAAGGGTGAACGCTTAAGCTTTTCAGTCACCAAAGCACGTGCCCAATAAGCTTCGCTATACTCATACACCTTAGTTACCACCAACTTATCCGTTGGCTGATTCGTTGTCGAAGAGACTTCGAAACCAAGGTGACCTGTATAAGAACGCCCTACCTCTTGACCGTCAGCACGCTGATCAATAGCCGCCTCATAGCCCTCTGTTGGTATTAAAGTTAAACTTAACACTTGAAAAGTAGAAGAACGCCAAACACGCACGTCATAAGGTTCCCAGATGTTTGTATGCGCTGAAATTGTTACGATATCAATATTACGGTTAATACACTTACCGTTAACACTTAACATCACATCACCAGCCAAAATACCAGCAGTTACTGCAGCATCTTGCACTTTTGAAACATAAACTCCCACACAATTCATTTCTAAATTGCTTGGCACATTAAGAGCCGCAGAAACATCTTTATTCACTTTAGCCAATGCAATACCAAAAACTGGCGCACTTGGACGACCCAAAGTACGTAAGTTCTTTAATGCCTGATCAAGAGACTTATAATGAACTGCAAAATTTAACCCTACAGCGTCACGCGTTCCAAGTACATTCATGCCAACAACTTTAAAAGTGTTTGCATCCACCAACGGCCCACCAGAATTACCAGGGTTAATCGCCGTATCTGTCTGCACATAAACTTCAGACTTTCCAGTTTCAGGCAATGTACGCAACACTTTTGAAACAGTTCCTTTAGTTAATGAACCCATTAAGCTAAGCGGGTTACCCAAAGCAAAAACTGGCGTGCCAAGCCTTAAATCACTAACGATTTTATAGCGTGGCAACCCTGTACATTCTTTAATACGGAGAATGGCAATATCAGCAGATGGATCGTCATAAACAATAACACCAACTTGCTTCAATTCATTTTCAAGCTCTGTATTAAAAATAACATACACACGTTTAACACCAGCATTCACATCAATAACACCTGTTTGTCTGTTTACACCATTTACAACATGACTGTTTGTTACCATATAACAACCAGACAACCCATAAGGCGAAACATCCACAAGCCAGCCAGAACCTAAACCACCAGCGCCGTCATAACCACCATCACGAACAATGGCAGCAACAGAGCTAAATGCGGTTGCAATATCAACAGGCACAGAGTAAGCCTCTGAATCTGTAGAAGCAGTTACAAAGCCTGAATTATCAACAGCAACAACATTTGAAACAGCCGCTGTATCAACAGTTATATCCGTAGATACCGTTGTTCCCGTACTTACGTCGTTTAGATTAAATAAGGCAAATGCAACCAAGACAGCAACAACTGCCAATACAATTTTAGATAATTTCATAAAAATTACCTCCACTAAGGGGTAGAAAAAAGAATACCCCTTAATTTCAGGGATTCTAAGAGTTAAAAGAAATTTTCATATTTAGGAAGATCTCACGTTAAAGATAAACATCTAACTAAGCTGTCAAAAGCTTAGGCGCTAAAACGTTAAAGGTTAGATTTAATAACAATCTATATATAAGATAAGATAAGACAATGAACATATCAAGAGATTATAATACTTTTTGTAACAAAATAAATATAACCATACACTTGCAGCACAACTTTTTTTCACGAACGCGGTATTTAAACAAAAAAAAGAAGCCCCAAAGGGCTTCTTTTAACTGATATACAGCTATTACATAAACCTTATGGGTTTGGTGTAACAGTGTAAGTTAGTGTATCAGTGTATGTACCGTTACCAACACCTAAAGTGGCACCAGAATCAAGAATGAAGGCTTTGATAGCAGTATCATTACCACCACCACAGTTAGCTGCCGTATCCGCCATACCAACGTATGAAGTGTTAGCACCTTCAGCATGTGGAGCAAAAGTACCAGAGGCGTCAAAGTCAACAGAAACAAGATAAGTAATGTTATCTGTTCCGTCCGTTAACACATAACCAGAACCTGCACCGTTTAGTGAGTCGATTTGTAAGAATACATCAGCACCGTTGTTGTAGTGCACACAAAGAGTGTTAGTTGCAGACACATCACCAGCATTTGGTACATATGTGTTTGTACTATCACCATTATCTAACGCTAAGTCAGTAACAGCGTTAATTTGAACTTGCTCAAGAATATCCATTGTTACGTCAGACGTAGCAGAAGAAGTAGCTTCAAGCAAACCTTGAGTAGCTGCGTACACAGAAGAGGCAGAAAGAGCCATAACTGTACCAGCCATTAAAATTTTAGACATTTTCATCGCGATTTTCCTTTCTTATTTAGCATCTAGCTTCTTGCCCGATACTCACTTGATAGTTTTTGTACATAAGAGACGATACATTCGTTAACCTACATGCAAACATCTATCAATTACTAGTATTATACATATTTAAATTCACAATGCGAATAAAAAATGAACAATACGTTTCACTTCTCTTATATGGGCTGTAATAAGCAATTGCCATGCCAAAGCTTAAAAATTATACAAATAATATAAAAAATACCTTTAAAAATGCAAACAAAACAAAGCTCTATAAAAAAACAACCCCCTGTCATTTTTTATTTCTGACAGGAGGTTTTAAAAAAAATGACACCTATATATTATTCAAAAGGGGCAATTTTTAGTTTTTTATTAAAAGCATCATAAGCCCTTGCTGTCCAAACCAATGGAATATGAGGCTCTATTTTAAAGAAGAATTTTTCCCCTGGGCTTAAACGCTCAGGTGGTAATTCCATACACCCCTCCCCTTCAGAAGATTCATAACAGTAATTTCTATGCATACGCATTTCTGACGTTATATTACCTTCATTAAAAAGAGTGACACCATTTTCATCACGTGTAAAACTCACGTTAAAAACAGGGTTTTTGGGCGAAACATAGACAAGTATACCCGCTGAAGTGTTAGAAGATATACCACCCATAACAACCTTGTTAGGAGATGCATCATCGCCTTTTTTCACAGTAACTTCCTTAGGTTTATAAGCCAAAGTGTAAACACGCTCCTTGTCAGTAATAGCCTCCGTACGTACCATACGCACCGCTCTTGACGTTTTAGGCTCCAACACAAACTTTTTAGGCGCTAATAAAAAGTGGTTATCAACAACTTCCATCTTATAATCTTCTTTATCTAGCTTATTTACGCTATCTAGGTTTGTAAACATTTTCAATACAGCTTCAACCTCAAACGCCTTACTTGCATTATTATTAGAAACTTTTAAGGTTTGATAAGCCCTTTCATTCGCTAAAAAATAACGCTGAACTGCCCCAAGAGAAATATCCATCTGCGCATAAGCGGAATTGACATATAACATAGCACCCATCAATAACATTAAGAATTTTGCTTTAAACATTGTTACACCTTTTTTATTTTTGTTTAGAATTATTTCTTTAAAGAATAAAGTGCAAGAAGCATACCCATTTTACCCCCTCCACTCAACATCTTTATAAACATCAGACAACCGAGGTCTAGCATTTTAAAAAATCGCATAAGCATTTCTGCCATTTTTAATTTAACTAGGCAATATTTTCCTATTACTTCATGACAAATATTCACCTTAACTATTACAGTAATAATCGAGTGTAACAAATATAGGAAACAACTGTGGGCAAGGCAACATTACCAAGCGATATCTTTGACACCCTAAAGGAAATTGGCGAAGAGGACTATTCAACTATGAATACTCTTATAAGCCTTTACCGTGAGCAGGCTCCTGAAATGATAGCGTCTATAAAATTAAACGCATCACAACATGAACCACTTGAACTGCAAGAAGCAGCTCATGCTTACAAAGGCGTGTGTATGAATCTTGGATTTACCCCGCTAGGAGACATATGCCTTAATATCGAAAATGCTGCCTCACAAAACGACTATTTGCGCATCAATGCCCTTTGTGTGCAATTAGAAGAATCTCACAGCGAACTTGTTTCACATATAATTGCCCTAAATCACGGGTAAGTTGCCCCTGTTCACTCACCCACAAAAAAGAGGCCTATTACCCCAAGGCCTCTTTTTTACTTATTGCGTCATAAAAAAGCCCTCCGAAAAGGGCTTTCTTTAGTTTATTAAGATTCTGACATCCAGTCAGTTTTTTCTTTAAGTGGGTGGTAATATTTACGCTGCTGATTAAATGCGTTATGCACCATCCACCCCATATCCAACGTAATGTCGCCCATTATTTCTTTCACAAGGTCTTTCATTTCACGGCGGTCTCTGCTTGCAGAAGGTAATGCGCCTTTAGAAGCCTTGCGCAAACGACTTTTTTCAACAATAACAGTTTCACGCATTAAAATACGGCTTTTTGAGTCACGTACCAAAAACTCAAGCTCAAGTGCAACATTATATTCACCCATACGGTTTAAGAACGCATGTTCAATTGTCGTTCTAAAACGCTTCACATCCACTTCTAAGCCAAGGCTTATCTTCGCATCGTGCGGATAGTTCATGTACTTATTCAAAGAGCTATCAACATAGTCTTCAATGCCATTTAATAATTCATTAGGCTTATATTCAAAAATAATACCGTCGTTATCTAATGAAGCACGCTCTTGAGGTGCGCGTAGGTCAGTTACACGCATTACATTAAGCTTAAAAGTCTCATTTTTAAGCGTTTCTTTTTTAGCTGCATCGTCTTTAAATGAAATAGTATCCCAATCTAGAGCAAAGCCATATTCAGGCCCTTTATTAAAGGGTGACGATTGCGAGCAACCAGCAAGCCCTACAATACAAACGGCTGTTAAAATTATTTTTTTCATGTTCATGAGCGTTGTCCTCTTCCCCATTCGACAATTTTATTATTAAATTGATAAGCAATATCGTTAATACATTCTTTATAAAGGTTATGCCAAACCTCTTTGTCTTTTTCTATATTTTTAGGCGCATTTTGGTCATGTGTAAAAATAGACCCCAACGATCCTAGCAACGCTGTTGCTTCATTACTTTGCGCAATGCAACTAAATACACCCGTTGCAAGAACCTTACCTTTTTCGTCAAAACCTGTCACATCCAGATAAAATGAAACCGTATAATCCCAATTTTGCCTAAAAGCGGCGTAATCTTTTAATTCCACGCGTAACGTTGCATCATCATAATCATACAAATTTCGGCCATTCACTTTTTTAACAAGCAAATTAACCAACATATCTTCTTGGAATGTGTATTGCTCACGCTTCGAAAGAGTATCAATCAGCGTTTGCTTTTCCTTAACATCACGTAAATCCACAAAACTTTCTATAAAGAAATTATATGGCAGCTTTACAGGCGTTTTATCTTCCTTGTGTATATATTCTTTCGTGATACTATTCATACAACCAGAAAGCATCAACACAGATAAAATCGATAAAATAAATTTGTTTTTCATAAACGCGATCTAAAATTCTTATTATTTTTCAGCTTTAATAGCAGCCACCACTCTTGGGTTTCCACCCAAGTCATTAAAGCATTGAACATTCGCCCAACCTTTATTTAGCAATGCCATTACCGTTTCTTTTTGATCGTAACCAATCTCTAAAAGCAACAAGCCACCTTTATTAAGTTTAGCATAAGCTTGTGGTATAAGGGAACGGTAACAATCAAGCCCATCATTTCCCCCATCAAGGGCAAGCATCGGCTCATAGTCCTTCACATCGTCCATAAGCGTTGGAATAACTGCACTTTCAATGTAAGGCGGGTTACTCACAACAATATCGAACATCTCATCAACATTCTCAAGCCAAGCGCTTTTTATGAAGGTTGCGCGGTCAGACAACCCCAAATTAGTGGCGTTTTCCCTAGCAATTTCAAGAGCTGTGTCATTCATATCAACACCGACACCCTTAAATTTCTTAAACTCGCTTAAAATACTCAATAATATAGCGCCACTGCCCACACCTAAATCGGCCACAGTCCCTTGGGCTTGCTGGTCACAAACCGTTGCTAAAAGTGTCGCAATCAAGGTTTCCGTGTCTGGTCTTGGAATAAGTACGCCTGGTACAACCTTAAAAGGCAGCCCCCAAAATTCTTTTTCACCTAAAATGTAGGCAATAGGTTCTTTGGCAGCCCTTCGCGCAATGAAAGCGTTAAACTCTAACAGCTGCTCAGGCGTTAAATCATCGCCATCACGCATAAAAAGTTCAATTTTTGTAAGCCCTGTGGCTTTAGAAAGAAGCAAAGTTGCGTCCAAGGCAGCCGATTCACTCGCAGATGCAAGTGTTGAGGTTGCCTTTTTAAGCGCTTCTTGAATAATCATTTAGAGCTTTCGCCCAAAGCCGCCAAACGACGAATTTGGTCTTCAGAGATCAGCGCATCAATCACGTCTTCTAAAGATTCACCTGCAACAATAGCGTCTAAACTGTGCAATGTTAAACCAATACGGTGGTCTGTCACGCGGCTTTGTGGGTAGTTATATGTGCGAATACGCGCACTACGGTCACCTGTACCCACTTGTGATTTACGGTCATCAGAACGCACTTTATCCAATTTTTCGCGTTCCGCTTCATACATACGAGAAATAAGGACTTTCATTGCCGTTGCTTTGTTTTTGTGTTGTGAAGACTGGTCTTGGCACTGCGCCACGATACCTGTTGGTACGTGCGTAATACGCACAGCCGACTCTGTCTTGTTGACGTGCTGACCACCAGCGCCACTGGCACGGTAAACGTCAATACGCAAATCAGCTGGGTTAATATCAATATCAACTTCTTCAGCTTCTGGCAAAACAGCAACTGTAATCGCTGATGTATGTACACGTCCTTGAGATTCTGTTTCAGGCACACGCTGCACACGGTGCACACCCGACTCATACTTCATACGTCCAAAGACACCGTCACCACTCATTTGCAGGACAGCATCCTTCACACCACCACCATCTGTGGTGTTCGATTCCATAATCTCGGTCTTCCAACCTTTCTTTTCAGCATAACGGATATACATGCGCATAATATTCGCTGCAAAAAGTGCCGCTTCATCACCACCAGTACCCGCACGAATTTCAATAATAACGTTACGGTCATCGGCTTCGTCTTTCGGTAAAAGCATAATCTGGATACGCTCTTCCAAGGCAGGAATAGTAGGAATAATCGCTTTAAGCTCTTCTTGAGCCATTTCCTTAACATCAGGGTCGTTAGATTTTACCATTTCTTCTAAGTCGGCGCGCTCATTAACAAGCCCTGAAAGCTCTTCGTAAGCCGCAACATATGGCTTTGTTTCAGCATATTCTTTATTAAGCTTTGTAAAACTTTCCATGTCGTTTGTTGCATCACCTTGTCCAAGCAAAGCTTCAAGTTCGTCGTGGCGCACTTTAATCTGCTGTAATTTTGGTAAAATACTCATTGTAACCCCTGTTTTAATTTCCGTATTAAATTGCCGTAATACTAGCAATATTGCAAGTTTTTTGTCGTTATATAGAAAGATTTAAAGAAAAATAAACAAACACAAAATAAAAAAATATGTGTTGTTAATGGAAATGGTGCCCTAAAGCAAGCCCTTCGTCACGCATAACATCAAAAAACGGGCACTCACCGCTAGCTACAGCCGACGTTTCACCTTGAACAAATTCAACACGTGGGCAATGCACGTCAAACATAAGGTTTAAAGCCATTTCAATGCCTTTTGCCGGCACCAAACCACTTTTTATCATGCGTGTTGGTTTATGCATTAACTTATTCAGGAGCAAGCGTGTTGCCTCCTCAGCCTCATTCGATGGGTAACTTTGCAAAACCTCAGCGCGCACAGATTCAAATGTCTCACGCAAATGCTTTACCATATGTGCATTTTTACGCTCATCACTCCACTTATTAAAAGCCTGAACCTCTTCATTGATAATTTCTTCAGCGTGCCCAATTTCAGCAGCACGTTTATCTTGCGAGGCGCGCACTTGCTGACCCAATTTATCCATATCATACAATGAAACATAAGGGATAAGCGATACACCTTCTGCCACATTACGTGGTACAGCAATGTCAATAAAGGTTAAAGGCACATTTAAACGTGAACGCATAGCATCATTTACCATATTCACCGTAACAAGAGGGTCAACTGCACCTGTACAGCTAATCACAATATCTGCTGTTTTTAGCACCTGCATAAGTTTAGGCATACGCACAGCCTGTGCACCAACTTCTTCTGCAAGTTTTTTAGCATTTTCAAGCGTGCGGTTTACAATTGTAATAGAGCCAACATCTTGCGCTTTTAAATGCCTTGCCGCAGCCGTACACATTTCACCAGCACCAATCAACACCACATGACAGCGGTTAAAATCAACAGGAAAAACGGTTCTGGCCAAACGCACCGCAGCTGAAGCCACACTTACAGGTTCAGAAGCAAGCACTGTTTCATGGCGCACACGCTTACCTACATGAAAAGTTGCATTAAAGAATTTATCCAAATTTGTTTTAACGTGCCCCGTATCTTTAGCTTCTTTATAGGCTTGCTTCATCTGGCCTAAAATTTGAGACTCGCCCAAAACCATAGACTCTAAAGAAGATGCCACGCTAAACCCATGTCTTAACATATCTTCGCCAGATTTTTGGTAAATATGCGATTCAAGTTCGCTTGGTGCGATCGACGCTTCTTCTGCAAAAATACGCTTTAAATTTTTAAGCGCATGTTTAGAACTATGAGAACAAGGCGATGAGACATAAACCTCAAATCGGTTACATGTTGAAAGAACATAAAGTTCACTTGCGGGTAATTTAGCGGATAGATCTTGCATGGAAAGACCGCTCAAACGCTGACGCACATCAACACTTGATGCGTGATGGTCAACCCCTAAAATAAACGATTTTTCTAACATATAAGCTTCTTACCTTTAAATTACACCGATTTAAATTTGTTTAAAACCTCATCAAAGGTTAATTCAAATTGCGTACCTTCGTCCATATCTTTTAACTGAAAAACGCCTTTTTCAAGTTCAGACTCACCTACAATAATCGTATAAGAAGCCTCTGCTTTGTTCGCTTTTTTCATTTGCGCCTTAAATGAAGTAACCTCAAGCGGCATAAGGCATTTTACATTTTCAAATCGCAGCGCTTCAGCCAGCTTCAAACAGTCAAAATACCCCTTTTCATCCATCACAACAAATGAAACAGGTCGCTCTTCTATCACTTGTCTGTTCATAATACTTTCTAGGCGCTCCATCCCACAGCCAAAACCAACCGCAGGCACAGATTCACCACCCAATTGGTCAAAAAGACCATCAAAACGGCCTCCACCAATCACCTGACTTTGCGAACCAAGGCCTTCACCGTGAATTTCAAAAACAGTGTGCGTGTAATAGTCCAAACCACGTACAAGACTTGTATCAATTTCATAAACAATACCAAGCGCTTCCAAACCTTGTTTTACGGCATTAAAATGCGCCATAGATGTGTCACACAGGCTATCAATTGGACGCGGAGCATCTGGGATAAACTTTTGGTCTTCACGCTCTTTTGAGTCCAAGATACGCATTGGATTTTTTGCCAAACGCTCTTTCGATTCAGCACTGAGCTGATCTTTAATCGGCTCAAAATATGCCAACAATTTTTCACGGTAAACAGCACGGTCTTCTGCCGTACCTAAACTATTTAAACGTACCGTCAAATCACCCTCTAAACCAAGCGTTTTTAAAAGTGCCACACCAGATGCAATCACTTCTACATCGGCATAAGGTGCCGCGATACCAAAACATTCCACACCAATTTGGTGGAATTGGCGGTAACGCCCTTTTTGTGGGCGCTCATAACGAAACATAGGTGTTCCTACGTAATAAAACTTCAAAGGCAGGTGCTGACGCAGACCATTGCTAAAATAAGAACGCACAACACCGGCTGTCCCCTCTGGACGCAATGCCATCTTTTCACCGTTGCGGTCTTCAAAGATATACATTTCCTTGCTTACAATATCCGTAGTTTCGCCCACAGTACGCAAGAAAACGTCCGCTTGTTCAAAAATCGGGGTACGAATTTCACCATATCCACGTTTAGAAAAAACACCACGCGCTGTATTTTCAATATAATTGAAACGGCTTGCTAATTCTGGCAAAGCGTCATAGGTGCCTCTTGGCGGTTGTAAGTTTTTACTCATTTTTGAAATCCATTATATTAAGACCATGCCATTATCAGGCTGAATTTTATTAATCTTGACCTTTTAACCAACGGTTATAGGACTTTTTATCAAGACCTTCACCATAATAGCTGTGTATAAGGTAATTGGCGTCCGCTGGAAGCTTTTTAACAACACCACCCCATGAAGGGCCAATGAGACCATAACCTTTACCATCAATAGTCATCGCCACTTTATGTGGGCGCCCTAAATCTATCAAAGCATCTGTGTCATTCTCAAGCCATACTGAATGCCCTGCTTTTAACACAGCATTTAAATATGTTTTATTTGTTTTAGGGTTATAAACTTGATACCAAGCATCTTCTAAGGCTGTAAGCATCACACGTGCGCCTTCAGGCTTTGTGCCAATCACTTTATCTTTAGCAATTTTAAAAGCTGTTTCTTTAATTTTTTGTTCGGCAATCAGCATCGGAATCAGCTCTTCTTGACCTAAAACCATCTCTTCTTCGCTTTCACTGCCACCCTTAGGCGCAGACTGCATATCAGCATTTTCATCAATAAGTTCCTCTATTGCCCCATTTTCGGTAGCGGGCGCATGTTTTGTAGAATCCGCCACAATCAAAAAGTAAACAAGTGCTAAAACACTTACCAATATCAATACTAAAAACGAAACACCTACAAGGCTTTTATCAACAGGTTCAGCCAATTCATCATCAACTGTTTTTTTAGGAGGTGCTAAATTAGGAATAAAACCGCTTTCCATTAAACGATCAATGAGGTGTACATCATTTAAGCCAACAAGCTTTGCGTAGCTTTTAACAAAACCGACAATATAAGTTGCACCTGGCAATTCAGCGTAATTGTCTTTTTCGATTGCAATAATATGCTCAACACGAAGATTAAGTTCATCTGCAACATCTGTCACTTTTAATTCAGCTTTTAAGCGTGCGGCACGTAATTCCTTACCCACACCAAATTCAATTGTCATTTGACTCATTAAAACAAGACTCTTTAATATTATTTTATTTGTATGTTTATCATTTAAAACACTATACACCACAGCAATCAAAAACGATAGTCACAATGACAAAAAAAATACGCCAAACAAAAAAAAGACCGCTATAAAAGCGGCCTTTAAACTTTTCAAAAAGCTTACAGCTTGCTAGCGAGAACGCGAGAACGGTTCTTACGAGAACGGCGGACTGCTTCACGTGCTTGACGCTGACGTTTTTCGAATGGTTTTTCACAGTGACGACGCATCTTCATTTCGCGGAAAACGCCTTCACGGTTCAATGTTTTTTTCAAACGACGTAGCGCTTGGTTTACATCATTACCTCTAACTTCAACAGAAATCATACCTTCTTCACCCCCTCTCTAACAATTATCTAAAATTCATATTCATGGTGCAAACACCAAAACTAATGCATATATGCCCCATTTCTTCCCCAAATGCAAGGATTCTTTAAAAAAAGATAATTCATGACTTGAACTTTTAATATTATGCTTTACTCTTTACCTAACAGGGGATGAAGATCAGCTAATAATAAAGTTAAAAAAATGTCGCGCAGAAAACCACACAACGTCAATTTGTTTCAGTTATGGAAATTCTTTACCCAAGGGTCAGGCTCGGCTAAAACTGCCTTTGAAAATTACCACCTTGTGCGCCGTAAATATGTGGTAAGCCGCGCCGCTGACGCTTTTAACCGCAATAAATTAGAACCAGCCCCGCTTTTAAACCTCAACTTATTAGACATTGGTTGCGGCACCAGCAAACTTGCTGAAGAACTTACATTTAGAGGTGCGGACGTTACCGCCATAGATCTAAGCAATGACTGCATTGAAAATGCGCAAAAGCAAGCCGAACAACATGGTGCCATTGTCAATTTTATACAATGCACCCCTCAACAACTTGTAGAGCAAGGCCAAAAATATCATATCATTTTGTGCATGGATATTTTTGAATATGTAGACCACACACATGGTTTCATTAAAGAACTGCCTCACCTCCTACACGAAGATGGTATTGTTTTATTTTCAACAAACAACCGCAATTTCAGATCGGCTTTCGTTCATATCTTATGTGCACAGTGGCTATTTAAATGGGTACCCAAAGGTACATATAAGTTTAAGAGGTTTAGGACACCAAAAACGCTTATTGGTAAATTTGAAGACAACGGATTTGAAATTACAGACCTATGCGGTGCTTACCTCGACCCTAAAGAAAACAGATGGAAACGCTGCGAAAAACCCGCTTCACGTTATTTAGGTTCAGCTGTTTACAAAGGTGTTAAACCAACAAAAAAATAATTTGAGCAAGTGCGGCTAAAAATAAGGCAACCGCACTGATAACTACAGGCATCTTACCCATAATAAAACGCCCTATTACACTTTGAATAAGTGCAAAAAATGCAAACCAAACCAGCGTAAACGAAAGCATATAAACAAAGCCATAAAAAGCACCTTGCTGTAATACACCGACCGTTTTAACCTGACTCATCAAAACATCTGGCCATACATAACCTAAAAATACAAACGAAGACAACCCCACACCATAAGCAATGGCAATGATAGACCCCATAGATAGGTCATCCTCAGTATCGTAAGAAACTTTTTTCTTAGTCACAGGCTTACTGTAAAGCCACGCACCACAAGCAATAAAAAACAAAACAGCCAACAACGAAATAGACTGCGCCCACGAAAGTGGCCCCATAACCATATCCGCCATATTAAATGACGTGAGCGATGTCGAAGCTAAAAAAAGTAGCACGCCAAACAAAGCAAATGATGATAACGCTGAAAAAAGCGTCCAGCTAACATCACCAAGCTTTGGCTGAACTTCATTTTCTCGATTCACAGTCCCATAAACAAATAAAACCAATAAAAGGAAAGCGCATAAGGCCTTAAAACCTAAAGCCCCTATAAATCCTGAAAGAATAATATCCAATAAACCTGCGTAGGCTGACATATCCATGCGCTTCCCCTTTAAAATATAAAATTAAAACAATTCAACCAATTTGCCACGGCCGTGCAAAGCGTGCAAATCGTCACAACCACCGATGTGTTGGCCATCAATAAAAATTTGAGGTACCGTATAAGCACCGCCTGATTTTTGAATCATTTCGTCACGTTTTTCAGGGTGCGCAGCAATGTCAATCACCTTAAACTTCTGACCAAGACCTGTTAATAGCGCCTTCGCTTTAATGCAGTAAGGGCAAGTTGGTTTTGAATAAACAATAATATCAGCCATGTTAAATATTTCCTTTAATTGAATTTTCGACGTAGCATATTGTTACCACATCAACCTTTCTTGCGCCAGCTTGTTTTAAGCATTTTGCACAAGCCTCTGCCGTACTTCCTGTCGTCCAAACATCATCTATTAAAAGAATATGTTTGCCTGCCACTTTCTTTTCATCCACCCAAAATGCACCACTTAAATTACTCTTGCGTGCGCGTGCCGATTTTCCCACCTGCGGTGCCGTTTTCTTTAAACGCTTAAGCGAAAACAACTCAACAGGGGCATCTATCAACCCCACTAACCCATTCGCAATCAATGCTGACTGATTAAACTGACGCATAAACAAACGTTTTTTATGCATCGGCACAGGTATCACAAGGCTATCCTCTTCAAGTATAGACCTCACCTTTGCCAGCATTAAACGTGAAAAAGCATAAGCATACTCAGGCTTGTCGGCAAATTTCATCTGCGTAATTGCTTTATTAACAGGGGGTTCGTAAACGAAAGGCGCATCAAAACTGTCCACATGCTTAGGTAAAGCAGGCATAGCAATATCAGCCTTATCCCATACAGGTAAAACCCCAAAACAAGCCGGGCAAACACCCATCCCTTTTTCATGTTCAATAATTTGCCTGCAAAAAATACAACTCGCAGGCACAAAAACAGCACCTATAAAAGACATTAAGCCTTTTAATTTTTTGTAAACTGTGGTGGACTGTACATTCTGTATAAGCATAATGAGAAGTATAACAAACGTGACGCAAAATAAAACCATTTCCATTCAGTTTGAAGAAGAAGAAAAGCTTTTCCCTGTGCACACAGTTCAAAACATGTACAAAAAAGCTGCACCTCATTACAATGCACACGCTGCTATTACAGAAGAAATTGCACACCGACTTGCCGATAGGCTGCTTGATACGAAACAAAAATTCGAAAGCGTTCTAGACCTTGGTGCTGGCACTGGCATTTTACAAAAAATCATTACGCCACAACAAAACCCAAAAACTTTTATATCGGCCGACTTTTCACAAACAATGCTGGGGCAAGCACAAGGGCTAAAAGTTAACCTCAATGCAGAAGAAGAACTCCCGTTTGCCAATCAAACATTTGACCTCGTCATCTCAAACCTCATGCTACCTTGGGTAAATGATGTGGCAAAGTGCTTGCATATGTCTGGTAAGGTTTTAAAGGAAAATGGTTTATTGCTTGCCTCGACCCTTGGATCCGAAAGTTTTTCAGAATTTCGGCATGCCTTTGAAGAAACAGGTCTGGGCGGCAGTCACATTATTCCGCTGCCAGACATACAATCTGTTGGTGCCGTATTACAGCGCCGTGGGTTTGCCTTACCCGTAATTGACCGCGACATTATTAAAATGTCTTACCCTTCCTTTGAAGCCATCTTTGCCGATATCAAAGCGCTTGGTGCGCGCAACCTCAACCCCAACAAGGCAAAATCACTTACCAGCCGCAGTGCTTGGCAAAAAATGGAAAATTTTTACAGAGAAAACCATACACTCGAAGATGGCAGCCTATGCCTAACCCTTGAAGTGATATATCTACATGGCTGGCGCCCCCACCAAAGCCAGCAAAAAGCCTTAAAGCCTGGCAGTGCAAAAACAAGTTTAGCCACTTTTTTAAAATAAAAGAGTTGTATTTTAAATAGAAAAGGCACATCATTCATGTATTAACCACCTTTTCTTTTTAAGGACGTCTCGTATGAATCATTCACACACCGAGGCGATCCAAAAAAGCCTCACCCATTTGCTTTTAAGCACATACATAACCACCGACAGCGCCGAACACCTCCTTCTTAATGCAGGCTGGTTTCTTCATAGCAGCGAAGGCTGTTTTTCAAATGTTTATCGTTCGCCTTGTGGTCAATATATTTTGCGTGTGGGTCACTCCTACGCCGACAGGGAAGACAAATACCCCTTCCACGCATGCAACGCTATTCTAAATGAAGACAACCCGTATTTCCCTAAAATTTACTGGCATGTTCAGTCTATTTTTAGACATTTTGACGAACCTTTAACCCTTACATTGATGGAAGTATTAAACCCCATTGATAACCCCTTTAAAAGCTATGACTGTAAACTCATATCGGAAGCGGTGCCGGTGCATTCAGACGAAGTTATTATTCCACAACAAGCGTTTGAAAATAATGCACTTGCTAAGGCTTTATATTCCTTAGGCAAGGTTATGGAAAAACACGGTTTAGAGTCTGATATTTCGCTTGGTAATGGCAATTTAATGCAGCGCCCAAGCGGCGAGATTGTTATCACCGACCCCTACTGTTAATCGACACAAAAAAGCCTCCATACGGAGGCTTTTTTTATTTGTAACAAACAACCTGAGCTTCTTCGGGGAAGCGGTTTGGCTTAGGGAAATTATTATCCATATGCCCCACATAAAGCATACCCATAATTTTATCGCCTTTACTGGCGTCAAAGCTATCAGTTTCAGTTTTACATAAATCCTGCACTTGCGGAAAGTCCACCGCCCCGCCTGTGCGCCAAATACTGCCCAAACCAAAAGCATGTGCGGCCAAGCTCATATTTTGTAAACAAGCCGCAACCGCTGCATGGTCTTCCCACACAGGTGGGTTTTTCTTAGCGCGACCTGCGGCACACCACACCATAATAATGGTCGGTGCCCTATAAGGCTTGCGTTTTATTTTTTCTAAATTTTCTTCATATCCATCAAAACCTTGTTTTGCGGCTGCGTAACCATTCATCATGGCGCAGGCCAATGCGTCACGTCCCGCACCTTCAAAAATAACAAAGCGCCATGGGTCTGTGCGTTTGTGGCAAGGTGCAAACGTACCCATTTCAATAATTTCTGAAATAAGCTGTGGCGAAACCGCTTGTTCAGTAAATTTTGCAACCGAACGCCTTGATGCTATATGCGCAATAACTTCCGCCGCCATTACGCTTTTCTCCACGTTGTACCGTTTGCGCCGTCTTCAAGCACAATACCCTGTTCATTTAATTCATCACGAATTTTATCAGCCAGCGCCCAGTCTTTATTGGCTTTCGCTTCATTGCGCTGGTTCACCAACGCATCAACGTCAATTTCAACATCACCACGTAAAAAAAGTTCAGGATTTTGCTGTAGAAGTCCAAGAACATTACCTGCCAATAAAACCTTATTCAGAACAGATTCCTTATCTTTAAGGCTAGTACCTTCTGAATTAAGGGATGTAAATTGACTTTCTAGCTGACCAATCAATAGTGGTGTATTCAAATCATTTTCTAGAGAGTCCGAAATATACCCTATAATAGATTTAACTTTTAAAGGGTAAATACCCTGCTTATTTAAACGGCTTAAAGTATTATACCAACTCGTAATTTTTTTCTCAGCCTTATCAAGCGCCTCTTCCGTTAAATCAACGGGCTTGCGGTAATGGGTTGAAAGCATCCAAAGGCGGAGGGCTTCGCCGCTATATTTTTCAAGCAGTCCGTGAATGGTTTTAAAATTGCCGAGAGATTTGGACATTTTTTCGCCTTCAATATTCACAAAGGCGTTGTGCATCCAATAGTTTGCATGATTACCATCGCAAGAACCCTTACTTTGGGCAATTTCACATTCGTGGTGTGGGAATTTAAGGTCTTCGCCGCCGCCGTGAATGTCGAACGTTTCACCAAGGTAACGCTTGCTCATTGCTGAACATTCAATGTGCCAACCCGGGCGCCCTGCATTCACCTTTTGCCCAGTCGCATCGGTATAGTCAAAGTTCCACTGCATTGGCTCGTTTGCTTTAACCGATTTCCAAAGCACAAAGTCTGTTGGGTTTCTCTTGTCGGTTGAAACTTCCACACGGCTACCTGCAATCAGGTCTTTTAGTGTATTACCAGAAAGTGCACCATATTGTGGGAATGTTGTGGTGTCATACAACACGTCACCACTTGGGGCAACATAAGCATGTCCGTTTTCAAGCAATGTTTTAATCATCGCTATAATTTCGGGGATATTTTCCGTTACCAATGGTTCTATAATATGGCTCGACGCTTTATCACCTTCTTCCGCACTGCCAAGCACATTCAACTGCGCCATATCTTCGTGATAAATTTTAATGAATTTTTGAGGCAACGTTTGCCAATCCACCCCCTGTTCGGCGGCACGGTTAATAATTTTATCGTCCACGTCGGTAAAGTTGCGTACATAAGTCACCTTGTTACCTTGCGCTTTTAAAAAGCGGTACAATGTGTCAAAAACAATGGCTGGGCGCGCGTTACCAATGTGAGCATAGTCGTAAGGTGTTACACCACACACATACATTTTAACCTCACCTTTGGTGATGGGATTAAACTCAACTTTTGATTTGGTAAGCGTGTTGTGAATTTTCATATTTTTATACTTTCTTAAAGTCTTTTTTGTCATTTAGGCAGGCAGAAGTTATGCAAAATTATTTGCAACAACATCGCTTACAAAAAGTTTTAAACAATATAAATGTATAAATCATAAAATTACCTTATTTACCAAGTGCGTGGTTTAAACGTTGGCGCGCTACCTCTTCGCCCATAACGGTTAAAAGTGAAGCCATTTCAGGTCCGTGCTTTTGCCCTGTTAAAGCAATACGCAATGGCATAAACAATTGCTTACCCTTACGGCCTGTTTGGTTTTTAAGCTCTGAAACCCATTCGCTCCATGTGTCCGCTGAATAAACACCTTGAGGTAAAGTTTCAGCCGCCACTTGGATGTATTCTACATCATCACTTTCAACCATTTCTGAACCAACTTGCGCGTAGCAAAGGTCATACTGTCCTTGAAGTTCGGATAGCATTTCAATGTTCCCTTTTACAGCGTCCCAGAAAACTGAAAGTTCGTCATCTGACTTATCGCTAGCTAGAAAACCTTTTAAATAAGGCTTGATTTCAGCATAAGAAGAACCGCGGATTTCCATAGCGTTCACACGTTTTAGCTGGTCTGTGTCAAAACGTACAGCGCTACGTCCCATTTTAGTAAAGTCAAATGTTTGCGCTAAAGCATCTACATCGCCCACTTCAGGCACAGCGCTAAAACCAAGGCTAGACATGTAAGTTAACATAGCTTTCGGCAAGTAACCTTCTAGTTTAAGCTGGCCAACCGACAAGCTGTCGAGGCGCTTTGAAAGTTTGCCACCATCAGTGTCTAAAAGCATTGGCATGTGAGCCATCACAGGCACTTGACCACCTAATGCTTCAAAAATTTGAATTTGAATCGCTGTATTTGTTACGTGGTCTTCCCCGCGCACAACATGTGTAATTTCTTGGTTAATATCATCCACAGCACCCGCCAAAGCAAAAATAGGCACGCCATTTGAACGTACAATAACAGGGTCACCGCCAAGGTTTTTAGCTTCATAACGCACGGCACCACGTACCATATCTTCCCATTCAATTGCGGCATCTTCAAGTTTAAAGCGGATAACAGGTTCACGCCCTTCAGCGCGAAAAGCTTCTTTTTGTGCAGGTGTTAAATCACGGTGTCGATTATCATAGTGCGGTGGCAAGCCAGAGCTTGTTTGCACTTTACGCATTAAATCAAGTTCTGTTTTTGACACGAAGCACTCATAAGCGCGATTTTGTGCAAAAAGCGTTTCAAGCGCTTTGTCATAGTCACCACGAGCAGTACGTTCGTTTGTGCGGTAAGGGCCAAAATCCCCACCTTTAATAGGGTCTTCGTCAGGTGTCATACCCAACCAATCAAGGTCGCTTAAAATTTGAGCCTCAGCATTTTGAACTTCACGCCCCATATCTGTGTCTTCCATACGCACCACAAAAGTGCCGCCATGCTTACGCGCATATAAAATATTTGCAAGCGCTGTACGCACATTACCCACATGAAGCTTACCAGTTGGACTAGGAGCAAAACGAACACGAACCATAATTTTTTCAAACCTTAAATAAATTTTCAATTGAGCTTCAATTTATATCGTAATTTTAAAGATAAATAAAGCTTCATCCCCCTTTCTGTTCCATTTTTTTTAATAAAAAGGCAGAACATTTCTTGTAAAAAGGTGTGCCGGCTTGTATACTCATTTTAAATTTATACACCTAAACGTTTATTGAAGCCTTCATACGCCTCAAAACCCTTCTTTTTGACACCCCATTTGTGAGGTACACCTATGTCAAAACATCTTACCCAAGACGACAACCTATCACCAGAAGACTATTTTCCGATAACCGACGTTATTGTTGGCGAACACGAACAAAAAGTCCAAGACCAAGAACGTACACTCATCACTAAGCGTAAGCCTATGAATAAAATCATGGCAACTTATGCCGCCGATGCACCAGAATCAAACTTTTGGTACCGCGCGAACGGTGCAGGGCAATTAAGCTTTTACCGTGGTGGAGATTTTTTATCTCATACAGTGCACGCCCTTGTAAGTTGTCGTATCTTAAAACCCGCTGATAATGAAAATGCCGAGCCTGAACTTTCGTTTCGTTTTAGCATACAAGTGAATGACGACCGTTATTATTTTGCACGTTTAGCAGCCATACTCGATGAAGACGGCAACCCAGCATGCCACGTTTGCGCCATTAAAGGCAGTAACTTAGATGAATATCATTTTCAAGACAAGCACAACTACACCTATACAGCAAACGAACTCAGCCACCCCATCACCAAAGATGATATGACTCAAGTGACACGTCTCACGCAGCATGATTTAATCGCAGCTATCAATCTAGCTAAGAACCTGCAAGAAAAATTAGATTTGGATCGTGAAACTGTGATTATGCTTAAAAATTTAGCCAAAAGCGTTGAAAACACAAATTTCTAATCCAACCCTTCGAAAAAAAAGCCCCCTGCACATGGGGGCTTTTTATTTGCATACATAAAAACCGCATTTTCATAAGCCAAGGGCCAATTAAGAATGAGGCAAAAAAAAGCACCCTCACGGGTGAATTTTTTAAAAATGGCGGAAGTGACCGGGCTCGAACCGGCGACCCCCAGCGTGACAAGCTGGTACTCTAACCAACTGAGCTACACCTCCGCACAAAGGGTGTTGATAATGGTGGGCAGTGAGAGGCTCGAACTCCCGACCTACGCGGTGTAAACGCGTTGCTCTACCAACTGAGCTAACTGCCCTTACCAACGGACACATATTTACACCGAGAGAATATAAAGCGCAACACTTTTTTTTGATTTTTTGAAACTTTTTTTCATTTACCCATATAAATCGCTGTTTTTTAATGAATATAAATAGTTTTACGCAAACTAAAAAATTGGGCATACACATTTAACATTGACGCTAAAACTTAAAAAGAGTACTTCTAAAACTAGAAATAACCGAAACATCTCCCAAAAAATTTCCTAACACCACCTTTCCTTGAGGATAAACTTATGCCTACAGATACCTTTTTAAAGGAAGTCATGCGCCCTTCTGTTTACAAGAAGAGAACGCCTTTAATAAACCACGTGCGTCGCATTGTTGATAGCTGCTTTGAAAATGATGAAAGCATTGACGCTGTTTCTCTTGAACTCAAAAGTCAATCTTTTTCAAAGGAAACTCTCAACTCATTTTTAAGTAAAGCTTTATACTTAGAAGCATTAATGCGCGTTGCCTACGCAGAGGAGCGTCTAAGCCAGGCTTACACAGAAACACCTCAAAATCAAAGCGACATCCAGCTTCATATACAAGACCTTAAAAATTCTTATGAAAATATTAAAAAAAAACGTCTCCACACAAAAGACAATGGCGCCTTTATAGACAGTTTAGAGGTGTTGAGCCTAAACCCGCCTAAAAAAGCAACCCAAGGTCACTACATGTGCTACAACGAAGTTCAAAAGTTGCTAAATGCGCTTGAAAGCGAACTTATAGCACCAGCCTTACTTATTCTAGACGCAACAGATAGCTCAAATTGTGCAAATGCCATACAGTCAGTCATTATAAACAAGCCTGAAAAAGCCATTCCTATCGCCCTTAAATCCCTTAAAAATAATGTAAGCTTGAATGCTGCAAGAGATGATTTTCATTACTGGCCTATTTACAATGCACTGTTGCGCTATAGTGGCAGTAAACACATTGTAAATAGTGAAGATTTTCGTAACTTCCTATGCTGTTATATCATCCATTACAATAGCCTAGACTGCGTTTTAAATATAGGTTTACAGACAAAAGCCTTTAAAGAAGTTTCAGGAACATTACAAATAGGTCAATACATTACCGCAAAAGTATCTGCTTTAAGTAAAATAAAAGAAGTGCGTGTGAATGAACGCGCCTTCACCATAAGCGATACACAAAAGATCATTGAGATCTAAATTCAATCACGAAAAAAAAAAGCCCTCATAAGAGGGCTTTTTTTATCATCACACACAAGATTTACAAGCAGGTTGGGTTTTTAACCAAAAAATTAGCCAGCGGTACGTCAGCCTGTGGCATAATATCTATATAATCAACAAGGTTTACGGCAGGAACCCATGCAATACGCTGTCCTTCAAGGCCTTCAATCACGCCTTTCCACTTCGTCACTTTAAATAAATACATCAACAAATGCTTACCAGGAATACTTTTTGCGCAGGAAACAAATGTTAAAGGCGTTATATATTCAGGCGAAACCTGAACAGCCAATTCTTCATTGAGCTCTCTCACCAAAGCCTTTTCAGGTGTTTCACCAGCTTCAATTTTACCTCCAGGAAACTCCCAAAGCCCCGCCATCGCTTTATCTTCTGGGCGCTGCGCCAATAAAACTTCACCTTGCAAATTCACAAATACAGCCGCACTCACATGCACCATTTCATCAAGCTTATGACTGCTTACAACTTTAAGCTCGTGCGACACCTTACGTCCCACCCCTTTTTTCAAGAACGCTTTACCTAAACCATCAACTTTAGTTTTTGGTCTCATAGTTATAAACCCTTTAAATTATGCACTCATTTGCATGTTCAGCTTACCATGGCAGTGCTTAAACTTACGGCCGCTACCACATGGGCATTTTTCGTTACGGCCAACATTCATATTAGCGTAGGCCGCACCTTCAACACCAAATTCCTCTGGCTCTTTAGGCTCAACATGGTTATTACCTGCACCAATAAAGGCTTCACGTTCGTTTTCAGAAATTTCAACACGAGAAAGCAACGTTACCGTTTGATCACGAATTCCATCTAACATGCCGTCAAACATTGAAAATGCTTCTTTTTGATATTCTTGCAATGGGTCCTTTTGACCATATCCACGCAAGTGAATACCTTGACGCAAAAAGTCCAAACGTTGTAAGTGCTCTTTCCATTGATTGTCAAGAACCTGTAAAAGAAGTGCTTTTTCAAGCTGGCGCACAACAAGTTCGCCCAAACGTTTTTCTTTTTCCGCCCAAACATTATCGACATAATTTTTTGTGCGCGTATAAATATCTTCTGCACTTAAACCATCTTTCACCCATTTATCCACAGGCGGCTGAATATCGAATAGGCGTAAAATATCTTCTTTAAAGCCATCCACGTTCCACTGCTCGGCATATGTACCGTACGGCAGGTGTAAACGATAAGGTATCTCTAAAGCTTCTTCACGGAAGTTTAAAATAATATCGTCAACCGTTTCAGAGCTCATCACTTCAAAGCGTTGTTCGTAAATCACTTTACGTTGGTCGTTTAACACGTCATCGTATTTAAGCAACGACTTACGCATTTCAAAGTTACGTGCTTCAATTTTACGCTGTGCTGTTTCAATCGCCTTACCTACAAGACGGCTTTGAATTGCTTCATCTTCAGGCATTTCTAAGTGCCCCATAACAGCGTCAAGCTTACCAAAAATACGCATTAAGTTATCTTGTAATGACATATAGAAGACAGAAGAACCAGGGTCACCTTGACGCCCACCACGACCACGTAGTTGGTTGTCAACACGGCGTGACTCATTACGCTCTGTTCCAAGAACACGCAAACCACCTAAGCTTAGTACATCTTCTTTTTCACGTGCGTAAGTTTCAGCAATTGCTTTCTTTTCTGCCTCTGACTTTGCGTCTTGCTGTAAAAGATCTAAATTACCACCAAGCTTAATATCTGTCCCACGTCCAGCCATGTTTGTTGCAATAGTTACAGCACCCAAACGCCCTGCTTGTGCAATAATTTCAGCTTCACGTTCGTGGTGACGTGCATTCAAAATTTCGTGTTTCACTTTATGCTTTTTAAGCAATTTAGAATAGTGTTCACTGCGTTCAATAGAGGCCGTACCAACCAAAATAGGCTGACCACGCTCGTAACACTCACGAATATCACGCACAATCGCACGGTCTTTTTCTTCAACTGTACGGTAAATAATATCAGCTTCATCAATACGTGCCACACCAACATGCGTTGGCACAACCAGCACTTCTAAGCCATAAATCGTTTCAAGTTCTTCAGCTTCGGTATCAGCTGTACCTGTCATACCAGCCAATTTATTGTATAAGCGGAAGTAGTTTTGATAAGTAATCGAAGCAAGTGTTTGGTTTTCAGTTTGAATATCCACACCTTCCTTGGCTTCAATTGCTTGGTGCAAACCGTCACTTAAACGGCGCCCTTCCATAATACGACCTGTAAACTCGTCTACCAAGTTCACCTTACCATCGGTTAAAAGATAGTCCACGTCGGCTGTAAAGCACATGTGCGCACGCAAAGCCTGGTTTAAGTGATGAACCAACATCACATTTTCCATGGCGTACAATGACTCACCGTCTTTAATAAGATCCATTTCACGTAAAAGCTCTTCGGCACGATCCGTTCCCTCATCGGTCAACGTTGCCGACTTGCCTTTTTCATCCACTTCATAGTCTTTTTCATTTTCAAGCTGAGGAATAACTTTATCGACAATCTTATAAAGATCAGTTTTATCGTCCGCTGGGCCTGAAATAATTAACGGAGTGCGCGCTTCATCAATTAAGATACTATCCACTTCATCAATGATAGCAAAGTTTGGTGTGCGGCCAGTGCGCTGTTCAACTGTGTAAGCCATGTTATCACGCAGATAATCAAAGCCAAGTTCATTATTGGTCACATATGTAATGTCACATGCATATGCTTCACGGCGATGCGCTGACGTACAACCACCCACAACATAACCACAAGTAAGCCCTAAGAACTTAAAGACCTCTGACATCCATTCCGCATCACGTTTTGCAAGATAGTCGTTCACTGTAACAACGTGAACACCTTCACCCGTTAAAGCGTTAAGGTAAGCAGGCATGGTTGCAACAAGCGTCTTACCTTCACCTGTTTTCATTTCTGTAATTTTTCCGCGGTGCTGAATAATACCACCAAGCACCTGAACATCATAAGGGCGCAAACCTAAGCTACGCAAAGCCGCTTCACGGACAACCGCAAAAGCTTCTGGCAACAAGTTATCTAATGTTTCGCCGGCTTTTAAGCGTTCTTTAAAGGCTTCGGTCATGCCTTTTAGCTCAGCATCGTCCATTTGCTGGAAATGCGCCTCATAGGCATTAATTTTATTAACAATTGGCTGTACAGACTTAATAAAACGGTCGTTACGGCTTCCAAAAATTCTTTTTACAAATGACATTTTATCTTTAAATCCCCCCAAGGATCTTTTTATATATTTATTATTCTAGAAATTTCTGCAAAATGCATATTTAACAGCATAAAAGACCTTATACTATCAGCGGCTTACCGCTTAAAAACAACAATATCAAAAAATTGCCATTACATATACTCTTTGCAGAGATTTCTTAATTTCGGTTCAGAGTTTAGTTCACAAATTGCTTTTTGTTAAGCTGATTTTTGTAAATAATGTCACGCGCACGATTATGCGCGTATTTTTTAGACTCTTTTACGAAAGGATATGGATCCACTTTTATATCATCTACCAACACTTCAAAATGTAAGTGCGGGCCTGTTGAACGCCCTGTTGAACCTAATTCCCCAATCATATCTCCCGCCTTCACAGACTGCCCATTATTCACCAGCGTTTTTTGCATGTGTGCATAACGGCTTGTAAAGCCATGAGCATGTCGAATTTCGACAGTCATACCATAGTTATAACGGTAACCCGCGAAAACAACCACCCCGTCACCAGCACTTACAATTGGCGCGCCACGTGGTCCACCAAAGTCTTGCCCGCCATGGAAACGACGACGCCCGCCGAAGGGGTCTTTTCTGTAACCAAAACTAGAACTTATGTAAGATTTAGGATGCATAACTGGCCAAAGGTAAGGTTTTTGGGACTTTGCAATTTCTTGCGAAGCAAGCAACTTCATACTTACGTTCATCATACTGTCCATTGCATCGGTACGTTCAATTAAAGAGCCTAGCTCGTTACTTAAACTGTCCAATGTTGGCGTTGTTTTTATTTCAGGCGCTTCTACATCACCACGACCACCTGTCTCAAGGTCCTCGCTTTCATCCATTTCGTCACCTTCAAGGTGACCACCAATAGAAGGGTCATTAAATAACTTTTCACCAATAGCATCAAAACGGTCTAAACGCGCTTGAATCACGCCAAGTTCTTGCGCAAACATGTGAATTTTATTTTCTTGGCTTTTCTTTTCTTCATTTAAACGCTGAATTTTAGCCTGCATGTAAGCCGGCACTTCACCGCTTTTAGCCATCGCCAATTGCATACGCTTATCGTACTGTTCATACACTAAAAAGCTAGAACCAACCAATATAACAAAAGCCAATAAACAATAAGAAACACGCAAATAAAACCCACGCGAGGCACTTGTTTCAGAAAAAGCAACGGACACAAAAATTTTGTGCTTCCAAAACTTATCTAAAAATTGATTACCCACTTAAAATTTACCGCCAAAATTAATTTAAACCGAGCCACTAATAAAAAGCGACTACTATTGTTTGTAGCACAGCTTATAATACAGGGTCAACAATACTTAGTTCTTTCGTACGACATTATAAAACATTGTTGCAAATTAGCCTTGATTTTTTAAAGCGATGCGTGCAATATATTGCAGATAAATATATTATATGTCTGATAAAAGGCAGAAAATAAAAAAACAAACAAAAGATTGAATGGATTCCATGAAAAATTTAGTTCTACCAGCTATTTTAGCTCTAAGTCTTACAGCGTGTAACGACACCTCATTTTCACACAAAGCTAAAGAAGGCACTGCTATTGCGGTTGTTAACGGCGTTAACATTACTAAAGAAGAAGTGGATGTTAACTTTGCATCTCTTCCAGCAAACCTTACAGCAGGTCGCGAAGAAACAATTAAAACAAGCATTGTTGATCAACTTATTAAGCAAGAACTTGTTCTACAAGACGCTGACAACAGTAAAATTGTTAACGATAAAGAGTTTAAAGAATTATACAACAACATGAGCCGTAACTTTGCTTACAACTATATGGTAAACAAAGCCGTTCAAGATGCTACGACAGAAGACGCTATTAAAGCGGCTTACGAAGAAAACAAAGCAACGTACATTTACAAAACAGTTAAAGCACGTCACATTCTTCAAAAAACAGAAGCAGACGCAAAAGCAATCATTGCTGAGCTTAACAAAGGTAAAGACTTCGCTGAACTTGCAACATCAAAATCTACAGGCCCATCAGCTAAAACAGGTGGCGATCTAGGTTGGTTCAAAGCAAACGACATGGTACCAGAATTTGCCAATGCTGCATTTGCACTTGAAAAAGGTACTTTCTCTCAAGAACCAGTACAAACACAATTCGGTTGGCACGTTATCCTTGTAGAAGACTCTAAAGAAGATAACATGGCGAATTTTGATATGGTGAAAGAACCATTACAAAAGCAGCTTGCAAACCAAGCCATGACAAAGTACCTAGAAGGTCTTAAAAAAGAGGCTAAAATCAACATGATTGAAGCACCTAAAAAGCCTGAAGGTCAAGTTGAAGAAGTAAGCGAAGAAGATCAAACTGATCACGCTCACTAAGCTTTACGACAAATATATAAAAAAAGGTCTACACATGGGACGATTTACAAAACTTGTTATCAACCCTGTCGTAGGCCTTCTTTTATTGTCATCTATCTCTGCATGCCAAACAACAAACGGCAATTCAATTTCTACTTCATATAAAGAAGCACCTTATAAACGTATTATACAGTTCGCTTCAAACCATGAGGGTCTCCTAAACGCAACCGAAAAAATGGCGCGAACAGAGCCTTCATTTTTACTAACCCATGAAGACGAGTTTAGCGAATTTCGTATAGTATTAGCGACAAAAGTAGAACGTATTAACACACTTGAAACAAAACCTCTGCTTTTAGGGCGTTTACAACGCACCAAAACACCTGTTAATTTTAAAGTAAGTTACCGCCTCACTAATACAAGCAGACACGTTATCGCGAAGGGTGAGTTTTCTGAAATAACAGAGACGACAACAAGTATTTATCCAAAGCTTAATGTAAGCGCCAACATCGAAGAAAAAACGCTCAACAAACTTTCAAAAACTATCATGAAAGAGGTTTACACCCACATCCGTTCTATCCCTTGGAGCACAACGGTTATTGGTCAAAAAGACGATAGACATGTCACCGTTTTCACCAGCGAAGACGCAGGGCTAACACCAGGGGATATCTTCATAACAGAAAGTCAACCAACAGCAACACTTCAAGTCGCTATGTTTGAAAAGACAGCGCAAGGACAATCCCGCGCTATTTTAAACCTCAAAGAAGGGTTCTTGCCTTCTGTCGGCCGACGCCTTATCCCTGCAAGCAAGTAAGTCAAAAAAAGGCTTAGATTTATACATCTTAGCAGACTTATGCAAAGCGTTTTTGCGCATCCAAAGCCAAGCCAACACCCACACTACCAAAGCGGTCACCATCAACCACTTCAACACCTGGAAAAAGCTCAACCACCATCTCTCTAATAAGTGGGATAGCGGTTGAACCGCCCGTCATAAATATTTTTGTAATGTCACCAAGCGCCACACCAGCATCTGCCACAGTCGAACGTATGTGTGCATCAATACGCACCACGTCTTTTTGAATGGCACTGTGCAAATCATCACGTTTGATATGTAAGTCAAAATCATCACCCACATAGTCCACAACCATTAACGCCTCTTGCATCATAGTTAAGTCAATTTTGGCTTTCTCAACACCCATCGCAAGGCGGTGCCCTTCTTTCTCTTCAATAAGACAAATTAAACGGTCTACTAAATGTTTTTTCTCCATACGCATGGCTAAACTTTTAAGCCCAGCCAACGTTTCCTTGTCGTATAAAAAATGAATTTTATGCCATGTCGCTAAATCATGATGGTAAGAAATAGGCATTTCCATCTTAGGGTCTTCTTTATAAGGTGAACGGTAACCAAAATGTGGCATAACCGAATGCAAGCTTAAGTGCCTGTCAAAATCTGTACCCCCAATATGCACACCACCAGTCGCTAAAATATCTTGCTTACGGTCAATATTTTTTGACTTAGTTGGACATAAACGCACAACAGAAAAATCTGACGTACCGCCACCCAAATCCACAATCAAGGCGAGCTCTTCTTTTTGAATCCCCTGTTCATAATCAAGCGCGGCGGCAATTGGCTCATACTGAAACAATACATCCTTAAAACCTGCTTGCTTGGCTGCTTTTTCTAGAGCATTTTGTGCCGACAAATCAGCCTCGACATCACCGTCCACAAAATAAACAGGGCGTCCCATCACAACTTGATCAAAAGCTTGTCCAGACTGTTTTTGGGCGCGTATTTTCATCTCTTCTATAAAGTGGCTAATAATATCGGTAAAAGCAACGGGCTTACCTTTGACAATGGTTTTATCATGCATAAGAGGCGTGCCTAAAACGCTTTTAATAGAACGCATTAAACGGCCATATTCACCGTCAACATATTCACCAATTGCCGCACGTCCGTAATAAACGTCGTTGCTGTCAAAATTGTAAAAAATAGCACTTGGCAAAGTGACCTTGCCCGATTCTAGTGCCAGCAAAGCAGGTTTTTCGCCCACCATGTGACCTAAAGTTGAATTAGACGTTCCAAAGTCTAAACCGCAGTAAGACATAATGTTCTTTTTCCTTTTTTAACCTTTAAACCAATCCCAGAAAAAGTTTATGGGCGTGCCGCATAAACCATATATTCAATATTACCATCACCGCCATGGATAGCAGCTTCCATATCGTGCATCACTTCAAATCCAAGTGTATTCAGACAGGCTTCAACCTGAGAAAGTGCGCGCAAGCGCTCCCCCTCATCTGTCACCAAGCCTTTTTTGTCCACCGCACTACGCCCAACTTCAAACTGAGGTTTCACCAAACAGCAAATTTCAAAAATGCTATCCACTTCTGCAACCACCGTTGGCAAAACCTTTTCCAAGCTGATAAAGCTTAGGTCTACCACCAATACAGAAGGCTCAAGCGGAAACATTTTAGGCGATAAATCTCGTGCATCTGTTTGTTCGATAGATGTAATGCGCTTGTCACCACGCAAACTTTCATGCAGTTGGTCAGTACCCACGTCTACAGCGTAAACATGCTTAGCACCGTATTCTAAAGAAACCTGGCTAAACCCGCCTGTAGAAGAGCCTATATCAAGGACAATTTTATTTTTAAGGCGCACATCTGCCGTGTCTAAAAGCCCTTTAAGCTTAAAAGCACTGCGAGAAACATAATGATGATCATCTTCCAGCAATTCCACTTCAGCATTTGCAGCCAAAGCCTGCGCTGGTTTTGTTGTCACCACGCCATTTACCTGCACCTTACCGCCTTGAATAAGCGCTTTAGCACGGGCACGGCTACGCACAAGATCATTTTCTACAAGGTATGCATCCAGCCTCATAATTCAAAATCCTTAGTGACCACGTGCCACAACAAAACGAGCCAAAAGCTCAAGCATGCGTGCATCACGTCCAAAAGGTTGAATAAACTGTATAGCTTGAGAGCATAAAAACTCAGCCTGTTTCCTTGCCCCTTCAACACCTAATAAGCTTGCAAAAGTGGCTTTACCAAGCCCCGCGTCTTTACCAACAGCTTTACCCATATCTTCTTCGCTACCTACTTCATCTAAAACATCGTCAACCATTTGGAAGGCAAGGCCAATATTACGGGCATAAGAAGTTAAGCGGTGATGTTCTTCACGGCTGGCACCGTTTAAAATAATAGCACTTTCGCAACAAGCGCTAAAAAGAGCACCTGTTTTTTTACGTTGTAAGCGAGCCAAAGCACCTTGGTCTAAAGATTCAATCGGGCGACCTTCGGCGATAATATCCATCATCTGTCCACCCACCATACCACCAGCACCAGCGGCACCAGCAAATAAAGAAACCAATTCACAGCGTACAGCGCTGTCTTGGTGTGTTGTGCGGTCTGCAAGCACTTCAAAACACTGCGTTAACAAAGCATCCCCCGCTAAAACAGCAGTGGCCTCATCAAACATTTTGTGGCTTGTTGGCTTACCACGACGTAAATCATCATCGTCCATGCAAGGTAAATCATCGTGAATTAAAGAGTATGTGTGTAGCATTTCCATAGCTGTTGCAACACGTAAAGCACGTGGGCGCTTACCACGCAATAAGTCATTTGTTGCCATTACAAGAACTGGGCGCAAACGCTTACCACCTGCAAAAACACTATAACGCATTGCTTCAAACAAACGTGACTCTTCAGTTTCACCAACTTGTGGCAAAAGCCTGTCCATTTCTTCTTCAACAGAAGCAGAAATAGCTGTGACATATTCTTCAAGCTCACGAATATCTTCCGTTGCCATAGCCGCTAAAAGCATGCTGTTTGTTTTACCGCCATGTATTGGTGTTACGTCAACCATATTGTTATTTCTCTTCTTTTGTTTTCATAATTTTTTCGATGCGCATTTCAGCTGCCGACAGTTTGTCTTGGCACTGCTTCACATAAGAAGCACCTTTTTCAAAGGCTTCAAGTGACTTATCTAAAGGCAAATCACCACGCTCTAACTGAGAGACAATCATTTCCAACTGTTCCATCGCATCTTCAAATGCAAGTTCTTTTTGTGTAGCCATAACGCACCTTTTTTAATTTTGTCATTAACGCAGTACTATACCACAAAACAATAACAATGAAGAACCCTTTTAAGGTGATGACCTATGGAAAGAAAAGACAAGCGTGTACTTTATGAAACGTTTAAGGAAATTTGGCGATAGAAAGCAAGATATTGCGCTACAACAACTTCTTCACTAAATGTATTTTTAAGTTTCAAAGTACCACCTTCAACAATTTTTTGTGCCAATGTTTCATCATCTAAAACACGTGCAATACCCTTAACCAGCGCATCTGGGTCATTCATAGGCACCATAACACCAGAAACACCATCTTCCACCAATGATTTTGGACCAGCCGCATCAGCCGTTACCAAAGGAATTTCATGTGCCCAAGCATCTAAAACAACATTCCCCAATGGTTCATAACGTGAAGGTACCAGCCAAATATCGGCCGCTGAAGCCACCACACTCAACTCAGAAACCCATCCAGCAAAATGCACACGATCAGCAACATCTAAAGACTCTGCCAATGACCTTAAAGCGCTTTCTTCAGGCCCTGTGCCTGCCACAAGTAAATAGACATTTACAGGTAAATCTTTTAGAGCTGTTATCGCCGTGTCTATCCCCTTAACATCATGCAACCGCCCTGCCACAAACAACACTTTTGCAGACTGCGGAATTTGATAACCATAACGCACGCCCGAGCGATGCTCGCGGTATTCGCTTGGCGGTAACGGTGAAAAATTAGGAAGATAAAAACTTTTATCTTCAGGCCAACCACTTTGAATAAGATAGTTTTGAATACCTTTTGTATTCCCAGCTAAATAATCACAATTCTTGTAATTTTTTAGGGCATAATACCCCCCCAAACGCCCAACAGTTGGAATTTTTGTTTTAGGGAAAGCTTTACAAGCACGGTTCATCCAACCTTGAACCACATCCGGCTTAAAGTTATTCATATATTTTTTTAGAAGGGTTTTCGTTTTAAAATCTAACAATCCACCAAAAGGTGCCGTGCGATAAGGTATGCCTTTTTCTTCAAGCTGCTTTGCCATCCAACTATTTTCACGCACCACGCATAAAACCTCGCAGTGTTTTTGCAAAGCAATCACCAAACGCAGATAAAAAAGTTCAGCACCACCGCTATTTTTTGCACCTAAAACATGCATAACCTTCAAACGCGGTGCATTCATCACTTATACTTTGCTCCAAGTTCAATCTCAGCCTTAATGTGGCTTAAAATAATAAACATCATCGCCATCAATGCGAGCAAAAATCCCATGCGTCCCTCTCTGTAACCTTTACGGGCAAAGTAAGACTTATAAAAACGTGTTAACCCCTTACGTACAGACGTTTTAAAGGGGGGTAAATGATCTGCTTGTGCCATATCTTTTGCACGGGCATCGGTGTAACGCTTTAAGCGGTCAATCATATCGTTAATGTCATTATCAACCAAATGAATGATAGGGTGCTTCAAACGGTCAAACTTATTATGAAGCTCAACAGAAGGGTGAACCAAACCAGCCCCCCACACCTTATTACCTTTGGTAAACAAACGCGCCACTGTATTTGTGCCAAACGAACCAGCCCAACCATACTGAACCCATCTATCCCCTACATAATTACGTACAGGAACAAGGTAATAGCCTTTTTCAGGCTGATTTGAAATAACTTCGCGAATTTCTGTAGCCAGCTCAGAGCTTATACGCTCATCGGCGTCAAGCTCCATAATCCAGCGCCCTTTACAGGCGTCAATACCAGTATTACGTCTCTTACCTTCTACATGAAAATTTTCCGCAATACCGCCTTCGATGATATTTTGCGTATATTTTTCTACAACTTCACGTGTGCCATCCGTACAGCGGTCTAAAACCACCACAATTTCATCACAAAAATGCAGTGACTTCAAAGCATCTTCAATGATATGCGCTTCATTATGCACCACCATTAAACCACTCAGTAAAACCTCTGAATCCTTTTCAATACCCTTAGACACCAACTCACCCTTTACGTTCAATAGCCCAGCCCACACGTGCCGAGAAAATAGCGCTAAAGATAAGCATCGTTAGCCACCAAGGGTGGAAAATAGATGTACTTGTAAGCGCTGCTACTAAAAAGGCCGCAATAGAAGCAAGACCTGCTGCACCATAAAGGTTAGACCTTGCAGAACGCATAAAGTATTTTAGCATCATGATAAGCAAGCAAATCGTAATAGAACCACCAATAAAACCTGTTTCAAGGAAAAGCTGCAACAAGAAATTATAAGGGTGTGAAGCGCCTTCACTTACAAAACGAAACGTGTTTACACCAATCCCTGTAAACGGTTGGTCAAACATATGCGCCCACGCTATTTGCCACAGGTCAACACGCGGGGTAAATTCTTCTGCATGCATAATAGACATAAAGTCTTCTGGTTGATTAAAACCACGAGACCAACCATAGCAAAGCAAAGCAAAGACAAGCAAAAACACGGAACCTAAAACAGGCTTAACATGAAAATGAAGCCCATGATAGCGCCATACTGTAAATAAGAAGATAAACAAAGCAACCACAAAAGCAGCCCAACCTACATAGCCACCACTTACAAATAAAGCAAGTAAAGTAACAACCGTAATCGGTACGGCAAACCATTTCACCATCACTTCGCCTTCACGGTAACGTCTAAACAACCAAGCCCAAATAAATGGCATGAGCACAGCAAAAACACCGCTCATTTTAGCTAATCTTTCAGGCAAAGCTGCATTATCCCCGTGCAATGCCTGACTAAACCTGTCACTTCCTGCAAAAGCGTCTATCAAGCAAAAACTTGCGACAACCACAGTCGAAATAGTCAGTGAACGGTAAATAATATCTGTATGCCTTGTTGGCATTTCACGTAGAGCAATATAAAACATTAAAGCCATCATACCCATACCCACAATATCACCCATTTTTTTCATGGAATGGATTTGGTCAATTGAGAAATAAGCAGATGCCAACAAAGCCATAAAAAAGGCGCATAAAATATATAAAACCTTAGATGTCGCAAGGAACTTAAGCGTACTACGCAATGAATTACCTTTGGTCGCCATAAGGCCACAAAGAATACCAAAAATAAGAACGGCCGCCATAACACCAGGCCCTAAAATAACCAACGGTAAAGCTGCGCCTAGGCAAGAGCCTGAAAGTTTCCATAGCATTTGTTTTTCGTCTTTAAGCACTTTTTTCTTCCTTTTCTGCTCTCATATTTTCAATAACTTCAACAACTTTAGCCAAAACAAGCTCTGGCTTTATGTCTGTCATAATGCGCTTTGGCGCATGGGGGGCTAAATTTACCTCTTCACGTTCAGGGGCAACAATTGTCATACCTTTTTTTGAAACAGGTGCGTATAATTTTTCATCTGTTGGCCCAAATAACGTTAATGTAGGCACCCCTGCCGCTGCCGACAAATGCGCCAAACCTGAATCATTCCCAAGAAAACCTGTTAAATGTGTCATCCACGCATACGCTTCTGTTAAAGATGTTTTACCCACCAAATCAATACGCCTATTTTCAGGGATATGGTTAATAAAGTCTTCCACACTTTCTCGTTCATGCGCTGCACCAAAAATAACAAATTTTGCATTTTCAAAACCAGGCAACGAAATAAGTTTATTGGCCGTAAAAGCAAAGTAGCGTTGCGGCCAAGTTTTCCCAATCCAATTTGCTGTGGGCGCAACACCCACCAATACATTTGCGTTGATAGCATGCACTTCAGAATCAATACGCGCCTGCGTTACATCATCAACCCATACACGCGGGGTCATTTCTTTTTCCATCGGCCATAAATTAGCCATTTGTTCAGCTTTGTGTAAAGTTTTATCACGAGAAGCGGATAGAATACGCTTTTTACCGCGTAAGAAATAAGAAAGCCCTGTACCACGCAAGTCCACAATAATGTCATACTTGTATTTATAAAGCTTTTTCCATAAATCAAAATAATGCATGTGATGTTTACGTTTTTTAATAGGGATAAGCTCACCTAAATTTGGCATACCTGTAAACAGATCAACCGCACGTCCACCAGCGACAACATCAACCACAGCGTCTGGGTATGTCGTCAACAATCTATCGAGTAAAACCGTTGAAAGAACCACATCACCAATGTTGGTTTGTGTCATAAATAGAATTCTCAAAATGTATTACCCCTGCATTTAAAAATATAGTCATGTCAGTTATATACTTTATTGTTATGAAAGTAAACGCTAGACACCATTTACAGCGCTAAATTTTATAGCAATCAATTCTTATTCTATAGCTTGTCGTTCTGTTTAAACTGTGTCATTTTATTGTTATGGAAAAATTATACCACCTAAGCGATCGTGCTTTGCTGGGCATTGACGGACGAGACAGTACAGAATTCTTACAAAGTGTCATAACAAATGACATTTTTTTAGTGGACACACATAAAGCGATATATGCGGCACACTTAACACCTAAAGGTAAGTTTTTATACGACTTTTTCATCTCTAAAATGGGTGACATGTATGTTTTAGACTGCCATAAAGATGAACTTATGCCCCTTGCTAAAAGCTTACACGGTTATATTATAAGCAAGGACATAAGCCTGCATGATTTAAGCGCAGATTACACATGTATCAGCAGTTCAAATAAAAATGCGCCAGAAAGCGTGCTTTCTTTTAAAGACCCAAGGCACGAAAAATTAGGCTACCGCCACTGGGTTAAAGATGCACCAGCAGACTGTGAAAATGCGGAAGCATACCACATTCAGCGTATTAAACTAGGTATTATTGACGGTGCATTTGACGGATTAAAAGAACGCTCTTTAATCAACGAAATGGGTTTTGAAGGCTTAAATGGTGTCAGCTTTAACAAGGGCTGCTACGTCGGTCAAGAGCTAACAGCGCGCACCAAGTTTAGAACCGAACCAAAGAAAAAGGTCTTCCAAATATCATTTTCAGGTACCGCTCAAAATGGTGATATTATTAAATGCGGTAATATGGATGCTGGCTGGATATTTTCAAATTATGAGGGTCATGGTATCGCTATGCTACGCACCCGTTACTTAGACAAAGAGATGACCTTAAACGACGCGCCCATTCAAGTCATTGAGCTATAAAATCTATAAAAAAAGCCTCCGTTTAGGAGGCTTTTTAATCTTAACATGTCTACAACAAACGTTATTTGTCTGAATCTTTCTCAGATTCTTCCATTTTAGCAATTTCAATATTAGCACGCACTTCAATTTCATCTAAAATTGACTTAAGCTCTGGATCAATTTTGTCTAAATCTTGCGCTTGCGTTTCAACAGCTTCTTTCAACCGAATAACAGCACCTGAATCGTTACCATTTAAAATATCTTTTTCTAAATCTTCAAGCTGATCTAGCATATATTTACCGCGCCCTTCAGCGTCAGCAGGCACACCACCAACAGGGCCTTTACGTTCAACCGATGAAACAGATTCAACACTTTCAGCCGCCTCTAAAGCTTCAACACCGCCCGCTGCATCCACCAACGCATCAAAACTTACACCCGAAGACTTCGTGGATTTTGATGATTTTTTACTTTTAGAAACCCCTTGAGTTCCCTTGGTGTTTACAACTTTCATAGCGACCATTCTTTTTAATTGGTTATAAATTTTATTTTAAGGCGGAAAACACCTCTATATCAAGTAAAATGCACAAACTGCGCCAACTTTCAAAAAAATAAACATCCCTGCTGTGTTTTTTAAGTTATGAAAAAGTAAAAACCACATAACTACCGCCCTATTCTTGTGTAAACAAAACGGCATGTTCCAGCATTTGATCAGCAAACAATGTCACCATGGCGCCAAGGGTTATGCCCATCATAAATAAACCAATTACAATCGTTAAAGGCATAGCCACAAAGAAAACTTGTAATTGAGGGATAAGCCTATTAAACACACCAAAACCAACATAAACCAAAAATCCAACAGCCATCACAGGGGCGGAAAGTTTAACACCAATAAGGAACATATCACTCACCACTTGGGTCACAGCTTTTGCAGCATCCCCAATATCAGGCAAGTTACCCGCAGGGAACATGTTATAACTATCAAGTAAAGCTAACAAAACAACATGATGCAAATTCAAAGCAAATACCAGCATAGTCGCAATAAGCGTTAAAAGTAAACTGGGTGCGGTACTGTTACCACCCATAGAAGGGTCAAACAAGGTAGAGGCCTGTAAACCTGCAGAAAAACTTATCATTTCGCCCGCTACGTGCATGGCTGTAATAAACAACCTTGCGCTAATACCCATCATAATACCCACGGCAAACTCCACAAAAATAAAACGCAGCATGGTTGACATTCCCTCAGGTAACAGCGGCATAGAAGGTTCTAAAATAGGAAACATAGCAAGCGTACAAAAAACGGATAAGAGTAAGCGGATACGCGTACTCACAGAAACATCGCTCAATCCAGGGAAAATCATAATACATGTCCCTAAACGTATAAAAATAAGGAACATAGGAAAAACCATCAATGATGCAATGTTCATCATGGCTTAGCCAGCACCTCCAGGTGCTGTGGCTATCATTGCAAAAAGCTCTAAGGCAAAGGTATGAATTTTATCCCCCATCCAAGGCATTACAATAATAAGCGCAATAAAAACAACAAGAATTTTAGGCACAAACGTGAGTGTCATTTCTTGAATAGAAGTAAGCGCTTGAAAAAGAGCAATGATCAAACCGATAATTAAAGCCACCAACATAATAGGCGTACTCACCCATAAAAGGGTTTCAATACTTAATCTGCCCATATCAATAACTTGTTCTGGTGTCATAACACTACCTTTATTTATTCTTTCTATAAAAATAGCAAAACTTTAAACAAAAAGCGATCCTTTACTTGCAAAGTCTTTAACAACTCACTATACATAGCCAATCAAGACATATCTTTACCTTTTCGCAAAAAATTATGGTCGTTATTACCGTCATTATCAGCTCTTACAAAATACACAACATCAACAAGGAGTACGGATACACCAAAAAAATAGTCCTACAAATTTATAGCCAAAACGTTAACCCTCATCTTTTAGTTAAGGGCATTTAACGTCAATAATTTTCATAACATCTTTCAAAACTAGGAAATATATATGCTTATTTATTTAATGATTTCACCTTTTTTACTGTGTGCACTTCAACAGAAAAAGGCGCCAAATACCCACAAAAATGAAAGAGATGGTAAAACGCCTTCTCAACAATTTTCAAATTCCATACTGCTAGCATCTGCTTTACGTTAAAATGTTATCGACCTTCAAGCCCTCATTTGAGGGCTTTTTTTGTATTGTAAACACACATCCCACATAAAAAGACCCCCATACATAAAGCATGGGGGCAACGAAGGGAAAACGTGCGAACTAAGTTTTAATGTACTTTAACTGTTTTATCTTGAACCTTCATACTTAAGGATGGCTTGGCAAGTCCCTCTTGCTTGAGCATGGATAATATACTTTGCATAGCGTCACTTTCTACCATCGAATCTAAAAGTGCTTCAATGGGCATTGAAGGTGTATTCACCACAGATGCTGACGAACATGCCGGAAGGTCAGTTGCTGTGGGTGCGTTAGACTTTGTCATATTTTGCATAGTATTTATCCTATTTCGTTCCTTGTTGTATACGTTATAAGAGCAAACATTTTCATTACAACCCCCTTTAACAATAAAAAGTATACAATTGATATATGGATAATAAAAAGGGCACAAATGCCCCTTTTAACTACACGTGATATGTGAATAGAGATCACTTTACGAGACTGGTATACACACCTTACGTGTATAAAGCCGCTGCAAAATTATTTAACCGCCGTTATTTCTTTTTCAAAACCCAAACCTGTTCTTTGCCGTATGCTGGCGCACTTTTATAAAAGTCTGAATATTCTTCTGTCACTTCTAAACCGCACATTTCAAATAGGTGCAACATTTCTTGCCTTGTGCTCCAGCGCATTTTAAGCTTCGCTTCTTCTGTGCGTAAAACTGTGCCTGTATAGGTCATTTCACTATACAAATAAGTGTCTTCAAACGTTTGCGTAAACATATCACTAACACGCTCTACAAAGTCAATTTTCACCAAATTCCCTGTTTTAGGGTGCTTCACAATCGGTAGATTATTTTCATCTTCTTCCAATTGCTCTTCACTCACAGGTTCAAATTTAGGGTCAAACAAGTCTAATATTAAACGACCACCATCTTCCATGTGCCCACGCATCATTTTCAAGCAATCCTTTTGCTTTTCAACCGTGTCCAAACACTGGAATGTACGCCCAGGTACAATCACAAGCGGAAATTCACGCTGCAAATCAAAAGCGGTCATATCCCCTTCTAAAAATTCGATATGGCGCAATGCAGCAGAAGGCATAGAAAACATTTTATCCTTCGCTTGTGAAATCATTAAAGGAGAAAGATCTAAACCAACCACGTCACAGCCCATACATGCCAGTTCCCATGTAATACGACCAGTACCGCAGCCAAGTTCTAAAACAGGGCCACCGCCACCACGCCCATAACGGCGTGCATATTCCAAATAAAACTCCAGATCACCTTCAAGCAAAGGGTCTCCATGTGCAAAGCGTTCATCATAAACCTCTACGTCTAAACCGTTTGTTTGATATGCTACCGTTTTAAATTCCATCTTTTTCAACCTATTTATTCAATGTTTTTCTAAACGCTTTAAATAAAACGCATATAAATCCACTAAAATAATTGCAAATGCTATGCCAAAAACATCTTTACGTTTGTATAAACCTGTTTATACAATTCAAACCCTTGAAAAATGACGCCTCAAACCTTATATATTCAATAGAAATCAATATATCTATAAACTTTTATCCTTCCTCAAACGTCACAGGTGACTCAAATGGATACGATCCTTAAACTTATTATTATCTCAATTATTTTTGTTGTAACTACTTGTTATGCAGGTGTTTGCCTTTTACTTAGCTTTTTAAATATCGCGACAAAGGCAGCCATTACACATCAATTTCAAAAAAAGACAAAAGTAAAAAAGCTAAAAGGTTTTCATAACTTTGACGCTAAAGCAATTAAGCTTGCTCATAAATAAATTAAACCCCCTCCCTTCGAACAAAAAAAACACCTAGCGTAAGCTAGGTGTTTTAATCAATCAACCTCAAGAGATATGTTTAAATTATTCATTCCAAAGCGTAGTAACCTACGCGCATGGAATGAATAACAAACAAATCAACTTAAGAAGCAGCGGCACGGATTTCATCCGCAACGCTTGAAGGTACATCGTCGTAGTGTGATACCGTCATAGAGTAATCGGCACGACCCTGCGTTAGGGAACGTAAGTTTGTTACATAACCGAACATGTTCGCTAAAGGAACGTGTGCAATAATAACAGTTTTACCGAATTTCTCTTCTGATCCTTGGATTTGACCACGGCGAGAAGAAATATCTCCAATCACGTCACCCATGTAATCTTCTGGCGTTACAACTTCAACCTTCATAATAGGCTCAAGAAGTACTGGTGAACACTTGCTTATAGCGTCACGTACAGAAAGAATACCAGCCATTTTAAAGGCCATCTCAGATGAATCGACTTCGTGGTAAGAACCATCGAATACAGTCGCTTTAACGTCAACCACTGGGTAACCAGCAACCATACCGTTCTTAAGCGCTTCTTCGATACCTTCACCAACTTTTGGTACGTATTCACGAGGAATAGCACCACCAACGATTTCAGATACGAATTCGAAACCTTTACCAACTTCGTTTGGTTCAAAGCGAACAACACAGTGACCGTATTGACCACGTCCACCAGATTGTTTAACGTGTTTACCAACACATTCAGCGCTTTGACGGATTGTTTCACGGTAGGCAACCTGAGGCGCACCAACGCTTACTTCAACACCAAATTCACGCTTTAGACGGTCAATCATAATATCCAGGTGAAGTTCACCAACACCGGCAACAATTGTTTGACCAGAGTCTTCGTCAGTAAATACGCGGAATGAAGGATCTTCACCCACAAGCTTACCAAGTGCAACACCCATTTTTTCTTGAGCATCTTTAGATTTTGGTTCAATCGCCATAGAAATAACTGGGTCCATCGCTATAATACGCTCTAGCACGCAGTCGTAACCTTCAGACGCAAGTGTATCACCAGTTGTTGTATCTTTAAGACCAACAATCGCACCAATATCACCTGTGCGTAGTTCAGAAACTTCTTCACGGTTGTTAGCGTGCATCATTACAATACGTCCAACACGTTCTTTTTTACCTTTAGAAGTGTTGTAGATGTAAGAACCAGAAGAAATAACACCTGAATAAACACGTACGAATGTTAAACGACCAACAAATGGATCCGTCGCAATTTTAAACGCTAAGCAAGACATTTTAGCATCATCAGAAGGTGTCAATAAAATTGGCTCACCCGCTTCTGTTTGGCCTTTAAGTTTTGCTTCAGCAACTTCATTAGGCGCTGGTAAGTAAGCTACAACAGCGTCTAGAAGTGTTTGAATACCTTTGTTTTTAAACGCAGTACCGCACATTACAGGGAAGTAAGCCATGCTTAAAGTAGACTTACGGATAAGTTCCATAAGTTTTTCTTCAGTTGGCTCAATACCTTCTAGGTATTCCATCATTGCTTCTTCATCAGCTTCAACAGAAGCTTCAATCAACACTTCACGTGCAGCTTTAGCATCGTCAAGTAGTTCAGCAGGAATTTCTTGCACGTCGTAAGCAGCGCCCATCGTTTCGTCGTTCCAGATAATCGCTTGCATTTTAACAAGGTCGATACAGCCCTTGAAGTTTTCTTCAGAGCCGATTGGAAGTTGAATAGGAATAGCGTTTGCGTTTAAGCGTTCACGAATCATTTTCACGCCGCTTGTAAAATCAGCACCTGTACGGTCCATTTTGTTAATAAAACAAATACGTGGCACACCATAGTTGTTAGCGTGACCCCAGTTTGTTTCTGATTGTGGTTCAACACCACCAACAGAACAGAATACAGCAACCAAACCATCAAGTACACGTACAGAACGTTTTACTTCAATGTTAAAGTCAACGTGTCCTGGTGTATCAATAATGTTAATTGTGTGCTTGTCCCAAGTACAAGTTGTCGCAGCAGAAGTAATTGTAATACCACGTTCTTGTTCTTGAGCCATCCAGTCCATAGTGGCAGCACCATCATGTACTTCACCAATTTTGTGTGACTTACCAGTATAAAATAGAATACGCTCAGTTGTTGTTGTTTTACCAGCATCAACGTGCGCCATAATACCAATATTACGGTAGTCAGATAAAGGAACTTTACGAGCCATTTTTTATAGTCTCTTTCTCTTTGTGGCTTATGAAAAGCCGTTATTTTTTATTTCTTTTACCTGCTTTGGGCAATTTTTACAAAGAAGGAGGTGAAAATTTCTTCACACCTCCTTCAAGCAAATATTACCAGCGGTAGTGAGCAAACGCGCGGTTCGCTTCAGCCATTTTGTGCGTATCTTCACGTTTCTTCATTGAAGCACCACGACCTTCTGAAATATCCAAAAGTTCGTTCATTAGGCGGTCCTTCATTGTTTTTTCATTACGAGCACGGGCGTACTGTACGATCCAACGAATTGCAAGAGCTTGAGCACGTTCAGCACGTACTTCACAAGGCACTTGGTAAGTTGCACCACCAACACGGCGAGAGCGTACTTCAACTTCCGGCTGAACTTTTTCCAAAGCTTCGCGGAAAAGAGCGACAGGGTCGTTACCAGTTTTGGCTTTAACACCGTCCATTGCACCGTAGAAAATTTTCTCGGCGATTGATTTTTTACCGTCAAGCATCATAAGGTTCATGAATTTTGTTACGATAGCGTCGTTGTACTTAGGATCGCCAAGTACTTCGCGTTTTTCAGCTGCGTGTCTTCTAGACATAATTGAGTCTCCTTACTTCGGACGTTTTGCACCGTATTTAGAACGGCCTTGTTTACGATCAGATACACCTTGAGTATCAAGAGTACCACGGATAACGTGATAGCGAACACCCGGTAAATCCTTTACTCGACCACCACGGATAAGAACAACAGAGTGTTCCTGAAGGTTGTGACCTTCACCCGGGATGTAAGAAGAAACTTCAAAACCGTTTGTTAGACGAACACGTGCCACTTTACGTAAAGCAGAGTTCGGCTTTTTAGGGGTTGTTGTGTAAACACGTGTACAAACGCCACGCTTTTGCGGGCAAGCTTGTAACGCAGGGACTTTAGTTTTGTCCTTCGGGTTACTACGAGGCTTACGTACCAATTGGTTAATTGTAGGCATAAATAATATCCTTGTTTTTTATAAAATAAAAAATGGGCGAACCAATATGAAGGCTTCGCACATTTACTTTGAAAAATGGTTAAAGGCAATGCGTGCCACCAAATTTCCCTATTGCGTTCAATAAAGAACATGCCCTTTCTACGCCAAAGACACGACTTCGTCAAGCACTAAGTGATGAAATAACAAGCTTTTTCAATTTCACGGGTCAAAATTCAGTTGATATTAAAACACGTACATCAGCGCGGTGTATACAAACCATCTATATATCCTCTTAAATAGCGGCAATAACTCACAACATTTCATACCTATGTGAAATTTTTAAGCTTGATATTACCCCCTTATGCACCCACAACTTACTAAGTACAAAACTTATTCTTTTTACCTAGCGCCCCCAAAGGGCTAAGGATCTACCATGTTTAAACAAACTTTACGTCAGCTTCTTAGCCGTCAAAAGGCGCCTGTACCCCACATTGTCAACAACACCAAAGACCTCACTGTTATGGTGACACGTATAGACGATAGCATCCTTAACCATGGGAGCGAACTGATATACAATAAACACCAACTTCAAGAAGGCGGTTTAAACGAAAACCATTTCTTTATAGTTGAAATATTAGATGGTGAAAATATTGTTTACGCCAAGCGTATCGCTTATACACAAAAAGATTGTATAAGCTATGCAAGCAAAGACACACTAATCACCCACGCTCAAAATACTTTCCACACCATATACGTTAAAAGCACATACAATGAAAGTGACGGCACCCCGCCTGCTGGTATCCTTGGTATTTATGCTGAAAAGATGAATGATCGTTCATTGCAGCTTACAACCATAGGTCAAGGTAAACACAACCCATTTAAACAAGAAACGACGTTTACGCCCAGTTTCACGTAAAACCTAAATCTTCGAAATCAAAAAAAAACACCCTAAGCGGTGTTTTTTTATGCGTATAAAATAATATTATAAATAAAGGTGGGTGTGAATATAAAAATTGTTATGCAGAGGCCTATTTCTGCATTCACATCTTTGCATTGTATACACATAAAAGATACATTCCATTCGCTTTTTATCAAAAAATGAAGCGGGCAACGATTTCATTCCACCTTTATACCTCACCTATTCCGCTTTCATTCCACCTCTATTCGCCTGTTATTCGCATAAAAAAAACCTCTCCGAAGAGAGGTTTTTTAGGGACCGGCTGAAGTGCTATCAGGGGGGGGAGAAGATGCTCCAGCCGTTAACGTTCCAACACTTATCGAATTTGCAGTAACTCGTTCAGCATCTGGTCGGCCGTCGAAATGATGGTCGATGATGCCTGGAACGCACGCTGCGTCACGATCATGTTGGAAAACTCTTGCGCAATATCCACTGTGGATTGTTCAAGCGCACCAGAAACAATTTTCGCAGTACCACCCACGCCAGCCACTTTATAAAGCGGGCCACCTGAACCGTCTGTTTCACGAAGTAGGTTGTTACCAACCGGCTCTAGCTCAGCTGTATCTTGGAATACCGCCACGACCAACTGCCATAGTTTTTTGGACTCACCGTTTGTAAATGAACCAATAACATAACCGTCACTGTCCACACCTACGGCTGCTAAAGTACCCGATCCAAAACCGTTTTGGTTTGCAAAGCGCGTGTTATATGGAGATGAGAACTGCACAGCTCCGTCAGTACCACGGCCTTCGTCTAGCGGGTTTTGTGCAAGTGCTGGAATATCAATCGTACCACCACCCCACGTTGTAACGTCAAATGCTGAACTTACTGTAAAGGTTACACCGTTTGTAAATTCAAGCGTACGGTTAACGTTAGTTGTAGGCATAACAGCTGTAAACGATGTACCATCTGGCTCGGTAATTTGAATGTTATATCCGCCAGGAACAACACCTAAGTTTGCAAGCGTGTAACTACCACTAACAACACGGCCACCCTCAACAGGAGAATTACTCGCCTCCTCACTCATAGCAACGTCCAACACACCATCAGCAAAAGTCATACCAGCTGTCGCTGTTGTGTCATCAAACAAGAAACCACCCGTAAAGTCACCAAAGTTTACAACAACATTACCCTCTTCAACACCACCCGACCAAGGCACTGTCAATGATGTGCCTGATGCATATTTTAGAGAACCATTACGGTTAAAGTCTAGCTCACCACGTCCAATAACAGCGTTTGTCCCAGAAGCAACAGGGTTACCAAAGAGATCAGTCACAATTTCGCTACCATCTGTATAAGCCGACCAATCCCACGAGTTGTTTGCATTTTTTGAGAAGACCATAGATACATCACGTGCGCCACCCTCTGAGTCGTAAAAACGAATATCAGCTACAAAATCAGCCTGTGTTGGATCTGCTACAATGGCGTCCAAGTTAGCTGCTAATGTTGTAAGCGTATCGTAACTGTGAATTTCTTCATCAGCTGTTAAGTTAAAACCAATATCTAACTCAGTTGAAGGCCTTGCAGAAGAACTAACAGACTGCAACTCCACAGGACCTGGATTTTGGATGTCTTGAATTGTACCATCCGACTCAGTCCTCCACCCAAGCAAACGCTGCCCTGATGGGTTTGTAAGAAAACCTTTGTTATCTTCACTAAAGGCACCCGCCCTCGTGTAAAAATAAGCTGTATCCGTTGTAATTTCTTCACTGTCTACCACGGTAAAGAAACCGTTACCACTTAATGCTAAGTCGGTTGAACTTTGCGTAGAAAGAAGTGAACCTTGTGCGTTTTGGAAACGGTTAAAGCTTGTGCCTACACCACCCGCATTATAAAGCGTACCACTTAAACCAGCACTTGTTACCTGTTGGTCAAAGAGCGTCCTAGTGTTCTTATAACCAATTGTGTTTACGTTTGCTAAGTTATCAGAAATCACACTAATAGATTCTGACTGACTCAATAGCCCTGATACACCACTTGACATAGATCCAAATAAACTCATAACTCAGGTCTCCTTTTCTACTTTTTTAATATTTCTTTAATGTTAAAACTTTTACGAATTAAAACTGTTAAACTGTCGGCTCTGTGTTTTCAGAATCGTCACCAGCCACTTCATCTTCACTTGCACTATTATTTCCAGACCCTACAACCGACTCTCTTACAAGTAAAATATCATCTAAACTAAAAGTTCTGCCGTCTGACGCTGTAAATTGAACGGAGTCTCCGTCACCTTCCATAGCACTTACATGTCCGTAACTATATTCTTCAACTGTTACCTCTTCACCGTCTGGTGCAATGCCTGAAACTTTAAACGAATAGAACCCAGCAGGTACTGCGTCGCCAGCATCATTTTTACTATCCCAAATAGTTTCATTACGTCCAACCTTCAAACCACCTTCAAGAGTACGCACAACGGCACCTGTTGAATCCATCACTTCAATAGATACATCAGAAACAAGCGAAGGTACTTTATAGTTAATTGAAACATCCATCTCACCATTTGTTGCCGTAACATCACCTGGAATAAGTGCATCCTTACCAACATATGAAAGCGCTACTGCTTGCTGTGAGTAATCTGATTGCCCCGCAATTTTTGCCAAATATTCATTTTGTGTAATATTTTGCTCTAAACTTGAGAATTCGGCTAATTGTGCTGTCATTTCCTTGTTATCCATTGGCTCAAGCGGGTCTTGGTTTTCAAGCTCCGTTACCAATAACTTTAAGAAAGTTTCAAAGTTCAACTCGGCTGCTGCACTTGCATCGCCGCTCTTACTTTCAACACCATTTGCTTTGTTAACAGCATCTACATTGGCTGAACTGTCTGAGAAATAGCTAATTGGATTTATCGCCATTGCTTTATCTTTCTTTAAAATTTTCCTTAAACCGAAACATCTACTAATGCGTCAGGTTTAACCCAATTGGCAGATTCTTCTGCCTTACCACCAACATTCAAGAAACCATCATCATCTTCTTGAGCGTTACTACCTTTTCCACCGCGGCCTGAAGCTTGTTGCTCTTGACCTTGGTTATTGTCTTCAAGCTTAAATTGAATACCTTCTTTATGAAGTTCCAACCCTGCCTCTTCGAAGCTTTGTTGTAGTATACGCAAGTCTCGTGCCAAATGTTCTGCAGCCTCGATACTTTGTACAACAATCGTACCGCGCACGACGCCTTTGCTAATATTTAGCTTAATATCCAATTCACCAAGCTCTGGCGGGTCAAGCCTAAAACGAATTTGTCCTCCACCTTGTTTAACAAGACTCTTCATCTGAATATCAACCTGAGAGGCAATATTTGCCTGTTTGACCATAGCTTGCTGGCTGCGACCATCCACACGCGCTTCAAACGACGTACGTCTTGCAACAACCTCCATTACTTCATCGAAGTTTTGATCTATATTTTCTAAATCAACTTTTTCACCTTCGGCCGTTTCAAGCTCTAGCATTTTACCCTCACCTGTAGCGGTCACCTGTGGCTTCACTGTGAATAGATTTTCAGCAGGTTTATTCGTTATCACCTTATCAGCCGCAATATTTGATATATCACGCTTAACTGATTGACGTTCGTCCTGCGCCATTTTTTCAGCACTTGCGGCAAAAACGCCTTGAGGCACATCAGCAGATTTCGTTTGGGCTACCGCCACCTGTGCTGGTGTATTTATAGATTTTGCTTGCGCCATCACCTCAGACTGCGTGGTTCCCTTTATAGGCGTAGCAATATCTTTAATATTTAACGGTTCAAAACCGTCGGCCTCAACATCACCTTCAGGTACGACAAAGTCTGAGAGGGAGGCTTGTTTCCCTGATGAAGCAAATTTACTGTCATGCATCACAGAATTTAAAGAATCGCCCTTTAATATCGTCATACCAATATCACCAGAAGAAAGTGTACTACTTGCCTCAAAAGCAATCATAGACTGGCTCATTTGCATACTGATTTGCGTTAAAGTTAAATCAGAACTAAACACATCACTCTGCTCAGAGGCCATATTAAAAATACTGGTGATTAAATCTGGTTTTTCTTCACCAGCCACTTCAATGCCAAATCTTTGGCGCATCAAAGCAATAGCCGTTACAACATCAGTTGCTTTTTTCAAAGCATCTTCAGGTGAAAGACCCATTTTTTCATAAGCATTTGCAAGGCCATCAACACCTTTGATATCACCAAAACTGGTGCCAGATTTCTGCAAGTGAATCACTGTCTGTCTCACTTCAACAAACAATTCCTCATATGAAATCGAACCTTCTGAAAAGCTGTCTAGCAAACCATGCAAATGATCAACATCAACCGCACTTTTTGCATTTAAAAACGGATTAGAATCTGCATCTAAAGATTGCGCTTCCAGAACACCATCAGCACCAACAAAACCATCCAAATTCAAAGATATAGCGTCAACTTCTGGTGGTACAAATGCTTCAAGCGCCGCACCTAAGTCCCCATCTAAAACACCCTCATCACTACTTAAAAGACCCAGTAACCCATCCAAACCTTCTGGCACGCTTTCGCCCTCAGCTGGGATTTGAGATTGACCGCCGAGTAAAGCTGCAAAAAATGCTGCAAAACCGCCAGCGCTTGACATGGATAATTGCCCCCCGCCTGTTAAAGACGCAGGAGTATTTCCAAACTGTGAAATTGGTGTTATAGTCATATCTTATAAACCTTTCTAACCGAAGGAGTTTTAATTACAAGATTACTAGATGCAAGATAGTTGCCAATTTTGAGCGAAGAAATAAAAAAAGACAAAAAAGCCGTCGCTATCAAATACGACAAAGGGCAAAACGCTGCACCACATGTGGCAGCAAAGGGTCGTGGCGCACTGGCTGAACGTATTCTTGCCATCGCTCAAGAGCATAATGTTCCCATTCATAGCGATGCAGATTTAGTGGAAATTTTAGACAAGGTAGAAATTGAGCAAGAAATTCCTCTTGAAGTATATACAGTAGTTGCAGAAATATTTGCTTACATTTATAAAGTAAGCAAGAAAGAGAAAAAAAAGGGTGAGTAAATATGTCTAGGGCAGATGTTTTAATGCGTAAAATCCGTGATGATATTGCGGTAATTTCTAACCAAAAAGGCGCTAAAGATAAAAATGAAATTGAGATTATGGAAAATGCGTTAATTGACCTTACAAGGCACATCACAGCATTGAGTGACATCCCTCAAGAAGAAGTAACCCCCCATAAAGAAGAGTTGATTGGTATTATGGCCATGATGGACAACCTTACAAATATTATAGAAGCATCTAAAACAGAATCGAGGCAGGCTGTCCTTGATATCGTCCATAAAATTAAAGCCCAAAGCAGCTATAATAAAAAGTAAATAATCATTTAAATTTAAGAAAAGAATCAGCTCGTGTTCAGTACCCATATAGATATTTCACAGTGGATATTCGCCAGCGGCGTTTTAATTATCTTACTCTTTTTGTTTGCATATGCCGTGCGCTTTGTCGCCAACAAACAACCCCAAACAGTTTTAGGCATGAAGCGTAAACGCATGCGTCTTATAGAGTCTCTACACCTAGACGCGCGTAATAAAATATGCATTATAGAAATGGATGATACAGAAGTTATTTTAGCTGTGGGTGCCAATGGATTTGAAACGATAGGCACACAGGAAAAAGTATCAGAGCCTCTATTAGAAGAAGAACAATGCGCCCCAGGACGCATGGAAGGTGTTGGGTTTTTAAAAAAATTTATAACGGGAAGTTGCCCTGTTAAGGTTAAAAATAATACGCCCGAAAAAGATACACAATCACCTAAAGCAAAACCAAAGCAAGCTGCTAAGAAAGATAAAAAATAAATGTTCTTAAACCTTATTAAAAATAAAGTATTTTTCATTTCCCTCATCACTTTACTGTGCGCGATTGTATTACCAAATATTTCTTTTGCTCAAGACATTTCCCCGCTAAATATTAACGTCGGTGATGATATGCTTTCAACAAAGCACCTTTTCCGTATGATTATTTTACTTACCGTCTTGTCGCTTGCGCCATCAATACTTGTGATGGTGACATCATTTACGCGTATTGTTATTGTGTTTTCATTCACACGTAGCGCACTTGGCTTGCAAAACACACCACCAAACAGTGTACTCGTAAGCTTAGCTCTGTTTTTAACAGCCTTTATCATGCAACCCACATTTGAAGTTGCCTATAATTCAGGTATCTCACCTTACTTAGAAGAAGATATAAATGAAGAGCAGGCTTTTGAGCGCACAGTCACACCATTTAAAGCTTTTATGGGGTCGCAAGTCGCCAGTGACGACCTTGAACTATTTATTGGTATGCTACCAGAGATAGACCGCCCTGAAGTATTAGAAAAAGCTGAAGATGCGCCCTTGCGCGCCCTTATCCCTGCATTTATGATTAGTGAGCTTAAACGTGCCTTTGAAATTGGTTTCTTACTCTTCTTGCCGTTTTTAGTCATTGATTTAACTGTCGCTTCTATTTTGATGTCTATGGGTATGATGATGCTACCACCTGTTATCGTTTCCCTGCCCTTTAAGATTATATTCTTTGTAATGATTGATGGCTGGCATCTACTTTCGGGCAGTTTAGTCCAATCCTTTGGCATGGGTGGCACAGGTCCTTAACAGCAACCTTATCGCATAAAAAAACCACCTCTGAGGTGGTTTTTTTTCAATGGGGTGTATATAGAGGTTAAGCTGTAGCCAAGAATTTTAATACCTTGCGGGCGCACTCATCTGTCGCATACGACGATTATAAATGTCTTTATCACGCCTGTCCGTTTCACGCTGATATACAAAGTCATCATAAAATCCCGTAAAGTTATGGTAGATATCTAACGCATTAGTAAGCTTTGGCCATAGGCCTTCTTTATTTTCTAATATAACCACCCTATCAGACCCTTGATCGCGCATTAAAAAGTCGATAACCTCTCGAATTTTAGGGTCATCGTTCACTTGTTTCTTATAGCGCTTTTCAAGGTCTTCAAGCTCACGTAGCTTCCCTAAATTATTATACGCCAATGCTAATTGTACAAATTCAACTTTCATTTCATCTGACCACTCATATGGCACTTTCGACGTATCATCAAAGATACTTTGTAAATTTTTAATAACGCTTGCATACTTTTCTTGCACCCAACCCACCTTAGCACGTAACATTGTAGCTCTACTTGAGTCTATACCCGACAACGCCTCCAACGCAGGCTCGTATTTTTTAAGCCCAATTAATGCCTCTGATTCAATATAAGTACGTTCTAAATTTATATCCTTACTTAAAGCTGGAGATTCAGTTCTATTAAGCGCACCCAAACTTTCATCATATTGTTTATTTAACAAGTATAACAAAGCAAGGTTTTTACCCATATCGCCCTTAACATCTTCTTCCTTTACACGATACTTAAGCTGGTGTTCAAGCATTTTAATTGCCTCATCATACAAACCAAGTTTGCGTAAACGCTCACTAATTTGAGCAATCAAGGCATCGCCACGTATACCACTAGGAGTCAACTCTCTAAAGTCATAATACAAACCTAGTAAAGCGAGTGGATCCAATTCAGAACCCGCCGTTTCATCTAAATACAAATCTGTAAACGCCGTTGTCATCACATCTGTTATATGAGGGATGTTTTTAGAATTAGGGAAATAAACATTATGATATTTCAAACGTTCCAAACCTTTGCGTTGATCACCTTTAGCAACATACATATGCCCAAGCTTCATCAAAATCTCTTCCTCAACCTGACCACCACGCCATAAATACCTCAAATTCTCGAGGTGTTGTATAGCTTGCCTTGAACCAAGGTCTCCACGTTGCAGTAAGAAAGATACAAATTCGTACTGTGCCAAGAAAGAAGCTTCCATATTATCACCCGCTGCAACCTGAGACAGTAAAGTTTCAGCTAAATCATCGTTACGCTCTATAATGCTAGCACGCGCAAGTAACATCAGTGCTTCTGGTGGTAACTGTGGCTTTTTCAATTTTGAAGCAAGCTCTTGCATTACTTTTTTAAGTTCACTTAAATGCTCTTGCCTTAACAAAACGCGACCGTATGAAATGTAAACTTCTTTTTGTAAATATGGAGGGTATTCATCTGCTTTAGAAATATACTTTTTAAACAGGTCAATTGACTCTGCATCTTCATCTTTCATTTCATGAGCTACAGCAAGCCATAAATTCCTATCTTCTTCAAAATTGTCGGATTGTGTTTTTAAGTATAACATTGCATCATCAGGACGATTCATCACCAAATTAGCAGCACCGCTTAAAATACGCGCTGATGTATCTCGTAACATATCATTACCTTCATACTTAGGCATGTTGTCCATCGTCATCAAAACTTCTTGCGGGCGCAAATAAGACATATAAAGCTTTGCGAGGCGCAAACGGAATTGCTGTCTTTTTATTTCATTAGGGGCTGTTGCAATAGCATTTAAAATGCGGTGTTGGAATTTTTGGTAATCTTCCTCCGTACCATCACCATACACCTCAAATATAGGCTCATTAGGATCAAGGTCTGGAATTTCGAAAACATCTATATCATCATCAACAACAAAGCCATTCTTTTTAGGGAGCTTGCCATCTAAAGTACCATTCTCAAAAACACCTTCGCCCTCTAAAACCTGTTGAGCCAGCTTAATAGCATCTTCTTCACTTGAAACCACTGGGACTTCATTAACTTTTGTAATTGATGCGCCAGACGTGTCTTGAATCGTTATCATATTAACAAGATCAGAATCATCTGCAGCTGTACCAAAAAACGACTCAAAATCATCACCATCATTTAAGGAAGTCGCAAATTCGTTTTGCATATCCACTGGTATTTTAAGGCTTGTCAATTTTTGGCGTGCTTGCCTTATCTTATCCATCGCACGGTCAAATGCTTCATCATCTTTTATAAAGGCTTTTGTTTTAGTGCTTAAGACTTGCTGCGGTGCACTATAGGCAGATTCGTCCAAAACCACAGGCACAGTAGGCACCTTAAATGTAGAAAATTGTGTAACTGTTAAATTTTCTGAATTCTTATCAGTTTTCGGACTTATTTTTTCTATCACCGGTGTTGTAAGCGCTGTCAATGCAGTTGGATTACTCAACTCATTCATCGCTTCAGTCACTTGAGGTTTAATAGCCTCTCTTCTTGTTGAAAGGATATCTCCATCTAACTGAGCACGTTTAGACATGTCTATTAAATCATCTGTATTTCCAGCTAAAAAGTACTGACGATTTTTATATAAAGACTTAAGAGCGTCACCTTTTTCTGTCTCAAAAACATAACCTATATAAGAGGCAAGCGTCTCTGACTTATCTGCATGTTTCTGGGATTTTTGTGCACTGTTTGAGCCAAATGGAATAACAGTATAATGTTTGTCAAGGCTAGGGCTAGAAGCTACCAACACCTTTTTATCATCCAAACCAGAAAGAACGAGCCCATTTTTTAAGGAAATGACACTTAATGGTGCACTACGCAAAGGTTCATCTATAATATTCACTTGGTATGATGTAGCGTCCTTAAACTGAAGCCGAACGCCTGAGCCACCATTCACTTTTAAAGACTCAGCCATTTCAATATTATATTTTTTACGCAAATCAGAAGGCATATCTAGCAATGTACCTGATCTATTATCACTTACAACCCACAAACTATTATCATCTTCAAAAACAGAAAGATTATCTTTATCCGCATCAATTTTAATCTGCAGTGTGTTATTTTCTTCATTTAAAGAAACAGCAGGATCAGCCTGAGCCGACATAGACATCACAATGAAAAATAATGTAAATGAAAAATAACGCTTCACCTATAAATCCTTTTCACCATGTAAAATAATTTCAATACGTCTCGCAAGTTTATAACGCTCCGCAATAGGTAATTTTGGTGCCACATCTTCAAAATGTCCATCTCCCATTGCCGATGTAATAATATTTCTATCAATACCTTGCGCTTCTAAAACTTCTGCCACATGTATAGCACGCATCATTGTCAATTCCCAGTTAGAAGGGTATTGCCTTGTTTTAGTTAATTCAGGGTCAGTGTGAACAGAAATGACGATACGATTATCTAAGTGTCTTAAAACATCACCTAATTGAATAAATATAACAGCACTACCAGGTAAAAATTCAGCCGTACTATCTGTAAAAATACCTTCGCTACTTATTTCAAAAGAAAGTGTATCTAGCTCTTTGTTGCGTTTCATTTTTAAATCACGCAAAAGAGGTTTCTCCGCAAATGAACGCTCTAACAATGACTGCACGTAATCTAAATTATCAGAAATCATTGGATCAATTTTTTCTACAGCCGTATCCTTATCTGGGTTTACTTGATGTATAGGTTCACGGATAGAAAACACACCTGAAAATGAACCACGCAACTCATCCCACTTTTGTACATCTACGACTTTCATAGAATAAAGTAGAACAAAGAAAGTAATAAGTAGACTTACAAGGTCAGCAAAAGTTAAAAGCCAGTCCATACTTGGCGGCTCTATTTCCATTTCTTCATCATCCATATTTACCTCCTTTCCTTGCTATTTTCTATACGGTTCAGGCTTACCAATTTTGCCCGATTGCCCGCTTTCACGGTTTACAACGTCACGCGGTGGCGCTGTTGCCTTTTGGTGATCTGTCACAATTATTTCGAAAAATATTTCAACTATAGATTCACCAGAATTTTCTGTTGCTGCTGAAATAAACCTTGAGTCTACACCCCGCTCAATAAGCGCTCGAATAAATAATGCCGCACGCCTACCTGCCAATTCACGAATAGCAATTTTGCTGTTACCCAAGTCACTTTCATTATTTTTTACTAAAATTTCTGCAACCAATCGTGAACCAGGACGCTTGGTAGAAACAATGCGCGCAACATCTTCAAAAAAATAGGACATTGCAGGGCGAATACGGATAGAACCTGGCGAAAAAATACGTTTTGTATCGATTTTCAAAACCATTTGGCTTGCATTCGTTGAAAATTTGAAACTGTCGTCAGAAATATAACTTTCCAACACACTTTGAATTTCACGAGAAATAATATCAAATACAGGATTTATAGTTATATCTACGTCATCACGCATATTGACAGGACCTGTTAACTGAAAACCAAATCCACTAGCGACACTTTCAGACGCTTTTTTCACCTTTTCTTCGCTACTTTCAGACATTGCATTCAGCAAAATAAAGAAGGCCAGTACAATTAAGTACAAGCCAAGCATAAGGATAATAGTCCCCATCTCGTCCCCTTCGGGAGCCTTTACTACTTCATCATCATCAGCCAAAAGTGAGCGTCCTTAAAATACGTATTTTATGTAAAGGATATTATACTACTTTTTTGTGATTTCTTTAATAAGATAAGGCACATCCAAAATCATGCGCACTGTTCCGTCGCCTGTAATCGTGGCTCCAGAAATCGCATTATGATAGTCGAAAGTGTTACCTAAAGCTTTAATTACAGCCTCTTCTTGGCCTACAAGCTCTTCAACCACAAGACCTAAAGTTTGCTTACCTTCACTTACAACAACAACATAGCCTTCAAAATTATCTTTGCCATCCTGTTGTACTTTCGCCTCAACTTTGGCTTTCTTGGCAGGCTTTTCTTTAGGCAAAGGTCCCTCAACTACAATATCAGTTTGTAAATGGCCATCAATCTCATGCACTTCAGCACGTAATTTTGGCATTTTAATGCCCGTGGTAAGCTCTTTTAGATGGAACAGTGGTAACACAGCACCGCGCAGTTCAATCACCTCTTGATTGCTCATTTTATGAACCTCATCAGGGTTAAACTTAATCACCTCGTTAATATCACCTATCGGAATTGCAAAGCCTTCTTCTTGCGATTTCACAACCAAAGCTTGAACAATAGCTAAAGTAAGTGGCAGATAAATATTGATTGTAGTGCCTACGCCAAACTCAGAAACAATATCAATCGTCCCCTTAATCTCTTCAATAGAAGAGTTTACAACATCCATACCGACACCACGTCCAGAAACATCACTCACCACTTCTGCTGTAGAAAATCCAGGAGCCATAATAAGCCTTACAGCATCCTCATCCGATAAAATTTCCATATCTTTTTCTGTAATCACACCTTTTTTCAAGGCTAATTTTTTGATTTTTTCTGGGTCAATACCCGCACCATCGTCTTTCACTTGAATAACAACTTTATTACCTTCGTAAAATGCACTCACTTTTAGTGTTCCCGTTGGACTTTTACCAACAGCTTCACGGTCGGCAGGTTTTTCAATACCATGGTCTAACGAATTACGGATAAGGTGAACCATTGGGTCTGAAAGTTCTTCCACTAAAGATTTATCAACCTCAGTAAATTCACCTTCGATAACAAGGTCAACCTCACGTCCAAGTTTACTTTTTAAGTCACGTACTTGGCGCGGGATTTTATCGAAAACCTTTTTAATTGGCTGCATACGTGTTGACAACACAGACAACTGAAGGTCTTTGGTCACTTGAGATAAATGTTCAATATTTGCCATCACCTCATTTATATAAGGCGCACTATCAATAACCACCTTCATTTCAGGTAAGTTTAAATAACGTATTAAGCTATTACGTGCCAAAACAAGTTCCCCTACAAGGTTCATTGTTTGGTCTAGTTTTCCTGTTTCTACACGAATTGTTGTTTCTGCTTTTTCAACTACACGACGTGGTTCTTTACGCCTATCTTCCTTTTCACGGCGCTCATCCGCAGCAGCTTCACCACGCTTCACAACAGCAACTCTCTCTACTGCTTCTGCTTGAATAGGCTTAGCCTTCTCTTCATCATCATTTGAACCACCTTCAAGGCGATCATCCGCTGCAATTTCAGCTAACAGTTCTTCGTTTACAACAATGCCGGAATCTTCTGCTACAGCGCTTACTTCAGCCACTTCATCTTCATCATCGTCTGAACCACCTTCAAGGCGGTCATCCGCTGCAATTTCAGCCAACAGTTCTTCGTTCACAACAATGCCGGAATTTTGGGTTGCTGATACTTCTACAGCTTCATTCTCTTCAACCTTTTGCGGTTCCACTTCCTTTGCCGCAGGCGCAGTATCGCCATGAGCAAGTTTTTCAAGTTCAATAATTACATCAGCTGTAAAGACAGTTGATGCATCACCTCCTGATTTTTCAAGATCCAGCAACTCTTTTAAAAGATCATTCGTTTTTAGGAGCGCATCCATTACGCGCGTTGAAACCTCTACCTTACCGCCACGCACTTCGTCTAAAAGGTTTTCACCTGCATGAGATAACTTAGCCATATATTCTAAACCTAAGAAACCTGCACCACCTTTTAGTGTATGCAAGACCCTAAAAATACGATCAACCAAGTCAGAATCGAAATCTCCGACATCGCAGGCCGTTTCAAGTTTGATCAGATCTTGTTCTAATTCATCGAGACTCTCATCCGCTTCAGCGAAAAAATCATCCATAATTTCTTGCATATCATCCATAAAAACGGTCCTTTAATTATCGTTATTTTTTATTTTTTTTATCTAACCTATAAGTCTAATAACAGCCGAAATCATGTCATCCAATGGCAATACTTCATCTGCAATATGTGCAACCGATTTTGGCATTCCATAAACAATACAACTTTGCTCATCTTGGGCTAAAATATAACCACCGTTCCCTTTAAGCTTATCAAAGCCTTTAGCACCATCACTACCCATCCCGGTCAACATCATCGCCAAGGCAGCACCACCAACAGCTTCAGTTGCAGAAGAAGTTAGAATGTCCACAGAAGGCTTGTATACACATTCACCGCCTTTATCTGGATTTACCGAAAGCTTTAAACTGCTAACACCTTTAAGAACGCGTGTATGTACCCCGCCTGGCGCAATGTATACCGTACCAGCTTCCAAGATATCACCGTCTTTAGCCTCTACCACTTTAACTTTTGAAATAGAATTTAAGCGTTCAGCCATAGGACCTGTAAAATGTTCAGGCATATGCTGAGCAACTACAACAGGCACGCGCAAATTTTCTGGTAACAGCGGTATAACAGACTGTAGTGCACGCGGGCCTCCTGTACTACTACCAATGATAAATAACTTAGCTGTAGGCAAGCCCAACCTTGGGAAGGTTTTTCTCAAACCTGGTGTAGAATCTAGCGGTTTTTTCGCCGTTTCAATTTTAGGTTTGATAGCAGGATAAGCCTTCGCCACAAGTGGTTGACGTAGCGAACGCGACATGCGTACTTTAGCAGCTGCGTATATCTTATCCATCAATACACCGCTACTCATCAAAACACTGGTAGCACCACTATCCATTGCTTTTGGGATAAAATCAACAGCACCAAAATCCATTGCCTCTAGCGTGGCAGTTGCACCTTCTTTCGTTAAAGAACTCACCATAACAACAGGTGTGGGGCAATCTTTCATGATCAACTTAAGCGCTTCAATACCATTCATACGTGGCATTTCAATATCCATCGTCACAACATCTGGATGTAAAGACTTGACCATTTCAACGCCTTCAGCGCCATCTTTTGCTTTACCTACAACTTCAAAGCGCCCGTCTTTATCAAGAAGACGCCCTAAAATGTTGCGCATAAATGAAGAGTCATCAACAATTAATATTTTTATTTTTTCAGACACAATTTTACCTCATGGAAAATTTAAAGAAGCTTATTCAAAATGTCATCAATATCATCTTGTTCTAAGCTATTACCTGGAAGTTGAGGACCTTCAAGAAGCTCTACTTCTGTCTCAAGCTTTTCACGCATTTCTTCATTAACATTTGAATTTTGAAGGCCAAAAACAACAACCATACGCAAAACTTGCCTTTCAACTTCCTTCAAAGTTTTAACAATCTTCATAATACGTTGACCTGTTAAGTCTTGGAAATTACATGATTCAAATATATTTGTAACATGATTTTGAGCTTCAACCATTGCATCATCCACACTCGCCAATACATCTTCATCAAGCGGTGGGTTATGGCTAATAAGCCTGTCAATAATACGCTGGTTAATCCCTTCAAGCTGCTCACATGAATCCATAATAGATCCTGTAGCTTTTTCAGTTTGCTGTACAATTGCATCTAGCTGTACAGAAGCATCAGGAATATCTTGCTCTGATAGTACATGCGGTTGAAAATCACGCAGTTCTTTTTTTGCAGTATTGATAAATTTTGCAAGCTCACCTAATTCACCAAAAAGTTGAATATCAGCACTTTCAAACCGTCCTTCAAAAAGGTCTTTAACCGATTTAATAAGTTCGCGCACCTGCTCAACAGGCACCGTTTCAGAAGTTGTTGCTTCAAGATCAGCAATATGGCGCTGAATATCTGTTTTAGTTTCCATATATTATAATATCCCTTTATAAGGTTCAAATTTCTTAAAAATTGCCAATAACTTTTGATAGTTTTTCTTTTAAAGTCGCCGCATTAAAAGGCTTAACGATATAGTTATTCACACCCGCTTGTACGGCTGTAATAACGTTTTCCTTTTTACCTTCTGCAGTAACCATTATAAAAGGCAAGCTTTTATATTCTTCTGAAGCGCGAAGTTCTTTAAGAAATTCTAAACCAGTCATATTTGGCATATTCCAGTCAGAAACTACCAAATCTATATTGTCATCTTTAACACGTTCAAGCGCTAGTTTACCGTCTGCAGCTTCTACTACATTTGTAAAACCAAGCTGTCTAAGTAGGTTAATGATAATACGACGCATAGTTTGAAAGTCATCTACAACTAAAATACGCATACTTTTGTCGACTGCCATGGAGGGATCCTCTCTTTTTATTATTAAGTTTCTTGTTATATCTTATAGTATTTTACATCAACATGTCATCAAATTTTACTGACATGAGAATTTAAGACATATTACCTTCCAAACGGTGGTAATTCACTTTTTTCTGCTAACATTTCAGAAATCAGCCTCGCCTTACCTGTATCCATTTTTTCCATTATTTTTGCTGTACTCTTACGTGACATACGCTTAAACACATCAAACACAATTTTATTATCCATACGATTTAATACGCTAGCAGCAGACTCTGCCTTCATGGCTTCGTATATCTTTGCAAGTTCTAACAATTCGCCCTCTTCCTTGTCTGACAAGTTTTCAAGCAACTGCTCTAACTGCACCTTTAATACTTCCATAGCCCCTGTCTTTTCTGCAAGACGTTTTTCTGCTAAATCTATTAAGCGCTCACGCAACTCTAACGCTTTCTCTCTTCTATCCAAAGAAACCCGACGCTTTTCTAATTGTTGTAAAATATTCACCTCAGTCGATGTAAATTGCCTATGCTCAAATGTCAGTTGTACTTCATCAGGCGTTTGCTGAACATCTAAGTCAGCCTGCGCGTGTGAATGTGTTGAAAAAGTCGTAAAACTTAATATACAAATAAAGAAATAAAAAAGCGGGGCGCGCAACTTAATAAGCATTATACTATAAACGTCCTTCCAATGCCTGACGCAAATCACGCTCTGTGTCTGAAAGAGCTGTATTAAATTGCTGACCGTAAGCCATAGCACCTCTTTGTGGACTTGCCATTCGCTTAGATTGCTCTTCATTTTTCGGTGTAAACCTTACAGGCTCAGGATTTTCTTCTTGCAACCCCATCAATAACTCTCTTTCCAAGGTTTTCTGCATTTCAGCTTCCAACTTTTTAGCTGCTTCTGTTACATTAGAGGCTGTATTTTCAACATTTTTTTTAGGCTTCATTTCTGGTTTAACTGTAAGACCAGTTTTCACTTGAGCACTTTCTTGCTGTTTGCCTAATAATGTATTTTTTTCATCAGTTTTAACCGCATTTAAAACAGGCGACGATATAGAATCTGCCTTTTCAAAAGCAGTGTCCATGCGCTTAAGTAAACGCTCTGCCTTATCAAGCATAAAGTCTAGATCTTGGAGTGTTTGCTGTGCTTTAAAAACTTCTTTTTCAAGGTTTGGGCCATTTTCGCGTACCAACCTTGATAACTCAAAAACACCACGATGTGCTTTTTGCAAGCTATCGGCCAAACTTGAAACAAGGACAGGTACATCTCTTTCATTATTTTTTAAAGCATAAAGCCTATAATGAAGCATTAAAACAAGCCCGCCTACAACAGCCAGCATAATAATAACCATCACATTTAAAAACTGACCGCTAAGTTCAATCACTCTTCTGTTTCCTCATTATTCACATCGGTAATATGTTTAGTTATTTTAATAGCCTTCATATCATCTAGCTTACCAAGCTGGCCTTCCAGCTTTTTCTCATGCCCGCAATATAAACTAATTGGTTGCCCTGGCTTTGTGTGCAAATGAATTGTCTGACCTAAACGCCATTCAAGAACATCCCTCAAAGGAAACGACTCTTCATCTAAAACAGCCCTTAAAGGCACATGGGTATAAAACAACTCTTGCGCCAAGTGACTCTCCCAAATATTATCTTGACCAAACTTTTCACCCATAAATTGTTGAAGCAATTGTTCACGAATAGGTTCCAACGTACCATATGGCAAGCAAAACTGAATAATACCATCACGCTCTTCAAGGTTTACACGCATCGTTACCAAAATAGCAGCGTTACCTTCCCTTGTAATGTTAGCAAACCTTGGGTTTACTTCCATACGTTCAGCTGTAAACTGTACAGGCGCAACAGGCGCAAAAGCTTCACTTAAATCATTTAAAACAACATCAGACAAATTATCCATAATACGACGTTCAATAGGCGTAAAATTACGCCCCTCAATACGCGCTGGACGCGCCTTACGACCGCCAAGTAAAATATCTACCACCGCATAAATTAAACGGCTTTCATAAATCATTAAAATATAATCATCAAGACCAATAGCATTTACAACAACGATACCTGCAGGAAGTGGAATAGATGACAAAAAGTCACCGAAACGAACAGTCGTAATACTGTCGATCGTAATATCAACGTTATCCGCCGTAAAATGTCGCAAGCTTGTTGACAGGTAACGTTCGAATTTGTCAAATAAGACATCAAGCATAGGCAAGCGTTCATAATTAACAACACTCGTGTCAAGCAAGGCGCGTATACCCACGCCACGACTGTCGTCACCGGAATCAACACCTAGCAACGAATCAATTTCATCTTGGTCAAGAATGCGCTCCGGCAAAGAACCCTCAGACAAAGCGCTGTTTGCGTCATCTGCAGCGCCATCACCATCTTCTTCATCAGCTGCCATGTCTTGCCATTGCGCAAGAAGCTCTTCTTCTGATAATTCTTCTTTTTCTTCTTCAGACATTCAATTACCGTTTTTGTTGTTTATGCACAAGTCTCTAAACCTAGACCCCTTTTAAAATACCACACAAACAACATACAAATCAACTAAGCAAGTGAAAAGACACCACTAAAAAAGCCACGAAATATCGTGGCTTTTCAATCACTTAAAACAAATCCTTTATTGAACAAGAATTTCTTTAAACAGTACATTACTTATTTGCAACGGTGCGGCCGACTGGTTAGCACGCATTAACAGGTCTTCTTTAAGCCTGTAAATACCAGAAGAACCATTCAAATCCTCAACACGCAACTGCCTCAAATAAAGCTGATAGTCATCAATAATGCGCGGCATTACAAACTCTAACAATGCTAGATCCTGCTCAGTCGCAACTTCTAAGTTGACCTTCAACTTAAGGTAACGTGTTGCGCTTCCGCTTGAAGCCAAATTCACCAATATTTCTGGAACTTCATAAAAGTAAGCACTTGGCTTTGGAGGTAATGGTTTACCATCCTTGTCTAATTCTTGCTCAACAACTGCTTTTTCCGCACCTTCTTCAGTTGCAGTATCTTCACCGCCCATAAATAAAAATGCGCCAACGCCAGCACCACCCACAAGAACAACAGAAAGCAGTATAATAATTAACAGCTTAGACTTGCCCTTTTTACCGTCAGCAGAGCCTTCAGCACCTTCTTCGTTTTCTTCTAATTCTTCTTCAGCCATTAAACTCCCTTAAATTTTATTTCACGCAAACTTTATAAAGCCGTGCACAAAATAAAACTGACACATTACTATTATTATTTAAAAATTATAGAGTTCGCAAAAAAGCGCCATACAGCACATTATCTAAACAATATTTTATAAATTATACCCTAAATTAAAGAATACTCAAGCGATAGCGCTTTTTGTAACAGAGGCTTGTGTCTTTTCGTCTTCACTTTTTTCAACATCAACATTTAAAGGCACATCGCCCGATGCTATTTTTTGCCAAGAAGCGTTCAGTTCCTTTAGCTTACCAACAACGTCGTCAATGGCTTCCATATCATTTTTCATGTCAACATCAATCAATCGACGCAACATATAACCATATATACGATATAGGTTCTCACCAATTTCCCCACCTTTTTCAAGGTCAAGTGTCTCTTGTAAGTAATTTATTATTTCCGTTGCACGCTTGTTATTATTAAAGCGTTCTTGAATATCTTTATTTTCCACAGCCACGCGCGCATGCATTAAAAATTTAATAGCGCCATTATAAAGCAAAACAATACGTTCAGCTGGCGTTGCATTCAAAATTTGCTGCTCTTTATAATGCTGTGCGGCATTTCTATTCATTAATGTTCACCTTTTTTTGCTTATCCATCTGCAGTCATTGCGCTAATTTGCTGCGACAAACTTTCTTTTAAGTTATTTAACTGCAACATCGCCACCTCCATGGCATTAAACCGAGCTTCCAAACCAGCACGCTGCACACTTAAACGCAAGTCAATCTTAGAAATATCTTCTGTTAAATCAACATTTCTTTCCAACAAGTTCGTTTTCAACGTATCAGCCTCTCCTCCTACCTTTGAAAAATCATCAAAGAAATTAAAAAGCCTATCAGCTACACCACGTGTAAACGTCACCTCAATTCCATCAACAGGGCCTAAGTTTGCACCTCCGCTAAAGAAGAATTTCATTCCCTCTGCGTCTGTGAATTCAGTTGCTTCAATTGTTGTACCGTTAAAAATAAAACTACCATCACCCAAACCACCAAGTCCAGCACCAGCTACTGTATTGATATTCCCATCTAAAACTTTACCGTCTGCATCTGTGCCAGAGATATTAATGTAATATGGTAAAGGGTTACCACTCCCATCTACTTGATATGTTGCATTCGGCCCTGGCGTGATTACACTCATACGTGAGTCTGAAGACGTTGCATCAAAAGAGAAAAGTTTACGTATACCATTATAATCACCCAACAATGCAGCATCAAAGGTTTCATCATCAATTTTTAAGCTATAATCTTCCTCAATTGAAATACCTACTTGCCCAAGACTTTGATAACCGTTTTCTAAACCTGGAATAGCTGTTGAAACAACCAAACTCAACTGAGTTTCAATAGTTCTTAAAGAAGAATCGAATGCCAAAACACCATATTCTGCCTGGCCATCATCTTCACGAATAATTTCACTCTGCTGATCTTCAATAAAGGATTTAAGATCATTATACGCTTGTACAAAATCAACAATTTGAGTCTTAATACCATTTAAATCATTTTCAATATCCACAACAATTTCAGTGCCAGACTCCGCTTTAAACAAATCAATTGTCACACCCTCAAAAACATCATTAATTGTGTTAGATTCACGTACAACATCTACACCTAAGTTATCTGCACGAATAATAGCGTTTTGCGCTGCTTGGATCTCTGTTTTAACTGTATCCGTCCCAGCACTTGTAAATCCAAACCCATTATGAACCGCCTGCGTTCCTGTAAAGTTAATCGTGTTACTTAAACCGGTTTCTGTGCTAGTTAAAACTAAATAACTTTCCGTCGGGCTTACACTTACAATAGAAGCATTGACATTGGTTGGGGTTGCACCACCATTCAAAGCATTAATTTTATCACGTAAATCTAATAAATTATCACTAGCCGTAACTGTAATAGCTTTACCATTTATATCAAAACTACCATTTGTATATCCCTGAGAAATCAATGTGTCTGTTTTTGACGCAAATGCATCACTGCGAACTTGCTGAGCTTTAGCCAGCTGAATAACCTCAATTGTATGCGTACCTGTAATTGCCTTACTTGTAGAAGATACACCTAAAATAGCGCCAGCATCTGATGATACATGCCCAGAAGGTGCTCCAGCTGTTGCCCTGCTGGACGTAAAGCTTAATTTTTGATCAAAAATATCATCACTAAAAAAACTATTATTACCACGCAACGCATCTAGCTGTTCAGCAAATGTTTTTGTTAAACCCTGCAGTTCATCATAGGCCGACACTTTTGTGTTGTTTACTGAAATTTTATCTTCTATTTGCGTTGCAGGAATACGTTTAGCCGCAATAATCGAATCAATTACCGCTTGAGAATCAATACCTGAAGAAACACCCGAAAACTTTAAGTTCCCACTATCAGTGCTACTTGTATTATCTAAATTAAAGTCCATACCTGTACTCTCCTTAACTTCAAAGCCTACCTAGCTCTTCAGTATACTTATGTGTTTGTATACAAATGACGTGTTTCTAAAAACTCACACACGACCATCTACAATGATACCACGCTCTTTTCTATTTTGCGAATAAACCTTCAACAAATCCAAACCTTCATAGCTATTTACAAGCTTTCCTGTATTCAAGTCCTTTACATGCCCCATAGGCTTACCACCATCCCATTCCATTTCAACATGCAAATCATCGTAATTTAAGACATCATTCATATAATGCTTAGCTTCTGTTAAAGCTTTAACCTCGGCCTTATCTAAATTAAAGTTATCCTCTAAATCTGGAACACTCCACTTTTCAGAGCTCGACGCAAGAACCTTCGAAACCGGCTTGCCTGAACCAGACTGTTTCGCCTCTACCTTTTTTTGGGCGTTTGAAGCAGCATTTTCAAGCTGTTTTTCGTCTATAACCATTGGCTGACGCATACAAATACCCCCAAATTAAGATTTAAATTTCAGTAAATTTTATTAGCGCAGCAAGCCAAGTAAAATACGTGGTTGCTCATTCGCACTTGTCAACATACTTGTACCAGCCTCCATTAACAATTGCTGTGCGGTCATATTTGTTATCTCTAACGCTACGTCAACATCTAAAACAGCTGACTTAGCAGCTTCAACATTTTCCATAGAGTTTTGAATATTTACAGATGCAATCTCCATACGGTTCATGCTCGCACCTAAACCTGACCTTGCCTCTGAAATAACTGATATCGCCGCATCAATAGCAGTACTCGCAAGCGCTGCTGCACTTGAACTTGCCACGTCTGACGTACCCAAACCTAACGCTGTAAGGTTAACAAGCGGTAAATTAACAACAATACGGTCTTCAGCAGCAGTTGTAGGACCCACCTGAAACTCATAAACACTGGCCGTTGCCACAGCACTAGCTACTACATCAAACTCTTCACCCACACCTGCATGTACAATATCTGTTGCATCATCAAACGCACTGTTCAGCGTAAGCTCAACACCTAGATCACTAAAATTATACACATTTAAACGGCCCGTTGTAGGTGCTTGCACAGAAATTGATTGATAGACATTTGTAACCGCATTATGTAAAGTCATCATATTAACAGTTGCATCGTATTCAACTTCAAATACAGAAGTTGGGTCCACAAACTCTCTAAAATCAAAAGCTACAAAACCTGATGCTGAATCAATATTTGCGCCAACTGTATTTAACTGAACATCATTAACACCACCTAAAAGCTCCCTTCCATTGAACTCTGTACTTGAAGCAATACGATCAAACTCATCTTTCAAAGTTTGAAACTCTTCATCCAGATAAGCACGTTCTACATTTGAAATGCTATCAGACTGTGATTGAATTGTTAATGTCTTCATACGATCAAGAACTTCAGTCATTTGAGAAAGAGATCCATCAGCGATCTGCATTAAAGAAATGCCTGACTGCGCGTTAATAGCCGCAGCTTTATATACAGAACTTTCTTTCCTAAACCCTGTCGCAATAGAAAGTGCGCCAGCATCTTCCTTAGCGCGAAAAACACGATTACCAGACGATATTTTGGAGATAGACCGTTGCGATTCCTCGCTAGAAGTCGCTAAGTTTCGGTGAGCCACCGCCGAAGCAGCGTTACTTGTAATAGAAATGGGCATGTCATTATCTCCTATATCAAAAAAAAATTTGCCAGCAATATATACAGGCTTAGCACTTAGTTTGCATAAACCGTGCCAAAAAATACGACTCAAATAAACATGTATACATAAATTTTGACATCACAAAGGCAATTTGATATAACCTAATATACAAACACACCTTCCTTCCCTTTTGGAGGCACTTATGCCTAAAACCATTCTTTTATTAGAAGACACCCCTCGTGAACAAAAACGCTTAACCAAAGCCTTAGAAGAGGCTGGATATAACGTTTTATGGTTTGAAAACCCTATGGATTGTGCCTATGAACTAAAAGACAAAGATGATATACACATTGACGCCATTGTCAGTGACTGGAACATGCCAAAATGTACAGGTATTAACTTTTTAATCTGCCTGCGTTATGGCAAGTATGAAAAAGCGCGCTTTGCAAGTAAGCTTGTAAAAGACACACCTTTTGTGATGTGCAGCGCCCATGATGAACAATCATATATTGATGAATCCATGCGTCAAGGCGCTGATTTTTATCAACAAAAATCTAGTATGTATAGCTTACAGCCTATGATTGATTTTTTAAAAGCAACATTACCTTCTTAAATAAACAGAGGTACTAACTCATGCAACTTTTACTAAAGTGCGCGTTAATGTTAGCAGTTATGGTATGTCTTTTCATTGCAGGCTCTATCGGCAATAATATTTTCCGTGCAAATTTATACACAGAAATGGTCACAAATACAGTTGATATAACAACAGCAAAAGGCATAAGCGTAGTTAACATGCACCTAAAGTGTGAAGAAGCACTTGAACTACAGCGTGATATACTTGTAAATGGTAATTTTTTAAATACAAGCCGCGCTTATGCCTACGGGCGTGTTTATAATTCCATTCACAGCACGTCTGAAAGCGAAGATCTTTACAGGCGATACTTACTATCTATAAAATTTATAGACGACGTGAAATAGCCATAGAAAAAAAACATTAAGCTCAAAGAAATATTGACCATGCTATACAGACTATCCAATATATTTTATGAAGATAATAGCCATTTAATGAAAGATAAATAGCTTCCAAAAAAATATCGATAAAAAACCTCCTTTTTAGGAGGTTTTTTTATAACAAATGTCTAAAATGTTATTTAGGCATACCCTTAAATTTAGTGGCAGAATTTTTACGTTCTATTTCTTTTTCCATTTTAATGTGTGCACCATCTTGTTTTTTAAGTTCACGGCACATTTTATACAGCGCCGTTTTACTCACGCCAAGCTCATGCGCCAATTGTGGCAATTCACACATATATTCATAGTTGTCCTTGTCCATTAGCGTCACCTCCTTTGAGTGCCTATGTATATTGTGGGTCGCATTACCTACACTTACAGTACCTCTACCCCGCCATTTCAACCACCCACCCCCAAATAAACAAAAAAACACCCCGAAGGGTGCTTTACCTGCCTATAGCTTTGTTACTTACGCTTTTTTGGCGCTCGCTGTGACAAAGTACTTGCTGCAACTTTTTTAACAGCAGTACTTGAGCTTTTGCGTGTCAATAACTTAGACGCAGTGCTCGCAACAGACTTACTAGTTTTACGACATGCTGTCATAATTTTAACTTTCTATTAGTTGACTAAATACTAATGTACCTGTAGTATCAGTCGATATTAAAAAAGGAAATAATACTTTTATTTCCGGCTGAAAACCTTAACTTGCGCTACTTCGAAATTTTGCAAGTTAGGGTTTTTTCGTTCCATGAATAAATTCACAACACAAAACTCTTAAATTATTCACCATACACGACTTCGGGAATAAACCGAGATGATAGGTGCTATGCCACAAGCGACGTGAACGTAAAGTTCACGAGTGCTGTGAAAAAGCATATAGCGCTCAGTTTAACCCGAACGCTAGCTAGTAGAAGTATTCTATTCGTCGTGCGGTGCAAAAGCCTCTGTCCATGACCCTTGTGTTGAAGCCTTTGAATATTCCGTTGAACGGTTTTCAAAGAAGTTGGCATGCTCAACACCGTTTAACATATCGTCCATCCATGGTAGTGGGTTTTTCTTCACACCATAAATTGGCTCTAGAGAAAGTTCACCAAGGCGCATGTCGGCAATGTAACGGATGTACTGACGCACTTCTTCCGATTCCAAGCCTTCAATACCACCCATTTCAAATGCAAGACCAATGAAAGCGTCTTCAAGACCAATTACATCTCGGCAACATTCGTAAACTTTGTCCTGAAGTTCCTTTGTCCATACATCTGGGTTTTCATGAATAAATGTACGGAATAGACGCATCATTGCTTCGCAGTGTAGCGACTCATCACGCACTGACCAAGTAATAATCTGCCCCATACCTTTCATTTTGTTATGACGTGGGAAGTTCATCAAAATAGCGAAGGAAGCAAACAGTTGCAGGCCTTCAGTAAAGGCCGCAAACACAGCCATTGTTAAAGCAATACCTTCTTTAGAATCACAGTGGAACTGGTGAAGATAGTCGTATTTATCTTTCATTTCCTTGTACTTCAAGAAAGCTTCATACTCAACTTCAGGAATACCAATGGTATCGAGCAAGTGCGAGTAAGCCGCAATGTGAATGGTTTCCATGTTTGAAATGGCACTCAGCATCATTTTCACTTCAGTTGGGCCAAATACGCTTGCGTATTCCTTCATGTAACAGTCGTTTACTTCAATGTCACCCTGCGTAAAGAAACGGAAGATATGCATCAAAAGGTTACGTTCACCTTCTGTAATTTTATCTTTCCAGTCTTTAACGTCGCCTGCCATAGGCACTTCTTCTGGCAACCAGTGAACACGTTGCTGTGCTAACCAGTATTCATACGCCCAAGGGTATCTAAAAGGTTTGTAAACTGGGCTTTCTTTCAAGAGACCGTGGCGCTCGCCCATCTCTCTGTTTTGTAGAAAATCGACTACTGACATGCTAGGCATTCCTCATAGTTTGGTTGATCGGCAGCTGCCATTGCTTCTAATTTTTGCTTGCCTGCACCAGCGAATGAAACAACCTGTGCACGGCGAATAGATTTAGAACGGCAGTAATATAAACTTTTCACACCTTTTTTCCATGCATCGAAGTGAAGCATGTGCAGGTCGCGCTTATGCACGTCTGCAGGCAAGAACAGGTTAACTGATTGCGCTTGGCAAATAAATTCAGAACGATCTGCAGCGTGTTCAACAATCCAGCGCTGATCAAGTTCAAAAGCAGTTTTAAAGATATCTTTTTCATCATCTGTCAAGAAATCAAGATGCATAACAGAACCTTCATTTGTTGTGATAGATGACCATGTATCGTCGTCGTCATGACCTTTTTGTGCTAACAAAGCTTTAAGGTATTTGTTACGGACGTTAAATGAACCGTCCAATGTCTTCTGCGTAAATGAGTTCGCTGCAAATGGCTCGATACCAGGAGAAGCGTTACCACAGTAAATAGAGCTTGAAGCATTTGGCGCAACAGCCATTTTGTTAGAAAAACGTTCCATCACTAAAGCTTCAGCCGCATCTGGGCATGGGCCGCGTTCTTCCGCAAGCTTCACAGAAGCCGCATCAGCTGCGTCTCTTAGGTGTTTAAACATACGCTTATTCCATGATTTCGCCATAACAGACTCAAACGGAATATTGTTCTTTTGTAAGAATGAGTGGTAACCCATTGCACCAAGACCAACACTACGCTCACGCAAAGCTGCATAACGTGCATTTTTCATATCATCTGGCGCACGGTCAATAAAGTCTTGAAGAATGTTATCAAGGAAACGCATTAAGTCTTCAACAAATAGCGTATCATCTTTCCATTCATCATAAAGCTCTAGGTTAACCGATGACAAACAGCATACAGCTGTGCGCATGCGATTGTGTTGGTCAATACCTGTTGGCAGTGTAATTTCACAGCAAAGGTTAGACATCTTAACTTCTAGGCCTTGTTTTTTGTGATATTCAGGGATAGCTCGGTTTACTGTGTCAATAAACAGTAAGTAAGGCTCACCTGTTTCAATACGGGCCGTTAAAATACGCACCCAAAGATCACGCGCTTGAACTGTGCTCACAACATGCCCTGTTAAAGGGGATACCAGTTGCCATTCAGCGTCTTTTTCAACTGCTTGCATAAATTTATCTGTAATCACAATACCATTGTGGAGGAACTGCGCCTTACGGTTAGGGTCACCCCCTGTAGGACGACGCATTTCAAGAAACTCTTCAATTTCTGGGTGTGATACAGGCAAGTAAACAGCAGCGGCCCCGCGGCGTTGAGAGCCTTGAGAAATAGCCATTGTAAGTGAGTCTTGCACACGTAAGAAAGGAATAATACCCGATGTTTTACCTACACGGCCTACTTTTTCACCGATAGAGCGGACGTTGCCCCAGTATGTGCCAATACCACCACCTTTAGATGCCAACCATACGTTTTCCATCCATGTGTCTGTGATACCGCCTAAAGAATCTTCAACTTCGTTTAAAAAACATGAAATTGGTAAGCCGCGCTTAGCACCGCCATTCACAAGAACAGGCGTTGAAGGTGCAAACCACAAATTACTCATGTAATCATATAAACGCTGTGCGTGCTCTTCACCATCTGCATATGCAGCACAAACGCGCGCAAAAGCTTCTTGAATGGTTTCGTCTGGAAGTAAGTAGCGGTCCTTTAGAGTTGCTTTACCAAAATCAGTTATTTTGCTATCTCGTGAATGATCAATTTTAATATCATACATCGCCACTACCCCTTTATAAATTTTTATTACTTTAATTATATTTTTTGCCAGAAAACCTGATCTTATCCGCGTCTACATATTGTATTGATGTAATAACAAGATACTACATATAGATTGCCAGTTCTAGTTATAATATTGTAGCTGTGCTTAATTTTTAAACAGTACGATTTGTAAAAAATGTTTATATTTCAATGCACTAAACAAAAACACCAGACCATAACCTTGTTTTAAGCACAAAACTTACTTTAAAACCTCTGTGTCATTTATGTATAACCAAAAAAATCATAAAAACAAAGGTGAAAATGCACACAAAAATCGTACACAAAAAATGTGTTTTTGAAGATTGACACTATATAATGTGATAAACATTTTAAACCTACAAATAAGCAACTGCTCTCAAGTCATTATATTTCAAGAAAATACCACTTTATAGACAAACACTTTGACACAACATATAGATACTATCACCACAAACCACCACTATATACATGCACATTTTTTAGGCAGTTAAGTGATTTTTATATCTTCAATAAAAAAAAGCCCTCCAAAAAAGAGAGCTTTTATATTTGTATTTTACAGACTACACAATAGTACCATCAATGCTCATACCTACACCAATTTCTAAACCAATGTAAATATCACTCTGCAAACCTGAAGCAAAGACTTGGAATGTTGTATCCGTTACACCATCACCATTTGTATCTACCACATCAATACGTGTTGCAATAGAGAAGTCACCGTCAGTTACCACGTTATCACCCGTATCACCAAGTATGTACAGCGTATCAATAGATGTATCTTTCATATCAATAACATCATCAAGACCAAGCACAATTTCAGTCGCTCGATTGCTAAAATCTAAATCAATCGCTTCTATATTAGAGTAGTCAGTTGCTAATGAAGTAAAGTCAATATCACCTGTTGATCTATGGCTTATAATATCAAAACCACCAACACCACCATCAACAATCACATCATCTGCATTATAACGAATAATATCATCACCTTCACCGCCATAAACATTATCAGCACCAGGACCAGCATCTATATAATCATCCCCTGCGCCACCGAATATTAGATCGTCACCTGTAGATCCATAAATCTGATCATCACCTTCAGCGCCATACATAGTATCATTATCACCACCGCCATTTAAATAATCACCCTCAGCAGAACCCATCATAACATCATTACCGTTACCACCATAAATACGGAAGTTTCCATCAAACGTAATTCCAGTCAAATCAATAACATCATCTTCAGTACCGTTCGTCATAGTCACGCGCCCCCCTGAAGATACAAACTCTTCTATGGATTGGCTCGCTAGTGAATAGTCACCATTCAGTTCATATGTCTTATTACCACTTTCATGGAATACAATTTTATCATAGCCGTCACCACCATTTATCGTATCATTTCCATCTGATAGACCTGTTAATAAGAAAGTATCATTACCGTCACCACCATTAAGAATATCATCGCCAGAACCACCATAAATAGTGTCATTACCAGCACCTGCATTCACAATATCATTGCCATCATTAACAGATATAAATTCACTTGCATCTGTTCCTGTAATCACATTATCGTTTGAACCGTTAATAATAGAGGTTACATCTAATGATTCAAGAGGACGGTTTACAAATAGTGTAAAATCCTGAGTAATTATTGAAGCCCCATCATTCACATGCATAATAAGGTTATATTCACCATAATTATTTGCTGGCGCCTTAGCTTCAACCTTCATTTCAGCTGCATTATATTGCACCCATGTCGGTGCAGGGTTTCCGCTATTATCTGTAAAAGTTATTACCGCATCACTTGATAAACCTGAGAATGCTTCATTCACATCAAAACCAAACTCATAACGCTCAATTGATTGGAATGGTGCATCAAAGAATACCTGATTCACCACTGGCTCGTCATTACTTCCTAGCACGGTTATAGTCGCCGTCTGTGTGACACTTGAAATACCATCAGAAACTGTATAAGTAAACTCAACTAAGGCTGTTTCACCATCATTTAACGATTGAAGATCACTGCCTGGTGTAAAACTAAAGGTTCCATCTTGATTAAGAATAACCGTTGCATTCTCTGGAGCGTCATCAAGCACAAAACTAAGCTCCGCCATAGAATTATCAACATCTGTGACACCAAGTGAAAAGATTGATGTACCCGAGTCCTCTCCCACAACTTCAGAAACACTTGTAATAACAGGAGCGTCATTTTGACCTTCAACTGTAATTTGAATTGTTTGTGGCGCAGATGTATCTTTACCATCAGTCGCTACATATGTGAATGAAATCACTTTAGTTTCACCCGCCTGCATTGAATCCAAATTATCATTTAATGTAAATGTGAAAGTGTCATTCACGTTATCAAAAGTAACAAAACCATCTGAATCTACAGGCGGTGTATTTACAAGGTAAATGATATCATCTCCTTCATAGTCAACCCCTGTCAGTGTACCAGTAATGCTACCAGCATCCTCAAGTATCGTATGCGTAACATTCTCGATCACTGGTGCATCATTAGAACCTATAACCGTAACTGTTAAAACATTTTGAACAATCTCTGCGCCATCAGTCACATTATACGTTACATTAATATCTACCGTTTCACCGTCATCTAAATACTGCAAACCTGCCCCTGGTGTAATAGCCACAAGTTTGCCGGAAATATCAAAGCTTAAAACATCTGTTGATGGAGGGTTTACAAAGCTTACAGATAAACTATCACCGTCAACATCACTTACTGGCATAAGCAAGCTGGCGCTACCATCTTCACTTAGAGTTACCGCAGCTAATTCAGCCACAGGTGCATCATTTTCACCTGTAACGCGTATCACAATATTTTGAGCAGTTGTTGCACCATGACTGTCTGTTACTTGTAGGACAACATTTACATTTGCAGTGTCACCAACACCCAAGTATTCAAAATCACCTTGAGGGTCAAATTCTAGAACACCGTTACCTAAATCTGTTAAGCTTCCTTTTGAGACTGTCGCAACACTATAAGTAAGCGTTGAAGCATCGTCGTCGCTGTCTGGGTCAGAAATAAATGCGCTAATGTCAATTGTTTGCGCAGCTTGATCTTCTTGATGTGTTATTGAAATATCATCAATAACAGGTTTATCATTCGCACCTGTTACTGTCACAGTAACTTCTGCAATATCTTCAGCGTCACCGTCTGACGCTTTATATGTAAAGGTTACCTCAACAGACTCACCCACAGCCAAGGCATTTAAAGCTTCTGCCGGTGTAAATGAAAATTGACCATTAGGAAGTACAGAAACTGTACCTTCTGTAAGTGGATTTGGCGCATCAACAACACTATAACTAAGCGTGTCATTTGCGTCTACATCTGTAGCAATAAGCACAGATGACACAGAATTATCTTCCGTTGTAGAAATGTGAATATCTTCTGCAACTGGAGCATCATTTGTACCTGCAACAATAATTGTCACAGTTTCTGTCACAACATTTCCAGCTTCATCCACCACTTCATATTCAAACACAATTTCTTGCGTTTCACCGTCGTCTAATTCGTCTAGAGCTGGCGCTGGTTCAAACGTAAATGTATCATCACCATTGTCAACCAATGTACCTTCTGTTTCTGGGTTTGGTGGGTTTGGTACACTAATTGTTACCGTGTCATTACCGTCAGGGTCATGCACAACCGCACCTAAATCAATAATAATAGGTTCGCCATCATCCACAACATCATCAATCACAATCTCTTCAACAACCGTTGGGTCATTCACACCTGTTACTGTGAATGAAAGTGAGGCTGTATCTGAAGCGTCACCGTCTGAGGCTAAATAATCAACTGTAAAGGTAACTTCTTCACCTTCATTTAAATATGCAAAAGCGTCTAAGGCTGGTGTAAAGGTAAACGTACCATCACCATTATTGACAACCACGCCCTCTGTTTGCGGGTCTAATTGATTCAACAATGTAATTGTCACCGCTTCACCATCAACATCAGACACGTTAAAGTTTCTTGTTACTTCCGTCACGGTATCTTCGTTTGCAACATAGTTTACGTCACGGGCATCAGGCGTATCGTTAATACCTGCAACAGTTACCGTCGCCTCCGCAACTGAAAAGTTACCTTGCATATCAGTTACTTGGTAACTAAATTTAATATCACGTGTTTCACCGCTATCTAAATCTTGGAAAGCTGTACCTACATCAAATGTAAATGTACCATCTCCATTATTGATAACAGTACCTTCGTCTGGTGCGCTGGCAAGTGTATAGAAAAGTTGCCCGCCGTCAGCGTTCACAACAGAACCATCTAAGACAACCGCAGCACCATCTTCAACTGCCGTTGCATGCACATCACTTGCAACAGGCGCATCGTAAACTGGATTAACCGTCACAGTAATTGTGGCCGTTGTTTCACCGCCTTGCCCATCACTTATGGTGTATGTTAATGTGTCCTCACCATTAAATTCGGCAACTGGCGTATATGAAATTTCGCCTGTATTAGAGTTATACGTAACCGCAGCACCATTTGCTGAAACCGCATCAATAGATGTTACGGCTAACACACCACCATCTACATCACTATCATTGACAAGCAAGTCGCTCACTGTAAAGTTTAAAGCTACATCTTCATCTGTCGCAAACGCATCATCATTAGCAACAGGCACCTCATTTACAGGGTCAACTGGTACATCCGTATTGTCACCAAAATCAACGCCACCAACAGTCACATCACGCTCACCGACATTCACCTGAAAAACAGAGTCATTAAAGTCAGCGTCACCTAAACCTTTAAGATCTTCAAAACCAACCACAAGGCTTTGACCGTCTTCACTCACTTCAATATGCGCATGATCTAAACCGTCAACGTTTAAGTTTTCGTTGTTTGTGTGGTAAACATTACCTTTAAGTGTAATAGTTTCACCTTCTGCAGATGTAAATGTAAGTTCTGGCACCTCAGCGTCATGAATATTGGCTGGTTCGCCCTGCTCATTCACAAACTTAAGCTCACCTTCATTAAGGTCTATATTTTCATAAGCTTTGTTTGATGTATAACCATTTGCAACAATAAAGAATTCAACATGAGAACCGTCTGGAACATCAATAGCAGAACTAGACTCTCCGCCAATAAGATCCCCGCCACTTCCTTTTAAAGAAGCATTTTCGAAGTTAACGTGCACATCTGTAATGTTACCTTCTTCATCAACCACGTAATAACCAAGCGTGCTTTTATAAGAAGCTGATTCGCTTAAGAAAACCATATCTAAAGGCTCTTCTGGCACAGGGGCAACAGGTGCTGCAACTGCATCAATATATCGAATGATGAAGTTAGAATTTATATTACTTGTCGGAGAAACAGTTCCAAATTCTAAACGATCAAAACTGTGTTCAACGTCAATAAAGTTTGTTTCACGTTGTCCATCACCATCGCTATTAGCGGCGTCATTTTTAATTTCGCCCGAGGCAACAACTTCGCCGTTTTCATAAGCTTTCCATTCAACACGGGCATTTGGCTTACTACCGTCGTTAAAGTTACCAAACAGACTATCAAAACCAACACGAGCACTGGACATACTTGAATCAAAGCTTACAGCAATCGATTCATTTAAATCAATTTCGCTAGAACCGCCACCATTCACACCAATACCAAAGTCATTTCTACCACCGCCGGACCCACCTACCGTGTAACTTACATCAGCATCATCGCCGTGCTTATTAAAAGCTTCAACTGTCCCTGTAATGCCATTTTTATCAAAACTTACACTACCATTTTCATTTAATGTCCCCCAGTCCAACATTGAACCCGACTCTGACTTTGTACCTAAAAGAACACTTTCACCAATCTCAACAGGCTCTTCTGGAACATCTGGCGCACCAACAACTTCATCGCCCATGCTCATACCATGCTGAACCCAAATTTGTTCACCTTTTGAGCCTTCAAAAACAGAATATGTCACACCATTATCTGTCACATCGTCTAATTGCGCTTCATATTCAAAGGCATTTACACTATCCCCAGCATCACCTGTTAGCTTAACAATATCTGTTTCTGACATTTTACGTGCATCTGTCATATCAATATCAACAGAATCGTCACCCGCATCATCTCGCATTTCAATACGCTCAATGCTTTTAATTTTTTCAGCACTCACATCTAAATGGCCGTCTACAACAAGGGTATCATCCCCTTTACCACCATCAATAATTTTATCATCGCCATCAAAAACAATTGTATCATCGCCCTTACCTGCACGAATAATATCTACACCTGCACCACCATCTAAAATATCGTCACCAATACCTGCATGTAGAATATCATTACCGCTGCCTGTACGAATAATATCATTACCGTGACCACCATGTACTTTGTCTGCACCGCTACCACCTGTAAAATGGTCATCGCCCATACCTAAATGCGCACGCACTGCTGAATAATCGTCACCCACCATTGTAATTTCGTCATTACCATAACCTGTACGCACATTAAAAGTGGTAATGCCCTTGTCACCATTTAATGTTAAAACGTCGTCACCTTTGCCTGAGTAAATATTAAAATTATTTGTCCAACCTGCATTGTTGGTTTGTGCATCAACAGAAATGTTATCGTCGCCATTGCCTGTGCGAATGTTCCCACGCTTTGCACCTGTTACGTTTACGTTAGAGTCACCGTTACCGCGCAAATTAACGTCTGTATGTACAAAATTATCTAAATTCACGTCTTTAGCTTGTTTTGAAGAAACTTCGATATTTTTAATCGAGTTCCAAGCACTGTCTAAAGAAACATTGATATGGTCAGCCCCTATGTCAGAAGATACGCGCGCACCAGAAGAAACGCCAGAAATATTCAGGTCAGCGCCTGAAGCTTCATTCTTACCAGATTGCAGGTTCGCACCGTCTTTAGAATTTACGTGCGTTTCGTTGTCTGTTTTATTACTCAGACGAACATCAACCATATTACCCTTGTTATTTTTTGACATAAAGTATTACCTTACCTTAAATTTTTATTCTAATAAGCCCCAACTACCCAAAACCACAAAATTGCGGTTCTATATCTTTTGTAGTAGTTCATTAATCTAAAAAGAATATTACTGACAAATTACAAACACATAAACACAAAAGGCACCCTTAACCCTAGGAATGCAAAATGAGGGTTAAGGGGGTGCACTTTATATACAACTATAATATGCATAGGGTGCCCAAAGAGGTACACAGCGTAAAATAGAAAGAAACAAAGTTGTTAGTGTACATTAAAATGCATGGATAGCTACAGGCAACCCCACGCTCTTTTTCTTTTATTTACCCTTCAACTTATCCTTAAAACTTAACGTATGCATAAAAAAAGAAAGCCCCCGATGAAAAGGGCTTTCTTGTGAGTATCGGAAATCGCTAAAGCTAATAATATTTTTTTATAATTATTAACTAAAGTTTATTATAACGCTTCTGTTACTGAAGAAGACGTAATAGTAGTGAAGGCTGTTGGTTCGCTTGAGCCAACATAGACACACCAGCTTGGATTAGCACTTGTTCAGAAGAGAACTTAGTAATCTCAGCAGATACGTCAACGTCCATAAGTGTAGAACGCGCCGCTTCAGTGTTTTCAATTGTTACTGAAAGGTTAGAGTTAGCAAACTCAAGCTTGTTCATGTTCGAACCAAGGTTCGCACGTGCACTGTTTACACTATCAACCGCTGCATCAACTTGCGCTGTTGCAGTTGCCGCGTTTGCTTGCGTGTCAACACCAACCAATGCAACACCAGCACCTACAAGTTCTTGGTATGAACCAAGGTCAATTTGTACATTAATGATGTCACCAGCGTTTGTACCAACTTGGAAGTCTAAGTCGGCCTGTGTTGCTGTAGTACCTGTAACAGCTACAACTTCAAAAGCACCACCGCCACCAAAACCAGCATTTATATCAGCGTTACCATTATTAAACTGATCATTTAAAGTAATCGTTATTCCAAGATCAGAAAAATTAAAGCTAGCAGTTTCACCAGCACTTGGTGTAGATACAGCAATAGACTGAGCCTCTAAAACTGTACCACCACCACCACTAACGCCTTGAGAAGCAACAGTCATGACACCTGTACTATCATCAAATGATACTTCAAAAACTTCATTATTTACTACCTTAGTATCGTCAAAGCTAAAAGCAACAAAACCGTTATCTACAGCAGTATCGCCAGCACCTGTTGATGCGACTTGGCTACCAGCACTTAGAATTATAGAGTTACTACCACCTAAAAGGTCAATCCCGTTAAACTGAGTTGTACCCGCAATACGGTTAATTTCATTACTTAACAGACCAAACTCTTGGTTAAGAAAACCAAGCTCAGTTGATGAAAGTTGTTCTGATTGAGCTGTTGTAGCTAGAGATTTCATTCGGTTAAGAATGTCACCAATCTGACCAAAAGCACCATCGGCAATTTGTAGTACAGATGTAGCTTGTTGAGCGTTAACTTGAGCAGCTTTAAGGGCTGTTACGTCAATTTTCAAACCAGTACCAACCGCTAGTGAGGCAGCATCTTCCTTAGCTGTTGGAACACGAGAACCAGAACTAAGTTTAGCAAGTGATGAAGCACTACGGTTAGAAGAAGCCGCGAGGTTTCGTTGAGAAATCATCGCAGAAATGTTTGTGTTAATTGTAATAGGCATATTATTATCTCCTACATGGATTTATATTTATATTCGGCAGACTACTTGTCTACCCAATCTATATTATGGGCATAGATTCGCCCCAAGTCCACTCCTTTCTTATAAATACTCCAAATTAGTAAATTTATAAGCAGCAAGAACTCAACTATATTATAGGTTAGGATATAAAATAAAAACTGACAATAGCTGACACCTTACTTTTGCGCCCTTGTTTTTTTACAACGCCTGCCCCCACAAACTATGCAGAAAAAACACAACTTTTATAGACGCCTTGATATTTTTAGGCATAGTTTGTGCTAACATGTAATGCGTATAGATATATTTATTAAAAGTATAACAGAACCGTAAACAATAATAAAACGACCTCGAAAGCACAAAGATTTGGAAAATATTTTAACAATTCTTCGACGCATGGGTGCCGCGCGCATTGCCATGCTTGTTGTTGCAACCTTTATGTTGATTGGCATCCTTTCTATAGTGGCCATGCGTGCAAACGCGCCTGACTATGGCCTTATGTATGGCGGGCTTGACGAAAGAGAATCGGCAAAAATTGTCGAAAAGCTAGAAGGCTTAGGCGTTAATTATCAAGTAAAAGCGGGCGGTGTTTATGTTTCTAAAGCAAAAATTTCTGAATTACGTTTAAAAATTGCAGGCGAAGGTATTGTAGGTTCTAGCTCTAGCGGTTATGAACTTTTCGACAAACAGTCTTCATTTGGTACAACTTCATTGGTTCAAAATATCAATGCACGTCGCGCCCTTGAGGGAGAGCTTGCACGCACTATTACGTCCCTACCCTCTGTGAATTCAAGCCGTGTGCACCTTGTTATGCCTAAAAAGAAACTATTTTCACGTGAACGTGTTGAGCCAACAGCTTCTGTTATCTTAAATCTAGGCAACCGCATACTCACAGACGAACAGGTGCAAAGCATTACACATCTAACGTCTGCTGCTGTTCCAGGCTTAACACCTGACAACGTCACCGTTGTGGATAACCGTGGCAACATGCTTTCTTCTGGTAACAAGTCTCAAACAAATGTCATGAACATGCACCAAAAAGTGCAGCGACAAATTGAGTCTGAATATGAATTCAGCATTAAGCGTATGCTTGAAAAAGTTGTAGGGCCTAATAAAGCTAACGTTAAAGTAACCGCTGCAGTAGACTTTGACAGCGTTGAAGAAGAGTCAGAAATATTTGATCCTGAAAGACAAGTTGTACGCAGTGAACAACGCAGTGAAGACCGTTTAACAGCTAAACAAACATCACCAAATCAAGCCGCTGGTGCAAGTGCGAACATTCCAGGACAAGAAGTGGGTGGCAGTGCTGCAGGAAGTAGTGAAGACCGCACCACAGCTGAAGAAACGATTAACTACGAAATTTCAAAAACAGTCCGCAAGCATATTAAATCTGGCGGGGCTATTAAACGCCTAAGCGTAGCTGTGTTAGTGGAAGGTAATTACTCTAATGAAGATGGCGTTCAAAAGTATGTACCTTATGATACAAAAGAACTTGAAAAGCTAACAACCCTTGTAAAAACAGGTATTGCCTTTAATGATGAGCGTGGTGACCAAGTAGAAATAATCGATATGCCATTTGCACAGGTCGAAGAAGAAGTCTTCGAAGAACCAATGTTCTCTAAAGAAGATTACTTCATGATTGCAGAATATGCCCTTATTGGTATTGGTATATTTTTACTTATATTTATGATTATCAAGCCAATTTTAAAAGCAACTTTACCTCAACCTTCGTCTGAAGTTGACAATGCTATAAACAGCGGCACTGCAGGCGCAGGTGTAGGTGCTGGTGGCGCTGGAGGGCCTGGAACCCCTGCAATTATGGTGAACGGTGTACCAACCGCACCAGATGGCACACCTCTTGATCTACCTCAAAATGAAATCGGCGAAGAAGGTTCTATGATTGACCTGCAAAGCGTTGAAGGTAAAGTGCGCGAGTCTAGCGTGAAACGCGTTATGAAGATTGTAAGCGAAAACCCAGAAGAAAGTATTAACGTTATCCGCGGATGGATGACAGGTGAGGAAGGTAATTAAAGATGGCGAGTATAAACAAACGCAACGGCGGACGTACACCAAGAGAACAGGGTGCAAGAAATGCTGCCATTCTTATGCTTTCCATTGGAGAGGAAAACGCAACAACTATCTTTAGCGGTATGGATGACTTTGAGATCCGTGACATTTCACGCGAAATGGCAAATTTAGGTCAAGTAAACAGCAGCGAAGTAGAAGCTGTTTTAAATGAATTCACAGATGCTATTGGTAGTGGTTCAACAGGCTTGATTGGTGGTTGGGGTGCAACAGAGCGTTACCTTAAAAGCTTTATGGACGAAAGCCGTGTGCATGACCTTATGGATGAAATGCGTGGGCCTGCGGGTCGTACCATGTGGGAAAAACTGGCAAATGTCAGCGAAGACATTCTCGCCAACTACTTAAAGAATGAATACCCTCAAACTGTTGCTGTTATTATAAGTCGTATTAAGCCAGGGCACGCCTCTCGCGTTCTTGCTGCATTGCCAGAGGATTTAGCACTCGAAGTTATTGAGCGTATTCTTATTATGGATAACGTATCACGCGAGGTTATTGAAAGTGTTGAAGATTCACTTAAAAATGAATTTATGCGCAACTTGGCAGCTAAACAAAAACGAGACAGCCACGAACTTATGGCCGAGATCTTCAACAACTTTGACCGTGCAAGTGAGCAGAAATTCATGGATCTACTCGACAAACGCAGCCATGATGACGCTGAACGCATTCGCTCTCTTATGTTTACATTTGAAGACATCAAGAAAACAGATGACAAAGGTATCCAAACAATTCTTCGTGAAATTGAGAAAGACCATCTACCTATCGCCCTTAAAGGCGCTGACGATGCACTTGTGGATATGTTCCTACGTAATATGTCTGAACGTGCTTCTAAAATCCTTAAAGAAGATATGGATGCCATGGGACCTATACGTGTTAAAGATGTAGATGAAGCACAAAACGCTATTGTAGAAGTTGCGAAACGTTTGGCTGATACAGGTCAAATTTCAATGCTGGAAGAAGGTGGCGATGACGACTTCATCTAAAACATTTACAGAGCTTCTGTATAAAACTGATTTCGCTGAATTGGCTTTAGAGCGTAAAAAACAGCTACTCATTGAAGCACAGAAAGCCAAAGAGGCATTAGAAAAAAAAGAGGCTGAAGAAGCTGAACTTGCGCGTATTGCAGCGCTTCCTAAAATTACAGAAGAAGATGTGACAAAAGCTGAAGAAGCGGCTTACGCAAAGGGCATTATAGCCGGAAAAGAAGAAGCAGCTACCACTTACAAAGCTGAATTCGCTGAACATTTAGGTCAAATGCAAGCTAAGTTGGATGATATACCGGCAATTATAAAAGAACAAATGGCATTGATGCAAAGTTCGTCTTTAAATTTCACACGTGAAATTATAAAATCAGTTATCGGACATGCGTCAGAAAATTATAGTGAAGAAATTTTAAGTTTTATGCTTAAACAAGCATTGGAAAAATCGCCTCAAGATGCGAAACTTTGTGTTCAGTTATCGCCAAGTGATCGTTTTTACCTGGAAGAAAATGGCAAAGACTTAATTAAAGGTTTAAGCGTTACTTTAAAAGAAGACGCTGAATTACACGCAGGTGACTGCATTGTAAGCTGGGATAATTCTGGTGTTGACGGTAGAATTTCAAACATAGCGCGTGAAATAGATAAAGCCATAAACGCAGCTGCGCGTAGCATTAAGCCTGAAGATATCGATTTTGAATTCATAAAGGCTGACGAAGAAAAAGAGGTCGACCCTGAAGTCAGCCCTAGAAAAGAAGCGTTATCAGCAGATGAAAATAACTCTGAAAACGAGACTTTAGCAACTGACACAGAAAAACCAGGAACTGCTGAACAGGGCAACCAAACTAAAATCGAAGAAGATATTTTAGACGAGAGCAGCGAAGATGTCACAAGAGACCATAAAAAAGATGATAACGATATCGGCTAATATTTTCTTTTGAAAAAGTTTATGGCATACTTAATGCATTGCTTAAAATAAAGGCACAAATAAAAATTATTGGAAAAGACAACTCATGAGCGATGAACTAGAGCTAGACGAACTAGAGGGCGTTACACCATCAGAAGCTGCGCCAAAAGAGGCGGCTACTGCCGATGAACCTGACGCAGGGCTTGAAGCTGTTTACGATATACCTGTGAAAGTTTCAGCTGTCCTTGGTACATGTAACCTGCAAATCCACCAACTTTTAAAACTAGGTCGTGGTGCCGTTGTTGAACTGGACCGCAAAGTTGGCGAAGCTGTTGATATATTCGTGAATGACCGCCTTGTCGCACGTGGCGAAGTTGTTATTGTTGAAGATAAGCTTGGGATTACGATGACTGAGATTGTTAAATCTCGTTAATAATACAAATAACCGTTAATAATAAAAAAGTGACTCAATAATGGATATTGCAACTCTTCTTGGTTTACTCCTTGGATTTGGTTTTGTAGCAGGTGGTATTGGTAGTAACATGCCAAGCTTTATTGACCCACCATCTATTCTTATTGTTATTGGCGGCACCTTTTCTATTACTACAGTCTGCTTTAGCTTAAGCGATATCATTAAAGCTCAGGGTATTATGCTTAAAACTGTATTATTTAAACTACCTGCTGCAGATGATGAAGCTAAAAACATGATCGAGCTCGCACAAAAAGCCCGTGCAAACGGCATTTTAGCCATTCAAGGTGATATTGACCAAATTCCAAACGAATTTTTAAAACAAGCATTTGGGTTAGCTGTCGACGGAACAAACCCTGAAGTTATTGAAAATATCATGAAATCTGACACAGCGGGCATGCTAGAACGCCACATGAGCGGCGCCCTTGTCCTTAAAAAGAGTGCTGAAATCGCTCCTGCAATGGGCTTAGTTGGTACTTTAATTGGTTTGGTTATCATGCTCGGATCACTCGACGACCCAAGCTCTATCGGCCCTGCGATGGCGATTGCCCTACTTACGACAATGTATGGTGCTGTAATGGCCAACATGGTCTTCAACCCGCTTGCCGCAAAATTAGAATTAAATAGCCGTAATGAAGCTCAAATTCGTAAAATTTACACGTCTTCTGTGCTGAGTGTCGTACGCCAAGAAAACCCACGACAGCTTGAATTAGTGCTTAACACTATTTTGCCACCAAGCAAACGCATTAGCATGTTTGACTAATTAAAATTAATTCAATCACAAAGGAGAGATGACAAGATGACGCAAGCAAATATTCTGCTCATTGGCGCTTTAAAAGATGCTGCATCATCTCTCACTAAAATCGCAAAAGAACAAGACGTCAACACCATTCAAGCAACAGATATTGAAATGGCTATTAAAGTCTTATGTGAAAAAAAAATAGATATGGTATTTTTAGACGTCAACTCTGAATTACCGTCTTATTTTACCAAGTTAAATGAAAATAAAATAAATGTACCAACCGTTGTAACTGGGCCTTCTCAACCTGTTCAAAATGCTGTTAAAGCTATACGCCTTGGTGCAATTGAATACCTGTCAACACCTTTAGAAGGTGACTTAGCACAAACCCTTATTGAACGCGTTAAGCCATCTAAAACAACTAAAGGCCCTGTTCACGGCGACCCTGCAACGATAAGCCTTCTTGATTTATCCAAAAAATTTGCATCTTCAAATGCTACTATTTTATTACGTGGTGAAAGTGGGACAGGTAAAGAAGTATTTTCAAATTTCATTCATAACAACAGCCCACGCAAAGACAAACCATTTGTTAGCTTAAACTGCGCTGCCATACCAGAAACACTGATTGAAAGTGAATTATTTGGCCACGAAAAAGGTGCTTTTAGTGGCGCTATCAACAGCCGAATGGGTAAATTTCAACAGGCTGATGGTGGCACTCTCCTTTTGGACGAAATTAGCGAAATGGATGTCCTTTTGCAAGCCAAGCTATTACGTGCCATTCAAGAACGTGTTATTGACCCTGTAGGCTCAACTAAATCAGTCCCTGTCGACATTAGGCTCATTGCAACAACAAACCGCAATCTCGAAGAAGAGGTTGCAAAAGGTAATTTTAGAGAAGACCTTTACTTTAGATTAAACGTTGTCATGCTTGACATACCTTCCTTGCGTGATCGACCAGGTGATATTATTCCTCTGGCTGAATATTTTGCAAAAATTTATGGCGAACAAAATGGCTTAACCAACATAACCATCAATGACGAATCCCAACAAAAGCTTATAAGCTGTTATTGGAAAGGGAACGTACGTGAACTTGAAAACACAGTTCACCGTGCTGTTTTAATGATGGGAGACGACAACATAATGTGTCCTGAACACATTACTATATCTCCTATGAGTCAAAATATGGCATCAACCATAAACCAAGCCCCTGTCCCTACTGACGACAGCAAAAAGCGCGCGCTTAGCTCTGCTGCCGCAGGTGCATACGCCAATGCGTCTGGCGGTTTTGAAAAAGGTATTGGTGGAACAGAGCCAAGTGCTGCAGATATGGTTGGTCGTACCGTTCAAGAAATGGAACAAGAGCTCATACTATCAACGCTCAACTATTGCAAAGGTAACCGCACACATGCCGCTGGCATTTTAGGAATTTCCATTCGCACACTTCGTAATAAACTAAAAGAATATAATGATAAGACAAATTCTGAACAAGCTGCAACTGCTTAAGAAATGTAATAAATAAGCTTACCATAAGCAATATGGGAGTTTTTGTCACATCCCAACATTATATATCTACAACGCATTGCCTTATGTCATTTTTTTATTATCATCCACACCTATAAGTTTGTATGCTTGTATGATAGCGAGCTATATTGTGTGTATGATTATTATATTAAGGGTAACAAAGTGGTAAAACTTATATTTAGAGCAACGTTGGTTACTGTACTTTCGGCAGGTACGGCAATGGCCAGTACTTGGGGTAACATTGGAACAGTAGGAACATTGACAGTCAACGACCTCTGTTATACAGACGGAACTGACATTATTTGTGACGGCAACCTAAGCGTAAATGGTGCAGCAGCACTTGACGTTTCAGGTACAGTTTCAGCCACAGCTTTTATTGGTGACGGCTCAGGCTTAACTGGTGTCACTGCTTCAAGTGCCGATTGGTACAGCATTTCAAATATGCCAACAGGCATTTCAGCCATTTCAAATACTGAACTTACCACAGCCGAGCTAACTCAATTACAAAACATTAACGCCGTAACCATTTCTAACACACAATTTGGTTACCTTGGCGCTATGGATCAAGGCGTTGCCACAACTGACAGCGTCACTTTTGCAAATATTACAGGCGCATCTATTTCTGGTACAAGCCTCACATCAACAGGTGACGCAACCATTGCCGACCACTTAACTGTGGCCGATGTTTCTATTACAGACGACTTAACTGTTGCAGGTACAACTGACCTTAACATTTTAAATGCTTCTGGTGACGGGTTTATTGGCGGTACACTTACCATTGCAGGTGCATTAAATGTAAGTGGTACACAAACAATTGACGGCGTTATCTTTGCTGGGGGCGGCATGGCCGCAACAGGTAACATTAGCGCAACAACCTTTACTGGTGACGGTTCTGGCCTTACAAACCTTGACGCAAGCGCTATGTCTATTGGCATTAACGACTTAAGCGACGCTAAGCATGATACAGACGATTATTCGAGCCTATTCCTTGGTAATGGCGCAGGTGCTGCTGATGACGGTACCGATAACAAAAACTATGGTTTTGGTAGAAATGCCCTCACAAACACAACAACGGGTAGCTCTAACCTTGCAATTGGTTTTCTTGCACTTGAAGATAATACAACAAATGCAGGTAACATTGCCCTTGGTCATTTAACACTTCGTGGTAACTCGGGTGATAGTAACATGGCTATTGGTCATCAGGCTATGATGAATAACGGCACTGGTGGAAATAACTTAGCCATTGGTGCACAAACCGCAACCAATAACAGCACTGGTAATTATAACTTAGCTATCGGTGACCGCTCATTATTAAATAATGAAACAGGTAGTGAAAACCTTATTTTAGGTGCTGGTTCTGCTGAAGGAGCTTCAGGTGCATCAAACGTTAGTAATAACGTTATCGTTGGTTTCGATAGTGGCGCGCTGATACGAACAGGTGCAGATAACAACACTTTCCTCGGCTACAAGGCTGGTGACATAACCACAACTGGTGCACGTAACATTTTAATTGGCTCAAATGTTGACACAACAGCACCAACAGCTTCTGACGAACTCAACATTGGTAATACCATTTATGGTGACCTTACTACCAAAATGGTGGGTGTAGGCACAAGTGAACCTTCTACAACTTTACACATTCACAGTTCAGGTTCACCATACTTAACAATTGACAGACCTTCAGCTTCAGCAGGCCCAGCAGGTGTTTACGTAACTTCAAGAGGTACATCACAAGCCTTTGTAGAATTTAACGGTTCTAAGCGTATATTTGGCAAACCAGGTGACAACTTGATGCGCTTTGGTAATGACTCAGCGTCAGCTGCTACTGGCGTTGTGCGTATTAACGTTGCAAATGGTGATACCGAAATTGACGGATCACTGGACGTTTCTACCACAGTAACTGCCACAGCTTTTGTGGGTGACGGTTCTGGCCTTACAAACCTTGACGCAAGTTCAATGTCTATTGGCATTAACGACTTAAGCGACGCTAAACACGATTCAGACGATGCATCTAGCCTATTTTTAGGTAACAATGCAGGTGAGTTTGATGACGGCACATCTAACCAAAACATTGGTATAGGTTATAGTGCACTTTACTCAAACACAACGGGTGGTGCAAACGTTGCTATGGGTTATCAAGCTCTTACAACAAATACTACATCTACAAATAGCACAGCTGTTGGGCACCGTTCTTTACGTTATGCAACAGGTAGTGAAAACACCGCCTTCGGTTCTCTGTCCTTAGGAAATGCCACAACAGGTTCTTACAATACAGCGATTGGCCGTTTAAACCAGTCAAGCAACGTAAGCGGTACCACCAATACTTCATTGGGTATGCTTGCCCTTAGATATAATGAAACAGGTAATTCAAATACAGCTATCGGTTATGGTGCTGGTGTAGGTGATTCTGGTTTAAGTAATATTTCAAACAACACATTCATAGGTTACCAAAGTGGACAGGATGTAAAAACTGGGGCAGATAACAACACTTTCCTAGGCTACACGGCAGGTGACAATGTAACAACTGGTGCACGTAACATTTTAATTGGTGCAAATGTTGACACAACAGCACCAACAGCTTCAGACGAACTGAACATTGGTAACACCATATACGGTGACCTTTCAACAGACAAAATTGGTATTGGTAAAACAAGCCCAACAACGGAATTGGACGTTTCTGGTACAGTAACTGCCACAGCTTTTGCTGGTGATGGTTCAGCACTTACAGGTGTAACCGCCACTTCTGTAACTATTGGCTTAAATGACCTAACCGACACTAAATACGACACAGATGATTATTCAAGCCTATTCCTTGGTAATGGCGCAGGTGCTGCTGATGACGGTACTGATAACCACAACCTGGCTGTAGGTACAAATTCAATGAATGCAAACACAACAGGTTTCTACAACTCAGCTGTTGGTCATTCATCGCTGGCTAGCAATACAACAGGTTACAACAATGCGGCTACAGGTCAGTACACGTTGAACAGCAACACTACTGGTTTTAATAACACTGCCACCGGTACGCATTCTCTGTACAATAACACTACAGGTCGCTCAAACACTGGGTATGGCTATACATCTCTTTACAGCAACGCAGGGGGAAGTTATAACACAGCCCTAGGTGAAGCTGCTCTTTATAGAAATACATCAGGTATAAACAACACTGCCAGTGGTTATGCCTCTTTGTATAACAACACAACAGGTATAAATAACAATGCCAGTGGTCATTATGCATTGAGATATAACACTATAGGTAGTAACAACATTGCAATTGGTGCCCTAGCAGGTGCTGGTTCATCAGGTAATTCAGATATTGATAATAACACATTGGTAGGTGTACAATCTGGGTATAACTTACTCACTGGTGGTAACTCTAACACATTTGTTGGTATGCAGTCTGGTCAAGCCACCACAACAGGTGCGCGTAACATTTTAATTGGTGCAAATGTTGACACAACAGCACCAACAGCTTCAGACGAACTGAACATTGGTAACACCATATACGGTGACCTTTCAACAGACAAAATTGGTATTGGTAAAACAAACCCAACAACGGAATTGGACGTTTCTGGCACAGTAACTGCCACTGCCTTCATTGGTGACGGCTCTGGCTTAACGGGCGTAGCCGCCGGCTCTGCCGACTGGTACGACGTGACAAACATACCAACAAGTGTGCAAAACGTTTCTAACACCATTTTACAGGTTGGCGAGCTAAGCCAAATAGCTAAAATTGATGGCGCTTCTATTTCAAGCCAAGAATGGAGCATAGTTGCCCAACTTGAACAATTCTTACGTAAAGACAGCGCAGTTGAATTTGCAGATATTTCTGTAACAAATACATTGGCCATTGGCACAACCGTAGCACCTTCAGCCGCTTTGGAAGTATCTGGTTCAATCATGCTTTCAAATGGTGGAGAAACATGTGATGGACTTCATGAAGGTGCTATACGATACAGCACTGGTTCATCGGCTCTTGAATTTTGTGATGGTTCGACTTGGAAAACAACCGATGCTTCAGCCGCTGCAAGTGCTTTAACAGAGCTGAGCGACGTTTCAAGCTCACTTGCGCCAACAGACGGCCAATACCTAACATGGGACAATGCCGCAGGTGAATGGGTAGCTTCAACTGCTGCTTCTGGTGTTACATCAATTAACGACCTAAGTGACGGTATTTACGATGGATCCAGCGTGTTCCTTGGTAACGGTGCGGGTGCAAATGACGACGGTGCAAACCTTGCCACAGCCGTTGGTAAAGATGCCTTAACTGCAAATACTTCTGGTGTTGATAACACAGCAATTGGTTACCAATCTATGCTCGCCAATACAACAGGTGGTTATAACACAGCTCTTGGTAAGTTTTCACTTTCAAGTAATACAAGCGGTGACAGTAACGTTGCATTAGGGCGTACAGCACTTTATTCAAACACAACTTCTGGTAATAACGTTGCTATTGGGCGAAGCGCACTTTACTACAAAACAGGAGCAGGTGACCACAACATTGCCATTGGTAGCGGAGCTGGTGTTGGTACAAGTGGTATGACAGGTATTGAAGAAAACGTATTCGTTGGTGGTCTTTCAGGTAACCTTATACAAACAGGTGCAAAACAAAACACGTCTGTAGGTTATGGTTCATCAAACTCGCTAACAACGGGTACACATAACACAGCTCTAGGTGAGTCAGCATTAAATAGAAACCAAACAGGTCTATTCAATACTGCCATTGGTGGTTCAGCTATGGGTGGTAACAACATTAACTATAGCGTTACTGGTGGCACAGCTTTAGGTTACGGCGCAGGTTATGCCGTTGCTACAGGCGCCGACTTTAATACAATGTTAGGTTATCGTGCAGGTGTTGCCGCAACAACAGGTACAAGTAACACACTTGTCGGTGCATATGCAGGTAACACCCTTACAACGGGTAGCAACAACATTGCTATTGGTAGTAATGTTACCCTTGCAAGCATTACAGGTGACGACCAAATCAACATTGGTAACCTTATTAAAGGTTCTATGGCAAGTGGGTCTGAACAGGTTTCATTAACAGGTACGCTAAGCGTTGCCGATATTTGCGACGAAACTGGCGCAAACTGTATCAGTGTTTCTGACGGACTTGGCGGTGCTACAAACATTAATGGTCTATCTGACGCTATTTATTATGGGTCAAGCCTATTTCTCGGTGATGGGTCAGGTGTAAATGACGACGGAACAAGTAATAAAAACGTAGCAGTAGGTAAAAATGCTTTAACCTCAAACACAAGCGGCAGCGAAAATACTGCACTTGGTTACGAAACATTAAAAGCGACGACCACAGGATTTGCCAATACAGCTGTAGGTGGAAGTGCGTTAGTTGCAAACACTACAGGTAATTACAATGCTTCTACAGGTTACCAAGCACTTCTAGCTAACACAACAGGTAGCTGGAACAGTGCATACGGCTCTCTATCATTGAGCAAAAATACTACGGGTAATCAAAACGCTGCATTTGGTCGAAGCAGTTTGAGTGAAAACAGAACATCTCATAACAATACAGCTATAGGTGACCAAGCTCTTGCCATGAGCAGAGGAAGTGATAATACAGCTGTAGGTTATTCAGCAGGTAAAGGTATGTTTGGTAATGCAGCATACACTCGCCTAACAGCTATAGGTTCTCAGTCGGGTACTGCACTACAAGGTGGAGCTGATGACAACACATTTATAGGGCATGAGTCTGGTTTCACAACAACTACAGGTGCACGTAACATTCTTATTGGTAGTGGTATTGACGCAAGTAGTGCAACAGCATCAGACGAACTCAACATTGGTAATACTATTTACGGTGATTTAGCAACAGACAAAATTGGTATTGGCAAAGTAACACCAACAACAGAGCTTGATGTTTCTGGTACAGTAACAGCCACAGCCTTCGTGGGTGACGGTTCTGGATTAACAGGTGTTGGTGGCGGAACAGATATCGCCGTGGCGGACACAAGCGTAAGCATTATTGATGCTGGAACAGGTGTTGTAAACGTAGACGTAGACGGTGTGCCAGTACTAGCCGTAACCGAAAGCGCGCTTGACGTGTCTGGTAGTGTGAAGGTAGCTGGTACAGGTTCTGAAGTTTGTTCAGGTGCGGGTGACCTTGGTCGTATGCGCTGGAACCCAGCAACAAGCAAGTTCCAAATATGTAGACAATAATTTAAACAACTTAAAAAGCCTCCATCAAGGGGGCTTTTTTTATTACCTAATAAATAACAATCTAGTATATACTCCCCTTTTAAACATACGAGAAAAAACATGCAAAATACACCTGAAACTATCGTCATCTACGACGCAGAATATTGGAGCGACGAAGGGTGCATGGCACGCGGATGGAATGGTTTAAAGGACCACCCCCCTTACCTTATACAATTCAGTGCTATCAAGGTAAAATTAGAAAAAGGTTTACCAGAAGTAGACCGTTGCAATATCTTCCTTCAGCCTGTCGATGTATTTGGTAACAATATTGACCTTACAAAATATTTCACAGACCTCACCCATATCACTCAAGATATACTTGATGAGAATGCTCAAGAAATTCCTGAAGCACTTTCAGAAATTAAAAACTTTGTGGGTGAAGACCTTTGCTACAGCTATGGAGGTGATGAACGTGAAATTTCTCTAAGTTGCTTTTTATGGCAACAAGATACCCCATTAAACCCGCAACTCTGCCGTGACGTGCGCAAAATGTTACATACTGCAGGTATGTCAGAAGAAGACCTGAAAGCCAACACCAGCGGTTCTTTGGCTAATTTTTTTGGATTACCGTTTGATGGACACATTCATGACGCAACCGCTGATAGTTTATCTATTCTTCTTACTTTTAGACACTTTGTCGAAACTGAAAAAATGTCACTATCTGACTTTATTTAAATAAGACAGCCTATTCTTTAAAGCCTCTCCTGAGGCTTTTTTCTTGCCATAGCTCTGTATACTATGTAATTTAACTGCATACAAAACATCTAAATCTTTTACACACAGCCTTTTATTAAGGTGATCTTATTCTCTGCTTCTACGGAGGGCATTATCATGCTCCCTTCAAACAGCTTGAAATTGTATTCAATTATATTCAAAGATAACATATGTAATTACGGTACTTGCTTTGCCATTCAAAACCCTTACGGTAAAAAATTATTTGTGACCAACGCACATGTTATACAACATACTAAGAAAAACTCTTTCTTTAAATTTTGGAAACCTACATGTGAATTTATATACGGTGATGAGCTCATCGTTCAAAACACATACAATCAAAGCCTTAAAGCAAAACACATTTTATGCATCCACGAAAAGGACTTAAGGGATACTTTTATAGATGGCATACAATTAAGTTTCGTTCAAGGCTGTACCGATATTGCCATTTTAGAAATTGAAGACTGCCCAGAACATTTTGTCATGAAAGAATTACCATTAAAATCGGTGAACCACTCTGATAAAGTTATTGTAAACACAGAAGGGTTTTGCCCGCACACTATGCGTTATGTTTCTCACTACTTATCAGACAATACTCAAGGCTATATATTAGACGCAAACAAAGAAATTATCCATGGCACGTCTGGCGCACCTGTTTTAGACCAAGATGGTTATGTACTCGGCGTTACACACAGAAAACTTTCAACTACAGAGTCTCCATTTGCTTTTTATAAAAAAGATGACCAATATTTTTACGGCGAATATATACCGCACAATCCAACAATTTTGTATGGTTTGGTAACACCTAGCAAAATTATTATCGATGCTTTGATAAAACATTACGGTTATTATCATTAAAAAAAAGCCTCCATTTTGGAGGCTTTTTTTATTACATTGTACCGTAATTAGGACCACCGCCACCTTCAGGCACTGTCCAAGTGATATTTTGCTTAGGATCTTTAATATCGCAAGCCTTACAGTGCAAGCAATTAGCGGCATTTATCTGAAGCGTTACAATACCATCAGCAGCTTCTAAAATTTCATAAACCCCTGCTGGACAATATTTTGTTTCAGGTGATGCAAAATTTTTATAGTTCACATCAACAGCTGTAGACTCATCTTTAAGCTTTAAGTGAATTGGCTGATTTTCTTCGTGGAACGTGTTCGACAAAAATACTGAAGAAAGCCTATCAAAACTAATCACACCATCAGGTTTAGGATATACAATCGCCTTAACAGCACTTGATAGTTTAAGTTGGCTATGGTCAGCATGGTTACTTAAAGTACCGCTTGAACCTACATAAGTTTCCTTAGCTGCGTTTAATAAACCACGTATAAGACCTTTTTGGAAACCAGGGCGAATATTGCGCACTTTATAAAGTTCTTTATAAGCCCAAGAAGCTTTAAAATTCACTTCGTATGCCACTACTTCTTCATGTGTGCCGCCAGCTTTAAAATGTTCTAATATAGCGTCTGCTGCCACCATACCGCTTTTCATCGCTGTATGGTTACCCTTTATTTTAGCCACATTCAATGTTCCAGCACAATCACCCACAAGCATACCTCCAGGAAATGTCAATTTTGGCATAGATTGAACACCACCTTCAACCAAGGTACGCGCGCCATAAGCAATGCGTTTACCACCTTCTAATAAAGATGAAATCTCTGCGTGGTGTTTATATCGTTGCATTTCTTCAAATGGAGAAAGCGTTGGATTTGTGTAATCAAGACCCACCACAAAACCAACAGATATTTTATTGTCAGCCATATGGTAAACAAAAGAGCCACCGTAAGTGTCATTTTTCAAAGGCCAACCAATTGTGTGTAGCACAGTACCTTCTTTATGATTTTCAGGTTTAATTTCCCATACCTCTTTAATGCCTAAGGCATAGGTTTGAGGGTCTTTTGCTGCATCTAAGTTAAATTTTTCTATAACCGTTTTAGTGAGTGAACCTCGACAACCTTCACTAAAAATAGTTTGTTTGGCATGTAATTCTACACCTTGTACATAGTTATCAGTTTTTTCGCCATTTTTACCAATGCCCATGTCACCCGTGGCAACACCTTTTACGCTACCATCTTCATGATATAGAACTTCTGAAGCCGCAAAACCTGGATAAATTTCAACACCTAAAGACTCGGCTTGTACAGCAAGCCATTTACCCAATTCACCAAGGCTTATAATGTAATTACCTGCATTATGCATTTGTGGTGGTGTAGGCAAAACATGCATTGCATTTTGATGACGCATCCAAGCAAACTTATCCGCCGTCACTTTAGTTTTTAAGGGTGCCCCCAAATCTTCCCAATTTGGTAGAAGTTCGTTTAAGGCACGTGGTTCAAAAACAGCGCCAGAAAGCAAATGAGCACCTACTTCAGCACCTTTTTCAACAACACAAACAGAAATATCCATTTGTTTTTCAGCTGCGACTTGTTTCAAACGAATAGCCGCAGACAAGCCCGCAGGCCCAGCCCCAACAACAATAACGTCAAATGGCATAGACTCTCTTGGCATCATATTATCCTAACTCTTTAATAAGCTCTGGTACCGCATCAAATAAATCAGCTACAAGCCCGTAAGAAGCTACTTCAAAAATAGGCGCATTTTCATCCTTGTTAATCGCCACAATAACTTTAGAATCTTTCATACCTGCAAGGTGTTGAATAGCGCCAGAAATACCAACCGCGACATACAAGTCAGGTGCAACAACCTTACCTGTTTGCCCTACTTGATAGTCATTTGGTACCCAGCCCACATCAACCGCCGCACGTGAGGCACCAATAGCACCTCCACCAAGTTTTTCCGCTAACTCTTCAAGCATAGCAAAGTTCGCCGCTTCTTTCATGCCACGACCACCCGAAACAACAACATTTGCGCTTGTTAATTGTGGCTTTTCACTGTCACTTAATTTGTGCGAAACAAAAGCTGTTTTGGCAAAGCCTTGTGCTTTTGCTCCCGATTCAATTGCCGTTTCTGCGCCTGCCGTTTGCGCTTTATCAAAAGCGGTAGGTCGCACCGTTAACAGCTTCACTTTATCTAAGCTTTGCACCGTTGCAATTGCATTGCCTGCATAAATAGGGCGTTCAAATGTATCCGCATCAATTATTTTAGTAATATCACTTATCATTTGCACATCCATCAAGGCTGAAACCCGCGGCAAAATATTTTTACCAAATGTTGAAGCCGGTGCTAAAATGTGAGACATACCTTTTGATTGAGCCACAATAAGGTTTGCCATATTTTCTGCAAGACTATGAGCATATAAAGCATCATTGACATAAATGACTTTAGAAACACCTTGCAAACTTGCTGCATGCTTTGCTGCACTATCTGCATTTTCGCCTGCCACTAAAACAGTAATACTCCCGCCTAATTCTTGCGCTGCCGTTAACGTACAAAGGCTACCAACGCTTAAACATTTATGATCATGCTCTGCAATTACTAAAATACTCATTAACTTATTACCTTTGCTTCGTTTCGTAATTTTTCAACCAATTCTTGAACAGATGAAACCATAACGCCTGCACTACGCTTTGCAGGTTCCATTACTTTAAGGGTTTTTGTGCGCGCAGTCACGTTAACACCAAGGCTGTCAATATCTATGACTTCAATTGTTTTTTGTTTAGCCTTCATCAAGTTTGGTAAAGTCACGTTACGTGGTTCGTTTAGTCGCAAATCGACACTCACAACCGCAGGTAGTTTAACTGACAATGTTTCTTCCCCTGCATCTACCTCACGTTCAACCGTCAAATTTTCACCTGCCACTGTAATTTTAGAAGCAAATGTTGCTTGGGGCCAATTTAAAAGCGCCGCCAACATTTGAGCTGTTTGGTTATTATCACCATCAATAGTTTGTTTGCCCAACATAACAATGTCGGGGTTTTCTTTACTAACAATTTCTTTTAAAATTTTCGCAATAGCCAAAGGCTCAACAGCGTCTACCGTTTTGATGTGGATAGATCGGTCAGCCCCCATCGCAAGAGACTTACGCAGAGATTCTTGTGATGTATCACCGCCAATCGTTATCGTTATAATTTCACTGACACTACCCGCTTCTTTTAAACGTACAGCTTCTTCGACAGCAATTTCACAAAATGGATTTATTGAATGTTTCAGGCCTGATGTATCAACCCCTGTATTATCAGACTTAACGCGAATGCGTACATATGCATCAACTGCATGTTTAATGGGTACTAAAACCTTCATAAAACCACCTTATTTTTATTATTAAATATATCTAAAATATTACTATTTACGGTTTTGAAGTGCAAACAAATAGCAAATCTTTTACAATCGAATATCTTTTAATTATAAACGGCTTGGCATAAATGCAAACACGACTCGAATCTATTTTGACCCATATTATGATTATATCCATTGTAATTTTTGTGCCTGCGCAATTTGCTGTTTATATTTTTGCAGTTTTTTACATAATGGGTATTTTCATAAATATTAAAAAAGACAAAGAATTGGCTGACGCTAAAAATACAAAGACAGAAGCAATTTGGTGGGAAATTCTAGGGACATCACCCACAGCTGGTGTCGCAGAATGTGCCCGCGTGCGCAAGCTACTCACAAAAATTTACCATCCAGATGGAGGTCAAGCCCCCAATGAGTTTGCGATGCGTCGTATCAACAAAGCCTTTGAAAGCCGTGCTGCATTGCCTGACACAAGCCACCCACAACACATTAATTAAATGTAATTTAAAGAGAAACATCCTCTGGTAAGTCAAACAAAATATATTCTACACCCTTTAAGGCATGTATATGTAATTTGTCATGTTCACTTTTAAGGCCAAGACCGTCACCTGCGGCTAAATACACCTCTTCATCTAACCAATGTGCCTCATTCAAACACAATTCACCTCTGATAAGGTGCATATAGATTTGCCTGCCCTTAGCGATATTATAAACTATTTCAGCGTCTCTTGATTCATGCCCTATAAAAATTTGAGCGTCTTGCGCTATATACAAATGACCTTGTTGCTGCGCATTGGGTTGATTATTCGCTATCAGTTTTAACCCTTCATGTGGCGGTACCGTCATTGTTCCATATGCAGGTTTAAGACCTTTTTTATTTGGCTTAATCCAAATTTGTAATAATTTAACCGAATCCGTTTTACTGGCATTAAATTCACTGTGCGCAATCCCTGTTCCTGCACGCATCAACTGGACATGCCCCGCTTGAATAACCTCTTTATGCCCTAAAGTATCTTCATGCGTCAAAGCGCCCTTTGTTACATAGGTTAATATTTCCATATCACTATGTTCATGGGTATCAAACCCTTGCTGAGGCTTAAAAACATCGTCGTTAATAACACGCAAGGCAGAATAACCCATATGATTTTTATCCCAATAGTGCCCAAAGGAGAAACTATGAAAACTTTCAATGCCACCGTCATGCATACGGGCAAAGCCCCTATCTTCTGCTAAACGTAAATACATAAAACTTACCTTTTAATTTAAAATTATAAGTTAGATTATTTTAACATAAACTCTGAAAGTGGAAGGCTTAATAAATTTATATAAAGAAATAAGCCGCCAAGCTCACCACCCCAACAAAAAAAAGGCTGACACAAAGTAACTTTAACAAAATAATTTGAGTAGCCTTATAGTCACCCACTTTTTTCATTTCTTGTCGCACAAATGGTAAATGATGAAAAATGAGATTGGCGGCCATAAACCCAAGCGGAGCTGCAACCATTAAACTAAATAACAAGCGTAGCAACAGGTTAATATTTGTCCCCATAATAGAGAACAGGTCAAAACCTTTTGAGAGATAAAAAAACAAAAAGGCGATAAAAAATTGCAATAAAAAACCAAACAATAAAACAAATTTTATCCAAAATTGAGATTTATTTTCAGTTGTCATAAAACACCTATACTGCTATTAAGCGCTCTTTTGGCATCACGCGCATTAAAAAACTCTTCAAATCAAGCGCTACGGGGTTTTCTAATACTTCATCGATATAAGGCCACAAAATATCTATTTTACTTAAAAACTCAGGGCGGCCATCACGGTAAGCACTGCGTGCAAAGCGTCCTAAAACACCTATATTTCTAAGGAGACCTGCCATTTCAAAACTATCTTTAAAAGCTTGAATGTCATCTACGCCTGCCTGTTCTACAAAGTAATCAAACAAAACCTGCCTTTCCTTTGCAGGGAATGGGAAACGTGCATCGTAAAGTAGGCTTGCTAAATCATATGAAAGAGGTCCGTATTTTGCGTCCTGAAAATCTAGAACACCCACCATTTTATCGCCTTTTTGCCCTGTAGGCATAAGATTAGGGCTATGATAATCCCATAATATAGTGCCCCAAGACACCTGTGTCACAGTGTTATATATTTCACTCAATATACGATGTAGTTCTTCATATTCTGCCTGTGTGGAAGCAACACCCCCTCTAAGAGCTGGCAAATAGTCATCTAAAAAGAAATCACCGCGGATAGTTGCCAAATTTTCCCCGTACTCTGGCAAATTTTCTAAGGAAGTGTTATTATATAGTTTAACTAAAATATCTACAGCAGATTTGTAATGAGACAGTGAAACAGGCTGGCTTTGATACAAGTCATAAAACGTATCATGACCAAAGTCTTCAAGCAAAACAAGGCCTAAAGCTTCATCTACAGCTTTAATTTCAGGTACATGCACCCCTAAATCCGCAAGATAACGGTTCACTTTTATAAAAGGGCGAATAACCCCTTCTAATGCGGATTGACCATCTTCTAAAGGTTTATCTGTTGGCGTAATCATCAATACATATGTCGTGTTATCATTTAAATGAACGCGCTTATAGGTACGAAATGACATACCTTGGCAGATATCTGAAATAGTATATATACCTGACAACTCTGCCTTTAAAAATCCGTCATAAAAAGCCATAAAGCTTCCTTAATTTGTTTCTTTAATACCATAAATAGTGTTTACAATGGCACGTAGGTTAACATTTTATAAACCGTCTGCCTAGCTTTTCCATTGACCTTACATAGCAACCCCTTATACCATTTTACATATGGAAATTAAAAACTACACATACAAAGCAAGTAAAAAAGGTAAGCACGTGCTTATTTTTGGCGCTATTCACGGCAACGAAACATGCGGAACCGTTGCGATTAACAATATCATGAAGGCCTTAAATGACGGCTCTATTGAACTATTGAAAGGTCAGGTTACTTTTATTCCTATTTGTAATCAAGCCGCTTATAATGCGGAAATACGCTATATAGATCAAGATCTGAACCGTTGTATAATGCCGCATTCCAAACCAACAACAAACGAACAAAAAATTGCCAATATCCTTTGCCCTCTGATAGAAAACTGCGATATTTTACTAGATATCCATTCAATGACATCAAAAAGCACACCTTCAACTTTTGAAGAAATGCCATCAGACGATAATAAAACTTTAATACGAAGCTTACACGTAAACACCATATACACAGATTGGGGTAGTAAATATAAAAAAACGGCTCAAATGTCCACCACAGGTTACGCCAAAATTCACGATACAGCTGCAGCCACACTTGAATGTGGCCAACACAAAAGTTCAGAAGCGCCTCACGTTGCTTATGAAAACATATTAAATGTATTGTCAGCATTCGGTATGGTTAAGCACGACATCAAGCCCTTCCCAAAACCTATACGCGCCAAATACATACAAACTGTTATCAAAGAAGACGGTGCGGAGTTTGTAAAAGTTTGGAGTAATATGGATACATTAAAGAAGGGCGACGTTATAGGTAAACTTGGTGATAAAAAATTCATCAGCCCTATAGATGGTGTTATTATTATGCCCTCTATTCAAGCAAAACCTGGCGGTGAATGGTATTATTTAGGGCAAATATTATAAGATAAGTCATTGTTTTAAATAAACGCCAAGGCAAGAGCTACAAAAAAAATCAAATTAATTAAATAAAACACTTGATTTCAATATACCGGCGGTGTATAAACCACTCGTTAAGTTGATAAAACAACTAAGCGATGGGTCCTTAGCTCAGATGGGAGAGCGCCTGCTTTGCATGCAGGAGGTCAACGGTTCGATCCCGTTAGGATCCACCAGATTCTTAAAAACAGCCTTCGGGCTGTTTTTTTATGTGCAAAACCCCGCCTTTCTGCGCCGTTCCGGCCATGCAATCACCACAAAAGTGGGTTGATATTTTTATTTATCAGGGAATTTACGCCTTTTCTCTCAAACTGCAATTTTTGCCATTGCCTTTATACCTTTTTCGTTATAAATGTGTTATTGAATTTTGTGCTGAAACTTTTAAAATTTTCTTAGATTTTGGGTCAATAGATATACCCACAACCCAATAATGAGCAGAAAATGGCCACCAAGCACCTTTGGAATGAATAAAGCCATATAAATTTTTCTCATGTGTACTCTCTGCCCACTGTACCTCAGAAACCTGCCCTTTCAAATCCTCAAAATCACCACCGATAGGAAACATTTCTTTTATTTTTGCCTCAAATTCTTCTTGATTTTTGTAATCCTCAAACCTAGATTCATCGCTTTTTGCATTACATGCTGTTGTTAAAAACATTAAAATTACCAATATTATATTTTTCATCTTCTTCCCCTTAAACAAGCCAGCACCACTAACCCTCTATAATTATTAAGACTAATTTACCCTGCACCCTACTTAAAATCAATTGATAATCATTACAAATTAAGACACCTTCATAATAACGCAAAAACAATGACAATTCACTATGCCAGGCCATGCAACCATTTAGTAAAGTTGTGTTTGACAGCTTTTACAGCGCTATGGGTAAAAGCACAATTCGTTACAGCATTTCAAACCCTACAGGAAAATGCAATGAGTTGGCTGTGCCAAACTAAATGATATATCTGCACAAATGCATTGTATAATAAAAGGCTCATTTAAATAGAGCTATCTGTCTTCGCTTAAATTATTTTATATTCATAATTAGGCGGATGACGTATGAAAGTACTGTCATGGCTAGTGCACCACTGCACCACAGGGCTATGAACCATAGCCACTGTTTTTGAGACTTATTAAGCTGAGATAAAATCTTTTTAATACATTGGCTTGTCACCACTTTTCCCTCTAAATATATAATAGCTATAAGCTGTGTAAGTGAGAATGATTGGTAAAAAGATAACAGTCCCTACAAGTAGTAGAGATTGTGATGTGCTTGCCGCGGCAGCTTCCCATATAGTAAATTCAAATGGTACCAACCAAGGGAATAGGCTAATACCCAACCCTATAAACCCAAGTAAAAAGATAGTTATACTAAGCAAGAAAGGGCGGATTTCACGGTCTGTTCCAAAGTCTTTCCTTAGCAAATAAATTAAAAACATAGTGGTTAAAGGCAATGGAAATAAGTAATAAATGTTTGGTGTAGTGAACCATATATTCCAAATTCTTTCATCGATAAAAGGCATCGAAACACTAACAATTATAAGTGCTAGCAAAACAAAAACAAGAACATAACGCCCTGTTTTACGTGCCCATACCTGTGTCTGTCCATTGGTTTTCATAACCATCCATGCAGCACCAATAAGCGCATAACCAAAGACAAGAGAAATACCTGTGAAAAATGCAAATCCATTAGCCCAATCTAAAGGGCCACCAGAAAAACTTCGTTCCGTCACTTCAATACCTTGAATAATATTCCCTAATACAATCCCTTGCATTAATGCAGCAAGAAGGGAACCACCATGAAAGGCTGTGTCCCAAATTTTTTGTTCTTTTTCACTGTGCGATTTAAAGCGAAATTCAAAAGCAACTCCACGAAAAATAAGCCCTAAAAGCATTAAGATGATTGGCAAGTAAAGAGCCGGCATAATAATTGAATATGCCAATGGGAATGCTGCGAACAACCCTCCACCTCCTAGTACAAGCCAAGTTTCGTTACCATCCCAAAAAGGTGCAATGGAGTTCATTATTTTATTACGGCATTTATCAGATGGTGCAAATGGGAAAAGAATACCACACCCTAGATCAAAGCCGTCTAAAAGTACATATAGAAATACCGCAGTTGAAATGAGTCCAAACCATACAAGCGGCAGGTCAATATAAGATGCAAAATCAAACATGTTTAGTCATCTTTCTCTGTAAGTTTTTTAGTTAAGGCAGCTTCGATAGAATGATCGTGATAAATCCCTTCATCCTTAGCAACTACAGGGCCTTTAGCAATCAATTTTGAAATGTAGTAAACGCCTGCACCAAATAACACTGTGTAAACGATAATGAAGGCAATTAATGACAAGAACACTTGTTCAGCAATAACAGGTGAAACGCTATTACTGGTTCTTAATACACCATAAACGGTGTAAGGCTGCCTGCCCACCTCTGTTACAAACCAACCTGCAAGAACAGCTATAAAGCCGCTCGGTGTCATAGCCATACACCATAAATGGAAGCATTTATCAGTGAATATCGTTTTTCGCCACAGTAAAATAACAGCGACAACACCTGTAAAAATCATAGCAAAACCTAGCCCAACCATAATGCGAAAGCTCCAAAAAACAACTGCGACTGGCGGTCTTTTATCTGCAGATACATCTTTTAGACCAGGAATCTCCCCATCAGGTTTTCCTGTTAGTACCCAGCTAGCACCATTTGGAATAGTTATGCCGTAATCAGTTGTTTCAGCTGTTTGGTTAGGTAATCCAAACAAGTAAAGAGGTTTATTTGTACCACGCTCCCAATTACCCTCCATAGCTGCTACTTTTATAGGTTGATGCTCCATTGTATTGGCGCCGTGCTCATGCCCTATAAATAATTGAAGAGGTGCTATAAATATAGCCATCAGCATAGCCATAAAAAGCATAATTCGAGCGTGTTGTGTATGTATTTTCTTCCATAAGTAGTAAGAAGAAACACCGCCAACAACAAAGGCAGTTGTAAGATAGGCTGCTGTAATCATATGAAATAGCCTTGGAACAAAGGAAGGGTTAAAAATAATTTCAATCCAGTTTGTTGGGTACATCAGACCGTCAGGACCCCATTCAAAACCTTGAGGGGTTTGCATCCAGCTATTAGCCGATATTATCCAAAAGGCAGAAATAAGCGTGCCGATTGCGACAATACAGGTAGATACAAAATGCATTTTTTTGCTAACACGTCCCCAACCAAAAAGCATAATACCTAAGAATGAAGCTTCAAGAAAGAAGGCTGTGAGAACTTCATAGCCTAATAAAGGGCCAATAACGTTTCCAACTTTATCGCTAAAAAGAGACCAGTTTGTACCGAATTGGTAACTCATAACCACGCCTGACACAACACCTAAACCAAAGCAAACAGAGAAAATTTTAACCCACATTTTATAGATTTGCTCGTAAGCTTTATTACCTGTTTTAAGGTAACAATATTCAACCACAGCAAGCCAACTTGCAAGGCCTATAGTAAACGCTGGGAAAATAATGTGAAATGAAATTGTAAATGCAAACTGAATGCGTGCAAGCAATACAGGATCGAGCCATTCAAGAAACATAAATTTATAACCTTCTTTTCTTTATATAATATATCTACATTAAATTATTGTAAATTAATTAAACAGATTGTTTTGTGTAGAATTTTTAACCCAGCCGAATTTCCTATTCCTAATATTGCCAATAACAGCGAACACTTTGCCGTAAAAGAGCTTAGAGAAGCTTACATGTAATCAGAGGGTTAGGTAGGCGCAGTCCTAAAAACAAATCAATTATAATCCTTGGTCATTAAATTCTTAGCTAATTTTAAGGACGCTTTATAGTTAGGACTATAAAACACCTGATTAGAAGTGATAATAACCCCTGTCTTTTCTAACATTTTTTTAGGCTGTTCTTGCACACCACTTAAAATAACAAATATATTTTTTTCGTGGCAGTGTTTAACAATATTTTCTATAGCCAAGGTACCCGTTGCATCTAAATAAGGAACCAAACGTAACCGTAAAATAAACACCTTAGGATCTTCGCCTATAGATTTAAGCATATCCAAAAAGTCACCTGCAACACCGAAGAACAATGGCCCCATAATACGAAAAACCTCGACATCGTCAAGGAGGGCATCATTTCCCAACGAATCACCTGAAAGTTGACTTTCAGACGTGTTTTCCCCACGGCGACCTTCAGATTTAATATCAACCAGCTGAGTCATATTTTTCATAAACAAGAGAGAAGCAAACGTAACACCAACGCCAATGGCGACTGTTAAATCTACAAAAATAGTTAAGAAAAAAGTCAGCAGCATAACAATTCGGCTAGAGCTTGGTAAACGTAAAATATGTGTAAAGTGGTGCACCTCACTCATGCTCCATGCTACAACAAATAATATAGCCGCCAAGGCTGCCATCGGAATATAGGCCATAACATTTATCGCAAACAACACAAACAAAAGTACAAAGAAGGCATGAAATATACCCGCCATTGGTGTTTTCCCACCCGCTTTAATATTTGTTGCTGTACGTGCAATTGCGCCCGTAACAGGTATTCCACCAAATAATGACGATGCAATATTAGCAACACCCTGCCCTACAAGTTCCTGATTTGGGCGGTGCTTAGTACCCACCATCCCATCAGCCACTACAGCAGATAGAAGCGATTCTATCCCAGCCAAAAAAGCAATTGTAAAGGCAGAGGGTATAATACTTAATATCTTCTCAAAGTTCCATACAGGTAAGGGCGGCATTGATAAACCTGTAGACATTTCAGGAAACGTTGTTCCTATTGTCTCAACAGGAATCTGGAACAGAGAAACAAGCAAACTGCAAATAATAATAGCAATTAAATAGCCAGGCATTTTAGGCTTAAATTTTTTCAATACAATGATAACAAGCAAGGCTGCTATTCCGACGAAAAAAGCACTTATATTAAGCGTATCCCACGACATAAAATATGCCTGCCATCTAAGAATAAAATTAACGGGCGCCTCTTCAAGGTGTAACCCTAAAAAATCTTTTACCTGGGAGGATGCAATGATAACAGCTATCCCTGCAGTAAAACCTGTAATAACACAATAAGGCACATATTTAATAACCTGACCAAGCTTACTATAGCCTGCAATTAACAATATAAAACCTGCAATTAAAGTGGCAAGAATCAGCCCATCATATCCATGATTTAATATGACATTATAAACGACAACAATAAACGCTCCTGTAGGCCCACCAATCTGAAACCTCGACCCACCAAAAGTAGATATAAAGAAACCACCGATAACAGCTGTAATCAAACCCTTTTCAGGTGAAGTACCACTGGCAATAGCAATGGCCATTGCCAATGGAAGTGCAATAATAGCAACAGTTAACCCCGCAATACCATCGGCACGTAACAGTTCTTTTGAATATCCGTTTTTTATGAAAGTCCATAATTTAGGCGTAAAGTGTGACATACAATTTCATGCATCCTTTTAATTAATTCAAAATTTTATCAACCCTCCTGCTTTAAAGAAAGTTACCTTATATTTCGACCATATACCAGCCATGATAAATGCATCCTAACGGCCACCACTTTTAACAAGATACAATGCCTTATCATGTAATACATAATATTTAATATATAAAGTATTATACTCTCATTTAAACTAACTACAACTACACAGCAAAATAAGTTATCATCAACGTAATACTGACAGATGCGCCAATGATAATTTCCCTATATTCAAAAATAAATGGTTTTACGAGCACTTCTTGAATGGATATAGCATGCTGTTCAGCCCTGTTGTTATACGCCTCGTTTTTCATGGTAGTGTTCTATTTAAAAAATAGTACATCTATTTGTATTTGTTGATCATATACATTGTAGCCCTTCACTACAGTTGCAAATTTTTTAATAAAATTTACTAGAAATATAAGCTTCTGGGAATATATTCAATATTAATTTACGCACTTAATAAAAATTATCTTGATAATTTCAATTAAATGTAACAATAATCAAGTTATGAAAAATCACGGTGGAAAAAGAATGGGTGCAGGTCGCCCGAAGGGGACGGGGCAGTACGGTAGTGCAACCAAGGTTATGCGCGTGCCTGAACATAAGGTGGATGATGTAAAGTCATTCCTTGCGGGTAAGGCTGATTATAATATTCCTTTAATGCAGGGAACGGTTTCAGCAGGTACACCTTTCGGGGTGAGTGACCATGTGGACAGAAAACTCGACCTCAACGAACACCTCATAAAGCACCCTGCGGCGACGTTCTTCGTGCGCGCAAGTGGTAAGTCGATGATTAACGCGGGTATCGACGATGGTGACCTGTTAATTGTTGATAGAAGCTTAGAAGTTAAAAACGGCAAAATCATCATAGCTGTCGTTGATGGGGACCTAACAGTTAAGCGCTATGAGCGTTTCGGTGGCCGTGTAACGCTCATAGCAGAAAATGACGACATTCCCAACATAGAACTTACCGAAGGTGAAGAGCTAGGCATGTGGGGCGTTGTCACTAATATTATTAAAGGGGTTTAGGCTCGTGTTCACTTTTGATGATTTAGAAAAGCATTTTTCCGAAGAGAATTTGCTGAAAAAGTTCACTGGTAAAGATTTGTGTGAATTCTTGATGAAAGGTTATGAAATACGCAATTCTGTGTTTGAAAGTGCCTATAGACGTCATGAATACTTCCAGTCAGGGGATTTTAGCAAAAGAGAGCAATGGTTTGAGGAACTTGAGGCTGTCTATTCTATTGCTTTAGAAAAGCAATATGCTATTTTTCAAATCAATCAAAATGATGAAAATGGAGCTGATATTTACATTGGTGGCAAAGGTTATCAAATAGTGAGCACTGTTGATGGAACAGATGCGAGACTCAGAATGCTTAAGTTTTCATTGCATAGGCATGTTTCATGTACAGGGTCTATCAAGCACTTTAAGCGTGTGAGTTTGGAGTTAGAATCATCGTGGGAACATGCACACATAGCAAATTCAAATTATGACTTGGATGATATGGCCTTTCAACGATTTAAAGGCGCTTATAAAAAGAAATCAGCTAAAGGTTACCCTGATGATGTGAGGCTCATTGTTTATTGTAACGACAATGCTATGGGTGTAATAAAACTGTGCATAGATGATCATGAAATTTCATCTTTAATACAAGAACACTTGAAGGACCTATCTGACTTTCCAGAAGTTTTTGTAACAGCATTTCCATTGAGTGATAGTAAGCCTATTATAATATATCCATGTACGCCTTAGTCGACTGTAACAATTTTTTTGTATCCTGTGAGCGGGTGTTTAGGCCAAGCCTGAATAACCGCCCTGTTATTGTGCTGTCATCGAATGATGGTTGTGCTGTGGCTCGCTCTAACGAAGCGAAAGCGCTGGGCATTAAAATGGGTGCGCCTGTTTTTAAAATGAAAAAGCTGGTGGCGGAACATAATGTCGAATGTATCAGCGGTAATTTATCCTTTTATGGGGAGATGAGCCGTCGTGTGATGAGCGTTTTGCGTGACATGGCCCCTGCTATTGAGGTTTACTCAGTGGATGAAGCTTTTCTAGACCTTTCTGGCATTCCAGAACATGAACTAAAACCACTTTGTCAGCGTATAAGAAAACAAGTTGAACAATGGACGGGTATTCCTGTATCTATCGGTATTGCACCAACGAAAACGCTCGCCAAGGCATCTTCAAATATAGCGAAGAAATACGAACAAGCCGAAGGTGTCTATTTGATGGATAGCTTGCAAGCAAGGCGCTCTGTCCTTCAGCGTATGGATGTGGGTGACGTGTGGGGTGTTGGCAGGTGCTTAAATGAAAAGTTTACAGGTTTAGGACTAAACACGGCGTGGAAGTTATCACAGTGCAACCCTGCCCAAGTGCGTGACATTACAAGCGTGGTATCGGAAAAAACGGTTTTAGAGTTACAAGGTACGCCTTGCTACAGTTTTGGTGAAGAGCCAGAACACCGTAAACAGATTATCAGCTCTCGTTCTTTTGGTAACCCAGTAAGCGATATTAAAACCCTGAAAGAAGCCGTTGGCACATTCACCGCCATAGGCGCAGAAAAACTTCGGGGCGAAAGCACAGAAGCACGCATGATAACAGTTTACGCAGGCTCTAGCCCCTTTAAAGGTGAATATTACGCAAACTCTACAGTTATCACCCTAGATGACCCAACAAGTGACACCGCCGTGCTAACCAAAGCCGCCATAAAGGGCATCAATGAGATATTCAAAGCGGGTGTAGAGTTCAAAAAAGCGGGCATATGCCTCCACGGCATTCAAGAGCAAGGCACGCACCAGCCAAGTTTATTCAGCGTGGTTGATAACAAGCGCAGTGAAAGCTTAATGGGCGCTATCGACAAACTTAACAGCGCCATGGGTAAACACACCTTACGCTTCGGCATTTCCAACCCCAACGGCAAATGGCGCAACCTGTGCCAGCACCAAAGCCCTGCTTATACCAGTTGTTGGGATGAGTTGCTGGTGGTGAGGTAAATTCACACAAAAAAACCTACTTACTTCGCATAGGCGGTGTTCTGTTAATCGGGTTTTCATAATCAAGGCTCCACTTAGACAGGAGTTGAAACAAATTATTAACTGTGTGTTGCCAAAATTTAGTAAAAAAAACACCTCCGAAGAGGTGCTTTTAGTTCGTCATATTTTCTTAACGGCTTTTTTTAACTTAGGCAGGAATTCTTTACATTTTTTCAGGAATTCATCCTCTGTTAGTTCATATGGTACATCATTGGCTTCAGTTATAGCATGTTCACCATCAAAGCACTCAAAGGCGTCAAAAATATCTAACGCTATTAGCTGTTGAATTTCCTCCGAGGATTTGTTTGGCCAATCATTTTTAGTATTAGGCCAAAAATCTGACCAAAACTTATCATGAAGGTCATTAGGTCTCATTTTCCCAGTGAGAGTTTCCTCTATCAAATATATCAACTCAAGAGCTTTTTTATCCATCAATTTGAACCTCCACCTAAATTTCCACTTTTTAATAAATGCATCACTTGTTTTTCAGTAGGTTTATTTGTAGTCACAAACTTACCTTCTTTCGTCACAGCATTAACATTTGTTTCCTTATTGCAAAAGTGTTTTGCAGGTTTTTTAAGATACGTGCCTTTTATAACCTTTGTATCAAGGTTCTTCATATGACTTTTAATAGAGGATTCAAACTTGGCAGCGTTAGCTTTATTATAATTGCCTTCCAAACCATAAGCTTTAGAGCTATGTTTATATTTAGCTTGAATTTGCTTAGGCTCAAACTTAACAGAGTCAACCAACTTATTACGTTTTACTGTAGTAACTTTTACACGCACACCCTTCGTCACTTTAGCAAGCGGCTTAACCATAGGTCTTGCCGCCATCTTAGCGCCTTTAATTTTAGTGTTATAATTTTATGGGGTTTTATGGTGTGAATTTCAACCCAAAGTCATTTGGAATTATATTAATAATCACCCTTCTGATCTTCAGCCTCAAAAGACTAATTTCTTTTTTGGTCTCAGAATAAGGAGGCAGGGTATATATTTGTTGAAATTGACTTTGAAAGTTATTCAAGCCCACGTAATACGGTGTCACGTTTCCACCTACTGTCACCAGTTGTCACTTGTGTGTCTGCTCCCTTTAATTTGAACAAGGCTGCAACACGTGGATGTATGTTTATAAGCCCATCAAGAATAGTTGCCTCTTCATATAAATTATTAGCACCGTTGTATTGAACGTTTATATTTGAGTTGTTTATAGACTTATTGGTAGCGGTATTAATAACGCTTATTGTAGGTTTTGCTGAAATCTGAGCTTTCGTAGGTATACTACTTGCAGGCTTGGCGGTGACAGTTAATTTACCTGATGGATTTGTTATAAGTAGGTTGTAGTTGTTATCACTACCTGCAATATCAATATTGTATACCCCCGCACCGCTTGATGTATCGGCCAGTGTTGTCACATTAATTGTATCAACAACTGATGCGTTGTCAGCAAGCTTGAAGCCTGTATACGAAAGGTCAAAAATTGGATTGACATTGCCCTCTACCTTTGTTGGTGCATTGTCAATAAGTGTTACTGTTAAGTCGGCTTTGTTAACTGTTAAGTCGCCAGCATTGAAGGCATATGAGTAACCAAGTTGGTTCGCCAATGTGCCAGCTGTTGATGTTAATACATTTGAATGGACGCCGGCATTATCACCTGCTGTATAGGTGGTTGTGAAAAAGTTCGAGCCTGTTAAGCCAATGTTCGCCAATGTATCACCTGTTAATAGACCAGAAACAGAACTTATTGATGAGCCACCATAGGTATCTCCATATTCGAGGCTACTATCATTTACAGTATATGTAAGGGTTGGCCTAGTCGCGTTTGAATAGATAAAGTGGTTACCTGCCGTAACAGCCCCTGGTGCAAGTGTCGCATAGGTAAAACCATAGTCACTTGAGTCTGGTAATAAGCTGTTACGAGTATTAGCCGTTGGTGTCTCGCTATAAACCAACCATCTACCATTCATGTCAGTCGTATTCAATACAGTTGCACCGACATTGTTAATAAAATCATCACCTGAAGCCATAATTATGGCGTTACCACTATTGCTAGCTGTAATTGTATTATTAAGCGTTATATCGGCAGTTGAACCTGTCGTTTGTATGGTTACAGTATTACCTGTTACGCTATTAAGGTTTAAAGCGCTTACTTGCTTAAGGTTAACATTACCACCAGCAGAAAGATTAACAACACCGCCACTTAATGCTTCTAAGTTAGTCGTATCAAGGTTAATGCTACCAGAACCACCAGCAGTCATTGTGATGTTACCACCCGCACCCGTTCTATTGGTGCGTATAGTGCCAGCTGAATTGTCTGTAATGTTGCCATTTATTGTTTGCAAGGTAATACTCTTATCATTGGCTAGGTCTAATTGCTCGCCGTCAAAGTCAAGGTTGATAGTATTATCAGCTTGCAGGATAATATCTGCTGTTTGCGACATCAGCTCTAAACCTTTTACCGTAAAGGCATTACCGCTTAATTCTTCAATGTTTTTAGCATCAAGTACTGTATTGTAAATACGCATATCGTCCATGTGACCTGTTAAACCTGTACCGCCTGACGTTGCTTTACCCATTGTTAAGTTATTTGCGTTAGCTCTAATACCATTGCTTGCCATTGCACCTGTTTGCATTGAGACACCATCAATAAATATTTCTATTTGGTTGTTTGTTACAGGGTCAAGTGTTGCAGCTACATGGTGCCAGTCTGTGTCATTAAAGCTATTTGTTGGTGTCGAAACCCAATCCTGAGTTGCGCCGTCATAAACAAGCACTGAAATGGCATTACTGTTACCAGCTTGTTGACCAGAACCTACAGCATTATCACGCCAGATAAGCAGTGGTTGGTTTGTACTATGAATCCCTTTGTATAAGAATCCTTGGTCTGCATTTGTTGTGTCTGATTTTGCCCAGAATGAAACAGTTACAGGTGCTAGTTCTATGGCGTTAATGTCACCAAAATTCACGGTGTCATTTGAAAAATCTAGACTGTAGTCATTACTTGTTGGCATAAGGATACTTGGTGTGTCGGCATTATATACGGCACCCGTTATTGCGCCGTCATCGCTGCCTATTTGATCAGTTACTGTTGCGCCTGAACCCTCTTCAAAGTCCCAGTGGTTAATAAGGTTTGAAGTTGTAAAAGCTGAGTCAATGTTACCGTAAATATTAATAACGGAAGGGTCTAATAAATATGTACCTTGTTTAAATCCACTTTTTGCCTGAAGGTCAGCATAGCCCCCTGCCAGTAAATTGATTTTACCAGAAGTTTCAAGGAAACCACCGTGACCTCCTTTTAAACCACCACGGGCAAAGACGTTACCGCTAAATTCAGTGGTGTTATCGGCCCAAACAATTGTGCGCCCAGCGTCACCACTTTGAATGGTATCATTAATAATGTAACTGTCATGTGAAACATAGACATATTCAGCCGCTGCTGTGTCACCTTTACCAAGATAGTCGCCACCTATTTTAATGCTACCTCCCACACGGTTTTCATGGGCTAGAAATTCATCGGCACTGCGCACTTCTTTGCTTGCAGTCATTGTAGCTGTTCCTATAGCGGCTTCGTTATAATTTTCAACTGAATGCCCGTTTGTATTAAGAACTGAATTATCTGTTAAAAATATTTGGTCGGCTGTAATTTCCACCACACCACCTTTTTCGCCTGTTTCATCTCCAGAAGCGTCTATGTAAGCTTTTGATAAAACAACGGTAGACTTACCGTTTTTAACACCTTTGCTTGCAGTTATGTTACCTTCTACAGCGTTAGAACCTGCCGCCGCAATAATAATACGACCTTCTTTTTGAGTAATGGTTGGCGCTAAAACTTCACCTTCAATGTGGATAAGGCTATTAACAATGTCCTTACCTGAAGCTGCGGTGATAGCAATAACGCCGCCTTCAGAAATAAGCGTACCTGTATTTTGAACAATTTGCGATTTAACTGCGTCGCTTACTTTAAGTTGATATAAACCGTCTCCATAAAAATCCACAACCATACTATCAGCTGATGAAAGATGTACCTGCCCGTACTTCGCTTCTATAATACCGCTATTTATAACATTTGGCGCAACGAGACCGACTAACCCAGCTTCTTTTGCTGTAATAAGCCCTTGGTTTATAATGCCAGCACCAGATTTACCTGGCTTGTTAAAATGCATGCTCCCATTCATAAAGTCGTCTGTATCAATATCAACAGTAGTTGCAAGTAGGCCGTTTACGTCAATACGTGAACTTGCGCCAAAAAACAAACCATTTGGGTTGATGAGAACAACATTACCATTGGCACTTAATTTACCCATTATTTGGGAAGGGTCAACACTGTTCACACGGTTTAAAGCAATGGCACTTGAAGAAGGTTGGTGAAATTCTGTATGTTCACCAACGTCAATATCAAAGCTGCGCCAGTCAATGACAGCTCGGTTTGTTTGTTGGTGAATATCTAGTTTATTTGCATTGGATGTTATAGTGGCAGCACCACCCGAAATAACACCACCTGCTGGGTTGGCATAAACAGAAGACATAGGTGAAAGCGCTAGCATGCTAACGCCACATAGAAAATACACCCCTAACATCTTGTTTTCAAACATATATACTTATAATTACCTTTAATAATTTATCTTTTTTGTTTCTGACTCTTATGTTTCTGTAAATTGTTACAGTTTATAACTTATTTGTAGCATTGCCCTTGGTGATTTGTTGTTTCCGTAAATAGGGTTATCAATTTTTTTGGTTAAAGGCCATGCCATGGTAAAGCTTGCGCTGGTATTTGACTTGTGTTCACTATGGAAGCCAAATCCTGCTGATGAAGCGGTAATACTGTTACTATCTTTGTCTTCATTCCATATTTTACCAAGATCGTAGAAAGCAAATGGCTTTGTTTGGATACCCTTCCACGGTTTAAGACCAAAGTATCTCAATTCAACCATACCAGCAAGGCCATGGTCACCCGTAATTTCTGATGAATCATACGCACGACCAAATGACTGCCCACCATATCCAAATTCTTCTGAAGAAAATAGTGGACCCGATGCCCACTGACCGCTTACCCCAGCAAGAGTAAGCCAATTCGTGCTTAACCATTGTTGGCGAATGTAACGAACAGTAACGCTACTAAAGTTAGGCTCTGCTTCAGCACGCGATAAGTTTAAGTCACCCTTGTTACTTGCACCTAAGACGTCAATACCTTGGTTGTAGCCTAGGTCAATATAGTTATAGCCATTAAAGCGGTCATTTGTATCAAAGTTTGCATGAACCCTTATTGCACGCATGTTATCTTTCGTTAAGGGGGTGTTTTGTAAAATGTCACCATTTGTGTCTTTGTAGTCAAATTCAATCGACAATGTTAAGTTCTTTTGTCGTTGTCTAATAGGCTTATAAATGAAGCTAAACCCAATTGATGTTGAGGTGTTTATGATATCATTAACTTCTAATTCTTCACCAGGGCTTGATGTCGCATAGGCAGTGTTTATTTGGAAGTCATATTTGTCATTAAGCGGTATTGTTTGTGCTAAAGAAACATATTTCAGTTCTTTAGCTGGGATGCTGCTTAATAGCGTGAGCGATGTATTTTGATGTTCAATAAGATTTGAATTGTTACTTATCATTGCTTGCCATGGCCCTAAGTAAAGTGAACCATAGTTACTAACCTGCATAAACGTTTCACTTTTTTCACGTGTGACGTTTAAAGTAAGTTTAACCGACTGATCTGTTTTACCTGCGGCAGGTTCAAGGTAACCCTTAAATGTAAGTTCAGGCAATTCATTAAGCCTAAGGATGGTAGATTCTAAAACCTTAGAATTAAGTGGCTTTTCAGCCTTTAGTTTAGCTAAAGTATTTTTAATAATTTTACTATCAACACTGTCACCTGTCATTTCAATATCAGAAATATAACCTTCTACAATGTTAATACTTACCACACCATTATTAATTTCTTGCAAAGGCACATAGGCGCGTGACAAGAAAAAACCTTTCTGGCGATAGCGTTCGGTTATTTGCCCAGCAAATTGCCAAATATAATCTAAAGTTACTTCTTTACCCAAAAATGGCCTGTAGATGTCATCGAGCTCATTTTCGCTAAAAACATGTGCATTTGTTAGTAAAATATCATTTAATACGAATCTAACGGCTTTAGCAGATTCGGGTATTTTAACAAAACTAGATTCTTTAGGAATTTTTATTTCTGCGGGCTTTTGTTTCTCAATTTTTATTTCGGGTAGCGGTTTCACACGGTTTACATCAGCAGAGCCTGGAAGCTGAGGTGCTGCAAATGCAGATATAATAACTAGGTTTATGCAGGCAAATAAAACAACAAAAGACGTTGCTTTAAATACACTCCCCCTAAAACCATTTATCACGTGTAAAAACCCCCATAAATTAATCAGTATATTCAGTATATATTTATAATATAGGTATTTAAGGAGTTGTTATATATTATAGCAAATAAATTCTGATCTGCCTGTATAAGTATATATATTTATGATGTATTTTGAGCACATTTCAGTGAAATATACCTAATAATAGATAGGGTTGTTGGCGGTTTATGGGTAAAATCTCATAAAAAACTTTAGGTCAAATGCAATATTACACTGCTTTATGGCATCCAAAATCCCTGAGGGCTCTTTAAGGGAGTAAAGCGATTATATGTCCATAGCCATTGACATATAACAAATGTCGACTACAATGGACATATGGATATAAAAAATGCAACAGAGGCTTTTACAGCACTTTCTCAAGAAACACGCCTTAAGGTGTTTAAAATATTGGTTGAATATGGACACACAGGCACAGCAGCCGGCACAATAAGCAAAACCTTAAACATGCCGCATAACAGCCTTTCTTTTCATTTAACACACCTATCTCAAGCAGGGCTTATTACATCACAAAAAAAAGGTCGCTCCATTATTTATACAGCCAACATCCAATCCATCGAAAACCTTATCCACTATTTAAAAGAAAACTGTTGTAGTAAGCAAAATAATGCAGAAGGGAAGTGCCTATGAACCCATACCTACACAATGTAACCGATATAAACAATATGCCCGCTTTGAATACTTCGCAGTTACAAAGAATGAATTTTGAAGGCCACCCTCCGCGTATATTAATGCTTTACGGATCCTTGCGTGAACGCTCTTATTCACGCCTTGCAGTTGAAGAAGCTGCACGTATTTTAACATACCTTGGGGCAGAAGTTCGTATTTTCAACCCAACCGACCTTCCACTTCCCAATGATAAAAATGATAGCGAACACCCTGCTGTAAAAAACCTTAGAGAACTTTCCATATGGTCAGAAGGTCAAGTATGGTGCAGTCCAGAACGTCATGGCACCGTCACAGGTATCATGAAAACACAAATAGACCACTTACCTTTAAATATGGGTGGCGTGCGCCCAACACAAGGAAAAACCTTAGCTGTTATGCAAGTGAGTGGTGGGTCTCAATCATTCAATACCATTAACACATTGCGTATTTTAGGGCGCTGGATGCGTATGTTTACCATACCAAATCAATCAAGTGTCGCAATGGCATACAAAGAATTTGACGATGATGGGCGTATGTTACCTTCTAATTATTACGCACGAATTGTAGATGTTATGGAGGAGCTTATGCGCTTTACAATTTTACTACGCCCACAGGCTCAAAACCTTGTAAACCGTTACTCGGAACGTTGCGAAAAAACAGCAAAAGAAATAGCCACTATTGCAAACGCTGGTACACAAAAATAACAAACATTGGAAGTTTTATATTATGGAAAAAACATCACCTCTTGGTATTTTTGAAAAATACCTTTCACTCTGGGTTTCATTTTGCATTGTTTTAGGTATCGGGCTTGGAGTGGCAACGCCCTCTATATTTCAAGCCATTGCAGAAGTTGAATATGCTAGCGTTAATCTTGTTATTGCAATATTTATTTGGATAATGATTTACCCTATGATGGTTAATATAGACTTTTCTAGCATTAAAGATGTTGGTAAAAAACCGAAAGGATTGTGTATCACTCTTGTTATAAACTGGCTAGTCAAACCTTTTACAATGGCAGCATTAGGAATATTATTTTTTGAGCATATATTCTCTGGACTTATTTCACCTGAAACAGCTAAAGAATATATAGCTGGCGTTATATTATTAGGTGTTGCGCCCTGCACAGCCATGGTTTTTGTTTGGAGCCAGTTAGTACGTGGAGACGCAAATTATACTCTTGTACAGGTATCTATCAACGATATTATCATGATTTTTGCATTCGCACCTATCGCAGCCTTTTTGCTTGATATGACAAACATTATCGTACCTTGGGAAACACTACTTCTTTCTACTGTTTTATATGTTTTAATACCACTAACTGCTGGGTACATAACACGTAGATATTTAAACAAAAACAATAATCATGTGCACATAGAACGCTTTACTGCAAATTTAAAACCTTTTTCTATTATAGGGCTTTTAGCGACTGTTGTTTTACTATTTGCTTTTCAGGCACAAACTATTTTAAACAACCCTCTTGTTATTGCGCTTATTGCTGTCCCTTTAATTATTCAAAGCTATGGCATTTTTTTTATTACATATTTTTGGGCCTATATATGGCGTGTACCGTTCACAACCGCCGCACCTGCAGCTCTTATTGGCACATCTAATTTTTTCGAGCTTGCTGTCGCTGTTGCAATTAGTTTATTTGGATTACATTCAGGTGCAGCTTTAGCAACCGTAGTGGGCGTTTTAGTTGAAGTGCCTGTTATGTTATCACTTGTCGCAATAGCAAATAAAACAAAACACCATTTTAAGTAACAACCCAAATAGAAATAGTATTAAAAATGTATAGTGCGGTGACTGTTCTAACAAATCACCGCACTATAAGTTTTACAAAAAGCTCCTTAAAAAACCTTCCTCAGTCTTTAAGGTAATTCTATGCTATATTTCGGTTAATATTTCAGAATAAGGCAGACGAGATTTAGGCAAGTTTGCGTTAAAATCTTTCTCTTCATCGTGATAACCTAAAGTGACAGCAACAAGGCTTGTATAGCCTTTTTCACGCAAGCCAAATTCTGCATCGATCGATTTAATGTCAATACCTTCCATAGGGGTTGCGTCAATTCCTAAAGTTGAAATACCTAACAAAAATGCACCAATGTTCAAATAAACCTGCTTATCCATCCAATGCTGAACGTCTTTATAGTCATGTTTATGGATGTTAATGAAAAATTTACGAGCAGCATCCATTTGCTCTTTATGTTCTTTAGATGGGTAGCGGTTATCAGCATCTTCTTGCTCCAATACTTTTGACAAAAAATCGTCTTCTATTGTCAGTCGGCTACAAAAAATAACAACATGAGATGAAGCTAAAATAGACGGGTTGTTAAATGGGAACATGCTTTCGTTAGCCTTTGCTATACGTGCTTTGGCTGCATCACTTGAAGCAAGGACGAAGTGCCATGGCTGTGCGTTTGTACTTGACGCACTAAAGCGTAAAAGTTCTTTTATTTTCTCTATATTTTCATCTGAAATTTTTTTATTGGGGTCATAAGCTTTCACGGTGTGGCGTGTTTTAGCATAATGTATAATATCGTGTTCCATTTTCTATCCTATCTGTTTCATTTCGTTTAATGTAAATTCTTCAACCGCATCTTGTGTTGCGTTCATATAATCTTTTAAATGTTGGTTGTTCATATGTATCTGCCATAGTTCACGACTTTCCCAATTTTCATAAAAGACAAAATGAGCTGGGTTTTCGTTATCTTGGTGAAGGTCATAAGTAATGCACCCTTTCTCAGCACGGGTCACATCAATTAACTTTTCAAGTTCTGCTTTCACAAGGCTTGTTTTACCTTCTTTAGCCTTAATGTTAGCAATAATAGTAAGCTTTTCCATCATATTCCTTTTAAATTTGTTTATTAATATTAAATTTGCCGTTAGTTCGTATGTATAAGGTAGATTCATCAGTTGTATTAAGGCTATATGATTTATTTTCACTTGAACCAAAATAGCTTCCAGCGTCTAATAGCTGCGTACTCCCTGCTTTTGAATATTGCACTTCCCCTGCAACAACAACAGCATGAAATGTGTCACCTTCACTGGTAATTTTCCCATTAAAGTTTGCAGGCAATTTAATTAAACTGCCGTTTAGACTTCCTTGTTGCGTATTGCCCCAAAGAAATGCACGCTTTACATGAGTGTTTTCACCCACCCATTTAATATCAGCCGCATCTAGCCAAACCAAATTTGAACCTTCAATATTGACAGGTCGTTCGCCATTATCGAAAGCTTCGCTTTCTGGCTGAACCAAGTAAGGCCCACTATCAATTTCAATATAAGCAATATTACTTTCGCCTTCTGCAGCCGTAATATGAGCTTCTCCAGCAGGCTGAGTCCAGAATGAGCCTGGCGTTAACCACATAGATTTTGCAGCAGGGTCATCATTATGAACACTGCCGCTAATAACGATACCGCGGTAACTTACATTGTGGATATGTGGCGGACTAGAAAACCCATCTTTAAACTTCACAATAAAGCCTGTTGGGCTAGCGCTTGTACGGTCGCCCCACAAATCAGCCGCATCGGGGCTTGCACTTCCACGCAAAGGGTTTAAATGCCCCCATGTTATGTCATTAAATGGCACGGTTTTTGATTCAGCTGTCAAAGCAACACCTGAAAACAACAACGAAACTATTATTAATGGTAAATGTTTTTTCAAAAAAATATTCTTTCTATATCTAGACAAACTTTATGATTTAAATTATACCTAAGATGTATATATTAGCAAGTACGCACACTTTTGTACTATACGCACAAAAAAGTAACTATTAAGGATTTACAATGGATAAAAGCGACAAAAAAAATTGTGGTGGCCCTTATGGATGCGCTGTTGGCGCTACACTTTCTGTTATTGGAGGCCGATGGAAGCCCATAATAATTTTTAAATTATTGCAAAATGAATTTTTAAGATTTGGTGAACTTAAGCGTGAAATTGAAACTGTAACACAACGCATGTTAACGCAGCAGCTACGTGAATTAGAAGACGACAAAATTGTCATCAGAAAAGTTTATGCTGAAGTGCCACCGCGTGTAGAATATTCACTTACAACTTACGGACGTTCATTAGAGCCTATCATGGTTTCAATGCGCGACTGGGGGGCAAATCATATAAATAAAAATTAACAGACTGAAATATAAATCGTATTTTTATAGTTTTCATTTCAGAAAGTCACCCAAACAAGCCCTGCCAATTTAACAATGTCATGTCCTTGAGTGACAAATTCAACCTTCACGCTACCGGTATCCCTCTCCTTTACATTGAGTAAAAAAATAAATAAATCTTTTATAGTTAAAAAAAGAAGGATTTTGTCTTTAACCATCGTATCATTATTATACATCTCAAAAAGGAATCCAGTATGAAGCTGAATAAAAAAAATGTCATAACAACATCTCTTGCAATTTTATTGCTGGTATTAGCATCTCAAATTTATACTGGGTATAATACATCTATTGCAAATCAATCCAATAATATTATCACTGTTGAAATAGGAGATCTGGAGTCTGTTGTTACCTCACAGGGCACTTTAGAACCTAAAAATTATGTAGATATAGGGGCGCAAGTTTCAGGTAAAATTTTAAAAATGCATGTTAAAATCGGTGACCAGATAAAAAAAGGTGATTTGATTGCAGAAATAGAACCTGATATTTATGAAGCCAGTGTTTTAACGAAAGAGGCTCAGTTTAAGAATTTACAAGCTCAAAAATCAGAAAAAAGTGCCTATCTAAAGCAAGCTCAACAAAAATATGATCGCAATGTACGTTTGTATAAATCTCAAGCTGTAAGCAAGGAAACTTTCCAAGACTCTGAAAACGCTTTAGATATTGCAAAAGCACAGCTTTTAGGTGTTAAAGCGCAAATTGAAGAAGCACAGTCAACCCTAGACCTTGCTAAAACAAATTTAAAATTTACAAAGATTTATAGCTCTATGGACGGCACAGTGGTTTCTCAGGAAGTGCAAGAAGGGCAAACCATCAACGCATCGCAAACAACCCCAACTATTGTGCAAGTTGCTAGTTTAAATACCATGACCGTGGTAGCAGAAGTTGCCGAAGCCGACATTATGAAATTAAAAAGAGATATCAACGTTTATTTTAGCACTTTAGGCTCAGGAGAGCGTAAGTGGCATGGCGTTATACGTCAAATTGAGCCCACACCTATGATTGTAAATGATGTTGTTTTATACAATGTTATGGTTGATGTTGATAACGCCGATGGTGTTTTAATGAGTGGCATGACAACACAAATGTTTTTTGTATTATCAAGTGCAAAAAATGTGCCTGTTATTCCTATTAGCGTGTTAAAACACCGTGCGTTCGAAAAAGACACAGCTGAAGGAAAAGCCTACTATATAAAAGTTGAAGCAGAAGGTGTTCCAACATCACGTGTGGTTATTGTAAGCACTACCGACCGTACACATGCTGCAATTTCAAGCGGGTTAACAGTGGGTGAAAAAATTATAACAGCGCCCTCCAGGACTAATCAAAAGAACACAGCAGAAAAACCACGTCAAGGCCCTAGTAATCGTGCAGCGGGGCGTATCTAATGACAAAAGAAAACAATGCCCCACTTATAAAAATTGATAATGTTTCACGTTATTACAAAACAGGTGATGTTGTCGTTAAGGCGCTTGATGAAGTCAATATAGAAATTTACCCAGGTGAGTTTGTTGCCATTATGGGGCAATCTGGATCAGGTAAATCCACTTTAATGAACATTTTAGGATGTTTAGATCGTTCTACAGGCGGTATTTATACAGTGCAGGGGCGCAATGTCGCATCATTAGATGCCGATGAATTAGCAGCTTTGCGCCGTGATACATTTGGATTTATCTTCCAGCGCTATAATTTACTTAATACAGTAAGCGCTGAAGACAATATTAAAATTCCAGCTATTTATGCAGGTTTATCAGCACCTGAACGCGAATTGCGCGCTAAAAAATTACTGAACGACCTTGGTTTAGGCGCACGTGGACATCATATACCTTCTGAACTTTCAGGCGGTCAGCAGCAAAGGGTTGCCATTGCCCGTGCTCTTGTTAACGACCCTCCTGTTATTTTAGCCGACGAACCTACAGGCGCACTTGATAGTCAAAGCAGTGGTGATGTAATGGCACTTTTGAAGGACTTAAACCAACAAGGGCGTACTGTTATATTAATTACGCACGAGGAAGACGTAGCAAAACATGCACGCCGTATGATCCGCATTCTTGACGGAAAAGTTGAATCTGATAATGGTATTGACAGAGAAGGCATAGCCATTGCTAACGCACACAAAAAATTATCATCAAAAATTGACCGATCCGAAAACCTTGTAGCTGAAGTAAGTGAAGCCGTAAAAACAGCTATAAGCGCGCTTCGTGTAAACCTATTCCGCACAGCTTTAACTTTGCTTGGCATTATTATTGGCGTTGCGGCTGTTATTACAATGCTAGCGGTTGGTAATGGTAGCAAGCAAAATGTGCTAGACCAAATAAGTTCTATGGGTACAAATATTTTAAGTATTAGACCTGGTGCGCCTGGCATAAGGTCTTCCAATATAGCCACCATGGTGCCTGCCGATGCTAAAGCAATTAAAAATGAAATTAGTAACATTAGCGTTGTAGTGCCTCAGCGCAGTGGTTCTAAAACTTTGCGCATGGGTAACATTGACTATTCCAGCAGCATTGAGGGTGTTGGTGAAGGTTATCCACAAGCACGTGACTGGGCGCTTAAGCAAGGCACATTCTTTACAGAATCAGATGTGAATTCCTATGCTTCTGTTGCTGTTTTAGGTACAACAGTTACAAATATTTTCTTTTCAGAAAAGCAAAATCCTATAGGTAAGTTTATTTTACTGGGAAACATTCCTTTTGAAATTATTGGTGTTATGGAAACAAAAGGTAGTGACCAGGGTGGTAACGACCAAGATGATAACGTATGGGTGCCTTACACAACAAGTATGGGGCGCTTGTTTGGGTCAAATTACTTAAATGGTATTACTATTAAAGTTGACGATGTTAGTAAAATCACCCAAACAGAAAATGACATTAATGAACTTTTATTAAATCGTCACCAAACGATAGATTTTAGAGTTAGAAATTCGGCATCATTTTTAGAAATGGCAACCGCCACACAAGACACGTTAACAATTTTATTAGGTGCAGTGGCAGCCATATCATTATTGGTTGGCGGTATTGGTGTTATGAACATTATGCTGGTAAGTGTGGTGGAACGTACTCGAGAAATTGGTGTACGCATGGCCACGGGTGCCCGCAGGCGTGACATTATGATGCAATTTAATATAGAAGCTTCTGTGGTTTGTACAATTGGCGGTATTATTGGTGTTGTTTTAGGTTTCTGTTCATCTTACATTTTATCTCTTTTCGGCGTTGATATTATGTTCTCAGTTATGCCTGCCGTGCTTGCTTTTACATGCGCTGTTAGTACTGGTATTTTATTTGGCTACTTGCCTGCAAAAAAAGCAGCACACCTTGACCCTGTTGTTGCATTAAGTTCAGAATAAGGAAATTTTTATGGAAAAAATATTAATAAACACCTTAACTTTTTTAACGCTTAGTGCGTGTAGTTTATCAACAAATTATATAGAACCATCTTTTGAAACACCAAAAACGTGGGAAGGTTCTAATGTAGAGCATGGTGCATACGCTGATCAATCATGGTGGGAAACCTTTGGTGACACAACGCTGAATGAATTAATAGAGCAAGCATTGTTAAAAAACACCGATATAACGGCTGGTATGCAAGTTGTTGCACAGTCACGCGCGGCTGTAAAACTAGCAGGTGGTAATTTATGGCCAACATTAGATATAAATGCAGGTATATCTCAAGCCTCAACAAATTCAAATAACGGTGATAGCTTTACAAATGAACGTTTAAGTGCGGGTTTAAGCGCTTCTTACGAATTGGATTTATTTGGTGGAAATAAAGAGGTGAAAAACGCTGCCCAAGCCAATTTACTTTCGAGCGTCTACGCACAAGAAGCGCTTAAATTGGTTATTATGGGCGATGTTGCTTACAACTATTTCACACTGTTAAATTTAAATGAAAGGATTGAAATTGCTGATAAAAATTTATTAAGCCGCCTCGACGTTTTAAATATTATACAGGTACGTGTAGATGAAGGTGTCGATTCTTATTTAGAATTAGCACAACAAAAAACATTGGTAGCAAACGCCCAAGCTGCCCGTTCAAAAATTGTCGAATTAAGGATTAACACTAAAAATGCTTTAGCTATTTTGTTAGGCAAAGCTCCACAGGGTTTTAATGTGCATAAAAAAGAATTAACTGCCATTAACATACCTAACATTCCTGTTGTTCAACCGTCAGACTTACTTAAACGTAGGCCCGACATTAAAGCTGCCGAAGCTAATTTAAAAGCGGCCAACGCCAATGTTGGTGTTGCTCGGTCAGCATTATATCCCTCCATATCCCTTGGAGTAGATGACATATTTTCGGCTGCAAGTTTTTCTACACTAAGCACTAATGTTTTAACATTGGCAGCTAATATTACCGCACCTATTTTTAATGGCGGGCAGCTTAACGGTAAATTAGATCAAGCAACAGCAAAAGAATTAGAATTGATTGAAAACTATAGAGGAATCGTTTACTCAGCCTTTCAAGATGTAGAGAATGCGTTAGCGGCTGTCAAATCTGCACAAGAACGAGAAGAGTTTTTACAAACAGCCATGGAAGAATCATTGCGTGCTTACACTTTATCTAAAGAACTTTATGATGCGGGTTCAATCGATTTCTCAACGCTGCTAGACACACAAATATCTCTATTATCTGCAGAAGATAACTATGCCGAAGCCCGCCTTTCTAAATTAACCTCATCTGTAGACCTTTTTAAAGCCATGGGGGGAAGCTGGAAAATTTAGAGCACGCTTATCCAGCAGGAAATTTTTAAAAACAGCCTTCAGGCTGTTTTTTTATGCGTAAAACACAACCTTTTCTATAAAAGTGCAATTTAGGCGACATGCCTCTGTAATAAGCTATAAATATCAAACAATAATCTATAACATCAATTGAATTCTGCTCTGTAAACACCTACACTATATAGATGAATAAAAATCAGGGCAAATCATGACAAAAACAAAACAAACAGCTACCTCTGCGCGTAGGAAAAACAAACCTACCCGACGTCCTATAAACGAACGCCGTGAGGATATGCTTATTATTTCCTCTGCAAGCCAAAGTGACATTTACATTTGGGCTATATCTATTGCCTTTATGGTCGCAGTTTTAACAACACTTATCATTCTATCGAATATATAAAGGGATAAATTCATGTACTTAACTGGCGTCCTTCAAGCCTTTGGTATTGTTGTTATCACAACATTATTTAATGTTTACATTCGCGTAAACTCTTTATTGTTTGATATTGAACCTATCGTATTTGCTTGCACATATCTTATTGCGACGGCGCTCACACTGTCTATTTTTGCAGGCCCAGGTCGCTTTGTCAGTGATACTCTAAAAACACCTGCCACTTGGTTTTATGGTTTCATTTTAGTGGGCACATTCACCGTCGATATTTATCTCGTTAAATATATTTCTGGTACAGAATTAAGTGTATTAAGCCGAATAGCTGTACCTGTTTCTATTATTTTAGCCTTTCTTTTATTAAGCAGAAAACCTGTTAAAACAGACCTATTCAATGTGGCTGCTTTGTGTGTTGGACTTACAGGAGTTTTATTCCTTCAGCCTATTGAAACATTAAAGCCTGTGTTAATTTTAGGTGTTTTGTCAGCCATTTTACAGGCTGTTGTTTTTATGCTTTCAGAAACACACAAGCAATCCGTCAATGCCCAACAAACCGGGAACTTACGCGACAGAGCACGTGTCGTTGGCTTTGTAACTTTTATTACAAGCATGATATTCTTTATTCTTGCACTTGGCTTAAGTTTTATAAAAATGAATATGCTAACACCCGAACTAAAGCAGCAACTTTCATTCATACCCGAAATATCAAAATTTACACATGCACCAACAATTTGGGCTGGCTTTATTTTTGGGCTATGCCTGTCGCCGTTTACACGTTATTTCCAATGGTCATCTACCTATAAAATAAAGACCGAAAACGTCCTAACTGTACTTGCTATTATTCCCCTGACAACACTTGCTTGTGAGTGGCTTCTTTCCTTCCACCCATTATTCAAATCAAACCAAATGACATTCGATGGCAGTAGAGGCATCTACTTATTCGCCTTAACTTTCATTATGGCAGCTGGTGCTTGGTATTCTGCTTATTTAAGGCTGACAAAAAACGTAAAAATCACAAACTTTAAATCATTCAAAAAAACTATTAAAAAATCACTCACCGTAAAGCGAGGAGAATCAAATATTCAGCAAGTATCTAATGCTATGGATGATTATGAAATTATCCAAACTACGTTAGAATATACTGAAGATGACAAAGAAAAAGCATCAGAATTACTTGGCATATCAAAAAATGCCATTACTGTACTTTATGAAGCAAAAGGGTCTTTAGCGCTAACAGCGGATGCTTCACAGGAAATGGCAAGAAGTTTTAGACGTAATATTTCAAGCTGTGATGCTTTAACAGGTTTAAATAACAGGCCTTCACTTATGGCAGAAATAAAATCATTAAGTAAACAAGCAACAAAATTCACAACATTTCTCCTTGATTTAGATAAGTTCAAACCTGTGAATGATACTTACGGTCATGAAGCAGGTGATGAAATATTAAAAGAAGTGGCAAACCGCTTAACAGCTACGCTGCCTAACACAGCAACTATTGCCCGTATTGGCGGCGATGAATTTGTTGTGCTGATAAAGTGTGACGAAGAAAAGGCTAACCTATACATAGATAAAATCAATACAGCCATAGATAAACCATTTAAAATAAGTGCAGTAGACACAGATATATCTATTGGTGTAAGCATTGGCACAGCAACCTACCCAACAGATGCCACCACAGCTAAAAACCTTTTAAAAATCGCAGATGGGAATATGTATGAAGACAAGGACAGTTCATGAGTTCTTAGCATAATTTCATGGCCGCATTCAATACAGCAAAGTTACTACCGTTTACCGCTCTTGAATACCTGCCGTTCCTCTAAGCTTGTGGTACAGTCATTCACCCACATTTTTATCCAAAAAAAACCTCCTTACGGAGGTTTTTTTTCGTTATTAGCTTTTACAAGCAGGGCAGCGTTTTTTTGCTAACTGCCCATTCGTTGCTATTAAAAGCGGTTCAGGGATATATTCTTCCATATCACCTGCTGCCGGCTGTATATTTCTTTCAGGCGCTAAGCACATAAAAACCATACCTTTAAGTGTGTCATGATTTACAAAACCCCACACGTACGTTTCTCTAAAAAGCGCAGATGAAGGTTTATCAGACACCTGTAACATTTGACGAATATGCGGATGAACATAACAAGACATGGGATGCATAAGAGAAATAGATATGTCTTTATCGTCATCATTTTTCATTGTTATTTCAACTTTTGAACCATCGTCTTTAATCAAATGCGTAATGCAATTTTCAGCCTTTGCAGACGCTGATATATTTACAATACTTTCGTCCATAGGCATGAAACGATACAAGATAGATCCCGATAGTTTTTGTGGCAATTGGCGCAGTTTATCAGCCGATAAGCTTTGCATAAACGGCATTAACTTTTCCACACCTTTATTCACACAGCACCCGCCTTTTTCTGTCCAAGGGACATTTGGATAACCTTGACTGTTAGTACCGTATTGCGTCACCAATTCAGCATGCGCAAAAGCAAATACCTGCACAGAACCATGACGTTTATCGTCTTCATTAAACAAACGAAAACCGAAGTTAAAATAAGGTGCAATAACACCTAACGGCGCATATTGCAGATGTAAGTAGTCGCGTAATGTATCATGTATCCATGCATCTACACCGTTTTCAGGCATAGCAAGCTGAATAGTTTTAGATGTACCATTTTCTTCAATTTGAATAGGTGATTTTTCACCTTGAGCATTTTGCACATAGCATGCAAATTTAGAGACTTCAATTTGTATAACCCAACGGGCAATGTCTTTAGGAATTGTTCCGAGATCAAAATAGGCGCATGCGCCCGCTGTGTTAAAGAATGGTTTTTTCAAAGCATCAATCGCACTTTGGTCAAACCCCATTTGAGTTGCATACGGGCCAACACCCGTTGTGTGTTTTTCGCACATAGGAAGTTCCTCGAAAGAAAAAGATAAAGATGGTTTCTAAATAAAGAAATTTAGTAAATAACTAGTATCAAAATGCACTATATCCCACAAGAAAAAAATAATTTAAGTCACTATGTTTTTGTCTGACACAGATGAACAAAAGCACCCACGCCACAACTTAAAGAGTAAGCTTCGTAACCAAGCTCTTTAGCAAAAGCAGCAAAACGTGTAGAAACATCTCCCCTCATACAGGCAAAAACAATCACCTGATCTTCAGGGAATGGCTTACCATTGTCTAGCATTTGCTCTAAAAATGTGTCCTGAATGTTAATGGAACCTTCAATATGACTAATCGAGTAAGCAAAAGCACCGCGTGTATCAATAATGAGTGGTTGTTTATCGCTTTTTAGCATATCCATCAAACCTTGAGCATCTATACTTGGTGCATATTGCACTTTAAGCATGGACAGCGTTTGTACACGTAATTTTTCGATTGGTTTTTCTTCAAAAAATTCGGGGCAAGCTTTTTGTACGTAATCCATATAAGGCTCCATACGGTCACAGGCGATAAACACAGCCTTAGAACGTTTTTCACCTTCAAGTGATGGGTCAATTTCACGCAATTTTTCAAGCATACGATGATAACCAAGCCCACCTGTTGGCCCACACATAACCCCACATTTCATGTTAAGTTCGCGCATACCCAACGTTGCTTGCTGGTTGGTACCCGCTATAATTTCGTCATAATGGGCTGGATTAAAAATACCCACTTCCCACATTTCACTCTTCGATCTTCCCCCTGGTGCACTATGACCTGTTTCAGTAATGACACCAAATACTTTGGTATTTGGGTTCTGTTCACGTAGATAATTCCCGACACCTAACGTTGTGCCCGAGGTACCAAGAACAGCAAAAAAATAATCGACATCGCCTAAGTCCTCGTAAATTTCTTTACCTGTCGTTTCAAAATGAATTTGAGGGTTATTTAGGTCACCAAACTGATCTATTAAATGAAATTTTTCTGGGTTTTGTGAAACCATGCGCTCTGCATATTGAATCATATCATTTGGGTCAAAAGGGTTGGGGCACTGCGTTAAAGCTGGTAACTCTTCTATTTCAGCACCTAGAAATTTAAGCTGATTCCGTACTTCTTTATAAGGCATTTTATTGCTCACAATGTAAGGCTGTAAACCAACATAATGGCTTAAACAACTCACAGCTTTTGCAGTGTTTGCATTGGAAACAATCACAGGTTTTTTGCCTGTTAGTTTCATTTCTTCTATATGGTCTTTCATCAAACCGTAAGCTATACGGTCTTTTACCGACCCATAAGGGTTCATATATTCAAGCTTAGCGTACACGTCAATATTTTTTAATCCATGAACCTCAGCTGGAATTTTTAACATAGGTGTTTGACCAATCATATCTATAACAGAATTATAAATCATTTTTTCACAACCTTTCTATAAGATCATAAGGGTTAAAACGGTCTTCGCTCATAAACTTCCAGCCGTTTTCTTTTTTTAATGCCACAATTTTTTGACCTATTGGGTGTTGATGTACAGACGTTTCGTTAAAGTCTGCTGTATAACCTGCTGTATTCATAAAACATAAATAATCACCTGCCTTAGGCTTGCCATTTAAAACAACTTTACGCTTCACCATAACATCAAATTCTGCACACAAATTCCCCACAAGATAGGTTGAAAAACTTTCATTTTTCTTGTCAATTTCATCTTCCGAAATCAAAACTGGGTCGGCCATATATTCAATTTGGTCAAATTGTACGTTATACTTATTGCCGTCTAAAACCGTTAATGTTTGATTATTTTTATCTTGAACTTCAACCACTTTAAAAAGAGTTACACCACAAGCGTCATAAGCATTTACCCCGGGCTCTATCATAAAATCAAAACCACACTCCCCCATAACTTTATGCACTGACGCATTGATAGAATCAGCATCAAGCATTTGCCTTAAGGTGCATTCAAAGTCATCACATTTAAACAGACTTTCCAACCCCGCTCTGCCGACTACAGCACCTTTGTCTGTCAGTGACAACCCATAACTATACCCACGCCAAGTTATATCTTTTTTCGTAGACAATGATTGAATCAAAGAGTCTGTAAAAGCTTCTGTCTCGCTCTTTGATTCATAAAAAGTACGTGGAAACCCGCCGCCTATATTCACAGTATGAGGTGTAAAACCAAGAGCATGCGCCCTTTGCATATAATGCAGTATTAAAGTTACTTCCTGAGCACGCATTTCACCCGAGCTTTCACCTGAATGCATATGAAAACCCTCTAAGTACACATTAGAGTTCTCTTTCAGTAAATTAAAGCAGGTTTCTAAATTATTTACAGGAATACCAAAGCGAGACATTTTTCCACCATAAGGCGCATCAGCACTGTTAATGCGCAAAAGAATTTTGTGTTGCTCATGTGGCGCAATTTGTTTGCACAAGTCAATATATCGTTCCAATTCTTCAATTGAATCTAAACTATGCAAACAGCCCTGTTGAATGGAAAGTGAAAGGTATTCTTCGTTTTTACTACCTGTGCAGCAAATTTTTTGACCAGAAAAACCATTTTTAAGCGCAGAAATAAGTTCATTTTTAGATGATACATCTAATCCTGTATTTTCAGCACGGGCTTGTTTAATGAGCACGTTTGATTTACTGGGTTTGTGAGAAACAAATATACGCGGCTCAATATCATATGCACCAAATACTTGGCGCATCCAAGAGATATTTTGTTTCATTTGCTGTGGTAGCACCACATGCACATGCCCTTCTGGTAAAACTTGGATAGCTTGCAAAAGTTCATTTTTATGCTGCAACAAAGACTGCACAAGTAAACTTTGCTTGGCCGTTAAAGTAGGCACATTGTGATGAGACTTTTCTGCCGAGTGCGCTAGCATTATAAAGCCTCCATACTTTTAGCTATTTTTGCATACGAGAAATTTGGGTCAACTTGTTTCATAAGATCTCCACCATATATTGCATTGCCCCAACCTTCTGCTTTAATTTGGTGGAATTTTTCACCAAATTTTTGATACTTATCCCAATCTTTTGGTGTTGCCATCACTTTTTCAAGCACTATGTGTAATGCCTTTAAATTTTCTATTTCTAAGCAATCAATATCTTGCCACACACCTCGCTCTTGCTGACGGATAAAGGTAGAAGAAACCATATATGCAATGAGGTCACCCCCTACTTTTTCTTTTATAAATTCAAGGTCAGAATTGTCTTCAATTTTATTCGCCACAACGTAAAGCGGAATGTCGTAGTCTTTACCATATTGCATACATTGATCATAAACAGCCATAGACTTTAATGTTGGCTCAAGCACTAAAACAACAGCATCAAAACGGCTAAACATACCAGATGTATAGGGGTCAGAACCTGCCGTCATATCCACCACAACCAATTCATCTTTTCGATCAATAAAGTGGTTTAGAAACATCGTTACAGCGCCTGTGTATGTGTGGTAACAAGTTTCAGCCATGTTTTCATTTTTAAAGGCACCTGCGGTTAAAAAGCGTAAGTTTTCTTGCTTGTAAGAAAATTCGTCCCAAACAGGGCTTGAGCTATTACTTGTAAACAAGTGAGACCCTTCACCTGCAGGTGTAGACTCTATCATTTGTTTAATATCTTCAATATAAGCATGATTAGAACCTAAAAGTTCACGCAAACGCGCTTCATTGTTACCTAAATCTTTTATTTTCAAAGCATCTAAATTTAAACCTAATGCTGTGCTTAAGTGTTGGTTCATATCACCGTCAATTGCTGTAACTTGCTTGCCTTGACTTAAAGCATAGCGCACAAAAAGAGATGACACCGTTGTTTTACCACTTCCACCTTTTGCAACAAATGCCACACGCATAATAGATAACCCTTTTCATTTTAAATTTAATAAAAATATAAACAAGTCGCATTCATTTGTAAATGTTAAAATTTAACAATTCGTCCATAGGTCATAAAAAAAGCCCTCATTTTTGAGGGCTTCTTAAATATATTACACGCTATCAGGCAAAATAATTTTGCCGTTTTTTTCATTTTGTATGGTGCTGTTTAAATATTTATCTAAACCTTCTTGCTTTAAAATATCCATACGATCGCTTGGGGAAAGTTTACTTAAATTTTTAAGCTCTTTTTCAAAACGGGCACGAATTTGAGGATCAATCATCAATAATGCGGCCGTTGCAGAGCAGCCGGGGCAGTCAATGTGACCAATGTGATGCTTCATATGATTCTGTGTGTTGTGCCCTGCATGCATGTGATCTAAGCTATGCAAAAACTGCTTATTCACCTGTGCAAGTTCTTTTGCAAAATCATCATCATTCAAAGCTTTATCCATAACCAACTGAATATACACAAGCGCCCACTGCGTATTAATGTCCAAGCAACCCGAAAGCGCTTGCCATAAAATGTTACGGCGTGCTTCATCAGCAAGCAGTTTCCACGGATTGGGGTCATCCTTTTCAAAATATTCAGGTGGCAATTTTCCAGTACGTTCAAGCCATACAGCTTCATAAGGGCCATACAAGTCACTTCTTCGATTGGGGTCGTTTTTATTTTCCAGTTGACGCATTTTCTGAAATGCTTCAGTCGCTAAAGTGGATAAAATAACGCCATCGGGTGTTATTTGAGTTATTTTCATAAAGAGCTCCTTAAATAATAAGGGTAAAAAATTGAGGTGTTTCTGTTAAAAATTAACATTTGCATTTGTTACAGATTAACACTACGATGTCAAATGAAATATGGAGGAGTTTTTATGGGTTGCCAACAACATCACCAATGTGAAATAGAAGCTGTTCAAACAGCAGAAATGTTATGTGAAAAGCACAGCCACCGCTTTACAGAAAGCCGTCGCCAAGTTTTTGAGGCACTTATTTCGTCGCACAAAGCCTTAACAGCAAAAGAACTTATGCAATTTATTGAAAATAAACAACCGCCCATTACTTACCGTGCGTTAGAATTTTTAACAGAAATTGGTTTAGCGCATCATATTTCCAGCATTAATGCTTATATTGCCTGTACCCATGCCCACAAAGAAGCTCATATTTCTGAGTTTTTAATTTGTACAAATTGTCATGAAATTAAAGAAATTGATTTTTCGGAGCAAGCTTCCATCATTGAAAACTCGGCTAAAAAATCAAATTTCAAACCATTAGAAACAAATATTGAAGTTTTAGGGCTATGCGCGTCATGTCAATAACGACACAATTTCTATTTCTATTTCTTTTTACATTTTCGGCGCAGGTAGCGCAGGCACACCCACATATTTGGGCTTACACCGACGTCGAAATTTTAACAGATTCTAACCAAATAACAGGCTTAAAGGTGTTGTGGAAATTTGACGAATTATACAGCGTCGCTTTTTTACAAGACGCCGACCTCAACAAAAACATGAAATTAGAAAAGTCTGAAACCGAATATGCAATTCAAACTGTTTTCAAAGAAAATCCAGAATCTTTATTTCCATTTATATATTTGCGTTTTAACGGAAAAACACACACGTTTAAATTCCAAAACCCCACAATTTGGATGGCTGAAGACGAAACATTACACTATCAATTTTCAATCATACTCGACCAACCTGCACCTATAAACGGAACACATGATATTGGCTTTTTTGATCCAGAATTTTATATTTCTTTTGAACAAAGTTACGACTTAACCTTACCTCAACATGCCATTTGCAAATATGAATTAGAAGAAAATAAAAATATTTCGATCTATGGTGGTTTAGTTAACCCTGAAACATATAAAATCAACTGCGCAGGAGCTTAAATGAAATTGATCGCCACCTTAATTTTTGTACTTGCTATAGCTATTTCGCAAAGCTATGCGTTGCCTTCTATGCATGCAAGCGAAACACAAATTCAAGCAAATTCGTCTCATACCATTTTCACTTCTGTGCAAAAACAAATTACCAAGTGGAGCATTGTTATTAACCGAGAAATACCAAAACGCATGAAGGTGTTAAAGGATAACCCTTCATGGGCTGTTGTTTTTGCCAGCGCTGCTGCTGCTTTTCTTTATGGCATAATCCACACTCTTGGCCCAGGGCACGGAAAAATGGTTGTTGCCAGTTATTTTTTAACCAATGGCGCACATATTTCACGTGGTATTTGGGTAGGTGTTCAAGTAGCTTTAAGCCATGTAGGCGGCGCCATTTTAATTGTGTTAATTGCAAATTTAACCCTTAAAAATGTTTTAACAAACCCAGAGCAACAAGTATTTTGGGCAAAAGTATTGAGCTATAGCATCATTAGCTTTATCGGTTTATTTATGTTTTATCAAGCTATGCGTCAATGGATAAAAAATGACAAACATGCGAACAGTTGCAGCCATTGTAACAGCCAGCACCATCACAAAAGTAAAAAGGAAACAATTTTATCATGGGCTGTGGGCGCCGTACCTTGCACAGGTTCCTTACTGATTCTTGTTTATGCCATGGCATATGACGTGCTTTGGCTTGGTCTTTTTATGGTTTCATTCATCGCCCTTGGCATGGCCATTACAATGATTTCCATTGGTACCATTTGCATTTATGGCAAGAAAAAAGTTATCGACCGCCTCACAAAAGAAAGTAACACGTCTTTTTGGTATATCCTCCTAGAGTTATTTGGCGCACTGACCATTATATCCATCGGGATAATTTTATTATTGGATGTTTTAAACCGATAAACAATATTTTTATATGTAAACGAGGTTAAGCTGTGATTGTATTTTTATACCTAAACACTTACACTATAAATGGTAAATCAAATATCAGGGCAAACAATGACAAAAACAAAACAAACAACCCCCTCCTCGGCACGTAGGAAAAATAAGCCTAAACGTCGTACTGTAAATGAACGCCGTGAAGACATGCTTATCATCTCCTCTGCCACACAGGCAGATATTTACGCTTGGGCTTCTTCTATTGCACTTATGGTTGGTGTTTTAGCTGTCTTTATCATGCTCGCCATTTTTACAGGGAAGGTTAGCTAATGTATTTAACCGGAATTTTACAAGCATTTACACTTGTTATTCTAGCAAGTTGCTTTAATATACTCATTCGCTTTGCTTCTATGAACTTTGATATAGAAGCTGTTGTTTTTGCAGCTATATCGATTGTATCAGCCTCTCTTGTATTATCAATTTTTGCTGGCCCAGGCAAACTGGTTGGAAACACATTAAAAAACCCATCAACTTGGTTTTATGGCATTGCATCCATCGGCATATTTGTTTTAGATGTTTACTTAACGCGCTATGTAAGCGCAACAGAAATGAGCTTGTTTGGTAGATTTGCTATCCCTGTTTCATTTCTTGCATCCTTATTCTTCTTTAAACGCGCCCAACCTAAAACTGACTTGATAGGGCTTGTTTTTGTAGGTATTGGGCTAGCTTACCTTTTCTCACTTCAAGACAGAGACGTTATTTGGGTTATATTTTATTTAGCGTTAGCAACTGGTATTGTACAGGCTGGAGAAGTTATCTTTGCAGAAACACATAAACAGTCCGAACAAGCTCAAGAAAGTGGTAATATGCGTGATAAAGCGCGCGTTGTTGGATTTGTCTCCTTTATTACAAGTATGATGTTTTTACTATTTGCCATTATAGGTTCAATATTCAAACAATATGTATTACCGCAATCAGAGTATTTAGCATTTTTCCCAGACATTGCACGCTACGCGCACCCTTCTAGTATTTGGTTAGGTCTTTTGTATGGCGTTTTTCTATCATCTATTTATAGATATTTCTTTTGGTCTGCGAGTTATAAAATTAAGTCGGATAACATTATTGCTTTAATGGCATTTGTACCCTTATTAACATTAGCTGCCGAATGGCTCTTATCCTTCACATCTGCTTTTTCTAAGAATGAAAGTGTGTTTGAAGGTGAACGTGGGTATCAACTCCTTATTGCATGTTTTATTATTACATTCGGATCTGCTCTTTCTGTTTTTTTACGCGTACGAACCGCCGTCAAGAAAGAAAGAACAGGCTCACTTTGGGATGACATTAAACGTGCCATGTCTATCCAAAAAGAGGATATAACCATTCGCCAAGTATCTCACGGAATGGACGACTATGAAACAGTCATCGCCTCAATCGAACACTGCAAAGGCTGCGTCAAAACAGCTGCAGAACTTTTAGATGTTCCAGAAGCTGCAATAGAAGTTATCCGTGATGGTAAAGGTCGAGATGCTTTTGTTTCAGAAATATCGCAAGAAGTTTCAAGAAGGTTTAGGCAGAACGTTGCCCTGAGTGATGCATTAACAGGCTTAGATAACCGCACAGCCTTCATGGCGGCCCTTAAAGCTGGTACAGTATCCAAGGCTAAATTCACAGTCTTCTTCCTTGATCTGAATAAATTTAAACCTGTAAATGACACTTACGGTCATGAAGCTGGTGATGCAATATTAAAAGAAGTGGCAACCCGCTTAACAGCTACACTTCCTAAAGCATCAACAATTGCCCGTATTGGCGGAGACGAATTTGTTGTGTTGATAAAATGTGATAAAGACAAAGCTAACTTCTACATAGATAAAATCAAGGCCGCCATCAATAAGCCATTTAAAACAAATATCGTAGATACAGATATAGCTATTGGTGTAAGTATTGGTACAGCAACCTTCCCTACAGACGCCACAACAGCAAAAGACCTTCTACAAATAGCTGATAACGGCATGTATGAAGATAAGGAACGGTAATTAAACCCGTCAAAGTAGGTGGAGCTTCTTACTCAACTACGAAGCTCTGTTTACACTGCTAGCTAAGGTGAATTTCTTATAAAGGCACCCTTCCACCTCTCCCCTTCTCTCCCTAAAAACAAACATGTATACAACATGGCATAAAGTTTGCATCTTAGCATGTAACGATAAATAGGGAGAAAATTACAATGACAAATCAAAAAGCAGAACTTAACAAAGTTGAAACACTAGAAATTTTAGAAAAAGTTGACGAGAACACAGAAGAATTACAACAAAACGTAAACACGTCACAAGAGTTTGCACAGTGGGAAAATTCAAACACCCTATGGCAAGTAGAGCCCTCTGCTGGACCAGCATACCCTATACACACCCTGACAACACATATAGGTTCAGCAATCTACAACACACAAGAGTCAGTTATGCCTCTTCATAACCTCTTATCCTCTGTGCAAACCCATTACAGCCATAAAAGCCATAACCTTATCGAGCCTTCAGAAAGTATTTTTCCACACATTGAGGAAAATGCAGATAGGTTTATGAACCCAACCCAAGAGGTTGAATCATTGACGCCGTCAATACCTTCCATAGATGAAATAATTACTCCTCAGCCAGAAGAAGAGGAAACAGCTCCTGTCACCAACCAAGTCATTAAAGGTTCAAACAAATTTAATGATAACTTAGAAGGTGGTGCTGGCGACGACAAGATATACGGTAGAAAAGGTGACGATACATTACGTGGCAATGACGGGGCAGACCAGCTGAGAGGCGGAAATGGTGATGATACTCTAATTGTTGACGCACAAGATACACTAATTCAAGGCGGAAGAGGTAATGATACCATCATCATAGAACCCCAAGAAGTCATTCACATAAACACTAAATCCTTTAAAAGGATAGAACAAATTGACATGGATAATGACAACAATGAAGAAGTTTATTTAGACCTAAAAGATGTTGTAAAATTAAGTGATACCGATTCAATTTTTGTAAACGGTAATATAGGTGACAGCGTACATATTGAAAATCTCAGCAAGGCAAACATCCAAGAAAACACAACCATAGGAGAGCACACTTATGCACATTACCAATACGGCAAAGCAGACTTATATATTGAACTTGGCATTCAAATTGATGATATCAGCGCTATAATATAATTATTAGACGTTTTAGTAGCAGTTAAAATTCATATTAGTCTGGCATACTATCAATGTATTTAACCATTACTTCCATCATATCCACAAAGCCAACCAAGTGCCCTGCTTCACTCACAACAGGTAAGTGATGGATTTTATGCTGTGACATAAGTTTAATAGCTTCTCTTATCGCTGTTTCAGGTGTGCAAACAACCAAGTCAAGAGACATAATATCGTCAATGGTATCATCGGCTGCAGCATTTCCCCGCTCCCCCAAACAATGCACCAAATCGTGTTCTGTAACAATACCACAAAGCGACTGCTTATCGTCTAAAACAACTGCTGCTTTGCAATTTGTATTGCTGAAGAACCTTATTGTATCGTCAACCTTGTCAAATAACCGTATGCTGGATACTTGTCTTTTTCTACCTTCAAGCACTGACTTAATATTCATACTATATATCCCTTTTGCCTACCTTTAATGGAGTGTTACTTTTTTTATTTCAAGCGCCTCAGCCAATTCCAATATTTCATCAAATGAAACTTCCGTTACTGGGCGTTTTGTACGCCTTTCAATATAATGAATAGCTTGTTTAAAAATATCACCTCTAAACTCTTCCAAAACACGGTTGCTTTTAGCCTTAAATTGCACAACCCACCCAAATTTATTTTTGTAACTACGTTCAAACCATACATCAACAGGGCAGCGAAAATTATGAGTATAATAGACCAACGGTACATTGCTGGTCGGCACTTTTTTCTCTTGTAATTTATTTGCAAATGTTGCTAACATTTTTCACCTCTTCATTGCTTTACCTGAAAAACACTTTTTAAGTTGTCTCACACATTCAAATATAACTTTAACTTGTAAAAAATACACTTTGCCAACAAAAAACGCCCTGACAGAAGTCAAGGCGCTGATTTCGGTAACATCATACAAACGATATTATTCAGATGGGGTCTGCCCTTCTTGTTCAATTGCGTCTAAAGCTTCTTTTTCAGCACGCATTTTTTCAATTTTAGGCAATTGAGGCACAATATAATGCATGTAAAAGATAGAAAGAACACCAATAGGCACAACAGTAAAGAACACGCTCACTAATCCACCCAGAAAAACAAGAGTCACAAACATAAAGGTCGACGGCTCTAAAAACTCTACACCACTTAACCCCCAAATAAACAAGGAAACCACGGCAACAATCAATAATAATGGCGCCACTACAGCTAAAAATTGTGTCACAAACAACCGCCCAGCACACAGTTTAGAAATACTCATAATCTCACGAATATTTAACTGAACATTTACAGCAGTTGCTGGTAATAACAAGGTCATACGCGTCCATGTTAAAATCAATTTCACCCACATCCATGCAATCACAACAGCAACAAGCAAACAAATGGGTGCTGCAATCCATAAATTATCCACCCAAGTTAAAAATGTGGCGTAAGAAAGTAACAAAGCATATCCCAATAACACCATGGGTATAGCAAGGCACATCATCACAAGCCATATCCAAACAACCTTACGCACAAAGCGCCCTAATAATTTAAACCGGCCAATAGGGTTTAATTTTAAATCTGAATTTAAAATCATATGACGGTGCCAGTTTAGCGTTAAAACAGGCAGTAAAAACAAATAAACCAGTACTAATAATAAATAAATAGCAGCCAAAGTTTCAATGCTAAACCCTAAAACCAACATACTATCAACAGCAAAACTTACATTTTCTGGGCTATGTGAAATAACATCCGACAACATATTTTCAAAACCAAAAATAAGCATAGTTGGCAATAAAAATGTCAAAAACACTTTTACATTAAAAAGCTGTTTAAAGAATTCACGATTGGCAGCCCAAACCGTTTTTAAAATTGGTAGTTTTGTAATTTCTTCCATCGTACTTTTACCTTTATATGTATTTTTTAAGCGTTGGATTTAAAAATCTAGGCCTATTTTTTTCGTAATGTAATTAAATTCACGGCGCACCTTGCTGTGCCCTTGCGTTTGTTCCCAAACATCGGTCGCTTGCTCTTCAACTGTTTTTGCAGGCATTACCGAACGATACGTTTCACCCGCCGTACCTGTATAATAAAAAGCGGCTATCGCAAAGCCAAAAACTGTACCGTATATAAATTTCATATCCATGTTTATTCAATCTCTTTAAATTTACGACACGTTAGCACTTTATTTTAAAATACGTAACAAAACAAACAAGCCAATGGTGTAAAACATAAAAAAAGCACCCCGCAGGGTGCCTTTTTTACAAAGATTTTTAGTTCTCTGTGTATGTTTTTAGAACACGTGCACGTGTTGGGTGACGTAGTTTCTTCAAAGCTTTCGCTTCAATTTGACGAATACGTTCACGCGTTACGTTAAACTGCTGTCCAACTTCTTCCAATGTGTGGTCAGAAGACATACCAATACCAAAACGCATACGTAGCACACGTTCTTCACGTGGTGTTAACGTTGCAAGCGTTTTCGTTGTTGAATCACGCAAGTTCTTTTGCATAGCAGCATCAATTGGCAATACAGCGTTTGTATCCTCAATGAAGTCACCAAGGTTCGAATCGTCTTCATCACCTACTGGTGTTTCAAGAGAAATCGGCTCTTTAGCAATCTTCTGAACTTTACGCACCTTCTCAACCGGCATTTGAAGCACTTCTGAAAGCTCTTCAACGGTTGGCTCGCGACCAAGTTCGTTCATCATTGTACGTTGTGTACGCGCCATTTTGTTGATTGTTTCAATCATGTGAACAGGAATACGAATTGTACGCGCCTGGTCAGCAATTGAACGTGTAATCGCCTGACGAATCCACCATGTAGCATATGTAGAGAACTTATAACCACGACGGTATTCAAATTTATCCACAGCTTTCATCAAACCAATGTTACCTTCTTGAATCAAATCAAGGAATTGCAATCCACGGTTCACGTATTTCTTCGCGATAGAAATAACCAAACGCAAGTTTGCTTCAACCATTTCTTTTTTAGCAATAGAAGCTTCACGTTCACCTTTACGCAAGCGGGCTACAATTCTTTTAAAGCCTTCAACATCTAAAAATACTTCTGAAACGTTTTCACTGATAGATGACGCTGTCATAACAATATCGCCAGCGTATTCAGTTTTAAATGTATCCCAAGCAGCGGCCTTAGACTTAACGCCTTCAACCCAAGTTGGACTACCTTCGTTACCGATGTATGCTTTCAAGTACTCTTTACGGTCAACACCACAAGCCACAGCTTGACGCATTAGAGAGCCTTCGATTTTTGTCAAGTTACGAGAAATATCGTAAAACTTGCTTACAAGTCTCTCACCACTTGCATTTGAAAGAGGTACTTCTTTCATCAAGTCAAGCAACGTTTCAACAATAGATTCTTCTTTAGCTAGGTTGCGCTTGTCTGATTTTTCAGTCAATTTAACACGTACAGCTTTAAGTTCTTTGTAAGAAGCAGCAATAGCTGTGAAGATTTCTGTCATGCGTGGCATTAACAATTCTTCCATTTCAGCAAGTGAGAAGTGTTCGTCCTCTTCTTCTTCCTCTTCCTCTTCTTCAGATTCGCCAGCAGCTTTTGCTTCTGCGTTTTCACCATCAGCTTTTACTTCTTCATTTTCAGTCGAAGTTTCTGTTTTCACTTCTTCTTTATCAGATTTAGCTTCAACAGTTTCACCGTCAGCATCTTCATCTTCATTTTCAACTTCAACAAGTTCGTCTTCAGTTGGCCCACCCATTGCGATGTTCAGGTCAATCAATTCACGGAGTGATTTTTCACCAGATTCAATGTCAGCCCATACAGCTAAAATTGTTTCGTAAGTGTATGATGTTGAGTAAAGAGCCGCATTCATAACGTCTTTACCAGACTCAATACGCTTCGCGATAAGAACTTCTTGTTCACGTGTTAAAAGCTCAACGTTACCCATTTCACGCAAGTACATACGTACAGGGTCATCTGTGCGACCATATTCGTCAGAAGCTGTTTTCTTTTTAGCAGGTTTAGCATCAGATGCCCCAAAAAATTCTGGGTGAGATCCTAAAACATCACTTGAAGAAGAAGATGAAGAATCATCATCTTCTTCAGAACGTGTTGACAAAACAGGTTTTCCAACAGCGTCAGTTACATCATCACCGCTATCGTCAGACATATCATCTTCAAAAACCTCATCATCAGAGTCTACTGAAGTTCCTTCAAAACGATTAACCACGTTTTTAGAAACACCTTCTGTTGTTCCAGCTTGGTTTTCTACAACTGTTTGGGACGTTACGTCGCTCATATATATTATCCTCGTCATTCAACATTAATATTTTTTAGTTTGCAAAATTTACTAAACTAAACTGTTTTTTTACTTATTTGCACGTTTGCCATGTGCAGTTTTCATTCGCTCCCATGCATCTTGCCCTGTTTTGGCGTCGAATACATCAGCAGCAAGTACATTTTCATGTTTTTGCTTTTTAAGCGCATTGCTTCTTTCAAGGTCGTTATAAACCTCAAACCACAGCTTTTCTAAATCTTCATCTTCAGTACGTGTAACAAGTTCTGAGTCGAGCAAGTTTTCAACATCACTTAATGTTCCCGTACTAGCAAGTGTGGTATCTAGCGAATCCTTTTCAAGCCCGCCACGTAAAAAAAGTTTAAATAAAATTTTACGAAAAGCTTCAAGCTCTTGATTTTCAACAACCACGCTCGAAATCTTTTCATAAACCGTTTCAAACAGGCTTGGCTTACGAAACAGAATAGAAAGCAAAATGTGTGCCTGTTTATCCTGTAAAATAATATTTTTTTGTTTTTTATTTCTATCACCTCTCACAAGTTGAGGTTTTTTGCGCCCACCGCTCCAAAGTCTATCTTTAAGAGACTTTGTATAATGGCGTCGCACAATATCATCATTCACCTGTTTCATCAGGCTGTCAATTTCAGCTTCAATGGCAGCGCGTCCATCACCAGAGCTTACATCACGTCCTTCACTCATATTTTTCCAAAGCACATCTTCAAGCGTCACCGTTTGTTTTATAAGCTCATAAAAGGCTTCTTTACCATTTTCACTCACAAAGCTATCAGGGTCAGACCCGTCGGGCATCCATGCAAATTGCAATGTGCGCCCTGGTTCTAAAACAGACAATATACGTTTAGCAATGCGTACCGCAGCCCCACGCCCTGCATTATCACCATCTAAGCAAATAATCGGTGCCTCATAAAAGCGCCACAGCAAACGTATCTGATCTTCTGTAATAGCTGTACCCATAGGTGCAACTGCCGTTTTAATGCCATGCGCCCAAAGGCCAATAACATCCATATACCCTTCAACCACCAACGCCTGCTTTTCTTTACGAATAAAGTCACGGGCACGGTTTAGGTTATAAAGCATGTAACGCTTATTAAAAAACTTAGTCTCTGCTGAGTTTAAATACTTAGGGTCATCTTCCTTAGAAAGAACACGTCCACCAAAGCCCACAACTTTACCATCTGTACTTTCAATCGGAAACATCACACGGTGACGAAAACGGTCAAAATGTCCTTTACTCTTAGAAGACTTAGAGGCAAGCCCTGTTTCTTCTAAAAGATTTGTGCCAAAGCCTTGCTGTGTTAAATGGTCGGTAAGGCTTGACCATTCGTCCATAGCAAAACCCAAACGAAATGTTTGAATAATGTCATCGTTTAAACCACGGTTTTTAAAGTAGTCAACATTTTGCGACTTTAAATTCGATTGAAAAAATTGAGCTGCCTTTTCAAGCGCTTTATGACCGTCATCGCGCTGTTTTTGTGCCTTAGGATCAACCGCTTCAAACTTCACTTCCACGCCTGAAAGTTCGCCTAAATAAACCACAGCATCAACAAAAGACCCGCCACGCATTTCTTTAACAAAGTCAAAAACATTACCATGCGCCCCGCACCCAAAGCAGTGATAATAGCCCTTAGACTCATGAATATGAAAAGAAGGTGTTGCTTCGTTATGGAAGGGACAACAAGCCCACCAGTCACGTCCCTTTTTCTTCATACCTGTTGCGTGTTTAGAAATAACGTCCGCAAGCGATACACGCTGGCGAATTTGCTCTAACACTTCAGGAGAAAAACGACCCGTAGACATAAAATCGATATACCTTCAAAATAAATACTTATATATAGAGAGAATTGAGCCTTCAAGAAACCTTAATAAAAAGAAGCCTCTTCAAGAAACCCACATTAAATGTGGCATCAAATCCTCACCGCTCTTATAAGATTATACACTTTATAGCTTTCAAACACATAAAAAGCAAGCACTCTTTTATAAAAACGTGCTATGGCTAACTTTTCCATTTCAAACTCTAAAATAACCGCCTATATTTTAAACAAAATCAGCCACCTCGTCACAATAATGCATTAAATTTCATCACCTTACAAATTAGCTATTGCAATTCATTTTAAAACGCCGTATCTTCCCTCCTTCAATAGCAAATTAGGGGGTTAAAACGCACATGGAACAAGTGCCAATGACAGTTTATGGTTACAAAAAGATGGAAAAAGAACTCCATCACCGTACCCGTACACTACGCCCTGAAATTATTGCAGATATTGAAGAAGCACGCGCACACGGTGACTTGAGTGAAAACGCAGAATATCACGCCGCGAAAGAACGCCAAGCCATTAACGAAGGTCAAATTAAACACCTTGAAAGCAAGACATCTCGTGCTCAAGTAATTGACCCAACAAAACTTTCAGGCTCACGCATTGTTATGGGTGCAACTGTGAAAGTGGTAGACGCGGACGACAAAGAAACAATTTATATTTTGGTAGGACCAGATGAAGCAGACCTTGAAAAAGGTTTAATTAGCATCTCTTCTCCATTTGGACGCGCGATGATCGGCAAGGAAGAAGGTGACGAATTCACCTTTAAAGCACCTGCTGGGGCTCGCACATACGAAGTTCTTGAGGTTGAATACAAAGCGATTGAAGTTTGACCGACTTTAACCGTTTATGAATTTGATTCATCGAACACTCTCTTAACCCTCGCTCCGGCGAGGGTTCTTGTTTTAACCCCTCAAGCAATCAGTTTTATATAAGTCATGCGCAGTTATACATAAACAATGCCATCTTTAAGCACCACGCCTTTTATGCAAAAAAAAGCCCACCCACAAGGTGAACTTTTTAAGGTTTATGTACCCAACTTTACTTAAGCCCCTTAAATAAACTATTTTATCTTTCCCAAGCCCCTGTCATCACATTATAAATAGATGACGAAGTACCAGAAAGCACCGATGTATATTTAAGTGCCAAAGGGCCATACGGAATATGGTTATGATTGCGCACAGGCGGATGCCCGCTAATATTTAAACTGGTCGACACAAGAGGCCCCTTCCATTTTGAAAGATATTCATGCATATATTCAGCCGATGGAATACGCACAGCAACTGTACCGCGCCCGCCAGTTAAATAGTCTGGCGTTGAAGCCTTCGCAGGCAAAATAAGCGTCACAGGCCCTGGCCAATGTGCATTCATTGCACGTAAAATATCAGCTTGATAAGGCCCCGTAATATCGGCCACACGACCAACATCATAAATGGTACTACATAAAACGATTAACCCCTTACCAGAAGCGCGCTGCTTTAAAGAAAATATTTTATGCACCGCACGTTCGTTAAATGGGTCGCAACAATAGCCGTATACACCCTCAGCAGGGGCAACAACAACATCACCCGCTTGCAAGGTCTCTTTCCATTGCTGAAGCCTAGAGGGCGCCCAAACGCCTCTTCTTCTGGAAAAAGTCCCGAAGGAGCTCACTACATATTCCTTCCATAATCCCTCCGTAAACTTCGGGTTTATGGTGGCACGTTTGCTGGTTAAAAATCCGAGCGCCATTTACTGTTCCTCCACTTTTCACATCATACGCACCAAAGCGTATTTCCCCCACTTTTGCGTGGGCACATGCCGTTGCGCACATTGCGCATGGCTCTAAAGTCGTTACTAACACGTAATCATTCAAATGCGTTGTTTCAAGTGCCTGGCAGGCTTTTTTTATAACAAGCATTTCAGCATGGGCCGTTGGGTCGCATAGCGCCAAAGTTTCATTATGTGCTTTGGCAATAAGCGCACCTGTTCCTTTATGATACAAAGCAGCCCCTACAGGAATTTCACCTTCTTCCATGGCTTTTTTGGCCATTTCGTAAGGCGTTTGCATCATCAAGTCGTCTGACATCAGGGTCAATTTCGGCACCATTCATAAATTGTGTACGAAAATGTGTCATATTTAACGCAGGGGTGTCAATGTTTACTTGTATTTTTCATCAAAAAAGGGCACATTATACCCATAAAGAACACGAAGAAAGTAAGTTTGTGATAGCAAAAGCACGTATTGGCATTCCCCTTGGCAGTAAAGACACTAGTTTTTCACGCCTTCCGCACTATGCCATGGAGAAAAATTATTTCGACGCCATTACAAAACTTGGCGGTTTGCCAATTCCACTGCCTTATAACGACGAAAACTTTGAAGAATACTTAGGCATGATTGACGGCATACTTTTACCTGGCGGTTCATTTGCTTCGCCCACAAAATGGTACGACGAAGATGGTATTGAGTTGGTAAAAGCAGGAACATGGTCACATTTTTATGAAAAAATTACCAAAACCGCCATTGAACGTAACATCCCTATTTTAGGCATATGCGCAGGCATGCAATTTTTATCAGGCGTTACGGGCGGAAAAATGACAACAAATGTCATGAAAAACTTACCAACAACAATTGACCACTTAAATGGGGCTGACAAAGAATTTACATGTCATAAAGCTCACATTAAAAGCGGCACTTTACTGCATAAAATAACAAACACGCTTGAAATAGATGTGAATAGCGCCCATACCGAAGCTGTAACCAGCGTTGGCGCGGGTGTTATTATAAGCGCCAAAGCAGAAGATGGTTGCATTGAAGCGATTGAACTGGTAAACCACCCCTTTGCCCTTGGTGTTCAATGGCACCCTGAGTTTTTCTGTGACAATCCAGAAGACCCGCACTACAAAATTATGAAAGCTTTAATAAATGTCTCAAAATCAAGCCGATAAAAAAGGTCAACGTATCGCTAAATTTATGGCGGCAGCAGGTTTATGCTCACGCCGTGAAGCAGAACGTTGGATTGAAGAAGGGCACGTTAAAGTAAATGGCGTACGCATAGATTCTCCAGCCCTTAATGTCACCGACGAAGACAGCGTGATGGTGAAGGGGGATGTTGTGAGCATTGCTGGTAAAAAACCACGCCTTTTCCGCCTCAATAAGCCACGTGGCTTTATTTGCACAAACAATGACCCAGAAGGTCGCAAAACCGTATTTGAACTCATTCCACGTGGTTTACCACGCCTTATTAGCGTTGGACGCCTTGACCTTGATTCAGAAGGCATGATGCTTTTTACCGACACCCCAAGCCTTGCCGATAAACTTATGAAGCCAAGCACACACATTGAACGTGTTTACCGTGTGCGTATTGACGGCAATTTAAGCCTTGACCAAATTAAAGCACTTGAAAAAGGCGTTAAATATGAAGGCGTGCACTATCAAGGCATCAAAGTGCAAGTTGAAGGCGAGCAAACAGGTCGTAACTCTTGGGTTATCCTAACGCTTACAGAAGGTAAAAACCGCGAAATTCGTAACATTATGCGTGCTATTGGTCTAAACGTATCAAGGCTTAAGCGCATTTCTTATGGCGGCTTTGAACTTGGCAAACTACCACGTGGACTTATGGACGAAGTGCCATATGCCGTGAGCAAAGCTGTTTTAAAAACAATGAACATTGAAATATAGGTAAAAAAAAATGTCTGTCAAAGTAATTTCTGGCCTTTATGGTGGTCGCAACTTAGAAACACCTGAATCACGCAGTGACAACAGCCCTGTGCGCCCCACAAAAGCGCGTGTACGTGAAGCTGGTTTTAATATGATTTTTAGCCGTATGGACTTTACAGAAGCCAAATGCTTCGACCTTTTTTGCGGGTCGGGTGCAGCAGGTATTGAAGCCCTTTCACGTGGGGCAAAGCATGTGACCTTTGTTGATATTGACACAACGTGGGCTGAAAAAAACCTACAAACATGTCAAACTGACAGCGCCCAATTTAAAGTAACACGCGGCAATGTTTTAAACTTCCACAGCACCGAAAAAGCAGACCTTGTGCTGGCTGACCCTCCTTACGGGGCAGGTTTAATGGAAGAAACGCTTAAAAACAAAGACCAATTTGGCAAACCAGGCACGCTTTGGTTGGCTGAAGTTGAAAGCAAGCTACGCATTGAGCCGGAACAATACGGTTTTGAAATTTTAAAAAATAAAAAATATGGTCGTAGCACTTTGTGGCTACTGCGCCAACTGTAATCACCAAATACAATACAACATAAAAAAGGTGCCAAAAGGCACCTTTTTTTATCGCTAGAGCTGTTCAAACTCTTGTTTAAGTTGGACACAACTGTCATGAAGCTGAATATATTTTTTGAAATTATTATTCAGCACTTCCAACTCTTTCACGTCATTTTCATTGAAAGCCTTATCTATCATAGACTTACAGGCATCAAACAGTTTTTGGTCCATATTAAAGCTTAACAACGTAGTGCACTTGGTGTAATTTTCATGCACTTCTTTTTTTAAGCCTTCAAGCTGTTCTTTTTTATAAACCTTACCATAAAAAAGCCTGAAACCTAAAAAACACAAACAAAATGTCACCACAAAATTCAAAAAAGGTAGCAAAAATTCGCCTGAAAAAATAAGAAATGAGACGTATATAGCAATACAGCCTAGAGCAAGCACATAAGAAAACATTGGCGATTTGGCAGTTATACCATCCGCTATGTATTTATACAATAAATGACAACTCGCCATATAAGCCAATATATAGCCAAAAAATGTAAAGGCAACATGAACTAAAAGCATTTGGTCACCACTTAAATTAAGAATATCAAGAGGCACCTCCCTTGAAAAGGGTGCTAAAAAAGTACATAAAGACAGCAAAAGTGACACTAAAAATACATAAAATAATATATAGAAAAACACGGCGCTTTCGCGCATTTGAATAGGTTGAGACATATAAAGCCCCTCCAAAGTAGAAAGTCATAAAAGTTAAAGGCAAAGCCTTGTTAGAAAAAGATAAAGATGTTTAATACTAAAACTTTATAGAACAAACGACACGCGCCGTCAAGATACATACAACAATCGCATACAATTTAAAAATATAGTGCAGATAGGCTAAAATACTATTCAGCAAAAAGGCGTTTGATAAAACGCTCAAGCCACGCATGCACAGGCGGCAAACATACCTTTGCTTCCTCTAAACATTCATGCATAGGCTTTGCACATTCAGGCAACGTACCATGTTGAATATCACGCATATACCAGTCACTAATAACCTCTTCATTCACTTCAGGATGAAACTGTATACCGTAAACTTTTTCACCAAATTTCACACCCTGTTCGTGGTAAAAATCGCCCTGCATAAGGCGGTTACACCCCTCACCCAAGGTATACGTATCACCGTGCCAGCTAAAACCCTTCAAGCCATTTAAACCATGTCCAAAAAATTCATCACTGTGGTCAACAATCAATTCACGAAAACCAACACATAACCCTCTGTCACCTGCAAAAACTTCACCTTTATGCATGTGTGCCAACATCTGACAACCCAAGCAAATACCAAGCACAGGTTTACCTGCTTGTATCATCTCTTCAACCCACACCATTTCAACTTCTAAAAATGAGTGAATATCACGTTCATACACCCCCATAGGGCCGCCCATTAAAATAACACCGTCAAAACCATCTGTCCCAACAGGCGGTTCTTCACCTTTACCCAGCTGAAAAATCGTCCACACCACACCAGCTTTTGCAAGCGCAGGCTGCAATGCACCTAGGCGTGGTTTCGTACCGTGGCTAAAAATTGCAATTCTTTTTGATGATTTTCTCATTTTTTATTATATCTCTTTAATTTCCTTAACGCCTGCCAAACAAACGCTCAATATCCGCTGTTTTAAGTTCGACATAAGTTGGTCGTCCGTGGTTGCACTGAGCTGAATTTGGCGTCACTTCCATATCACGCAATATAGCATTCATGTCAGCCACACTCAGTTTTCGGTTTGCACGTATACTGCCGTGGCACGCCATTGTACTTAAAAAATCTTCCAAACGTTCTTGTATCGACGTTTCTTTTTTCATGTTGCGCATATCTTCTACAATATCAAGCAACATTTGCTGTGCGTTCATTTCACCCAAAAGTGCAGGTGTCGCACGGATAGAAATAGCCTGCCTCCCAAATTGTTCAACTTCCAGACCAAATTTTAACAATTCATCTTGGCGCTCAACCACATTTTCAACATCCACGTCTTTAAGCTCCACAATCTCAGGCAGTAAAAGGGCTTGCCTTTCAACGTTCCCACTTAAAATTTGAGACTTAAAGCGTTCATATACCAAACGCTCATGTGCTGCATGTTGGTCTACAACAATCATACTGTTTGCCGTTTGAGAAACGATGTAAGTACCATGCAATTGCGCAATAGCTGCCCCCATAGGGTGGTCTTGATAATCACCGCGAGAAATATCAGCGGCCATTTCGTCTTGATTGATATGCGGACGCTGAAATTCAAAAGCTGTACTGTCTTCTGCCACTATGCGCGCATTATGTGGTGCATAAGACGGCGTATTGTAATTTGAATTTTGATGAGCAGGCATAGATGTAGATGCCGGCGCATTATAGTTAAACTGCGGCGTTGTTGGTAATTCACCTGCCTTAAACCTGCTTAAAGCTTGCGCCGATGGAGTTGTGCTCACTTGTGTACTATGCTCGTCTAAGGCGGCACGCACACATGTACGTATCATACCAAAAACATCACGGCCATTTTTAAAGCGTACTTCAGCTTTGGCAGGGTGTACGTTCACGTCAATGTCAGTTGCAGGCACTTCAATAAACAATACAGCCGCAGGATGACGCCCAGTATGCAACAGGTCATGGTAAGCATTTTTAAGTGCCATAATCAGCAGCTTATCCTTCACAGGGCGACCATTTATATACAAATATTGGCGTCTTGTGGTTGACAAGTTATAGGTCGGCAAGCTTGCAAATCCTTTAATAGACATATCGCCTCTATCCAAGCTTAAACCTACAGCATTGCTGGTAAAATCGCGTCCCATAAAACTTGAAAGGCGGGGTAACATATCATCTAACAAGTCACTTTCAGCTTTTGCAAAACGAATAACCTCATCGCCGTCACTTGTTAATTTAAAGCTTACCTTAGGGTTTGCTAAAGCAAGACGCACCACAACATCTGTCACATGTTCCATTTCTGTGCGCTTAGCTTTTAAAAATTTAAGGCGGGCTGGCGTGTTATAAAACAAATCAACCACATCAATTGTTGTCCCTGCATTGCGTGCCGCAGGTTCAATTTGCATGTTTTTACCGCCGTCACCAAAAATGCGCCAAGCGTCATCTGTACCTTGCACTTTAGACGCAATAGAAAAACGTGAAACCGATGCCATAGACGGCAGCGCTTCCCCCCTAAAACCAAAAGAATTGATATTAAAAAGGTCTTCGGTCACTGCAATTTTGGACGTGGCATGGCGTTCAATTGCAAGGGGTAGCTGGTCTTTTGAAATACCGCTGCCATTATCTTTTACACAGATACGCTTTAAGCCATATTCATCTACTGCAATGTCAATTTCTGTCGCACCTGCATCTAAAGAATTTTCAACCAACTCTTTAATAACAGACGCAGGACGTTCAACCACCTCACCTGCGGCAATTTGGTTTGCTAAGAATTCTGGCAATACTTGAATTTTTTTCATAAAACAAAAGATAACTTAATTAGACCATAATTTAAACTATAAAGTACCTAAACCTTGACAAAGGTTTGAACTATGCATACAACTATTAAAAATAAGTACGCGTTGTTTAAACATAACAAGTACCTGAAACACCATTTCTTTTATTCGTATAACAAACCTTAGGGGGTTTATATATGAGCATCACCCAACTTACTTTCTTACAAATCCATATCAATCACCAGCTCGCTGATTTTTCAAGCACTTCTTACATAGACGCCGATAAAGCTTCTGCTTTTAATGGCTTTTTACCCGAAGACCGCAATTCTATTGCTTTAGCCGTTGCAAGCAATATGGAAAAATCTCAAAAGAGCCGTTTTATCTCAAGTGCAAGCGTTGTTTCATTTATAGGTGAAAAACCTTATTTATTGCGCAATGAAACAAGCGAAAAAACCGCCGTTTTATTACTAAGTGGTAAAGAAATAATTGTCACCAGCATTTTAACAGCAAATAATGAGGTATCTTCTATATTAACAGCGGAGAATTATCCGCATACAGTTTTAAAAGCTACACGAAACAGTAATGTTTACACCTAACCCTTTGGGAGGTTATTTATGAATGCTCTACAAGTTTTTAAAATTATGCATCACGATGCAAGTGGACATGTACAGCACATGTATATTGAAGCCGAAGCGCTTAAGCCACAAAGTCACTTTACACCAGAGGATAAAATGGAGATTGCAGCCATTCATGCCGATCATATTGCACAATATGCTCATTCTGGTTTAAATTTAACCCAAACCATCATTCTAAACGCAGGCTTACATGCAATACATAACACAGGGACGGCTCTTACTAAAACAAGTGCGTTTAAAACAGAGCGCGGGCACACAATCCAAGTTCAAACAACATTTACACCGTTTGAAAGCATTCTTACCCACGCCTCAGAAAACATGCGTATTATTCGCCTACGTAACGGCACATACCAGTTATAACGATCGACAATAACCCTCCACCTCACGGTGCAGGGTTATTTTTTTACAAAAAGCTTGAAAAAGCCAATAAATAGACTATATAAAGAGGTGAAAACACCACTTTATTTACCTTTTTTAATGCTTAAACCCCATTTAAGCTAAGGAAACAACATGCTTCAATTTTCACTCCCAACCAATAGCGTGAGTATTATTGTTTTAAATGACAAAAATGCAGACGCCGTAGATTTGCAAGATAAATTGCTTCAAGAAATCTTGAATTCAGATATGTCCGATTCCTTTTCGAATATGCGCAAGCAATACCAAAGCAAATCACACGGTGACAATAATTGTTATACCGAACTTATTTTTGAATTTAAAAATGCAAATAGCCTAAAATTTGATAGCAACAAATATATTTGGGGCAAACGCTTACACAGCACCGCCATGCTTTCAGACTTACAAGTGCACCCACAATTTAAAATATCTACCTGCTGTACATAAACCAACCACTCGATAAAAAAAAGCCCCTATTTGGGGCTTTTTTTAGATATACACCGTATTCAATTGGCACTACGGTTTAAATAAGCCATGGTACGCTTTTTACCTTCTTCAACACCAGGTTGGTCCCACGTATTCACGTCTAATAAAATACCCGCCACAGCAGTTTCAAGCATAAAGTGCATGAGCAATGCGCCCAACACTTTTTCATTAAGCTGTTGCGTGTAAAACATACGTACAGGCACACCGTTTGCATTTAAAGCATCGGCAGTGCCGTGGGCTTGATTATATAAAAGCTTGCCAAGCGTTAAGCCCTCTAAATATGGCTGATCCACTAATTGTGCATAAACGCTGTTAACCATTCGACCTTCATTTGAACAATCTGGCAAAATTATCGTTACTACTTTGTCCAGTGGACCTTCCATAAGTAACTGCAAAGCACTATGCTGGTCTGTACTTCCAAGCGCAGGCACAGGTGTTGTCCCTTTACCCTCTTTGCCAATACTTTCACCCCACAACTGCACATACCAGTCGCTCAGTTTATTAAGGCGGTCGCTATATGGCATCATATAATGAATAGGCCTGCCCATTTCACCCGTACGTATAGCAAACGCCGCACCTAAAGTAGGCACTGCATTTATAGGGTCATTATAAAAATCCTGCAAAACTTCAGCCGCACCCTCACGCACAGCCGTCGCATCTACACCAGCAAGTATTGCAGGCAACATACCCACAAGGGTTAAAACAGTAAAACGTCCACCAATATCTTCTGCATGATTTAAAATTGGAACTTCATATTCAGTTAAAAATTGACGCAACGCATTGTCTTTATTTTCAGTAATACCCAACATATGTATGGAAAGCGGTAAATTTTTCACAGCAAACGCTTCTGCAAAAAGCATAGTTTGAGATAACGTTTCAATGGTACCACCAGACTTACTCACAGGAATAACCACCGTATCTTCGAGTGGCAGCTGTTCAATAAGCTGATCGACTGTAAAAGGATCAACATTATCTAAAAAATAAAGCTCAATAGTGTGCTTGGCAAACTTACCCATAAATGAAACAAGCGTTTGAGCCCCCAATGAAGAACCACCAACGCCTAGAAAAACAGCATGTTTAAAATTGCCAGACCAGCCTTGCGCTAAAACATTGAGCGCAGCCAAGTCTTCTTTGTGATGACAAATACTAAAACCTGGAAACATGCCAGCCTTTAAGGCTTCTGCAAAAGCTTCAATTTTATCTTCTTTTTCCTGAATATCGTCTAAAAGATCATCGCGCTTGAGCGACAATGCGCCAAGAGCGGCCATATCATCATACTGATAAAGCTGGGTCATAAAAAAAAGCCTTTACGTTAAATTAAAATGTCATGCCTTTAGTTTAACGTTTTTCTTTGTATATCGTCAAATTCTTCTGGTAGCTCGGCTGCTGGCATCGCAAAATGATACCCCTGCGCAAAGTCTATGCCTAGTCGTTTCAAAAAGGCGACTGTTTCTTGATCTTCAACCATTTCAGCGACCGTTTTTATCTCTAAACGCTTAGCAATATCACGCAGAGCACGTACAAAAGCTTCGTCTTCTTTATTGCGGTGCAAATCACGAATGAATGAACCATCAATTTTAATATAATCAAGGTCAAGTTGACGTATATAGTCAAATGATGAGTATCCCATACCGCAGTCATCTAAGGCAAATTGAGCCCCTAAATCTTTAAATCGTGCAATCACACGTCTTGCTAATGAAATATCTTTAATAGCGGATGTTTCTGTTAATTCAAATATAACGCTATTTGGTTTAAGCGACTTGGTTGACAGGTGGTGTGTAATACGTTCAATCGCTTCACTATCGGCAAAAGTTTTGCCCGAAATATTGATGCTAAGCGTTATGTTTTTACCGTCATTTTGCCAAGTTTCTAATACATCCAAGGCGCGGCAAGCGACAATTCTATCAAGTTTTGAAATAATGCCAAATTCTTCTGCTATTTCTATAAATTTAACAGGTGATACGATGTTATTATCTTCATCCAAAAGACGAACTAAAACTTCATATCTTTCAATTGTAGCCTCATTGCCCAAACTCACAATAGGTTGGTAATATAAAATCAATCGTTCACGCTCAACATCTAAACAGCGCGAAACAAAGTTAGACATTGCCATTTTATGGTTTGACTCTTGCCCTTTTAGTTCAAGTGTATCAAACAGGCAGAAATTGTTACTTCCTTTGGCTTTTGCTTCACTTAAAGCAATATGGGCATTAGACAGTAATTCATCAGCCGTGGAGCCATAATTACCTAAAGAAACACCGCCCGCGCGTGCCGTTACACGCACTTCTGAATTGTCATGTTTAAAAGTTTTAGAACTTAAAGCCCGCAAAAGTTCTTTGGCATGTAAAGAAGCATCTTCAATATTGGTATTTTGAAAAATAACCGCAAATTCATCGCCACCTGTTCTTGCAATAAAATCTTCTGTTCTTAAGTTTGCCTTTAAAATTTGTGCAATATGAATAATAAGCTTATCACCAGCGCCGTAGCCATGGGTGTCATTCACCAATTTAAAGCGATCAACATTTATAAGAACAAGGGCGCCATCACGTCCCTCACGCACGTGGCTACGCACGCTACGTCCAAGTTCGTCTACAAAACGTGTACGATTATAAAAACCTGTTAAAGCATCGTTATTCGCCATAAAGTAAAGATGGTCGACAGATGCTTTTTCATTTGAAATATCTTTAGCTACCCCACGGTAACCTGTGACTGTACCGCGCTTGTTGAATACAGGTACACCGCTTAAAGACCAGCAGATCCTTGTGCCATAGGCATCAAAGCTCCAAAATTCTTCATCTTGGAATGGGCGCGGCTCTTTAAAGAGCGCTGCAAACTCATCTTCAATACGGCTAGATTCTTCTGGTAAAAAGCATTTCAAGAAAGACGTGCCCGTTTCAACATTTTCCATAGAACGCTTACGGCTTGAAGAAAAATTAATATTAAGATTTTTGTCAACTTCCCATAACCAGTCGGCAAAATGGTCTGCTACATCACGGAATCTCTGTTCGGCGTTTTGATAAACTTCTTCTAATTGATGAACAGACTCACCCAATCGGTAATGGTCTTTGACAGCATCTAAAATACTTACAAACACGTCTTGGTCAACACTGGTGCGTGGCATAACAAATTTAATGCCGCGTGCACGCACACGCGTAGAAACATCTGCAGAATCTGTCATAATCACAACAGGGCCTTTACGTTGTCGTTCGATATGATCGAGAAAATCGGCAAATTGTTCGTTGTAAACATCAGTTACAACAACAATGGTTTCAAATCGGTCTTTCGATTCAAGGGTGACAACCCCTGCTTCATAGCCATCAGATACATTATGTTCCACGCCAAGAAGTGGTGAGTTTTGTCTTAAAAACAAAGATCTCACTTTTTCTGCTAACATTAATTCTGGTGTGACAATCAATATCGACATCTACTTAAGGTCCTTTCCTATTCACACGTACTTATGCTTTAGCGCTATAATACCACTTTAGTATAACTGACATTTTAAAACATGCGCATACACGCATGTACCATGCCAATTATTTAAACACATGCTTTTATAAGAAATATTTACGGTAATAACTAAGCAATAATGGTGTTAGGGTTATGGTCACGCGCTTGTGACAACTTGCCATCCATTACATACAACAAGCCAGCCATATCACGTACAGCAGGGTCTTTACTGTCCACAACACATCCGCTCATTGTCATTCTTGTACGCCCCATAGAAAGTTCGTAATCTCTGTCAACTGACTCACGAATACGCTCTGCTAAAATTTTAGCACCTTCTAGGTCCGTTTCAGGACAAAGTACCATAAATGTTCTCTCACTTGTACGGCCAGGAGAATCACTATCACGTACAAAGTGACGGATAGCGCGTGCTGCTTCACCTACAAGAAGATTGATGTCATTCATCCCTAGGTTTTGCAGCTCATCTTCAAACGGGTCAAGCTCAAAAGCAATTACGCTAAAGTGTGTGTCATAACGCAGGGCACGGTAAAGCTCTTTTTCTACTAAATGTAAAATGTATCGACGTGAAAACATCTGTGTTATTTCGTCATAAGCCATCAACTCTCTTAAATAAGATACAGCTGTTTCCAATGCCTTACCACTACGTTCCAAAGTCACCACAAGGTCAGTAATTTTTGCCATTTCCTCACGAGAAATATTTATCGCACCATCTGTCATTGTCAGACGTACTTTATTTGACTTCACACGGGAGATGAAATCCTCAGCTTCTTCTAAAGAAGTTTCAATATCACGGATCGTACGGATATCTTGTAGAATACTTGGTGCATCTTTCATAAGGGCGAACTTTACTGTTAATTTATATTTACAGGCTTAATTCTGGGCTTTATTCACAAATAAAGCAAAACAAAACCACCCGCTCCAATCCTTTTATATAGCATTCATCTTATGCCATGTTTCAAACGTGCAACGCCTTTCACTATAAATACATAAACCATTGCTTTTCAGGAACTTAACAAAGTTGGCACGGTTTATGCTTTTACTTCTGCAACAGGTTTCTGGGGAGGAACCTAAAGAATATTGGGAGAAAAACAATGACAGTTCCAGTTTACGTAGTTTCGTCACACATGCTAGGGCAACGCTCTAAGCTTGATATGGTAGCTGATAACATTGCCAACGCAAACACCAACGGCTTTAAAAAGCTGGGTATGAGTTTTGAAGAAGTTATAAGCCGTAAACAAACGGAAAACGTCGCTTCTTTCACACATCACATGGGCACACACTACGACTTTGCTCAAGGCGGTCTTACACGTACAGACAACGACCTAGATGTTTCTATTGTTGGTGCAGGGTTCTTTGCTACAGAACGTGGCGGACAAATACACTACACCAGAAACGGTAACTTTGGTTTAAGCCCAGAAGGTAATTTAATTACTGACTCTGGTGCTCCTGTACTCGACACCAACGGTGGTGCGATCAATATTCCAAATGACAGTACAAAAATCACCATTACCAATGACGGCCTTATTGCCAACCAAAACGGCCCCATTGCAACCTTAGGTATTTTTAACATTGCCGAACCTCAAAAACTTATCCGTACAGGTAACCACGGTTACATTTACGAAGGTGCAGAGCCTGGACTGTCAACAACAGCCTCTCTGTCACAGGGTTACATAGAAAATGCAAACATTAACCCTATTGAAGAAACAGTAAACCTAACAGAAATTAACCGTAGCTATACATCAAGCCAAAAACTTGTAAAAACGCTCGAAGAATTAGAACAACGTGCCATCCGTGATCTTTCACGTTTGCCTCAATAAGATAAATAAGGAGATACAGTCATGAATGCTTTAAAAATTGGTGCAACAGGTATGCTCGCACAGCAGTCTAACGTAGACGTTCTTGCCAACAACATTGCCAACATTAACACAACGGCATTTAAACGTCAGCGTGTGGCTTTTCAAGATCTTCTATACATGAACGAAACAACGCCAGGTGCAACAACATCTTCAACAGACACACAAGCAGCAAGCGGTGTTCAATATGGTTTAGGTGTACGCGTTGGTGCCACTTACCGTAACTTTACACAAGGTGCTGTCACACGTACAGACGCCCCGCTTGATATGTCCATTCAAGGCCGTGGTTTCTTTAACGTATCTTTGCCAGACGGCACAACAGGTTACACACGTGATGGTGCATTCCAAATTGACAAAGACGGTAACATGGTTACAAGCCAAGGTTTTGCCCTTGACCCAGCCATTACTATTCCAGCAACGGCTGTAGACGTTAACATTGCAAGCGACGGCACAGTAAGTGCTAAAGTCGACGAAGACATTGTAGAGCTTGGTCAAATAACAACAACAATGTTCATCAACGAATCAGGTTTAGAAGCGATTGGTGACAACATTTACCGTGAAACAGTCGCATCAGGCGGACCAACAACAGTGGTTGCAGGTGAAGACGGTTCGGGTGGTTTACTACAAAAGCACCTTGAAGGTTCAAACGTAGACGCCATTGAAGGTATTACAGACCTTATTACAGCACAACGTGCTTACGAGCTAAACTCTAAAATCATCACCACAGCTGATGAAATGATGAGCGCAGCCAACCAAATATAAACCGCATTTAAATTGGGGAGATTAACAATGCAAGCAACAACAATAATAAAAGGCACTATGGTCGCCGCGAGCATCACATTTATGATGATGGCCGCTAGCTTAGCCAATGCCAAAAACGTAGAAACAACGGAAGTTCCAATTTTAAAGGAAACACTACGCCGTGGTGAAACAGTAACAAACACTATGCTTACAGAAATGGAAATGCCTGCAAAGCGCGTGTCATATCACACAATCACAGACAAAGAAGACATTGTAGGTATGGAAGCAACAAGAACGATCCGTGCAGGTATACCACTTAAAATGAAGCAGTTCCGCGAAACACCAACGGTACGCCAAGGGCACGTTGCCATTCTAACTTACAACAAATCAGGTATTAGCCTGACAACAGAAGGTACAGTAATGAGCGACGCTGTAGCGGGTGATTTTGTCAAAGTGATGAACAACACAACAAACCGTATGATCACAGGGATTGTACAAGAAAACGGCACCATTGCGGTCAACTAAGAGAAAGGTCAGTATAATGAAAAATAAAACGATAACTCTCACTTTGTTGATCACATCAACACTCATGAGTGGCTGCATCTACAACACGCGCCCAGAAATGACACCTGTAAGCGAATCTATTAGTCAAAAATTGGAAAACCGTGTGATGGAAGCCCCTATTGTGAAGCCAAAACAAGAAGCACGTGCCAACGGTTCACTTTGGCAAAAAGGTGCCTCAGGGTTCTTTAAAGACAACCGTGCCAAACACATTGGCGACATTGTAACAGTTGTTGTGAGTGAAAATGCTAAAGCTGAAGTTACAGCAGCAACAGATTCAAACCGCACACACAATGCCTTTGCTGGTGTGAACAAATTGCTGAACCTGACAGGCAAACTAACACATAGTTTCCTTGCAGATCCAACAACAGGCAACCTACTTGATACAGAATCAACACGTACATTTTCAGGTGACGGGTCAACCGACCGTGAAGATAAGTTAGAAGGGCGTGTTGCAGCCATGGTGACAGAAGTTATGCCAAACGGGCACCTTGTTATCCAAGGTCAACGTGAAGTACTCATCAACTATGAGCTTCAGCAGATGACAATCCGTGGCATTATCCGTACCCAAGATATCACGGCAGAAAATACCATACCTTCGGAAAAAATTGCCGAAGCCCGCATTGCCTACACAGGTCGTGGCATGGTAGACGAAGCCCAAGAAACACAGCCAGCCGTTAAATTTATTGACAAGTGGCTCCCTTGGTAACCAAAGAACAACGTTTAGAAATAATATAAATAAAAGGAAATTTATTCTCTAAACAAAGCCGTTTGATTGCAAGTTTTCACAACTTCTCCCCTCCCCCCCCCCTGAAAGTGGAGGCTTGCAGTCAACCCCATGGAGGTCGACAACTCACTTTCTTCTCCCCCCCCCTTGTGAGAAGTTGACCGCCAACCTTGAAGCGCAGAAGAAGAATAAGAACTTTAGCTCGTTTCAGCACCCAGAGGCGCCTCAGGTAGAGGTCTTCTACAAAGGGTACTTCAAGTAGAAGTGCCCACCCCTTAAAAAGCCCCCATTCCCCCCCCCCC
>TARA_R110000868_G_scaffold76851_3_pt1 | contig 175318 bp, 151 predicted proteins | sample TARA_R110000868 | Tara Oceans TARA_R110000868 (sample SAMEA4397489) | marine metagenome | biome: Polar Biome; feature: [SRF] surface water layer (ENVO:00010504); material: water (ENVO:00002006), including particulate matter (ENVO:01000060) such as... | depth 5 m
TTAAGCGGAGAGAGGGGGATTCGAACCCCCGGTCCCGTTTCCGAGACACAGCATTTCCAGTGCTGCACAATCGGCCACTCTGCCACCTCTCCGGGGTGGCTCCCTTTAAAAATGGGGAGCCATGATCTCTGCGTGAAGACTATGTTCTAGTCTTCTGAAGACTCGGTGGAAGCGGCCAGTCCCTGTTTGATTGCTTCTTCGCGGTCTTCAATGACTTTGAGGGACTTCAGTCGATTCAGGATCTGAAGCCGCTGTGCATTGACCTGTTTCCACTTGGGGTGCTTTTTCCGCTGCTGTGGAGTCAGGTTCTGTTCATCCAGGACCTTGCTGTAATCGGCAATCGCGGTTTCTGCGTTTTGTAACTGACGTTCCAGTTGAGATCTTCGTAAAGACATTGTCTTCCAGTGTCCCTTAGTTTGTATGAATGACGGTTTTATTGCGACGGGGGTTCACCCCGAATCCTCTGTGCGTACAATGACTATTTACCCCCTTCGAAAATCCAGGGAACGGGGATTCTAACAAGATTCGCACGGATTTGACAACGGTCAGCCTGCGCAACCTGATGTATTGTCATGTTTTTTGCCGAAAACTATACATAACAGCACGTTGAGGCAGTCGTAAAGACTTAAAGTGTTATCATTTAGGTTTTTGCGTCACTTCAGTTAGTACTGAGTGTTGGCTGGTCCATCTGACCCGGTGTGACCGTCAGTCGATTATGAACCTGTCTGACTCCCTGAATGCGGCTGACCGATTCCTGGGCCAACTGTTTTGCATAATAACTGTTGACGATGCCAGTGAGAACGACCTGTTCCTGTTCAATCTCATATTGAACATTCTGGTTGGCGACCAGTACAGATGTGGAAATCGCCTGTTTAATGAGTTCACTCAGTTGATGAGCGCGATCTATAGTGATGTGTGGTGACATATTGAAGCCAATACTCGAAGGATCTTAAAAATTCATTCTATCCTTATACCTGTTTCTCATCCTGAGATTAAAAAATGACACAATGCCTGCATGTGCGCATGTTGTTTTGTTCGACACTCCGTCTTGAGTCAAAACAGAAAAAATGTGATGATTCGACCGGTTCCGTAGTTCTGGTTGAGTTCAGGGATTACAATTAGAATAACTGTCATGAGCGGTGCTTGTGACTGGTGAAACCTGTTGTGGAGACTGAGGTTAAACCCTGCCAAGTGAGTGCCGTTCGAGGTTTTTTCCTGTAAGCAGAGTGTTCCTGAGTTTTCACGAGCGATACAATACGGGCTGTTTCAATAAAAAACGTATTTGAGTCATCTTGCATCGTGACAGTGGGCGACAGTCAATCTGCTGTTCTGGATGCATGGAAGGAAACATCTTGGTAATTATCAGTGATCAGGAACTGTTGCAGCGATCAGTGGAACCTGCTCATGATCTGTTTCCGGTGATGCGGCGTGCGTCTGTGATGTCGCCTCTGGTCGTGTTACTGGCTCTGGGACCAGGCCTGCTGGCCTTTCACTCTTATCGGATCGATGAACTTTCTGCCTGGTTTGGGCTGCAGTGCCTGGGGAAAGCGGAACTGATTGGGGACAGTACGAATGCGCTGATCTCACAGCCCCCCCTGATACGCTGGATGTTCACAGGACTGCTGTCTGTGATTGGTCACTGGTCTTCGTCCCTGGTTCTATTCTCTTATTTTTCCACCGCGCTCATGCTCTACGTAGCATATCGTCTGACCAGGAAAGTCTGTAATCCCCGTTATGCTTTGGTATTCTGCTTTCTGCTGTCATTTCATCCGGTGGTGCTGAAACAGGTACAGTTGATTGAAGCACCCGCGTTTCCGATTCTGTTTGCTCTGCTGACCATCTGGGGATTCATCACGCATCTCCGTTCCGAGTCTGGTATTGTTTCCTACAAACTGTTGTGTGGCGGTATTTCTCTGGGGCTGTGTCTGCTTTCGGGTGGCGCGTTGGCGCTGGCTGTACTGGTGATGCTGGGGCTCTACATCCTGAATCCGGCGGAATTGCCCAAAAGCCGTTCCGGGAGTGAGCAGAAGAAGGCCCCCGTTTTCAAGCAGGCCGTCCGAATCTGGAAATCTTTTTTTATTCTGGCCTTTACCGGATTTGCCGTTGGTGGCTGGTGGGAACTGATGGCGTCGTCCCAGATTGAAGGATTCTGGGGAAAGTGGTTTGCCGGTCCGGGCCAGCCGAATATCAGCCTGTACTGGAAAACGGAGTTTTATCCTTCGTACTTTGTACGTGATCTCATTTCTTCGATGGGTTTTCTGCTGGGGTTCGCCGTATTCGGACTGTTCCATGGCTTGAAGCGGGTCATTAATCCCCAGGGGAACATGCAGGAGATTGCGTGGCTCAGGCTGATTGTGATGTGGGTTTTCAGTGGTGCCTTGTTCTGGTGGGGCGTGCAATATCTGCCTGAAATGAATACCAGCACGCGTGCGATGTGGAAGCTGTTTTTCATTATCCCGATGCTGGCAATTGTTGCCTGGGAATTTCAACAGATCGCACTGCGTCGCGTCAGTTACCCGACGGTCCTGGCTGTGTTTACTGTGGGTGTCCTGGCTGTCATCTTTATCAGTGCTTCGCATACGGATACGCTCAGTCCTCAAATCTCAACCCATTTTCTGCGACAGTTGATTACGCTGGGCTTGTCACTGGTGATGGTGCTCTGGTACAGCCATCGGTTCAAAAAAGAGCAGGGGCATCGGCTTGTGGAAATTGCGATGGTCATCTCTCTGTCCGCACTGCATGTGATCTATGGAGTGTATTCCGTTCCCAAACCAAACCCGGCTGGTGAGCGGTTGCTGCAATTTGAACATCAACTGAGACTGACTCAGAATGTAGATCACTGTCTGCTGGTCAGTAAAAGTGAACCTCCGCTGGAACTGACTTTTCTGATTTTCTATCTCTGGGGAGACATCGACTACAAACAGATTCAAGGGGCGGTGATCCCTCAGGATCTGGCTATACCGGCGGAAACAGGTACGGCGATCGCAGCAGAAAAACCGGAGGAGGAAAAACCGGATGCGGGGAAACAGGTGATAGTTCGCTGGGGGGCTTCACCCGTATCGTTACGAAATCTGGTGAATGCCGGTTTTGTTTTGAAGCCGGTAGCGGCACCGGATGTCTATAAGCAGCATGAACTGCAGGCCGATCTGATTACAAATGCTCCCCAGGGGTTTTGATGTTAAATATCTTTGAAAGAGTGATCTTTACTTTGGAGTTATCAACATGAATCGTTTCCAGAACAGTTCTGCCTGCGGGCATTCCCTTCGTCTTCCGGCAGTCTGCCTGCTGTTTCTTGTCTGTGTCTGTCTGTCCGGCTCGCTGGCAGGTGCTGCAGAAACGATTGAGTTGAAAGAAACAGCAACTCAGAAGTGGTACAAGGGGAATTTGCATACCCATTCACTCTGGAGTGACGGCGATGATTACCTGGAAATGATTGCGGACTGGTATAAGTCGCATGGATATGATTTTCTGTCGTTTACCGATCATAACGTGCTGTCCAATTCAGAACGCTGGACAGTACCTGAAAAAAACAAAGGAAAACTGCATGCCTACAAAGAATTGAAGAAGCGATTTCCTGACTGGGTGGAAGAGCGAAAAAACAAGGAGGGACAAATTGAAGTTCGCTTACGCACCTTCGAAGAAGTCTCGGACAAACTGGGAGAGCCGGGAAAATATCTACTGATTCAAAGTGAAGAAGTTACAGATCGCTTCAAAAATTATCCCGTGCACATGAATGCGACCAACGTGCATTCACTGCTGACTCCCCTGGGCGGTAAGAGCGTGTATGAGGTGATGCAGAACAATACCAATGCTTTACTGTCGCAGCGGGAGCGGACCGGGCAGAAAATGATGATCCATTTAAATCATCCGAACTTCCATTACGGAGTCACTGCAGAAGACCTGATGAAAGTGGTTGGTGAGAATTTCTTCGAAGTGTATAACGGACATCCCGGTGTGAATGATTCGGGTGATGAAGCGCATGCTAGTACCGAGCAGATCTGGGATATTATTCTGACGAAGCGGCTGGCAGAACTGAAGCTGCCAATCATGTACGGCCTGGGAACGGATGACGGTCATAATTACCATAAAATTCCGAGCCGCGCCAGCGAACCAGGTCGGGGCTGGGTCGTGATTCTGTCGGAAAAACTGGAGCCCGAAGCGCTGGTTGAAGCGCTGGAAGCCGGTCGCTTTTATGCTTCCTCGGGGATCAGACTGAAATCGGTGACTTATTCAGACCAGGGAATTCAGATCGAAATCGATCCGGAAGAAGGGGTGAGCTACACCACTGATTTCATCGGTACGCTGGAAGGGTACCCCCGTCGGGGTATGCCTGTTCTGGATAAACGGGGGCAGGAAATCAATACAACTCAACGCTACAGTAAGAAAATCGGCGACACACTGAAATCCGTTAAAGGAACTTCCGCGAGTTATGAGCTGACGGGAAAAGAAATTTACGTCAGAGCTGTCGTCCGTTCTTCCAAACTGCATCCGAACCCGTCGGAAACTGGTGAAGTGGAACGCGCATGGGTTCAACCTGTCGCGGGTCCAGCTGCTCCGAAAGAGTAAGGTTTTAAGGATTCTCAGCCGATGCGGTTCTGGTCTGGCTGCTGCAGTCAGTCACAACCAGTGTCTGTCGGCTGAGAAGCAGACTGGATTCGGAGTCATAGACTGACGTTTCCAGTTTTGCGATACCAAATGGAATCTGGTCACAGAGCCAGAGATCTTTACGGTACCGAAGCGTCTGCTCTGCTGCCGTTTTCGCAGCAATTGTGACGGAGACCTGCGAAGCTGCCAACTGGCATTCAAAGGCATTTTCACGGAGTGGAGTAAAGAGATGCCGTGGTCTGCCAGGATTGTACTTCCGGGGACGTGGCATGCCGTAGAAGAAGCGGAAGGCTGCATATTTATCGGCCTGACTGACTTCCTGGTTCGGCCAGCGCAGGAATTCCTGTGGCCATTTTCCTGCGTTGAAGTCTGCGATATTGATTGTGTATTGCCTGGTATCGCGTGTCTCACTGCCGAGGGAATGAGTCACTTGAATCACACGTAACGAATCATCAGACGATGGTAGCAGGCTGATTCGCAGTTTGACCAGGCGACCATCAGTGGCAGGTCCGGAAAATTCGACAAAGGGCTCCGGGGCTTCCGGCGTGGGTTTCGGAAAGGAAGCCAGCCAGGTTGTCATCGGACGCGGCAGGGCAGGCGGGGGTTGTTTATAATTTATCCAGCCAGCCTGTTCGAACATGGTATAAATCCAGGGAGCCCGCCAGGGGTTGTGCAGAGGATGGTGTGCCGAGAAAACGGATCCGAGCAGGCAGAGAATTCCCAGTCCTTTCAGCCAGCGTTTCTCAGCGAATTCATCAAGCAGGGGAATCATGCTGATGAGCCAGAACGGGGTCAGCCAGAGCATCCAGCGGAGCGCGGCACTGTTACCGCCGTAATTATAGTTCCCCGTGCGTGACAGGTAGAAACCAAACACAATCACGCTTACGAGCAGGCTGGTCCACAACAGGGGACGCAGCAGGTGTGTTTTGTATTTACTGATTCTCAACCAGGCGAAGAGTGTCAGGAAATAGATGGGCGACAGTGAGAAAATGCCATGATGACCGAGAGTGCAGTGGAAAAAGTAGACCAGGGGGGAATCGAGATTGCGGTCGAGGTCCTGGGGATTGTTCCAGTAGCTGGGGACCCCTTTGTGTTCGTACAGATACTTTTCGGTTCCATAGTACATGTAAAACGGTTTCCAGCCTCCGGTCGCCGCGTAATTGGTGATGAAGAAGCCAGCCAGGGGAACCAGGGCGGCAGGTGAAAAGACGAGTAAGGTCAGCCGGGGATTGGCGCGGAATAACAGGCCAAAGACTATCAGACCAAACAAGGCTGCCGGCAGTTCATTGCAGCAGGTCAACATGGCGAAGAAACCGGCTAGCAGGAAATAGCGTTTGCGCTGTTCGCCGTCGATTAGAATCCGCATCAGGGGATAGAGTGTGAATATCGCACTGGTTGCAGCGATGGAATGATTATTCAAAGTTAACAGAAACGGTGTCAGTAACGTGGCGAAGCAGGCTGCGATGACGACAAAATAGCGTGTGAAGAGTTTCGTGGCGTAACGTTCTACTATTTTACAGATCAGCAGCAGTGCCATCAGCATCGGGATTAAGTTGACAGCGATCAGGATCAGGTGGGCCACATCGTGCAGATTCCGGTCCAGGTTCAATCCCGTTGTGGTTTTGATGAACCAGTAAATTCCCGCAACCATGGTCGGGAATAACGGAGGCTTGGATGAATAGAAGTGATCTTCGTGTCTGACTTTGTCAATGCTCGACCAGCCCGGGCGTTCGTTAATGGTATCGATCTGATAGGTGCCTTCTTCCACCAGCGACCAGACCGTGCACCAGCGGGAGCGGTCGTTGGCGCTCTGCAGCGGTGCGCTGTTCATGATGGCTGCCAGGCTCTGTCCACAGGCGACTGTGATCAGTAGCAGATACACGGTCCAGCGCAGGCGGGCATCCTGCGAAGAGGAATTGAGAGAATCGTCTGAAAGCGAGGCGGCGGAACTGGTCATGGAACTGGAATAGTTTCTGAAAGAGCGCAGACTGGTTTGATATCAAGGTATATGCGAAATTAAGAGCCACGGCGCATCAGGCGACGGTCTCAGCATGCAGATTATCTCATGCTCCCGGAAAATCAAACGGGGAATCGCCGCGTTTCAGGATGGTTTTCGATATTTTTATAGAGCAGATGCGCTGGTAAGAATTCTGCGATCAGAAGAGTTCGTGAATCGGCTCACCATTTTCCACAGCAAAAATAGGGCGACCTTTATCATCGATATAGTGTGTATCAAGGGGGACACCCATATATCGATAGATGGTCGCTGCCAGATCTCCCGGTCGGACGGGGCGATGTTTGATCTCACTGCCGTCATGTTCGCTGGCTCCAATGACCTGTCCGTGATTCATACCACCGCCGGCCAGGCACATTGACATGACCACCGGCCAGTGATCGCGACCGTCTGTACTGCCTTGCGTACCCGAATTGGGGGAACGACCGAATTCTCCCATGGCGATGACGAGTGTATCATCCAGAATGGAACGTTCTTCCAGATCCGAAACCAGGGTTGTCAACAGATGGTCAAACAGGGGGAGCAGGGGACCGAGCCCATTTTTAATTCCGCCGTAGGGCGGAATATTGTCACCGTGGTTGTCCCAGGTACCGGATGCGGTATGGTAACTCAAATCCAGGGTGACGAAGGAACTGCCTGCTTCCACAAGCCTTCTTGCCAGCAGTGCCTGCTGACACCAGAGGTGTTTTCCGTAGCGGTCCCGGGTTTCGGGAGATTCCTGATTGAGATCGAAGGCATCCTGCACGCGCTGTCCGAGCACCATGTCATAGGCGCGACGACTGTAACTGTCGATGGCCTGCATGGAACCGGCCTGGTCAATGCCGCTTCGCATCTGATCGAACTGCAGCATCAGGTCACGGCGGTTTTTCATGCGATCAAAGGAGAGTCCCGGCGCAAACTGAAACATTTTTCCGCCACTGGTTTTTCCGGTATCATTCCCCAACATGTCATACACGGGCAGGTCGGCGGCATCATTGGCGATGAACGGGTCGTATTGTTTTCCCAGGTAACCACCCCAGGCGATATGGGAATCGTGTTTCATGAATGAGACATAGGGAGGCATGCCGGGATGATTGGAACCGTGATGCTTGGCCACAATCGATGCCATGGCCGGGTAGCGGTCACCTTTACGATTGGTACGGGGAGTCGCGAGCAGATTGGCAGTCTGCATGACCTGATTGGGTTGATGGCTGCTCATTTTGGGATCGACAGAGCGAATCAGCGTGAAGCGATCCATCATCGCTGCCTGTTTGGGGAGCATGTCTGTAATCGTGATACCGGGGACTGATGTCTGTGTCACTCCAAACGGACCGCGGTTCTGAATGGGACGGTCCGGTTTGGGATCCCAGGTATCAATATGGCTGGGGCCCCCTGTCATCCAGAGGAGAATAATACTTTTCTTTGGCAGTGAAGACTTTCCAGCCAACTGGAGCTGATCGGAGGCTTTTAAGAGACCGGGTACAGACAGACCAGCCAGGCCCGCGAGAGAGGCTTTCAACATGTTACGGCGACTCTGCAGTACTAAACCTTCAGGGACCAGCGGGTTAAACGCGGTGAAAGCATGTTGTGTATGAGTACGCGAATGGGGACCGAACTTCATTTCCGATTCCAGTTCCAGTAGTTAATTTCGGATTCTGAGCGATATCGTTTCTTATATTATTAATGTTATTAAATATATCGTCAAGTCTTGATGCGTTCAATACGATTCTCTGTGACTCGGAGAAAATAACGACAAATAGACCAGATGAGTCTGATTCTGACGCTTTTAAACGGAATGATGAGAGGAAGAATATCGAAACTCGGTCAGAGGGGCTGGAATTTATAAATGAACGTTACCGTGATGCTCCGGCTGAGGGAATCGGTTCAAATGTGAGCCAGTTCAGACAGGTATTGGTGCCTGCCCTGGTTTTTCCAATCTCAACGGTGAGGCGGCCATCTCTGACCTTCACCCGGGTCTGCTTTTTCTGAAACGACCCTTCGACGGTGGAAAGATCCTGAATGATCTGCTTTCCTTCCACCGTGACCCACTGTCCGATCTGATCATGGCCAGCATCTCCCACACAGACCGTGACTTGCCAGATGCCGTTCGGAACCGCACATTCCCAGCGGTCATGATCGCGGGTAAACACGAAGGTATCAAGATAGACTTCGTGTACCTGTTTTCTTTGACGCATATTCTGACTCAGATCCCGTTGCCAGCCGAAGCCGCGCTGCGGATTAAAGACAGCGCCCTGGTCCGACTCAAAGCTTGAGAGTGGCGGAACGTTTTTCCCGGCAAAATTGATACGGCGCTCCTGTGGAGATTTAATGAGACTCACCAGGCCATTCTGATTTTCAGCAGCGTCGGAATTGATTATTTTCCACTGCACCGGTTCACCGGGTGTAAACAATGTGGGATCATCTCGATCCGGAATGCCGTCTGCATCTGCATCGTCCGGCTGCAGGCGGGTGTAAGGGCGGAGAGGCAAGTCTTTCAATCCAGCCCACAACTGCTGACAGAATTCTCCACGAGTCATGCCCTCATCAAATGTGAAACGGAGGTTCGCCGCATTGACTGATTGAGAAGCGAGCCGCTGGATCTGCTGGCACCATTCGTGACTGGCAGGATCGTCGGGGTGGAAATCGACACTGCGAACATCCATCGGCAAGATGCCGCGTGCTGCCAGTCGATTGACGGCGATAAAAGCAGGATGCGCAGGTGCCAGATCGCGGTAGGGCCAGATCAACAAGGCGACGCCTGCGTCTGTTTCACCGCATAAAGCTGTTCTGACCAGTTCCAGCCTTTCACGATCATAGGGGATTTCACGTGGTGCGATATCATGTTGTAATGAAATCGCAGCCGTTGCGCCTGCCGCCTGCCCTACGGCGACACATTGATCGTGCAGCCGAATCGCCGCACTGACTATGCTGCTGTAACCCACATTTTTCTGGGCGCCCAGCAGGCCGTCCATTTCGATTGGTACCAGGCTTCGGAGCGGAAACAGGCTGCGATCACTGACCAGGCTGGTATTACGGCCCGGTTTTTCATAGTCGATCCAGGGGCCGGTATTGCCTTCCGATTTCAGGTAGGCGCGACCGGTTCGATGGAAGTCGTAATGAAACTGCCAGGCGAAGAGTCCGTCCGGATACATGACCTGTGAAAAACGCTCGCGTGCGAACTTTTTGTTGGGACCATCCTGATTGCGTCCGTCCTGTTCGCGCATCATATACATGGCTTTCAACCGCAGGGACTCACGAATGTAGGGTTTGGGAGGCAGATGATCCGCCGTTCCGAATTCGTCGCTTAAATGAAAATGGCGAAAGCTGTTCGTTTTGTCGGGAGCGCGTTCATGGACGAAATTCTGCAGATGGTAGAGCAGGCTCAGAGAATGCCGTTTGGCGTCGTCAAAAATAATCTGCCGTTGTGCACGTGTCATTAACACGATGTTTTTTTCTGAGGCACCCGGTTCGGTTGCTTCGAGTGCGGTGACGACATGCTGTGGTAATCGTTCGAGCGGATAATCCTGACCCAGCATGTAATTCAGCAGAATGCTGGTGCGCTGATCTTTGCTGGTCTCGCCATCCACAATTCTGCGTACAGTGAAAATCGAAAGCTGTCGCGGAGAGGCTTTGCCCTGGTCGGGCCAGTGCGGGATCGAGCCGAGTTTGACTGGACGGTCCCATTTTAAATGTTTCATTTCCGCCAGGCTCAGTCTGGAAGTACGGACAAAATTCCGATCGTCAAAATGATCTGGCTGTGGAATGGGAGTGTCCCGGTCCGATTCTTCCACGATCATTGCCCAGGTGATGGGGTTCATTTCATTGGCAGGATAGTCGGATAAATCCACAGGCGCGCTGGGCTCGTGATAGCGCGCGCGGGGATCTGCGCCTATTTCAAAGTCTGCTCCTGAGACCTGGATCACATCGCCCCAGTCAGAAGCATCGATTGTCAGTCGCGCCTGAATGTGCAGGTCTGGCTGTTCTGAACCTGTGGGCGCAAACCAGAGACCGGTTAAGCGAGGGTGGGAACCGGACTGATCCACGTCCGCTTTGACCGGGTAATGTCGGCTGATGAGTGTGACCTGTCCGTTGTCGATATACGGTTGTAGCAGTTCCCGTAAGATGGCTTCTGCTTCTGCAGGACGAAAAGTGGACGGTCCATGAAACGGGCGTCCCGGCATGGGGGAGCCGTACTTTTCTGTATTAAACGCTTCAATCCGGTCCATCAGTTCTTTGAACAGTCCACTGCGATGGAAAGAGCGTTTCATGGGATGCCAGTCGACGCCCCAGCCGACTTTCCCGGGACCTTTGTTCTCATCCACACAGGCCAGCGCCTGTTCGGTGTATTGTCCGCCCAGCCAGTTACCATCCAGAACCAGTGTAACGGACTTCACTCCCTGTCGGGCAGCCTGAATGGCGGCGGCCCAACCGGACTCTGTGCCACCGACGATGAGCAGGTCGGTTTTGGTTACCGATGGTTCCGCCTGGGCAGTATTCAGGACAAGAGAACAGAGAGCCAGGAAAGCGAGCGCGACTGATTTCATAGATCGATTGAACCCCATATAGAAATGTTAAGGTTGCATTGTTTTGTTCATCATAAGGTATGGCCATGTTGAATGTCATGCAGGGAATTGTTTGATGACTCAAAAATAATTTATTCATCCATCAATAACATTCGGCATTGATTTTGCATAACTAAAGTTTGTTGAAAAAAGCCGATTTTCAGATTCGATTTCAGCACAAAATTGTCGCAGCCTTGCAGGTTCGGCAAGCAGTTGAGCAGGCAGACTGATCGGAACGATTCAAATTATCCAAGTTTATTCCACTAAATTCCAGGAGATGCTGATGTCACGGTTCGTTCAACGTAAACGCGGTTTCACTTTGATTGAGTTGCTGGTGGTGATCGCCATTATTGCGATTCTGATTGCGCTATTGCTGCCTGCTGTACAACAGGCGCGAGAAGCAGCCCGTCGATCCCAGTGTAAAAACAATCTGAAGCAACTCGGACTGGCGCTCCATAATTATCATGAAACATTTTCGGTGTTGCCACCGGCTCACATCGGTCGTTGTACGACTCCCTTGTTGAATGCCACGGGCCTGACAATGATCCTGCCGTACATGGATCAAGCGAACATTTATAATCAGTATAATCACAGTGGAGCTGCTACGACTCACACCAGTACGGGAGCTCCTGCTGCTCTGAGTGATCCTACTACAAATGGTAATGCTGCGGTCGTCAAAAACCTGGTGGTTGCCTTTCTCTGTCCAAGTGATTCAGGGACCGAATTTATTTCTGCAGCGACAAGCAGCTATGGGATTTCTGCAACCAATACCGGTACCGGTGGTGCAAAAACAAACTACGATTTCATTACGATTACCCCTTACAACTCCTGCGAGAACTGGGCAGGAACTGCGCCAACGAGCCGTTGTATGTTTGGTGATAACAGCAAATGCCGCCTGGATGACGTGAAAGACGGAACCAGTAATACGATGATGGTCGGTGAAACGACACGCAATGTTTATAACGGCGGCACCAATGCCTGGGGTTACCGTGGGCACGTGATGGTTGGTTTGAATCTTGTCTCTTATCCGATCAATCGGTTCTGGTACAGCTCTGCGTCACCTCAGCAGCAGCCTCAGGGAAAACTGGGAAGCTGGGCGTATGCGGGAAGTCTGCATACCGGAGGAGCTCATTTTACTCTGGGTGATGGATCGGTTCGCTTTATCAGTGAGAACATCGATACCACTACACGACAGAACCTGGCCCGGATGTCTGATGGTAATGTGCTGGGCGAATTCTGATTGTCAATCTGTCGCCCGGATCTACTTTTCGGATTTGATACTGGCGTGTTTCCACTGTTTCTGATCAGTCGGAAACCGGTTCTCAAGCAGAAGTTTCAAATTAAATCCGGACTGATTCCCTCTGTTGAAATCCAAAGGGATCTGTCCGGAATTTTCAGGAAAAATTGCAATGTACTATCGATTGAGTCTTTATTCACTGTTCGTGGCAAGCACGGTCTGTCTGTCCGGCTGTGGTGGAACTACGGTTGCAGAATCGTTACCTGATACGGCTCCTGTTTCGGGAGTAATCACTTTGAATGGTAAGCCGATTACTTCTGCCACGGTGACGTTTGTCCCGATGGGGTCCACGAAGGGAGTAGAATGTGTCGGCGTAACCGACGAGTCAGGGAAATACACACTGCAGCAGATCCGGGGAGCCGCTGGTGCGCCTCCGGGAGAGTACCGGGTAGTGATCAATTATTTCCTGAAAGCAGACGGGACTCCGATTAAAATTGATGGATCAGAAGCACCGGCAAACCTTGGTGCTGATGAAGCACTGCCGCCCATATATAGCAGCTTTACCGATTCAAAGCTGACCGCCAAAGTCACTGACGCAGGGGGTGAATTTCCCTTTGAGTTGAAGACAAAGTAATCGCTCGCCATATGTTCCTCGCTTGAGTGAAGAACTGTTTATTGCATCTGCCTGTTCACGAGGTGGAACGATTCTCCTCGACGAAGACTCACGCGATAGCTTGACGTCATTTTGACATTGATACGTGTACATATCGTTGTGATGTGTCCTGGCTGATCGAACATATTTTCTCGAAGTTAATCCGGCTTCCCTTATCTGACAGATATTGTGGCATCGATTTTGCGGATTGATCAGCCAGCATTAAAAACTTCCCTGCATCTGCATTTGACTGGTCTGATAACAGCGCGCAAAGGATGCAATTGTGGAGGTTCTTGAGGCAGAAATCATAGGACTCTTGCAGTTCATCGAAATTATTCTTTATTTTTGAGGAGTTTTTCATGTCTTTTTCTCTGAAGCGAAAACGGGGTTTTACGCTGATTGAATTGCTGGTGGTGATTGCGATCATTGCCATTCTGATCGCTTTGCTGTTGCCCGCCGTTCAGCAGGCCCGCGAAGCAGCCCGACGGAGCCAGTGTCGGAATAATCTGAAACAGCTGGGGCTGGCGTTACATAACTATGTTGATACGACTGCTGGTGTGATTCCGCGTGGGGTCAATCATTACAACTCACCCGCCTGCTGTTGTACTTATGATAATGGGAACTACGCCCATACGGTCTACACGATGCTGCTGCCTTATCTGGATCAGACACCCTTATATAACACCGTAAATTTTGCAGTAGGGCCAAGCGATCCTTCAAATGCTGAAGTACGCCGAACCAAGGTACCCGCACTATTATGTCCGAGTGCAATTCTGATCGACGATGCGAATTATGCACAGCATAACTATCCGACTGCCAGTGCCAATCATGGCTATGGTCTGTGTGGAATCCATGGCTCCAGAACAACCAATGGGCTGTTTGCATCACGCTGGGGAATTGCAGATAGTGTCTCAGGTGCAGTTGCTGACCCGCAAATGCGTCTGAGAAATATTACTGATGGAACCAGCAACACGATCACCTTTTCGGAGTTTGCTAAAGGGCTGGATTACGTCCTGCCCACATCTCATAAAAATAATATGGGACGCAGCTGGTTCGACCACAGAGCCGGTTATGGAAACGTTGGTTTTTCGACACGCATTGATGCGACACCTAATAACCCGAAAGCAACCTACGGTACAACCATTAACTGGGGGACTGTAGGCAGTGCCCACACAGGGGGCGTGCATTGCGGGTTCATGGATGGGGCGGTGCGTTTTATCAGTAGCAATATTGATGGCCGACAATGGCAGGCACTCTGTACTCCTATGGGCGGAGAAGTAGTTCAGGTTCCCTGATCCTGTTTCATTGTTTCAGTCAAATCAACAGATGATAACCACGCCCTGGAGAGATCCGGGCGTGTGTCATCACGTTCCTTTCGAACCTCAGCTCCTGCAGATTCTGGTATCCAGAACATTGCCGCCGGTAGTGATGATCCTGCTTGTGGAGACGCGCGATCAGCCCCAAATCAAGAAAAAAAACTACGTTAAGAAAGAGGACGGTGGGATTATTATTAAATAAAATTATTAAAAAGAAGTTAAAATAACATTGCTAATTATAAGTGAGTTTTGATGTAATAAAGGCATCCAATCTGAGCATTCTGCTCAATAAACTACTGCAACTGGAGAATTAATAGTTATTTACTGACATTTCTATATTAAATCAGTTCTTTTTTCAGGAGTTTTATTATGTCTCGATTTTCTAAACGCAAACGTGGTTTTACTCTGATCGAGTTGCTGGTAGTGATTGCAATCATTGCCATTTTGATCGCTTTGCTGTTGCCCGCCGTTCAGCAGGCCCGCGAAGCGGCACGCCGCAGCCAGTGTCGGAATAATCTCAAGCAACTGGGGCTGGCACTCCACAATTACATTGATACCACATCCGGAGTGATTCCCCGGGCCGTCAATCATTACAACACTCCCGACTGCTGTTGTGTGACCGATAACGGCAACTATGCCCATACGGTTTACACGATGCTGCTGCCTTATCTGGATCAGACGAATCTGTACAACAAAATTAATTTTGCAACGATACCATCCAATGCGGTCAATGCCGACGTACGACGCACCAAAGTGACGGTCTTCATGTGCCCGAGTGCGATCGTGATCGATGATGCAAATTACGCACAGCATAATTATCCCACTGCGAGTGCCAATCACGGTTATGGTTTATGCGGACGCCATGGATCCCGTACGACCAATGGTGTCTTTGCTTCTTCCTGGGGAATCTACAATACCGTTACAGGTACCGTAGTCGATCCGCAGATGCGGATGCAGAATATTACTGATGGAACCAGTAACACCATCAGCTTCTCGGAATTTGCCAAAGGATTGGATTACGTCCTGCCCACATCTCATAAAAATAATATGGGACGCAGCTGGTTTGACCCTCGAGCAGGTTATGGGAACATTGGATTCTCAACGAAGACACAATCGACACCAAACAGTCCCGTTCCGACTTACAGTACTACAATCAACTGGGGTACCGTAGGCAGTGCCCATACCGGAGGCGTGCATTGCGGGTTCATGGATGGTGCCGTGCGATTTATCAGCAGCAACATTGATGGCCGTCAGTGGCAGGCACTCTGTACTCCCATGGGCGGGGAAGTAGTCCAGGTTCCCTGATCCTGTTCTGCGGATGATTAAAAAAATCTGTTTTTCTTTTCAATACACACTGGGCGTTACTCAGTGTGTATTGCTCTTGGTTTGAATGATTTAGGAAAAGTGAAACGACAATGAGAACGATACGATATTTTATGCTGATGATTCCCGTAGTTTTCAGTCTGCTCTGCCTGGGTTGCTCAGAACAGAAAATGGCCGATCCCAGTGAAGCAGTGGAAATCTCAGGCGTGGTCACCCTGGATGGGAAACCACTTAGTGATGCGGAAGTCACCTTTCTTCCTGCTGACGGCGATCCACTGGTCGGTCCTGCTCTGACGATTACTGACAACAAAGGCAGTTATACGATGTCAGTAAACGCACCCCGGGATTATAAAATTACAGTAGATCGCATGGCGAATGGTGGTCCGAACCCGGCTCTCAAAGAGTACCAGGGGGCAGAGACTTCATTGAAGGCAGGCGTTTCGAAAGAAAATACGTCCTTTGATTTTGAATTAACGAGCTCAAAATAATCTGACGCTGATTCACTTAAACTGGATGACAGGCTGGAAGATACCGTTTCTCCCAGCCTGTCTGCGTTTTTACCCGTTTCTGTTCGTGTTTAATATCCGTCTGAAGAATTAATCCTTTTCAACGTATAAATAATTGATTATATTAAATCGATTGAGATCAAACGGTTCCTGCTTCAGTGTGTCCATGAAGAAGAGGAGATTTGATGCGAGATCGATTCGCTCTCTTTAAGCTCAGAATCCTGCTTCTCAGCCTGCTGGTCAGTGGCGTATTAGTGCTGATGCCTCTTTCGTTCCTGTCTGCGGACAAAGAGCCGGGCAGACAAAAGACGGATGCGGTTTCAATCGAGTTTATGCGTGATATCCAGCCTCTTCTGGAAACACATTGCCTGAGCTGTCATGGCCCCGAAAAGCCGGAAAGCAGTTTCTCACTCACTTCGCGAAAGACTGCTTTGACTGGCGGTAATTATGGAACCGCCATCATCCCCGGTAAGCCGGATCAAAGTCCACTTTTGCTGATGATTTCCGGAACGCACCAGGCTGAAATCGTGATGCCTCCCGAGGGAGAAGGGGAACGACTTTCTGACAAAGCAGTCGCGGCGATTCGTCAATGGATCAGGGAGGGAGCCAATTGGCCGGATGCTCTGGTTCTTGGTGCGAAGTCAAAACAGCGAAAGCTGCACTGGTCGTTCCAGCCGATCATCAAACCGGAACTGCCTGTCGTTCAGAATGAAAACTGGTGCAAAAATGAAATCGATCACTTCATTCTGCATCGTCTGGAACTGGAAAAGAGTTCCTCCTCAGAAGCCGCTGACAAAGCGACATTGATTCGACGCATAACGCTTGATCTGACCGGTCTGCCTCCCACGCCGGCAGAAGTGGATCAGTTTCTGAATGACTCCAGTCCAGAGGCCTATGAGCGTGTCGTGGATCGTCTGCTGGCTTCGCCCCGCTTTGGTGAGAAGTGGGCTCGACACTGGTTAGACCTCTGTCACTATGCGGACAGCGATGGCTATCTGACTGACGCGGTCCGTCCGCATGCCTGGCGTTATCGAGACTGGGTGGTGAACTCATTGAATGAGAACAAGCCCTTTGATCAGTTTACGATTGAGCAACTGGCGGGTGACCTGCTGCCGGAGACAACACCTGCACAACACGCGGGAACGGGTTTTCTCAGGCAGACACTCAGCAATCGCGAAGGAGGAGCCGACCTCGAAGAGTTCCGGGTGAATAAAGTCGTTGATCGTACCAAACTGATGGGCACGGTCTGGCTGGGGCTCACCCTGGAGTGCTGTCGCTGTCACAATCATAAATACGATCCGATCACGCAAAAAGAATTTTATCAGTTCTATGCGTTTTTCAATTCCGCTTTTGAAGTCAATATCGATGCGCCGTTAGCGGGAGAGGAAGAACGTCTGCAGCAGCAGGCGGAGTACCAGCAGAAACGCCAGGCTCTGATTGATCCCATCCGTGAACCACTGGAAAAACTACAGCGGGAATGGGAGCGGAAAATGCTCTATGCCGCCATGCATCCGGCCGACGATCATCACTGGGCACGTGCCTGGGAAGTAATGGGACTGGTCTGGGGCGTAGGGACCGGAGAAGGACAGCAGGAAGGGCTGGAGATACTCAAGATGGAACCCGCGCAGCGCAGCCAGAGACAGCAGGATGATCTGCTCGATTATTTTCTGGGGCGCGGGCATCTGGTCAATGGCGGCCAGTTCAAAGAACTCAAGCTGAATGAACTCGCCCGCAAACTGGGTGAACTGAGAAAAGAATATCCTGCTGTCTCCCGGGCACCGGCGGTGCGGGAAATGCTAATACCGCAACTGGCGTATGTGCATCTAAGAGGTTCTTTTCAGTCTCCCGGAATTCCGGTCGAGCCGGCCACTCCCGCTTTTTTACCTGCAATGGAGCAGCAGAAACAAAACCGCCTGGACCTGGCGCGGTGGCTGGTCTCGAACGACAACCCGCTGACGGCGCGGGTCACCGTCAATCGGATCTGGCAGGAATACTTCGGGCAGGGCATCGTGGTTTCATCAGATGATTTTGGCACACAAGGCGATTCCCCTTCGCATCCACAGTTACTGGACTGGCTGGCGTATCGATTCCGCAGTCAGGGCTGGGATGTCAAAGACCTGCATCGCCTGATTGTCACTTCCGCCACGTATCGACAGTCATCTCGCATACGGGCAGATATCCAGCAGCGGGATCCGGCGAATCGTCTGCTCAGTCACCAGGTCAGCCTGCGACTACCGGCGGAAACTGTCCGCGATCAGGCGCTGGCAGTAAGTGGATTACTGTCTGAAAAGCAGGGCGGCCCCTGTGTAAGGCCCCCTCAACCCGACAGCGTGGTGATGGAGGCTTTCGGATACAACACCTGGGAAGTCAGTACAGGGGAAGATCGTTATCGACGTGGACTCTATACATTGACCTTAAGAACCTCTCCCTATGCCCAGGCGGTAATCTTTGATGCGCCCAATCCCAGTCAGAGCTGCAGTCGTCGCGATCGGTCGAATACGCCTTTGCAGGCTTTGACGTTGTTGAATGATCCGGTGTATTACGAAGCGGCCCGACATCTGGCGAAACGGATCTTGAGCGAGGAGCAGGGAGATCTTGAGGAACGGCTGCGTTATGCCTTCCGACTCTGCCTGTCACGTGAGCCACTGGAACCGGAAGTGAAACGACTGAAGTTGCTGTACCAGCAGGAACGGAATCAGTCGGAAACATCTGAAGGAAAGATTTCGAAGGAAGAGGCAGCGTGGACGGTTGTGGCGAGTGTGTTGCTGAATCTGCATGAATTTATTACACGGGACTGATTACGATGTGGGAACCAGACCAGTATCTCCAGTTGAAACGACGTCACTTTTTACAGTCCTCTGCCTGCGGCCTGGGTTCGATTGCGCTGCAGCAATTGCTGGCAGAAGAGTCGGTGGCAGAAACTGCGATGGCGAACGCCGTCAATCCTCTCGCTGTCAAATCGCCCCATTTCAAACCCAGAGCGAAAAACGTAATCTTCATTTTCATGTCGGGCGGGCCCAGCCAGATGGATCTGTTCGATCCCAAACCGGAACTGCAGAAACTGCATGGGCAGCCGGTCCCGGAATCGTTTCTGAAAGGCATCAATGATGCCTTAATTAAAACGACGGCTCAGGTCATGGCGTCTCCCCGGACCTTTAAAAAATATGGAGAAGCCGGGATAGAGTTTTCCGATCTGCTGCCTTACCTGGGTGGTTGTGCGGACGATTTGTGTATGATTCGCACGGTGCACACGGATGTCAGCAACCATCATCCGGCCCAGATGTTGATGAACAGTGGATCGACGATGTTTGACCGTCCCAGTATGGGGGCATGGGTGACCTACGGGTTGGGGAGCGAATCGAAGAATCTGCCGGGATATGTGGTGCTGCTTTCGAATTCGGGAAAAGGCGTGGATGGTGGTTCATCCCTGTGGACGAACGGAATTCTGCCATCGACGTACCGGGGGGTGACATTTCGCAGCCGGGGAGAGGCAATTCTGTACCTGTCCAATCCAGACGGGATTTCGCAGAGCACGCAGCGGAACCGGCTGGATGCGATACGCGATCTGAATGGACTGCGGTTTGATCAGAGCAGCGATCCGGAAATTGCCTCGCGGATCGCCTCCTATGAACTGGCTTACCGCATGCAGACCTCTGCGCCGGAACTGCTGGATTTTAAGGATGAGTCCAAAGCAACGCTCGACATGTATGGAATCAATAATGAGAAAACCAACTGGTTTGGCAGCAATGCCCTGCTGGCGCGAAGGATGGTTGAGCGCGGCGTGCGGTTCGTGCAACTCTATCATTCCACCTGGGACGATCATTCGAACTTGAATGAGAATCTGAAAACCAACTGTGGTATGACCGATCAACCCAGTGCCGCGTTGATTCAAGATCTTAAACAGCGTGGCATGCTGGATGACACCCTGGTCATCTGGGGAGGTGAATTCGGTCGTACGCCGATGACCGAAGTTCGCCGCGGTTCCAATCCGGGCAAAGAAGGTCGCGATCATCATCCCTTCAGTTTCACAATGCTGATGGCGGGAGGAGGGATGAAGTCAGGCACGATTATCGGCAAAACCGATGAACTGGGATTTCATCCCGTGGAAGACGAAGTCCACATCCATAATCTGCATGCGACTATTTTGCATCAACTGGGCTTTGACCACACAAAGCTGGTCGTCAAGCACAAAGGTCTCGACTATCGCCTGACAGGCGTCGAAGGGAAAGTGCTGGAGAATCTGATCGCCTGATACGCGTTTGTCTGGAGAGAACAGTTCGTGCCACACTTTTATTAATGCTTTCATGTTGAGGAAAAGATCATGCGACAGATTTCTTCATGGATCAGAATTGTCCGTTTTAATCCGGTTTTCTGCTTCTCATTGGTGTTGCTGATCATGTTCTCTTTTGATCGCCCGGCACGCGCGAACCGCAGTGACCAACTGCAGGTAATCATCAAGAAACTGAGCGAGAACGAGGCATTATACGACAGCATTGAAGTGCATTGGCGTGAAGACTACCGCAAGAAGTATTATTCAGAAGTGGAGAAAGCGGGCGTTCCACAGTCATCAGATATTGAGGGACGCTGGGTCCGTCAGAAGGAAATGTTCTATCTGAACTATGAAGGCAAACGCACAGGGCCGCCTGTCGATGCGCGGCAGACAGGAATTCATATCAAAAAGGGATATGATGGAGATGTCACCCGTCTGCTGGAACTGCGACACAACTATGTGGGAAATATTATACAAGGTCCGGTGTATGACTTCCGGGGATTCCAGCCGCATACGATCCCTCTGCGGTGGGTTCGGACTGCGGTGCCGTTATCTGTCTTTCTGAGTGGTCGGGAGGCCATTCTTGAAGATCCGCGTGGAACTAAAGGAGATGTTGTTTCAAACCTGTTTCCGACTGCTTCCTATGTGGGAGAAGAAACTCTGAATGGTCTTCGATGTCACAAAATCAGTCTGAATCATGTCAGAAATAAAGGAACTTCAGCAGAGAGAATCAGTGGCAGACGAGACTTCTGGCTGGCTGCTGACAGAAACTATCTTCCGGTAAAGACGGAAAGTTATAACTATTATTACTCGAAAGTCATCTCCATCGAGAGTGCCGTGCTCGAAAATCTGCAGGAGATTCAACCTGGTATCTGGTTTCCGTTTACCAGTTCGATTACCGTGATGGATGGGATTACATTGCGTAAAAAAAACAGGCCCGTTGTCTCCTGGAAGCGAGAATACACTGTGACTAAGGTCGCATTGAATCCTGAGTATGCTGTGGATCTATTCCGAAATATTGAGTTTCCGGAAGACGCGCCTGTCTATAAAGTTGAGGATGGCAAGATCGTGAAGTGAGCAGAATAAGTTGTCAGGTTTAACACTGTTTAAAACTGGTGGCTTAAATAGCTCAGGTAAAATAAATATCTTCAGGTTATTGCGGTACCGAAGTCTGAGGGGTATGATGGTTATAGGATGTTTAGTGTTGGTGGACTGCACAAAATAGATAGATTATCCAGGTGTCTGTAAATCAGGCCGCCGTCTTCCAACTGGAAATACGTTCTTACTCTTTCAGATTATCGTAGATCAATCTACTCAGGAGATCCTGTCATGCAGCGTTGTTTGATTCTCGCAGTTACATTGGCCGTATCTCATTTTTCCTGCATTGCTTATTCCCAGCAGGGTAGAGCCGCAAACCTGCCTGAATCGCGTCAGCAATGGCGAATGATTTATGTGGGGGGGGCGAACATTGGATATGTTCACAATGCGGTTGAAACAGTCAGCCGTGACGGGAAACAGGTGGTCGTGAATACGCAGACTTCAGTCGTCGATGCCACACTGTCGCGGCGCCCCAGGAATCAAGTGGTTCGTTCCGAATCTCAATCCAAGATTACAATTCAGACAGAGGAAACGGTAGATGGTGATGTACTGGCCTATCGATATCAGGTTCAGCATCCGCCATTACTCAAGACTGACAAGCGGGGTCGTGTGGTCGATGGTCAATTGCGGATTCAGTCAGACACGAATGGCCGGGTAGCGGATCTCACCAGAGATTTTCCGATTGATGTCAAAGGACCGGCCTATGCGGATCGAATGTTGTTACAGAATCCGTTGAAAGCAAATGAATCCAGGGTCATTACCACTTTTGATCCCCGGTCGGCTCAAGCGGATACCATCCGTTTTGAAGCGCGCGACTTTGAAAATGTGCTGCTGCAGGATGGTACGGAGAAACGTCTGCTGCATGTGGTCGTTTCACACAGCACCGCCCCCAATCAGTTGTTCCATGAATTCCTTGATGAAGCGGGGCATTCCTGGAAAACAACGGTACCCTCGCAGGACATGGTCGTTTACACTACTTCCAGAGTCTCTGCAATCAAGTTGTTTGGCGATGCCAGAAATCCATAAACAATGTGCTTTCAACGGGCCTACTGCTGGCTGAATGTCTGATCTCGCAGACTGGTATCGCCGCTGTCGTCACGCACGCTGTTGAGACCGCCGGTCAGCATGAAGCCATCGATTTTGGCCTGGGCTGCTGCCAGTTGAGACTGGGCATTCACAAATTGCAGGTTGGTATCAAAATAAGTTTTCCGGGCAATCAGGATCTGCACAAAACCGACTTCACCCGCTTTATAGGCCTGATTTGCCAGGTCCATGGACTCGAGGGCACTGGGTAGGATGTCGTTTGAGTATACGTCAATGGCGGCAGTGGCGGTATCAAACTCTTTGGAAACAACGGCCAGGCGTGCCTCAATATCGTTTTTAATTCGCTGGACTTCCATCTGGGCCCTGCAAATTTCCGCCTGAGCAGCATCGATGTTCCCGTAGTTTTTATTACTTACAGGAATGGGAACACCGACCTGAAGATTCACCATTCCCGAGTTGGTTCCATAGTCCATTCCCGCTCCCAGTTGGGCGGTAATGTTGGGAATGGCCTGCACCTCCTGACGTTCCAGGGCGGCATAGGCACGGGAAATTCGATCATGTGCTGCGCTGTATTCAGGGCTGGAGGCAACCATGCTTGTCGCTAGTTCGTCCCAGTTTCGCGTACCTGTGTCTGAGGGAAGGGTTCCCTGCAGTGTGGTATATTCCATCTCCGGAATTCCTGAAATCGCGGCAATCTCTCTCCAGACAGCGGCCAGCTTAGCTTTGGTCTGACGTTGGGTCAGCTTGACTTCGCTGTAGAGAATATTTGACTGTAGCACATCGACGCGGGTCCCTTCGCCGGCTTCCAGTCGCTGTTGTGCAAAATCGGCACCTTTTTCTGCTACCTGCAAGAATTCGGAAATCAGATCGAGTTGTTTTTGCATCGCCAGAACCTGATAAAACCGAATTTGAATATCGGTACGGACCCGAAAACGCTGGGCTTCCAGTTCCTGCAACTGGGCAGACAACGTCGCGTTCAAGACGCGGTTATTCAGTTCGAGTTTGTTGGCAGTGACGAATTCCCGTTCGATAAACGCCATGTGCTGATCCGTTCCACGATCGGCCAGCTGTTGTCCCTGATATCCTACCATCGGGTTCGGACGCGTGGTGACCTGAGTGCGGTATCCGGCCGCTTTCTGGGTGGAGGCTGCCAGTTCCTGAATCGCGGGGTTATTTGCCAGCGCGATGGATTCCAGTTCCTGCAACGTCATGCCGCTACCCAAGGCAGATTGCTCATACACAGCCGCCGCCTGAATCGGTTCCAGAGGTACCGGATCGAACTGCTCTTCGGCATTGACGAGTTTCAGTGACTCCGTTTTCTCGAAGTCACTGGCAGCGGTGTCATGACTGACGGTTGAAATCGAATTTTGTTCCGCACTTTTTTCAGATTGATTGCTCTCAGTAGTGCTTACGGGAGGGGGCTTGATTTCAGTCTCGTTTTGCGTGAGGGAAGGATTCATCGAACAGCCTGTTACCAGCAGGGAACCTGTAACAAAAGCCAGTCCTAAGTTCTTAACCTGTAATCTGTGACCCTCTTTTTTTGACCGTAACATAATTGACTTCAACACCTGTAAGCAGTTCAGAATTGATGAATCGGCTGATTCTTCGAAATCTGTCGATACAACTGTTTTGTTCGGTTATATCGATCAATCGACCTGAGTGATTCCTGTCAAATCGGTCTCCCGTTGACATCAGCTCCTGTAGTAACCGGTAGAACCCGTACAGATTACTTCTTGTAGCCTGTCAAACAGGGTGAAATACGATCAAGGTGGCAGTGACTGCATTGACTTAATTCAAGATCGTCGCCGTCCCTATCGTCGTCTTTGCAATTTCATGCTGAGACTGGTTGATCCGGGACTCCGTCCATCTTCGGTTTAGACTGTCACCGGTGTTACTGTCGCGGCTCCAGGACCATTTGGACCGGCTATAACAGGGTGACTGAGGCTCTCGTTAAAGGGGAGACGCTCTACATTTACACTTCAGACTTCGCCAGTGACCAGATAACGTGCGTTACCTGGTCACGTTTGGTGATTGAATTGATTAATCAGTGATTCAGAGGTGCAATTTGGGGGAAACAGACGCCCCTTCTCTCAGTATTGGGGCTGTGTAAATGGTCATTGGGTATTTTTCCCCATTGCTTATTTTGTCGTTATTACTACAAACGACGCCATTACCCGGATCCTGATCGATCGTGAAGATGCTTCAAACATCGTTTCCAGGCTGCTCCGGACAAAAAACAAAGAATGAAACGATCGGATGTATTAACAACAATGTCAATTTAGTGCGAATCGATCATCTATCCCGAAACAAGTATTCAAATCCATCAATCAACCTGAAGGATGATATTGATACAGGAGTCGTGCCTTTGCTTTCACATCTTGAATTATTAAAAGTTCGCGCTGCGGCTTTTCTTCGCCATTCTGATGACACAGACGGGATTCAGAAAGAAGAAATGATAGACAGCCTGACCGCTACTAATTTTAACCATCTCATTGAAGACATCACGAATTATATTCCAGACCTCAAGGGATCGTTACCAGACAAGATTCGGTCTGAGAATTTACAGGACCCTCCGGTTACCTGCTCTCAATTAGAAAAAAATATTCAAGATGTGATTCAAATACTGGAACAAATTGAATGTGATTAATGAGAGGTTCTCAAAAAATTAAAGGAAGAAAGGAGAACTGAGGGCAGTCCCTGTTGGAATGGGGCCAATTGAATGGTTCACTGTTTTCAGGACTGCTCGTTCCAGCAGCCTGCATTGTGTCATCTCGATGCAAGCTATAATCGGGGGGAAGCCTGATTGTCGTTCGTGAAATTCGCATCGCGTGACTTGTGCCGTTCTGTATGATGGGCGGGTTGTTGTTCAGCCTGGGGCAGGTGTGGTGCTGGTCTATTAATTCCAAGGATGATTCACTTTATGTCAGCTTTCCCAATATCGGTGTTAACCGCGGCTAAGGCCGTGCGGCTGATTTTCTAAGGTGATTCGTCTGCCGGTATGACTAATTAGTCGAAGGGCCTTAGCCGCGGTTGTCCCACAACTGTAACCACGATTCGAATAAAAAAACGTTATGGTTAAATGTGAATCGCGCCAGTTCCTCTTATTGAATGGTCCTGTACTGAATGGAAAGACTTGATGAAAATGAAACCTTGCTTTGTCTCTTTGGGGGTGACGAAAAAAATGTTGTGCCAATGTGTGGATTTTCTCCAGGGGCTTGGGCAGGTCAAGAGCTGATGCTGCAAAATTTGTGGCGATATGGGCTGACCGGTGCCGACATGGGGGCGATGCTGGGGCGTTCCGTGTCGACAGGAGCGCGATGTGCTGGCGATCCACAGAGAATGTATGAGCAGCCTTTGGCCAAAATGGTTCAGAAACAGGAGACTTTTATAGTACAGGTTTTGTCAGTGGTTCGCGGTGATCAGCTGCAAAAATACTGGACCACGCGCGCGACACACTTATAAGCGGGGATGATGTTAAACGGCGGGCAGGCGTCAAGGGGAATTTTTTCAGTCAGAGGAATTTGATTCACTGGTGTATTTCAGGCCAGCGACTGTTGCGCCTGCTCCTGGATGTCGAGGCCCACGCGCTGACTCCAGGCTCTGATGAGATTTCTGGTGATCGGGCCGACTTCGCCGGTTCCGACAGTGATGCCATTAAATTTTGTAGCGGGCATGATGCAGTAAGGAGTGCTGGTGAAAAATGCTTCGTCGGCAGTGGTGACATCGTAGGGGAGCAGCTGGCATTCCTCGATGGGAATTTGAAGTTGATCTGCCAGTTGGAAGATGGTCTGGCGGCTGATGCCATTCAGGCAGTTGATGGTACTGGGCGTTTTAATACAACCATTGGTCACGAGGAAAAAGTTGCCGCCTTTGTTTTCGGAGAGGAAGCCATCGGTATCGAGAATCAGACTTTGTGCCATCGGGTCGACCAGTTTGACTTCGGATTCGGCCATGGTGTAGATGAAGCGGCTGCGGTTTTTGATCCGGGAATCCAGCGATTGAGCCGGTTGCACGCGGGTGAAGGGAGTAACGGCATGACAGCCTGTTCGATAGAATTCAGCCCAGTAAGAAAGGTCGAGAGGCAGCGTGACGATCATGACGGTGGGTTTGGATTCCGGCGGCTTCTGTCCACTGGAGGGAACCCATTGACCGGGAGTGATGTTATGAATGATCCAGGCATCGGTGTTGGCAGGATAGTGTGGTCTGTTTTTCTCCCAGACTTCGAGGGTGAGCTGCTCCATTTCGTCCAGCGTCATTCCGGCGTCGAAGCGGGCTGCTTTGAGACTGACGTAGAGACGTTCCAGATGATCCCGCAGGCGAAAAGGCTGGTGGGCGAAGGTACGCGTGGATTCGGTGACGGTCATGCCGAGGCTGATTGCGCCATCAAAGATCGAAATTTTCGCTTCAGCAGCGGGAACATATTCACCATTGAGATAGACCAGGTTCTGCGTCATGTCGGCTCCAGTTCAGGGTTGATTCCGTTTCAGCTCGTATCGCGAAAAGCAGGAAGATTCGTATGATTTCATCTTACCGTTTTCATGACGCAAAATCAGGCAGGCGGTACCTGGTTTCTGGTTTAAAAGTTTGATTCCTTTATCGGGCCCGAGAACACTGATGGCAGAGGCGAGACTGTCTGCTGTCATGCCATTGGGGGCGATGACAGTAACGCGACTCTGGTCTGTGAGCCCGAGTCCCGTATGAGGATTGACAATATGAGAGTAGCGTTTTCCATCAATGACGACATGCTGCAGCGCGTCACCCGAGGTGGCGACGGCCATGTTGTGCAGATACAGGAAGCGGTCGATTTTTGCCTGCGGCGCGTCCGAGGAGGAAATGCCGATTTTCCAGCCACAACTGTCCGGCGGAGAGTCTCCGAGTACGAGGTCGCCGCTGGCGTCGATCATGGCTCGCTTGATGCCGTGCGCTTTCAAAACCTGCAGGGCGACATCGGCGGCATAACCTTTGGCGATGCCTCCGAGATCGAGTCGCATATCGTCCTTCAGCAGTTCAACGGTTCGATTCTGTTCCGACAGTTTCAGGAACTGGTAACCGACTTTGGCTCGGGCCTCTGCCAGACGGGAGGGTGCCGGCATTTTGTTTTGTCTACGAGCCCTGCGCCAGAGACGGACCACGGGGCTGATGGTAACGTCAAATGCTCCTTCTGTTTCCAGGGAGAGTGCTTGACTTCTTTTCAGTACTGCAAACAGGGGAGGACTCACCGGGGTTGGCTTTCCCGGGCCGGATAACCGACATAACTTATTTAACTCACTTTCCGGATCATAATCACTGAGTAGTTTGTTAAGTTCCTTTACACGTTGGAAAGCATTTTGAGCAGCATTGTTTGCGATTGGTTTGTCGGTAGCATATAATACGATTCTCCATTGCACTCCCATATGTACTTCCTGAAATTCATACCGACTCAGAATTTCGCTATCCGTGCACTGTTGATTGCCTGACAATGTGGAGAGCAGCAGGCATGTCTGAAAAATGTATGACATTATCAATCCCGATTCAAAGTCCGATTGCAGCTTACCGATACGGAGTAAACTAATATGCTTAGCGTATGTCGTCACAGTCTCTTAATGCAAGGCAAATTCACTTTCCTTGCCGCGATCCTGTTTTCTGTCTCGATGGCTTCTGCACAGGAAGCAAAAACAGAAAAAGAGATGAAACCTTATACGGAAAAAATTCTGAATACCGATGTCACTTTTGACATGGTTCCCATCCCCGGAGGTGAGTTTATGCTGGGGAGTCCTGACAGTGAAAAAAATCGTGAAGATGACGAAGGTCCCCAGGTTAAAGTCAAAATCGAACCGTTCTGGATGGGCAAGCATGAAGTGACCTGGAACGAATACGATATCTGGAGTTTCAACCTTGATATCCAGCGGCGCAAACTGATGCGTGGCAAGTATGATGAAAAAGAAAAAGCAGCCGACGCGGTTACTCGTCCCACCAAGCCATACACAGATATGACATTTGATATGGGACACGATGGTTATCCTGCGATCTGCATGACTCAGCTGGCAGCGAAAACCTACTGCAAATGGTTAAGTGAAAAGACGGGGCACTACTATCGTCTTCCTACCGAAGCGGAATGGGAATATGCCTGTCGTGCCGGTACCAAAACTGCGTATTCGTTTGGTGATAATGCAGCGAATCTGGATGACTATGCCTGGCATTATGCCAACTGTAATGACACCTATCAGAAAGTCGGACAGAAAAAACCGAATCCCTGGGGCCTGTATGACATTCACGGCAACGTTTCGGAGTGGGTCCTCGATCAATACATTCCCGATGCTTATAAAAAATGGAGCGGTAAGGGGACGTTGAATTTTCCGGTCAATGTTCCAACAACTCTCTATCCTCGCGTCGCCCGTGGCGGATCGTGGGATGACGAACCGGAATCACTTCGCAGTGCAAACCGGATTGCCTCCAGTTCCGACTGGAAAATTCAGGATCCACAGATCCCGCAGAGTATCTGGTATCATACCGATGCCATTATGGTCGGGTTTCGGGTGGTTCGGCCTCTGAAAGTGCCCACTGCTGAAGAACGAAAAAAGTACGGTCTTGATCCTGTGATACCGGCTGATGAAGGCCGCTGATCGACACTTTGTTACTTGAAAATTATTGTGAAGCAGCTGCATTTGCCGGAATTCCATCAACGGTTGTTCCGGCAAATGCATAAGTGTATTAGAAATATTTCTATCTTACCAAATCATCCTGCAGATTAGGGAAAGGCCTCTGATGACTCAATCTAACAATCAATCTACTTCCAGGCGCGACTTCTTGAAAGTAACAACAGCCACTGCGGTGGGTACAGGGATCCTTTCCACATTGGGTTCAACTGCTCATGTTCACGCGAGTGGTGATGATACTATTAAAGTCGGTCTGGTTGGCTGTGGCGGTCGAGGTACCGGCGCTGCTTCCCAGGCGTTGTCTACGAAAGGGAACGTCAAGCTGGAAGCAATGGCGGATGCTTTCAAAGACCGCATGGACAGCAGCTTGAACAATCTGCAGAAACAGTTTTCCGGTCGCCCTGAACGTGTTGATGTAGCTGAAGACAAGATGTTTGTCGGATTCGATGCCTATCAGAAACTTCTGGATAGCGGCGTCGATGTTGTCATTCTGGCCACTCCTCCCGGTTTCCGTCCAATTCATTTTGAAGCAGCCGTCAATAAAGGTGTCCACATCTTTATGGAAAAACCGGTTGCTACTGACGTTACCGGTGTGAAGAAAGTTCTGGAAGCAGCCAAAAAAGCCAAAGAGAAGAATCTGGCTGTTGGCGTGGGCCTGCAGCGTCATCACCAGGCTCCTTACATCGAAACCATTCAACGTTTGAAAGATGGTGCGATTGGCGATATCACTTCCATGCGTTGCTACTGGAACAGTGGTGGAGTCTGGGAACCACGTCTGGCCCGGGAAGATGCTAAATCAGAAATGGAATACCAGATGCGAAACTGGTATTACTATAACTGGCTGTGTGGAGACCACATCAACGAGCAGCACATCCACAATATCGATGTCTGCAACTGGTTGAAAGATGATTTCCCCGTTAAAGCCTATGGCATGGGGGGGCGTCAGGTTCGAACCGACAAAAAGTACGGTGAGATCTACGATCACTTCGCCGTTGAGTTTGTCTATGCCGACGACACCCGGATGTACAGTCAGTGTCGACACATCCGTAACTGCTGGAACAGCGTGACAGAGCATGCCCAGGGAACCAAGGGATCCTGCGACATCAGCGGTGCCAAGTATGAAACTACGGGCGGCTATAAATGGAAATACCGTGGAAAGAAAGCCAATCCTTACCAGGTTGAGCACGATGATCTGTTCGCAGCCATCTACAATGGCACGCCTTACAATGAAGCAGAGTATGGTGCGAAATCCACGATGACTTCCATTCTGGGACGCCTGGCCACTTACAGTGGAAAGCCAGTCACCTGGGATGAAGCCATGGCTTCTGAAGTCAGCCTGATGCCAAAAGAATTCTCGTGGGAAGGTACTCCTGTTACGGTTCCGGATGAAAATGGATTCTATCCGATTCCAACTCCTGGTATCTCAAACGTTCTGTAAAACGTTAGTAGAACTATTTCTCAGCCGCCCCGTTTCTTTAATGCGGGGCGGCTTTTTTTCTTGATTAAAACAGGGTATTCTGGCTTCTCGATTTTGTTTAAGAACGCGCCAGTCAAATTTCCGATCACTTTCCTGATTTGTTATGACTCTTTCATTTCAGATTTCAAATCTCACACCAGAAGACCACTCGCGGGCGTTGGAAGTCTGGGAAACATCCGTACGTGCAACGCATGACTTTCTGGATGAAGAGACGATCCGATCGTTGAAGCCCCTCGTGCAGGATGCCTGTTTAAACAGCATGCCGGTGTATTGCATTCGTGACAAGTCCCAAACTGTGATTGGATTTATCGGTATCGATGCGCCCAAAATCGAAGCACTGTTCATCGATCCTGACTGGCGGGGAAAAGGGATCGGGCGCCAGCTGGTTGAATATGCCATCAATGAACTGGAAGTTGAACTGGTAGACGTGAACGAGCAGAACGAGCAGGCATTAGGTTTTTATCAACATCTGGGATTCGAAGTGGCTCATCGCTCTGATGTGGATGGCTTTGGCAAACCCTTCCCCTTATTACATCTGAAGCTCGCGGAATAAATGATTCCGATTTTGTATTATTGGCTGATATTCTGCGGGAGATCTGGTATCGTAAAATAATATCATTTACCCGCCAGGAGAAACCACCATGCCTGCTTTCGCTTCACGATTTCAGTTCGTTTGTCTTCTCATAATACTTCTGAGTTGGTTGCCACCCGTTTCTGCGGAACCACCTGTGAATATCGGTGATCGGCGAGAACTGTTTCTCGAACGTGGTTTGATTGATCAGATCACAGGTGATGCAGATCTGCGTCTGCAGAAACCAGTAGCTCGCGAAGTGGTTATCAAGTTTGATCAGCCCTGGGAGGGCAGCAGTTCGGGTTATCATACGATAATCCAGGAAGGCGATCTGTATCGGCTGTATTATCGGGGTTCACATATCATCGTTTCGGAAGGAAAACTGAATACCGGCAGTCATAAGCCATATTACTGTTATGCAGAGAGTAAAGACGGCATTCACTGGTCGCGACCGGAACTGGGAATTGTAGAATTCAAAGGATCAAAAAAGAATAATATTATCCTGGAAGGGAAGGGATGTCATAACTTTGCCCCTTTTCTGGATGAGAATCCTGATTGTAAGCCGGAAGGAAAATACAAGGCGCTGGGAGGCTTACAGGGAGAAGGAGGACTGTTTGCCTTTCAGTCAGCAGATGGAATTCACTGGGGACTGATGCAGGAAAAACCGGTCATCACGAAAGGTGCGTTCGATTCACAGAACCTGGCATTCTGGGATTCGGAACAAAAACAGTATCGAACCTATTACCGGGTCTTCACAGGAGGGATCACGGATTCCAAAACCTGGAAACCGGAAGGAGACCGCGCAATCCAGACGGCGACTTCCCCCGACTTCATCCAATGGGAAAACGTGGCAGATCTGGTCTACGAGGATTCGCCCAGCGAAGAACTATATACGAATCAGGTGAAGCCATACTTTCGCGCGCCCCATTTCAGAATTGGGTTTCCGGCGCGCTATATCGAACGGGGATGGTCAGAATCGATGCGAGCGCTCCCTGATTATGAACGTCGAAAGATGAGAGCATCGTCAGTCGAACGGTACGGCACAGCGATCAGTGAAGGACTGTTGATGGCCAGTCGGGATGGAGTGCATTTCAAACGCTGGAATGAAGCCTATCTGAGGCCGGGCATCGAACGTCCGGGGACCTGGCAGTACGGGCATCAGTTTATCGCGGAGAATGTGGTTCAGACAAAATCCGCTTTCGAGGGGGCACCAGATGAACTCTCCCTCTATGCGGCTGAAGATTACTGGCACGGAAAAGGAGGCTCTCTCAGGCGTTATTCCCTCCGACTTGATGGCTTTACTGCCCTGCATGCTTCGATGAAGGGGGGAGAATTGCTGACTGTACCAATTATTTTTACGGGGAAAGAGCTGTCCCTTAATTTTTCCACTTCTGCTGCTGGCAGTCTGTATGTGGAAATTCAGTCGGCAGAAGGAGATTCGATCCCGGGCTTTGCATTTAAAGACTGTGATGAATTATTCGGTGATAGCGTCGATCGCAGGGTGACCTGGAATAAAAAATCTGATGTCAGCAGTCTGGCCGGTAAGCCGGTTCGCCTGCGATTTCGTTTGAAAGATGCCGACCTGTTTTCTTACCAGTTTCAGAATTGAATCAGGCAAGCCCTTTTAATTCACTTGTACTGTCGTCAAATTGGCTGGCCGGACTTTTCCGTCACTCAACAAACGCATTTTATTAATCACGTAAACCAATTGCTTGATATGCCAGAATCACAAAATTATTAACGATCGAAAGAATCTGAATGTCAGAACCAAATAAGCCACCTGAAGTCAAGCCGCGTGACTGGCGGGATCACTGGTATGAAATTATCTTCGAGGCGGATACGAAAGCTGGAAAAGCATTTGATGTCGTTCTGCTGGTTGCCATTTTACTGAGCGTATTGGTGATCATGCTGGAAAGCGTCAATTCACTGGACGAGGATTATAATGACGAGTTTCATTATGCTGAATGGTTTTTTACGATTCTCTTCACCATTGAGTATGTGGCGCGCATTATCTGTGCCCGTCGTCCTCTTCGCTATATTTTCAGTTTTTATGGTATCGTCGATCTGCTTTCGATTCTTCCCACATACATCATGAATATTGCACCGGGGGAGACTCAACGTCTGGGAGTCATTCGCGCCCTGCGTCTGTTGCGCGCATTCCGGATATTTAAACTGGCGCATATGCTTTCGGAAGCGTCTGAACTGCGACGTGCCATCTGGGCCAGCCGTTCCAAGATCGCGGTCTTTCTGGCAACGGTCGTGATCGCTGTCGTGATTGAAGGGGCGACGTTACATCTGATCGAAGAGGACAAGAATAGTGGCTTTGATTCGATACCAGAAAGTATGTACTGGGCGATTGTGACAATGACCACGGTTGGTTATGGGGATATTGCACCAGTGACCCCGCTGGGAAAATTTCTGGCCGCGATCATTATGATACTGGGATATAGTCTGATCATCGTGCCCACGGGGATTGTTTCTGCCGAGTTAGCACATGGGGGAAGAGGCTCAGAGCGAATAAAAATAACCACTCAGGTCTGTCCGGAATGTATGCGGGAAGGCCATGATTCCAATGCCACGTTCTGTAAATTCTGTGGAGCCCGGCTCTGACTGAATCACCCTGTCGATACTGTTGGAGCTTCTTCCTGTTTTTTAAACAGCTTGGGAGGATGTGCTGACCAGACTGCTGCTGCAGAGATCAATGGAATGGTCATGAATAAGTAAAGCACCGGGTCATAGGAGCCAAAGTAGTCAATCGACATGGCAACGGGCAGCGGGCCTAATGCAGAAGCCAGAATCATCATCGACCAGGCAACTCCCCGGACGGCTCCCTGATTCATTCGGCCATAATAGTTGATCCAGACCACGGTAGCCGTACTGCGGAACACGCTGCCTGTTAAGCCGAGCAGAAACGTATAGACGACAACCATCCAGATGGCCGGCATGGTTAATACAATCAGATTCGCCAGCGACAGGCAGAGCATTGATCCACAAAGAATATAGCGGCTGGGAAAACGGTCGGTCAGCCATCCAGCGGGAAACATCAGCACTGTGGCACAAATTGCCTGGAAGGACATCATACGAATGGCCCAGTTCATGGGAACGCCGTGACTGCCTAACAAAGCGATCTGGTGAAATACAAGACCGGTTCCCACCAGGGCATGTGTCGTGATGACCGTCAGGAGTTTCCAGAATGTCGGGTCGCGTAAAACCTGGCGGACTGTCCAGGACTCGATGGTTGCTGTGATCAGGGGACGTTTCTGTCGTCCGCCGGGTAGCTCTTCTTCAGGTTCCGGTTCTTCTGCGGGATCGATCCCATCGGGGTGCAGTCCCAGGTCTTCCGGACGATTTCTGACAATAAAGATCCCTGGCAGGATCAGGCAGACCGCTACTGTGACTGCATGAAATACCCATCCGGTCTGCCAGCCATAATGGGTGATCAGCCAACTGTTGAGCAGAGGAATTGTCATGACGGAAAAGGCGCTCCCAAACCCCGCCAGTGCGGTGGCACGTCCCCGTTTTTTCTCGAACCATTCCCCCACCATCCAGACGGAGATCAAAGTGAGGGCACCCTGTCCGAGGCTGCGGACGAGACTGAATCCGACATAAAGTTCCGAAAGAGAATGAATTCGCGACATGAAAAAACAGGCGGCAGCGAGGCCCACGGCGATGATGGGCAGAATAATTCTCGCTCCAAAGTGGTCCAGCAGGCGTCCGACAAACGGGAGCAGACAGGCGCTGACAATCGTGGCAAAGCCATAAGCGAGTGAGTATTGTGTTTCCGTTAACCCCAGGGAGATTCGCATTGGATCTTTGAAGACCGCTACGGAGAATGACTGACCGGGAGCCGATAAAAACTGCGCCATGGCTGCGATGCCGAGCATGCTCCAGCCGGGAAAAAATCTGTAGGTGGGGAGAGCCAGTTCGGGGGAGGTTGCATTCAGTTCTGCGTCAGCAGTCGACTGCGAGTTCATTACAGTTTATTTCTTACCTGAGATATTTGGGGTATCAACCCGGGGCGGGCGACCGGTGGGCTGTGTTCAAATATAGCAGATGAGGAAATGAACGCGTAGCGCAGAACGGAAATGCTTTTCACAAAAATCGTATCTTCATCAAATACCCAGCCAGTCATTAAACAGGAAGACAAGTCGACCGCTGAGCAGGGCAATTCGCCCCATCACGGTGTATGCAAAACTGGCACCAAATGTGACCATTAAAAACCAGATTCCCAGACGGGAGATGTATTTGACGATGCCTTCATGCTCGATTGAGAAAAAGAAATAAACCATGCAGGACAGTACGCCTACAATGAATATGGTATTTCGTAATGATTTGATCCATAGTAAAGATCCATCGGAGGCAAACACAAGGAAGGGCATGACGGTGCTTTGCAACTGACCAATAAAGTCCGTTTCCAGATAACTGATCAAGCGGATGCCGGCCGTTGCGCCGATAAAGAACGCCAGTGGCCAGCGGGCAATCCAGCTTCCTTTGGGAGACAGACGCCATAACAGCAGAATGCTTAAGACGAGCGGGATCAGGTAAAGTTCATCTGGCTTTGCGGTGGAATCAATATCAGGAAAAAACGTGATACGTGCCAGGCCGGGCAGGAGTTTCGCGTACAGGTTGGTCATGATTTCCGTCCAGAAGGAGACAATCATCGCATAGGCAGCAGAAACTCCGACAAAAACCGATTCCGTAAATTTGTAGATTGGGTTGTCGCCATACAGAAAGGAAAAAATGGCCAGAGTACAGAAGGCGGCAACCCATAATCCCAGCGTGCGTGAAAAACTGAAAAGAACATCCGGTTCCCCTTTCTCACTCTCTGTCACCTGTTGATATCGATTCCAGTGGTAAACCTGTTTCTCTCCTTCCGGCTGAGATGACTGAGCTTCAACGGGAATTTCACGCACATAGACGCGTCCGTTACCTTTACTGGCCTGGAACAGCAGAAACGCACCACCGGCGACCATCAAGATTGTCCAGATGAGTGTTGATTGTTTCATGGATGCAGTCCCTGTTTTCGTTCCCAGAAATAAATCACATTACCCAATAATATCAGGCTGATGAGCAGAATATGTGCCACCAGTTGAGGTCCCATGCGAACCAGGCCTTCCTTGGCGTCTGGGTTATTCGCCAGCTCGGGGTAGGCATTGATAATGGACTGTTCATATTCGGCAGCTCCTTTAATGGCGGCAAGCATGCCTGTCAGCTGGTCGGGAATATAAGGCAGCATGATCGGCGCCTGGACTCCGGTACAACCAACGACCGTCGGAATATCAAAGGGAGAGGAGCCGTAAAGTACCCATTCCTGTGAACCGGGGTATCCGGCACTCACGTTGCATAGCAGGTCGACCTGCTGAATGTTTTTGAGGTTCTTCGTGAGGGGGATATTATCCAGGTTCGTTCCATGAATGTCAGTAGAGTAGGATTTTTTCAAATCTTCGACAACCAGTTTAATGACGCCTTCATTGCCGGCCCGGAAGCCGAGGTTGACGTATTTTGTTCCGTATTTATCTTTGTAGGTCTCAGGATATTCTTCCTGCAGAATGTCGATCGACTTCTGAATCATTGAGATTCCCTGGGGCCAGAGTGTCATAAAATAGATGTTATGTTTTTTGATGGCACAGTGACGTGTGAAAGCAGAAGCCATGGGCTGAAGTTCTCCCTGGCTGGCAGGGTCATAGTCTAATGCCATCACAACATTGGAACCATCGGGCAGTTTATCGACGGCTTCAAAGACCGCCATTACCTGCGGTGAAGGCGTTTCAGGAAACGTGGTGCCCATAATGAGGGGGACGGCAACCGCGAAAAACATCAGTAAAAAGATCCAGCGGCGATCCAGGTGTTGTAGAAAGTTCAGCATTGATTACGCCTCCTGATCTGAGCCAAGGTAAGAACGGTCAACGCCTAATAAAACTTTCAGCGAAGTCGAAGCCACCCCAAGTGCAATTCCAATCTTGATGGCACGCATCCCCGGAGTCATAAAGTCTTCCATAATGATTTCCGATAAATTCTGCAGTTTAAAATCACTGTATTTGATGCCACTTTCGCCGAGAATAAATTCATCCGGAAACCAGCCAGTCAGCCAGACACTGGCATAAGTGCGTCCCAGTAAAATGATGACGGCAATGATCAGTAGAATCGTGGCTTCCGTATTTTTGGCACGGAAGGCCCGAAAGGCGGCGGAAGAAATATAAAACGCCAGCAAGGCAAACATGGTGGCAGAGAGCGGCGTAAAAATATATTCGAATAACCACCAGAAGGCACCATCTTCCTGCAGGTAGTCTCCTGACCAGGTAAATTCCGGGAAATTGATATTCGGGTGTACGCCGACTTTTGCCAGTCCTACAAAAAGGGTAATGAAGAACGCAATCAGGGTGACTGCTGCATAACCCCAGCCTGGTTGTTGTGCTGAGATTTTCTGTAACTGCATCTTGAGCAAATTGCCTCCACCGAGAATAAAGGCGAACGCTGCGAGGAGATTGAACCACGCCATCGCAATATTACCCCAGTCGACAAACCTGGGGATGAATGCAGTGCCAATCAGTACAAACCCTGTGATAGCGGAAATCAGCAGAGGGATGGTTCGCTTCATGATTTGAAGCCTCCTTTACCGAGGATATTCTCTATGATGTAGTTCGAGGCGGACTGCAGGTAGGTCGGTTCCTCATTGTCGGGAGGGACTCCCCGTGACTGGATTGAAGAGACCGTCATGATGAGGCAGCCTGCAACCAGCAGCAGTCCCCCCACCAGTTTTCCGAAGTCCTGTCCTTTCAGGCTGCCCAACTGCTGAGGTTCCCCTGACAGGTATGCCGAAGCCGCAAAAAATTCTTCTCCAATCAGAGTGAAATCACAGGCGGCAACGAAGAAGGGGAGCTGGGTAGGCATCGCGGTACCTGCGATCTGAATGGCGCCGACTGAGTTACCCGTCTCTGCCAGAATCAATGACTCGGCGTAAAAGGCACCCATGTAAAAACAGGCCGCCGGTTTATCACGGACCATTTTTCCCGTGACACTGGCGACATATCCAAACTGTTCGTCGGTGATGTAGTAAATATCGTCTTCGTTATATTCATCAGGTCTACCGGCTGACAGGTAAGCGGCTTCGACGGTATCGCGGGCTGTAGTCATGACGAGTGAGCGGGAAGTAGGGACTTCCAGTTGGGCGCGATAATCCGCCGTCGTTTCTGCTACCTGTGCAAGGATGGTGATTCCGGCAACCGTCTGTATGTCATTGATATCCTGAATACCGGGGACAAACAGGCAGGAACGCCCCATTTCTGTCGCGCGGCCTACTGCATCGTTAATCGCTTCCAGACCAGCAATTTTTCGGACTTTCAGTTTTTTACCGCTTCGCGCCAGCCGGATAAAGAAGATCACTGAGCCACAGATCAAAACAACAAAGACCGCAAACCAGCTGCGCTGCAGATTAAACCATTGCAGCGTCGCAATAATCGGTTCTTTGATGACAACAGGGGGGGATGTCATGCTTTCCTGCCCGACGGCTTCGATACGGTAGAGATAGGGGGTATCGGGTTCGCAGTTTGAATCGCGAAATGTATTGACCCGATAGGTGGGTTCGCCGATATTTTCAAATTTGGCATTCTCCTCATCTACTGCTTTACGGGAGATGACATATCGTAAGACCTTGCGCGGTTTGAGATCGGGTCTGTCATCCGGGGAGAGTGTCCAGAACAGATCGATGGCGGTTCCTGCATCTCCGGGTACATCTTCAGCACGAAAATCTGTTGGAGGGGCAGGCGGTTCCGCTGCGCGCACCCCTGAGAATCCGGAAGCGAAGATCAGCAGCAGTAGTGGTATTTTCAGGCACACCTTATAATTCCAGTATTGCATGAATGGTTATCCTTCGATGAGTTCCACATTGGCACGGGGAACAATCACGTTTTCTCCCGAATCCAGAATGACTTCCAGGACGCGTGACAATGACCCGGATTCAAGCGTCCGTAGTTCCGTAGGCATTTCACCGACCTGTCCCAGCAGTCCGAAATAGGGATCGCGAATAATCCGCACAGGGACACCCGATTCCAGTATTCCCGCTGAAATGGTCTGTCTGGATTCTTTTTCTCCAGAAAGTTTTTCATCCAGGGGAATGACGATTTCGGGTCGCAGAACGCCAGCACGGATTTGCGTAGTCCCATTGACGGCGGCGTCTGCTCCTTGCTGTTCTTTCAGCAGGTTGAACGTGCGATCTGCCATCGCGATATCACCGAAACCTTCCGTGATGATCAGGGTTGTACCAATATGCTCTGAACCAGTGACGGCTACACCCAGATCGTAGCCGAGAATTTCTTTCAGGTCTTCATCATCAATTCCTCCTGAAATCATCGCCGCGACCCCAATTTCAATTCCCCGCATCACTGCTTTGCCAGTCATGCGAGCACCGCCAATGACGATTTTTCCCCGCATTGATTCGTCAAGCAGCTCTGCTGTCAGGGGCTGCTGTTTATTCTCGCAGGCGAAAGTAATTGTTCCGAAGGCTTCTCCGCCGATGCCAAGAATTCCCTGCAAAAAGGAAACTTCCGATTCGATGACGACTCCCTGATTCGGAATTACTTCTTTCACCGTCCCTGCCTGATAGGCGCAAACCTGAATCGGCATCGGAGCGCCCCGTAAAATGACCTGCCCCGTCACATGCGAAATTGATTCTATGTTTCCTGCCGATTTTGCCCTTGTTTCTGATTTGAAAAACCCAAAAATTCCATTGCTGCGTGCCAGTATGTCTCCGATATGTACTTCCTCTCCTTCTGCAACGAGCATGCAATGGGGGACTTCGGAGGGCGCAACTGATATCTGATTGGCGATATTGATCGGAGTGACGTCACCGGGCATAAATGTCTGGGCCACAATCTGATCTGCGGTAACCTGATCCCCCTCCTGTACCAGTACATCTCCGGGGATGGGGAGGATCCGCCTGCTGGAATGCAGGACGCGTTGACTGATCTGTAACCCGGGGGAATATGCCTTCGCCATAATTCTTAGATCTCTGCTGGTTGAATCAAACTTCAGTTAGAGCCGGTTCAGGATACAGCTGCAGTTCCTCGATCCAGCTGTTTAATTCTGTTAAATGGTCTTTTTCACTGGTGGGAACAGCCAGAGGTCTGCCACGTGCATCCAGAATCAGTCCCACTTTACCGCCTCGTGCTTGAAACTCTTTCCGTTTTCCAGAACCGGCGCCAAAATCGTAACCGCGCTGTGGTTCTACCGTGACGGTTACCCGCTCGTCTTCCTCCAGCGGGAACAGCTTCATCTCGCCACAGAGCATCTCACCAGACTCTTCGTGTGAATCACTCCGGATGTGATAGCGAAAGCATGATTTCCCTGGACGATATACGCCACGGGGGGCAATACAGGTTCCCAGGTAAATCAGGCAGTCGCGTTCGAATACCTGCAGCGCTGCGCGGGGATGGACCTGTGCGAGTACTCCCAGATGAGGCATCATGAATATGCTGTCCTTGGCCAGTACGGTCATGCCTTCCGGTTCAAATGCATCAATCATCATTGCAGCGGTCTGATTCATGTTCGGGGCATGAGATAGAACTCCACCCGAAGCGACCAGCAGATTGAGCTTCATGTTATCGACGATCGAGGCGCCGCTGGAGTTCTGGCTGAAGGTATCCCCCACTGTTCGCTGTTGTTGCACACCTTTCAATGTTGTCGCGAACTCTTTGTGCTGAATGTATGCCAGGCGTAATGCCTCGCGGGCGACTGCCTGTTCGAAGACCAGCGCTTCCCGTGTTTGCGGAATCGTCGTCGGGCGAATCATTTTATTTTTGATATGATTCCGCAGTTCACGCGGATCCATTTCCAGATGAACCCAGCGTAAGATCATGGGGAGAGTCGCTGAGGCACACACGTTGGAAATTGAATAGCTCATCCCCAGATTGGCACTCACCGTGCGGTTAAAAGTCCCATCAAAAACACTGAAAACGTCGGTTGTTGCACCGCCAATATCGACACCGAGGGCATTGATATTCTGTTGCTCGGCAATCGTCTGCAGGATGTTTCCGACTGCGCCGGGGGTGGGCATGATCGGGGCGTCCGCCCAGGAAATCAGTTTGTTGTAACCCGGAGCATGTGCCATCACATGCTCCAGGAACAGGTCGTGAATGGCGTCTCGTGCCGGGGCCAGATTTTCCTGTTCCAGCACCGGGCGGACATTCGCCACGGTCATCAGCTTTACATCTTCGTCAAATGCGTCCTCAACCAGTTGGGCTGCTTCCTGGTTACCTGCATAGATGATCGGCATTTTGTAGGTGCCACCAAAACGGGGTTGAGGTTTGGCGGGAGCGATCAGTTCCGCCAGTTCCACGACGTGTTTCTGGGTTCCTCCGTCCGTACCACCTGCTAGCAGTATCATATCGGGACGCAGTTCGCGGATGCGCTGGATCTGTTCGTGAGGCAATCGTTTATCGTTAGAGCAGATCATGTCCATGACAATCGCACCCGCTCCCAGAGCGGCGCGTTTGGCGCTGGCGGCAGACATTTCGCGAACCACGCCAGCCACCATCATTTGTAGGCCGCCCCCTGCGCTGGAAGTCGAAATATAAATATCACAGCCGGTATCTCCCTGTGCCGGTCGAATGATTTCACCATTGTCGTCGATCAGCTTGCGACCAGCCAGCTCACCGACTTCTGTGACGGCATTGGCAACGCCTACTGTCACATCTGCAGCGGGTTCTTCTACAGTGGTAGGGGCCTCGCCACGAAATGTCTGGCGGTATTCACCATTGATTTTTTCAATCAAAATGGCCTTGGTGGTCGTGCTGCCACAATCGGTCGCCAGGATGACATTGATCTGTTCCGGGTCGAGTTGTTTTGCTGTCGTTGAGTTCATATCTGACTCACCATCCGTGTCAATCTGAGAGCAGTTGAAGTGTCGTTCAGGCGAAATGTCACTTATCAGGAATCATCGTTTTTCAGGACCGGCACTGGAGCATGATCAACAGGTGGATTCTGATTTTCCTGCTTCGCATTGCTTAAGAATTCCAATCGCTGGCAGAGCCATTCAATGGAGGCACGCTGCTCCAAAAGGTCAGCAAAGATCTTCTGGGACTTTGGATCTACCAGGATTGAGAGTAAGGGAGTGAAGAAATGGATGGCCTGCGAACCGATGTAGTTTAGAGGTCGGCAGGTTTCCAGAGTGAGGATTGCCAGGGTTACCATATCCCGGCGAATGATTTCCCGGCAGATCCGATCTGCGATCTGCTGTTGCTCGACAGTGGGAGCAAAATCTTCGGGGCGTTCTACCGCAAAAGCGTGCGCGAGCCACTTTTTGATCATGACCATCCTAGCCTGTATCCAGATATACTGAGCGTTTTGGAGCGACACTTACTGAAAGAGAGTCGTCAGTAAGCTTCGAGAGTTAATCGAACGCAATATCGTAATTCTGTTGTGGTTTCAATTGACGCAAGTTATTTCCATCGTTGAACTAAGTCTAACAATAGCAGGATTGGATAAAAATGAAAGTATCCATCTGAAAGAAACAGGGATTCTTCAGAATCCCTGAAAAAACGGTCTTTTGTTTCAGGCGATGTTGAAGAGCGCCCTGGCGTTGGCGGTTGTGATTTCAGCCATTTCTTCAGGTGTTTTCTGATGGAGTTCGGCCAGGCACGCGCAGGTGTATTTTACAAATGCAGGTTCATTTCTTTTGCCGCGCATGGGGACCGGGGCCAGGTAAGGGGAATCTGTTTCCACCAGCAGGCGATCCAGGGGAATCTGTCTGGCGGTCTCCCGCAGTTCGTCATTTTTCTTGAAGGTCAGCATGCCTGCAAACGAAATATGCAGACCCAGGTCCAGACAGGCGGTCGCCGTTTCCGGACTGCCACAGAAGGAATGCATAATCCCTTTGAGTGGTGCGCCACCCGCTTCCTGCTGCAGGAGTTCTACAACATCCGCTTCGGCTTCACGGCAGTGGATGACAAAAGGAAGATCCAGTTTGCGGGAAAGCTGAATGTGTCTGCGGAAGTAATCCTGCTGCAGTTCAATCGGGGCATAATCCCAGTAACGATCCAGCCCCGTCTCGCCAATGCCTACCACTTTATCAGCGGTCGAGAGCGTCTCAATCAGTTCCCAGTCATTGGGTTTCATTTGAGCAACGTAGTTGGGCTGAATACCGACCACTGCGTAAACATTCTCAAAGGTCGCCGCCAGATCAACGGCACGTTGACTGCTTTCCGCGGTAATGCCGATGGACAGGATTGTCTCTACACCAGCGTCGATGGCGTTTTGCACGGTCTCCGGGCGATCGGGGTGAAAGGCTTCTTCGTCCAGGTGGGCGTGGGTATCAAATAACTTCATGTGGAATTACGGATTTCAATTCTGAGATGTTGACAGTTTCTTTTTGGGAGCGACTTTGTTTGCGTCGGTTGCAAAGTTGATCGACTGAAAGCCGGCAGCCAGACAGGTATCATACGTGTGGATCATTTCGCTCAACGGGACGTCTGCCTGGATATCCAGGATCACCGGGATTTCTGGTGCCAGTTCCGCCAGTTGCATTAAAGTCTGTTTCAACTGGTCGAACTGAGCATACTCGCGCTCGTTTAATTCTACAATAGTCTGGTTATCCTGCTGTTTGAGTTTTAGCCAGACTTCACCCAGTGGTTGTTCTTGCGGAGTCGATTCGAGAGATTCAATACTTCCTGTCGCGAGTTCTGTCGGCAGCAGAAATTCACGAATCTGGTTTGCCGAAGCGCTGATGAAGAAGATCAGCAGCAGAAAGACCACGTCAATCATCGGCGTCATGGTTGCCTGATCCTGGATGTCGGATCGGCTGTTATGATGAGAAGGGATTTTCATGGCAGGGTCAGTTACTCATTCAGGACCAGAAATTTGACGTTGGATATTCCTGCGCGGGCGCAGCTGATTAGTACGGGTTCAACGATTCGATACGGGATGCGGCGGTCGCCGCGGATCCGGATTTCCATTTCCTGTCGTTTGTTTTCGTCCAGCGACAGAAGTTGTGCTTCCAGTTCTTCCAGGCTGATTTCATTGCTGCGCAGGTGCAGTTTTTCATCCAGGGTAATCGTGATAATCATCCGGCGGGGCGCTTCATCCGGTTCAGATTCGTTTTGAGAAGCCTCGGGCAGTTCGACTGCTTCCAGCTTTTCATTCTGAGTCAGGTGAGTGGCGGCCAGAAAGAACACAATCAGCAGAAAGACAATGTCGATCAGGGGAGTGATATTAAATCGAATCCCGGGCTGGCGGGGACGTGTAGGGACTCTCATCTGCTTTAGCCTCCGGGAGGTGGTGAGGGTCGCGTTCCCTGCTGATCGGCGAGCCGTTGTGCCAGTTCCTCTTCCGGTCGTTTCCGGAGTGGTTTACCCGCCTGTTTCGCTGGTGCAGGCGTACTGCGTTTGAAGTCTGCAAAAACATGTTCTGCTAATAACGAGGATTGCGCAACGAGTTCATCAATCCTGTTGCGGAAAAAAGCAAAACTGGCGAGAGCGGGCACAGTCACACTGAGGCCGAACAGAGTTGTGATGAGCGCTTTGGAAATTCCAGGAGCGAGTTCTGCCACATCCGGATTGGCTTTCGCTGTGAATTCTGAAAAGGCCAGGATCATCCCCCAGACGGTTCCCAGCAGCCCCAGCATGGGAGAGAGTGTACCGATGACAGACAGGTATTCGATTTTTCGATTCAATCGTGCCGACTGTTGCATAGCGGCATCTTCCATGGCTTTTTCAACGGCCCCGTAGCCCAGTTGAACTTCAGCCAGTCCGGCAGAAAGGATATAAGACAGAAAGCTGGGGTTAGACTTACAGACGGAATCGGCACTGCGATATTGCTGCTGGGAGATTAAACCATGGACTTCTTCCGCCAGACCGGGAGGCATCAGAGCGTTACTGCGAATGCTGATGACATGTTCCACGATTAACGCGACCATCGCGATACTTAAAACTGCAATGATGATTCCAATCGTGCCGGCATCATCTACCAGTTGTCGGAAGTCGACCTTTGAGATATCTGACCCTGCACCCGATTCCGAATCCTCTGCAGCAAAGCAGAAGGCAGGAGTTGCCAGCGGGAGGCAGATGCAGAGGAGACTGGCCCAGAGGAATTTACTCAGCGATTTACTACGATCCATCAAATTATTCATTTCCAGAAAAAATTCGTACTGTTCAATTATCTTGTGTCGTCGGTTGCGAACTCGCTTTGGTGATCTGATCAATCATCTGCAGTGCCATTTGACGTGCAGGTGATTTTGAATATCGTGCTGCTGTTTCCTGATAAAGCCGCAATGCGTTAACAGTCTGGCCCATCGCCAGAATCGAATCGGCGGCTTTCAGACTGGCCTCTGCCGACAGTTGAGGATTTGAATTTTCAGCAAGTGGGATCCAGAGAAAGGAAGCAGCTGCCTGGCCGTGTCGTTCCAGCATGGCATACCCGGTTCCCAATAGAAAATGTGGGCCTGCTCTCAGGAGTTCCGGAACCTGATTCAGATTGCGTTCCCAGCGCTGCAGTTCCAGCAGGCTGATATCACCGGCACGCAACCGGAGACGCCAGAGTTGGGTCCGTGCCAACTGCTGGATATTGATTTGTGGACTTGTGGCCAGAGAGCGAAGCGTTGCTTCTGCCTGTGCCTGATAATCTGGAGCCGTTAACAGGATACTGGCCCCGATCAACTGTTTCACTTCATCCTGATCCGTTAACCAGTTTTGTGCTGCGTTGCGAGCGGGTGATAAAGTATCTTTGATGCCCCAGTCCAGTGGAATCAGATCGAATGAACGGGCATCAGGCTCATTCTCGACCATGATTTGAAAACGCAGAGCCGCCTTTAAGTTGTCTCCGAGCGCTAAAGCAGCTTTAGTCATCAATGCCAGAATTTCACGCCGAACCCAGAGACGGTTTTCTATATTCAAGGCTTCACTGAAAGATTCGATCGCTTTTTCGTATTCTTCATTTTGAAGCTGTTCCAGTCCCTGCTGGTGCTGTTCAGTTTGGGGGGTATGGACCTTTACGATTTCGGAACTGGGATATGTCTTTACTGTGCCACTGGGCAGCAGCTTCACTTTGATCTCTGATTGGGTGAAATCCAGAATCGTACACGGAAGAGTGGCCTGACCGACATGATGATCCGGGCGAACTTCGATCTTATCCTGGGCGCAGGAACTCGCTGTATTCTGAAATAAGAATACAAGTGCCAGGTTGATCAACAGGAATGCTCGCATGGAATTCTTTCGACTGGGAAATCAGTTATTCTGCAGGAACTGATGTGGTCGTTTCTGAATTGGCCTGCTCTTTTTTCTGCTCAATCTGATCCTTGGTGAAAAACCAGGAAAAGAGCATTAAGAGAGCGCCTCCTGTAATCGCCATATCTGCCACGTTGAAAATACCGGTTCTCAAGGGGCCAAACCCGATGTTGAGAAAATCGATGACAATGCCATTCAGGAACACACGGTCAATTAAATTACCGATCCCCCCCGCCAGCAATAAAGAGAGAGCGATGAACTGTACCAGAGGCATCTGCCAGCGAAAAACCAGCATTCCCGTCACGAGAATCAGAAAAGCGGCGTTGGCAACGACCAGCAGAAAAAAACGGACTGGTTTTGACAGGCGGCTTCCCACACTGAGGAATGCACCCGTATTTTCTGCATATTCCATCCGGAATGTGTTATTCAAATAAGTCAACGGTGGTTCGTATTTAAGTTTTTCGACGGCGATCTTCTTGGTGTACTGATCACAGCCAACGCAAAATAACAGGCAGGCTATCAACAGTGTATAGCGAGTTGCTTTGGAAACTGACGATGACATTAAACACTGGCTTTCTGAGAGATTGAATTATTATTCTCGTGATCCGCAGGCTGCTACCGCAATTCCTTAGCGGTGTTTGATAAATTTGCGGACATTATAGTATCGATAGCTGCCTTTATTCTGACGAGCCAGTTTATCAAGTGAATTGCCTTCCTTGACCGGAAAACCCTCTCCAAATTCGATACAGTGGATTTTCGCCTTACCACCATTTTGTTCACGAATGTCATTGAGGTCTGCACTGGATAACTGTGGATGCTTTGCATCTGTCAGAAAGAATATGACATCCGGGTTAAAACTTAAAGCTCTTTTTAATGCGGGCAGATGGTCTGTTCCCCCATCAGGTTCGACACTTTGAATAAACTGACGAGCCAGGGTTCGATTGATATCTGTGGCATACAGTAATTCCGCTGACTTTCCCCGATGCTGCATGGCACGCGTGGTGGTATTATAAAAAATGATCTGGAACTGCTGATGGTGATTTAACCCTGCCAGGCTGGAAATCAGTTCTGATCGGGCTTTGCGAATGGGGGCTCCCTGGGGAGCGGCCATGCTGCCAGAACAGTCCAGTACGAATACAAATCGCTTCCCTGAATCAACGGCGTCAAAAAAATTGACATTCCCGGCCCCCATGACGGGAGGAGCCAGCGCTGTGCTGGGGGACATTAACTGGTCAGTGGTCAGGTCAGTTGTGGGAGCACTGGGGGCCTGAGTCGGGCCTGCCCCGAGCATTTTCGAATTCAACTCCGGAAGCAGGGGCGCCACGGGGGGCTGTTCCATTACTTCGCTGATCTGTTCCTGAGCTTGTGAAACCTGCAGATTCTCTGGAGATTCCAGAGGTTCCTGATCTGAATCCTCGGGCTGATCGGCATCAGGGGATTGTTTGACATAAATCCCCACACTGCGGAGTTCTCCTTCATCGCCTCCTGTCTGACCGCTGTCGCAGCGATTCAGGCTGGAAATCAGGATCAGCAGGATCAAAGAGTGTATGGCCAGAGAAGCAGCCCAACTGGGAACAACAAGCAGAGGGGAATTCGTCTGCCATCGTGCTGTGCGTTGTTCCATTTCTGTAAATGCTGCTGGCATTAATTTAAATCCATGACTGATATATTCATTCCGTATAAACTAACTTAAGTCTCTATATTGTAGTGGATTATCAATTCTCGAACAGTCGGGATTCTAAAGTAGAGGATTGCATGGAACAGTCGGTGCACTGAAAGATGGAAGTCATTGAAATATTCGTGCTTCTCTTACGTTATTCCTTATTCAACTGTTGAAGGTATTGTTTTGTAATATCAACAGGAAAAACGCCATCTGGTGGCTCATAGGTAAATTCCGTTTCGGGTATGGGGGTATTCAGAGTGACTTTGCTAAAGTTAAGTGTGACCATACTTTGTAAAGAGTCCTGATTTTTTTTCAGGTAGACAATTCGACGGGGGAAAAGCGTATCCTGATCGAGGTAAATTCTAACAGCATCCGGGACATAAGCAGGTAATTCTACAGGGGCTGCAGGATCCCCTCCCTTCCATTGTGTCAGAAATTCGTCTTTCCAGACGCCATTCAAGACTGTTAATGACTTTCCACTGATGGTTCTTTCTGCCACGCTGACAAAATTCATATTTTTCTGAATGGATGCCAGTAATCCCGGAAGCCCTCCCAGGCCCAGTTCTGACACCAGCATGTTCGATTGTGCTTGTGGATTAATCTCAGCCTGCTGCAGAATCGCCTGTACATCTCTGCGGGTGACACGCGATTCTCCTTTAATCGTGTGTTCTGTCCACAATACCTGGCCATCACAGATTTCGAGCAGGGTTCCCACCGGTTTTTTATCTGAATTCTGACTCTGTACTTGAAACTCGAGACGAAGTTTCAGGTCTTTCCCCTGTTTCAGGTCTTTTGCCTGCAGATAACCTCCAGTGATTATGAAAGGCTTGGGCCCAATCTCAACTTTCTCAGTAATGTGGGTTCGAATTGAACTGTATGAAAGGAGTTTTTCCCTGGCCTTCTTAAGCATTGCCGCTGCATAAGCCGGATTTTTTTTTAAATTTTTCTCGGACTCATCAGAAACCGCATTACTGGCTGCTGGTTTGTCCTGCGGATCGGTCTGCGCGAGGAGTCGTTCATTGTTATGGTCGTTATCCTCTTGTCTGCTCAAGCTTTGCGGCAATTGAGCCCAGGAAGAGATCGAGAAAAAATCATTCAGGACTGCGACGAGCAGGAGGCCTGTAGTCAGGGTTAAAATGCGTAACATGTTCTAATTGTTCGGAAAAAATCGAATTTATCAAAGAATCGGACCACATTAGTCCGAAAACAGATGTATGAGGCAATCCATGTGTCTCTAGCTGGTTGAAGTATTTCAACCGGCAGACCGTTTAGCTCAGCGTAAGATCGTTAAAATTTGGGACTGATCGCATTTTAACGTTATTTCGGGCTTGGGGTCGACCTGAAAACTGAGTCTTTTTTGAACCGAACGTCGACCGTTCCAATTTCCCAGGGATCGACGTCTTAGTTTGCGATGGACGGTTCTTCACTTAACAAGTCGCATTATTCGTCGTGGGTATTCGAACAAGGGGTCATGATGAAGTACTACTTCCTGGCTTTAGGAACATTGGTAGTTGTCTGTGTTGGCTGTGCAGCCGACGGACAACAGGTAATTAAAAAAGGGCAGTACCATGCTCCACCAGCTGCGATGATGCAGCGACCGGGGCCAATGGTAGATGGACCGGGGCCTGGCGTATTGCCTATGCTGGCTCCGCCTCCAATGAGTGCCTACGCAGCACGAACCTCACAGGTTCGCTTCGTAGGACCAGCGGGCATGAAAGTGGGCTGGCAAGTCGCGGAAGGCTATGCCGAAAACCAGATCACAGCTCCGGGACGTTACAACTTCAACCAGGGGGCAACCTACCGGTTAAAGCTGTCACACATTCCGGGACGATCGATTCCTGCTCTGTATCCTTCACTGCAGGTCTATCCGTCACATCCAACGACAGATGCTTACCTGTCTCATAACAGTATTCCTCTGGAAATCACTCCGGAAGATCTGGATCAGGTGGAAAGTAACAACTTTGTCACCAAGGTGATCTATCTGCCGGATGAAAAATTCCAGGAACTGGCGATTGCCGGCGTGGAAACTCTGGTTTCTACCCGTCTTGATCCCGGTGTTGACCCGGTCGCAGAAGCAGATCGTCGTGGAACAATCATGGCTGTGATGCGTATGGGTAACATGGATCTGGAAATGCCAAGCGAAGATGGCGGTAACGAAACCGTATCGCAGGTTTCCTATGATGGTGACGCAGGAGCTCACATGGCTCCCATGCCGATCCCCGGTGAAATGATCGGTATCGCATCCGGTGTGCCTGTTCCCACAATGATGGGTGGCATGGGGGCTCCCGGTCAGCCAGCTTACAATCCAATCGCTGGAATGGGACCAACTCCTGCCTGGGGTATGCCTATGACAGGGACACCGATCGGACTCCCAGGCCCTCCCCACATTCCATTGGGTGGACCAGCCAGCCTGAAGTCTCACGCGATTCGGAATGTATCGAAAACCAATCTGCCAAAACCGGTGGATCACTTCCTGGTGGACGTCAAACAGGATCCGGCACCAAGCCTGCCTAAACCTGTCAAGTATGTTCAATACTCGGAAAGTCATCCGGTACATGCTCCTGGCCAGGTTTCTTACCCAAGAACCATGGCACCAGGACCTGGTTATTAAAAGACTCTGGACCCACGTGACACTCCTGGTAACAAAAACCAGGAGTGTCACCCCTTGTCTTTTCAAGTGTCATCTTTGCTCTCAAATCTCATCTTTTACGGCTAATTCTCTTCTGTCATCCCTCTGGACAACTGATCGTAGAAACTCTTGGTCATGACAAATTCAAAACGACAAAACCGATCAAGCTTATTAACGCTCCTGTTAATGACCCTGATCGTTTTTGTCATGCATGCACCGGCTGCCTGGTCTCAAGAGATGATCGGCGGTCGCCAGTACAATTCAGGGAATCAATTCTATCATCCTCTGAATCAGCGCACTCCACCAGGGGTTGCCGGTCAATGGGCGGCAATGTCCGGCCAGGTTCAACCCGGTTATATTCAACCGATGAAATTCAGCCTGCCTTCCACGGGAACTCTGACTTTTTATGCAGGAGGTCCTGATCAGGCAATTCAAAAAGCATCACCTGCCTCGATTGGTTTTGGTGTTGGTTATGTGTATCGCGTCAAAATCAGTGGGATGCCGGAATTTCCAGGCGTCGAACTGTATCCGACAATTGAGTTGATTGATCGTCTCCATCCGCCTGCCGGGCTGGCAGAGCAGTATCCGGTTCCTGTCAGTTTTACAGCAGAAGATATAGAACTGGTGTTGTCCGGAAGGATGGTGACAAAAGTCGTTTACCTGGAGCGACCACAAACTGCAGTACCTGCCCAGTTTGATCGACAGCCAACGCAAACCATTACCGCACAGAAAAATCTGATTGCCGAAGCAGATCTGCTGGGCCGTCCCATGTTGATTCTCAGAATGGGGGGCCGACTGCCTTCCACTCGTGGTGAAGACCCTGCATTTTTCGGGAACGGGGCACCTGTACTTGAAGTAAATCCACCGACGGTCAAAAACTGATGTTTCGATTATCCAAAGGAAATTCCGTGTTAAAATTGTCGTTTAGAAATCAAAGAGGAGTATCGCAAATGCAGCGTGTCTGCTCTCTGGCGGCGATCATGCTGATGACTGTCAGCAGCGGGTGTTCCAGTTTATCTCCCGTTTCGGTTTCCATGCCCTGGGATAAACCAGCAACGAAACCAGTCGAAAAAACGGCACCGGCAGTTCAACATGCCGACTTTGACAATAGTGAAGGAGCGGTCACGCTGTCAGCACCAGCCCCACAGGTGGCTCCTGTCTCTGCAGTTCAGCAGGTTGCTTACTATCAACCTGCTCCTGTCTGCGAGCGGCCTCCCTACTGTGAGTTTTCTCCGGCTGAAGTTCGAGATTTTACACTCCCTGCTGGCAATGATCCTGCGGTGGTGGAAATGTATCCCGACGAATATCTGTTTGATGGCGGCGATCGTGAGAACCCGGTTCATTATGACGATTACAGTCGTCTGGGACTGGATACTGAAGATACAATCGTGGAATACCAGACACACAAAGGTAATCACGAAGTCAAAAAGTCAAATCGCGTGGCAGTCTATGCTCCTCGATTTGCAGCCATTCGTTCCGCCAGTTCGCCACTCTCTGGTACTTCAGTAGATACACTGGCAACGACAGAGGATACCGTTCACGGCGTGGGGCTGGATGCTCGCACTGTGATCACACAGCACAAACAGCGTGAGCAGTTGGAAGGGATTCGCATGCGTTCCCGTGCCAGCGGAGTAGAAACCGAACAGCAGCAGGGGGCTGTTGGACAAACCGCTTATCTGGGAGCTCACACCAAACTCAACAATCTGTTCCAGGACACCGGAACGGAATCAACCGGACAGTTTGATCAATCTGACGAAGCACGTATTGCGTATCAGATTCAGGCAGCAGCCATCTGGTCTCGCACTCAGTTTCCTGTCATTGCCATCCGTCAGCAGTCCGCACATTCTTCAAAGAGTGCCGTCAAGCCTGAAGAATATGTGGGCATTGAAGACAAACGCAAAACAGAAGGTAACCTTAAACTGGTCAAACTGGCTGACAAGAAAAACGCGGAACCAGGTGATATCATCACCTTCACAATCAAATACGAAAACGTGGGTGACTTCGATGTCGAAGGCATCAAGATTGTTGACAACCTGACACCGCGACTCGAGTACATTCAGGACAGTGCCACATGCGATCGTAAAGGACGCCTGGTCGTAGAAGACAATCAGGAAGGCAGCCTGATCCTGACCTTTGAAGTGGATGAAACTGTTAAAGGTCACACGGGAGGTGTGGTCACCTTCAAGGCACGCGTTCGCTAGTCTGATATCGAGGATGAAAATTAGTCTATAAAATCAACTTTGTGGATTCCCGCGAATCCTGAGCCCGTTGTGCAGCATGCATGACGGGCTCTTTTTTTTATCTCTTACGATTTTCTGCTGCCTTGAGAAACAGCATCCCTGCCTTCGAAGAGTGTTTAATAATACTACAGTCTGAGGTGTTTTACTGCAGATTATCTGAAATGATAAAGTGGAAGCGAAACGGGGTTAAATTGAGAGTCGACTATAAAATGATTGTTTTCAGGTACTTATCAGCTTAAGTACTGAATCTGGTGAGTCCACCGATGAGTTTTTTGTATAGGCCTTCTCAGTGGCACATGAATTGCCATTATCAGCTGTGGAATTTGTCAATGAGATGCGAAGTCTCACGCGGAACGCAGTTGTTCTTTTTCTATTTATTATTGCTGGCTTCGTATCCTGTATTCTTTTGAAAAGGATAAAATTCGATGACGGTGCAACAACAGGGAGGAATTCTCCAGATTTATCACTCAGGACCTTTGTGTGTCGCAGGATTTGGTGGTCGGGATGTTCTGGATACATTCAGTGTAAAAGGGATCCGGGATGAATTACTGGAACTTGTCAAAGGACAGCAGTGCGAAACGCTGGCGCTTGACCTGACCGGTGTGAAGTTGATTCCAAGTGGAATGTTGGGATTGTTGTCCTCAATTCGGGATCTGGGAATCGAAATTCATCTCTACAATCCCTCTGAAGATATCAGGGAAGTACTCGAGATCACCAGGATGAACCAGTTCATGCAGTTGCATGATGTAGAAATTCCTTATTAAACAATTCCTACAGTTTATGGCTAAAAGCGAAAGCTGATCTTTATCGGCTTTCGCTTTTTTTATGCAGTCTCGGCAGGACTCCTTTTCAAAATTACAACCAGAGAGTAATCTGGATTCCGGTTTAAAATGATTCTATCCTGGGTTTAATCTGGTGGAAAAGATGTCTCGCATTATTTCCGAACGCTGGCAAAAAGTCGAAGATCTGATTGATGAGTTCTGCCAAACCGATCAGGTTCCAGCGATAGCATTACAATTGGCTGTGGGTGATGAATCCCGCAGTTATTTCTCTGGACGTCAGCGAATCTCAGATCAGGCAGATACACTATCTGATGACGCTATTTTTCTGGTCGCATCCATAACAAAGCCGATTGTGGTTTCGGGTGTGTTGAAGTTGCTGGAAGAAGGAGCGTTATTACTGGGAGATCGAGTCAAACGATTTATCCCTGAATTTGGTTGTGCCGGAAAACATGGGATCACTTTTCGGCATCTGATGACACACACTTCCGGACTACCGGATATGCTTCCTGATAATCTGGAACTACGCGCTGCCAATGCGCCGCTCTCCGAATTTGTGCAACAGATCTGCGAACTCACTCCCGATGAACCACCCGGTAGAATGGTGCAATATCAGAGTACGGGAATCGCAATTCTGGGGGAGGTGATCTCGCGGATTACAGGACAATCCTGCGCAGACTATTTGCGCCAGACGCTGTTTGAACCTCTGCAGATGAATGATACCTCCCTGGGGCTGACGGAAGAATGGATGCTGGGGGACAATCCCCGAGTAACACGAATCACGGAAATCCGCATTCCGGAAGAGCTGGATGTCGAGGCCCATTGGGACTGGAACAGTTCTTACTGGAGGCGGTTCGGGGCACCGTGGGGAGGGCTGCTGACGACTCCTGCGGATCTGAGTAAGTTTGCCGGAATGCTGAGAGCGGGAGGCCAATTTCAGGAACAGCAGATCCTGTCACCTCAGACAATCCGAGAAGCAACACGTGATCAGTTACCATCGATCGCCGGATTATCTGTTGCTGCCAGGCAGGGGAAAGGCTGGGGACTGGGCTGGCAGATCGTATCCGCCTCCAACAGCGATTATTATGGTGATTTGCTTTCCCGGTCTGCTTTTGGCCATGGGGGAGCGACCGGGACCGTTTTCTGGGTCGATCCGGAACTGGATGCATCCGCGGTAATTCTGACGACGGAGCCACAGGAACCTCATGGACGATTTCTATCCCTGATCACGAACAGAATTGTCGCTTCCATTAAACCGGGGTAACGAATGCGCTGGCAGAAAAGAAATAAGGTTGCCTTGTTTTTTTCAATCGGATTATAATGCTTTCTCTTAGAGGAAATCTGGCCTGTATCGTTCGTATATGACAATTGATTTGTCTGATTCAAAATGAACTCCGAAGCTGCCGCCATCCTGACACTGCTGTCTTATCTGCTGCTTATTTCAGCTTTGCTGATCTACCAGGCCGTTCGTCTTCCGGATGGCTGGCGTGCCTGGATCTTATTTGCGATTACGCGGGTCTATGCACCTGGTCTGTGGCACGTCCGTCGGAATCGTCGTTGTCCTTTTCCGGGCGATTCCGCTGGCATCGTGATTGCCAATCATCGTAGCCCAACAGACCCGATCATCCTCTGGTATAATTCTCATCTGGGAAATCCGCAGAAAAAGATGCGCTGTATCAGTTTTTTAATGGCCAGGGAGTATTATGAGCTGCCTGGTCTGGTTGGCTGGATTTCACGCGCCATGCATTCCATTCCAGTGGACCGGAATGGTCAGGATGTCGTGCCTGTACGGGAGGCTCTCAGGCGTTTAAAAGCAGGGGGATTGATCGGGGTGTTTCCGGAAGGCGGGATTCAGGAAGGTCGTCCGATTGCTCATGCCAATTCCGGAATCGCGTTTCTGGCTCTGCGCTCAAAGGCTCCCGTGTATCCGGTCTATATCAATAATTCCCCTCGAGGCGAGAATATGATCGAACCGTTTTATTCACGGGCTGATACCTCGCTGGTTTTTGGGGAACCCATTGATCTTTCTGATTACCATGCAAAGCGTCTGACGCGTGAAGTTCTGGAGGAAGTAACCACTCTAATGATGTGGAAACTGGCTGAGTTGGGGGAGACCGAATATCTTGGCAGCCCTCGACCTGACTCTCAGACTGCAGTAATACCCATCCCCTCAGACCGGTATCATACCGCAAACTGAAGCAGGCGGCTGTCGATTCTTGCTAATCGCTTTTGAGTCGCTCACGATTGGGAGTGCCTGCCTCACCCAACGCACCCCCAAGGGTTCTGGCCGATGAGCGTCTGCATTACAACAGTTCTCCCATCGACCAGAATACCCCCGGGGTTGCCTGCTTCCGTTTATTTAACTGGAATTACCCATAGAGAGTTGAACAAATAAAAAGCGAAATGATTGAATTACCAGGTATTCGACGGCTCAAAGAGAAATGCGACAAAAAAACTGATTTTTTGAGATGAATGATCCCTTTGTCGCAAAATACCGAACTCCTTTTCTGGATAATCTGTGATAAATCAATAAGATGCAGTTGTTAATCAGGCGATTACTACGAACCATTTTCAGTTCAAGCTGTCAGAACAGCTATCAGAGATCCCTTAGAAAGAATGTGAATCATGCCGGCTCTGGGTGTAAATATTGATCATGTTGCGACAGTGCGTCAGGCCCGTTTAACTTATGAGCCAGACCCGGTATGGGCAGCCGTTCTGGCTGAACTGGGAGGGGCAGACGGAATCACTTTGCACTTGAGAGAGGATCGTCGTCATATTCAGGATCATGATCTCTACACGATGAAAAAGACCGTTCAGGTTAAGCTGAATCTGGAAATGGCAGCCGAGGAAGAAATGACTCAGATTGCCCTGGATGTCCGACCCGATCAGGTCTCTCTTGTTCCCGAAAAAAGAGAAGAGCTGACAACGGAAGGGGGGCTGGATGTGATCGCAAATGCAGAACGTGTAAGTCAGTGTGTCCATCGGCTGCAGCAGGCGGGGATTGAAGTCAGTCTGTTTATCGACCCTGATCCGGCGCAGATTGAAGCTTCTAAAAAAGCGGGAGTCCATGCGGTTGAATTGCATACCGGACGCTATGCGGATGCCTCTTCTGCAGGAGAACAGGAACAGGAGTTAAGTATCCTGGAAAAAGCTTCTGCATTCACGATTGAGCAGGGAATGAAGTTACACATGGGACATGGTCTTACGTATCGAAATGTGACACCCGTGGCGTTAATTCCCCATGTGAGCGAACTGAATATTGGCCACAGTATTATTTCCCGTGCCGTACTGGTAGGGATGGAACAGGCAGTTCGCGAGATGAAGGCTCTTGTGAATATCTGAGTTCCGGTTTGCGGCTTGTCAGGGACCCCTGTTCACGGATTGACTCGATGAGTTCGTTTATTAATATCGTTTAAATATCGAAGCTGATCACATCAGCAGAACGCTCCTGTTTCACTGTTTTTGCTGATCCTCAGAAACCGCAAAGTTGTATATCGCCACTCATGTCAGGTCGAATATCTGAGGACCCGATTTGACAGAGAACTTACGTCTGACAGTAGATTTCTACCGCTTGATACGTTATGGTGATTTTCAAACTAGCAGAGCACATCGCCCGAAAGATTCCGTCCAATTCGAGTGTGGGTGTGTTTTGTGCCTGAGGGTTTCGGTATGGTTGCGAATTCCTGCAATCGCTGTTTTCCCAGCCGATCTACTTCTAATCATGATGAATATAGGTAACCCGGAAAATGTGATTGTTACTCCCGCAGCCTGATACAGGTTATCTGGTGTGGCACTCATGGCAAAAACGAGTAAAGAGAAAAGCGTTCCAATATCTGAATCGTTTTGGTTTTAACTGAATTGCTTACACGTAGACTGGTAATATCCTTTCCCAGCTGCGGTCTTTGCTTGAACTTATTTTGGAAATGATCGGTTCTACGCAGGACAGAGTATGGCGGACCTCTACACCTGCTGGTTTATTCAGAATTTATAGAGGAGCAAATTGCGATGACTCCCAAAGACTTTTTTGCTTTTGCTGAAAAAAACGGCGCCAAGATGGTCGACTTGAAGTTCACCGACATCTTTGGAACCTGGCAGCACTGTTCTTACCCCATCAGTACCTGGGATGAAGGTACTTTCGAAGATGGTGTCGGTTTTGACGGATCTTCGATTCGCGGTTGGCAGACAATTGACAGCTCAGACATGCTGGCTGTGCCTGATCCGGCATCTGTAAAACTCGATCCGTTTTTCAAGTCACCTACTGTGAGTGTGCTGGCTGATATCGTCGATCCGATTACCAAAGAGGATTACAATAAAGACCCGCGAAATGTCGCTAAAAAAGGTCTGGCCTATCTGCAGCAGACGGGGATTGCCGATTCCTGCTTTATTGGACCGGAACCGGAATTCTTTATTTTTGATGATGTGCGTTATCTCTCCAACCAGAGAGGCGCCATGTACGAAATCGATTCTTCTGAAGCCGCCTGGAATACAGGCCGTTCTGAAGAGGGGAACCTGGGACATAAAGTTGGATATAAAGGCGGATACTTCCCAGTTGCTCCGACTGACACCTATGGTGATTTGCGTGCTGAAATGGTCGATGAGCTTCAGAAAGTGGGCATCGTAGTCGAAGCTCATCATCATGAAGTTGCTACTGCAGGCCAGTGTGAAATTGATATGGAATTTTCACCACTGCTACAGATGGCTGACCAGTTCATGTGGTACAAGTACATCATCAAGAATGTTGCCAAGCGTAATGGGAAAACGGTTACGTTTATGCCTAAACCTGTTTTTGATGATAATGGTTCCGGCATGCATACGCATATCTCACTGTGGAAAGATGGCAATACGCTGATGGCCGGTGATGGCTATGCCGGGCTGAGTGAACTGGCACTGCATGCGATTGGTGGAATTCTGAAGCACGGCCGAGCCCTGATTGCTCTTTCCAACCCGACTGCCAACAGCTTCCATCGTCTGGTACCTGGCTTCGAAGCTCCTGTGACGCTGGCGATGAGTCAACGTAACCGTTCTGCTTCCTGCCGTATTCCCATGTACTCCGGAAGTCCTAAAGCGAAACGCGTTGAGTTTCGTTGTCCGGACCCAACAGCCAATGGCTATTTGAGCTTTACCGCGTTGATGATGGCCATGATTGACGGTGTGCAGAATAAGATTGATCCCGGTGAACCACTGGATCGTGATATCTATGATATGACACCCGAAGAACTGGCTGAGACGAATGTGGCTCCCAAATCTCTGGATGAAGCGTTAGTCGCTCTGGAAGAAGATAGCGCCTTCCTGACCGCTGGCGATGTCTTCAGTGAAGACCTGATTAAGGCATTCATCAAGTTCAAACGGACTGAAGAGTTGGATCCTATTCGATTACGCCCTCATCCTTATGAGTTCGATCTCTACTACAATGCCTGATCTGAGTGCAATTGTAGTCTGAAGGAATAATTTGACTCGCAGTAAGTCGCCTGATTTACTGCGAGTTTTTTTACTTTGACACCCATGGTGCCTAAATGGCAGTCTGGCGGGGCGTGTGGTTGCTGCCAAAAGGGCATGTTTTGTGTGCGGTTGGATTCAGTGGGTCCCTGGGGGGAAGAATTATAGTGATTCTTAAGTGGTTGTTATTAAACGATATGTGAGAAAAATATATGTTCAATGTCTAAAATGGCACAGGTTATGCATTTGGTGATATCAGCCAAAAACGGAATAAAACCCCTCGGGGTATCCATAACTCAACCAATGTTGTTTCTATATTAAAGGAGCAAAAAAGATGTTAAGCACACGCACTCACAAACTAGGGTTTCCCTTCTCAGCTAATCTTCGTAACGAGTTAGATGATGCATTCAGTCAGATGTTTGGAAAGCCATTGTCCGGTCTGGACGGGGCTTATTCACCATTATCAGTCTGGGAAGAAGACAGCAAGTATCACATTGCGCTTGATGTTCCGGGTATGAAGAAGGAAGAACTGTCACTGGATATCCAGGATGGTCACCTGATCCTCACGGGAGAGCGTAAAGCTGTGGAAGAACGTGAATTTCTGCATAATGAACGACATTATGGCAAGTTTAAACGAGTGGTGCATCTGCCAGACTGGGCCGATCCGGCTTCCGTGAATGCGACTCTTGACTCAGGAGTTCTGACGGTTGTTCTGGATAAGAAGCTGGAAATGCAACCGAAAAAAATTGAGATTCATGATGTTACAAAATCTGAATAACCGCTAACTCAGTTTCAGATTTTAATAGATCTGGTTGGTTGCTCTGCCCTGGTCAGCATTTCGAAGCTGACCAGGGTTATTTTCTTATTGGGACTCCGTTATCAGGACAGCGATCGGTTCCATCAATCAGTCCGGACGTGACTATTTCCTGAGCAACGTCGCCTAAATGCTAAGTCCCCCGTAGATGCTCAGTATGAGGTCCCGGTAAAGATTTCATGCTTTTCAGATCAATCCTGCAAAGTAGTGCACGCTTAATGTCCTTTATGAATAAGGGTTTAGGTTGATTAGGGGGTGTCGTGATTCATCAGGGGGCCCGGACTCCGGCACGACAATTGCGAAGTCCTTGAATCATGTTTCTTAGAAATGCGCCAAAATTTCTTCAGCAGATGCTACCTGATATGAATTGTTCTGATGGTCAAATTGGAGTTGAAAACTAATAAGTCAATTCGTCTGTGAACGGCAGGCAATATTCCAAGACCCGATTCAAACACTGATTTTACAGTGAGCGCGCTCCAGCATCTGAAGATCTCCCCATGAGCCTCGACTCATTTTATTAATTCAAGGACTGAACGTGATGTTACCAGGATTTTTGATTGACATGGATGGTGTGATTTACCGTGGGACTGACCTGATTGACGGGGCAGTTGGATTTATCAACGAGTTGAAAAAACGTGATCTGCCTTTCATGTTTTTAACCAATAACAGTCAGCGAACCCGCCGTGATGTTGTTACGAAATTATCCCGGATGGGGATTACTGTAGGTGAAGAGCATATTTTTACCTGCGCCATGGCGACAGCCCGCTTTCTGGCACAAAGTAAACCGAATGGGACCGCTTATGTGATTGGAGAAGGAGGGCTGTTGCATGCATTGCACAGAAATGGATATTCGATAGTCGATCATGATCCCGATTATGTGGTCGTCGGCGAAGGTCGTTCGATGAACTTCGAAATGATCGAAGCGGCTGTTCGCATGATTGAAAATGGTGCCAAGCTGATTGCCACCAATATGGATCCGAACTGCCCGACTCAGAATGGTCCCCGGCCCGGTTGTGGTGCGATTGTCGCCATGCTGGAAGCAGCAACCAAGAAACAGGCTTTCAGTGTTGGTAAACCCAGTCCGGTCATGATGCGAAGTGCCCGGCAGGAGCTTGGTATTTCTTCAGCCCAGACCACAATGATCGGTGACACGATGGAAACGGACATTCTGGGAGGTGTTGAGATGGGTTACCGTTCGGTGCTGGTACTTTCTGGGGGGACGGCGTTATCCGATCTGGCGAATTTCGCGTATCAGCCTGACCTGGTAGTGGACAGTATTGCTGATCTGAATAATGACGAGTTCTTTCAGTACGAACGGACTCGATTTCATACAGCGGAGCGGTTACTGGCCTGAAAATCTAACTGTCGTGGGACTTTCTTTTGTGATTACAGGGGAAATTCGCTCTGATTGGTTCAGAACCCGTTCATGCGCGCATTGAGGTATTTCTGATCGTTCGCTACAATTCCTGAAAATATCACGATATTGTGATTCCGTACTATTTTTACAGGATTTTGCAGGAACTTCGATGATCTGCCGTTTTCTTATCGATTGAAAGGAAACAGCAGCAGGAATACTTGAATGGCACGTCTGACACAGGCCGATTTATCAGATCTGAACGAGTCCTTTGAAGAACGGACACCGCTGGAACTGATCCACTGGGCACAGGAAATGTTTGGCACACGTCTCGCAGCATTATCGTCGATGCAGCGTGCGGGGTGTGTCGTCGCCCATATGTTGAGTGAGATTAAGGCCGACATTCCCATTCTGTTTGTCGATACCGGAGTTCTGTTTCAGGAAACCCTCGAAACCAGGGATCGCCTGATTCAAGAGTATGGCGTCAATATCGTCACTCTCATGCCTGAGAAAACAATGCAGGAACAGACAGAAGAACTCGGTATTCTCTATCTTTCCGTTGAAGGACAGGAGCAGTGCTGTGATTTACGTAAAACGCAGCCATTGATCCAGGTCGCCGAACAATACGACGCCCTGATTGGGAGCCTGCGTCGCGCGGATGGCGGACAGCGTGCTAATGTACCGATCCTGGCGATTGACCCCGCGATGAACTGTCTGCGGGTCAATATTCTTGCCAGTCTTTCCAAAGAAGAATTTCAGGCTTATCTTGAAGAGAATCAGATCATTACCAACCCGTTGCATCGGCAGGGATATCCTACGATCGGATGTAACCGGTGTACGACTCCGGTTATGGAGAGTGAACCCGGTCGAGCCGGCCGCTGGCGGCATCTGGGGCCCTGGTCTCAGTATTGCGGAATTAATCCGACCGATGTCGCAGGTAAACATGCACCTTCGATTGAACTTCCTCAGGATCTGGTGGATCGAATTCTGGGACGTGAAACCGATTTCATGATCTGATGGAAGTCACTCAGACTCAGTCAGTTCCCGGTGTAATCGTGTTGTGGAACTCCCCCAGGCGGGAATGAAACCGGCAGCGCGGCTTTTCTGGAAGAACCGGTTGCGCTCGCCGTTTGTGTTTGTATAACCAAGCGTGAATACTGATGTGAAACCCTGCTTCTGGATTTGAATCATCTCGCGTTCTTTTGACTCGATCCAGTCACCGGCATGCATGTAAGCAGATTCCCAGAGTAAACCATCCGGATTGTGAGGATGCGCCTGCTGCAGATTCAGCCCCGGAACAAAGACTCCTGTGGCATCCCCCACAAAGACGGAATTGCCAATCAGATTCAGCCCCCGGTTCTGCAGGATGAACTTTTCTGGTGATACCGCTTTGATCTTTCGGATCAGGGCAACCATGGCTTTCACACTTTGCACTCTACGTGGAATTTTCCAGGCTTGATTCGTGATATAGAAATCAACCGTATCGACGGTATCCAGAAACAGGCCATCAACAGGTTGTTGATAGATCTGCTTGACCCGCTGAATCAGAAAATCGCGCCAGGCAGACTGGCTGACATCCATCTGCCATGACTGGAACGTTTCGTTTTTACTGAGTGTCAGGTCTGCCAGAGAAATCTGGGGGGTATGTCGTTGTAAATACTGTTGAAAATTCTGGTGTTCAATCTGTCCCAGTTCTCCCACACTGAGATACGCGATCAGTTTTGCTTTTTCCTGATGAGCTCGATCAGCCAGCTTTTGGATCTGTGCTGGAGACAGACCGCGAAGTTCTATGACAATCACCTGGCCCGGCTGGATACGCTGCTGTAACTGGTCTAATACCTGTGGATCGCTGCCGTAATAGAGTTGAAAGCCGGCAGGTATGAAGCGTTTTTGCTCCGTAGCTGAAAGAGGCTGAATCGTTGAGGTTATCAGACAGAGAACGAAGAGCAGTAGCTGAAGCGTAAGTAATTTCATGGTATCGTTCCCAGAGCAGTTGTTTGTATTTTCTCAAAGGCATCTGTTATTCTAGATGAGCTGGTTGTTTTGTCAAAAGTTTCCTTTGTTGAATAATCTGGAAGTACAGCATGAGTCAGAATCAGGTTCAGTCCAAATATCATACCACTTGCAGATTCATCAGTCTGGCTCTGCTGTTTTGTCTGTGTTCCTCGTTCGGGTTGAAAGCAGCCGAAACGCCTCCCAATATCATTATGATTGTCAGCGATGATCAGGGGTATCGGGATCTGGGGAGCTTTGGCAGTGAGGAAATTATAACTCCTCATCTGGATCGTCTGGCAAAAGAAGGAGCGAAGCTGACCAGCTTCTATGTCACCTGGCCTGCCTGCACTCCGAGTCGAGGTAGTCTGTTGACCGGCCGCTATCCACAGCGAAACGGGATCTATGACATGATTCGTAATGAAGCACCTGACTATGGTCATAAATACAAGCCTGCAGAATATGAAGTGACCTTCGAACGGATAGGCGGGATGGACGTTCGTGAAAAATTACTGCCGGCGTTGTTGAAACCGGTAGGTTATGTCAGCGCCATTTATGGGAAATGGGATCTGGGTATTCACAAGCGGTTCCTGCCTCTCGCCAGGGGTTTCGATGATTTTTACGGGTTTACGAATACCGGCATCGACTACTTTACTCACGAGCGATATGGCGTGCCTTCAATGTATCGCAATAATCAGCCCACAGAGGAAGACAAAGGCACGTATTGCACCTACCTGTTTCAGCGGGAAGCGGTTCGTTTTATCAAAGAGAATCATCAGAAACCATTTTTTCTTTACCTGCCTTTCAACGCACCCCACGGTGCCTCCAGCCTGGATCCTCGAATTCGTGGCGGAGCGCAGGCCCCGGAAAAATACAAAAACATGTATCCGCATTTGAAGGATACCCTGGTGACAAAGAAGAAAACCGGGCGCTATGAATTTCGGGAACGTCCGGATGGACCGGTGATTCATCAGGGAGTTTCAGCAAGTAAAAGACGACTGGAGTATGTAGCCTCTATTACCTGCATGGACGATGCGATTGGCGAAGTGCTGGGTTTGCTGGACGAATATCAAATTGCTGACAATACCATTGTGGTCTTTTTTTCTGACAACGGAGGCAGCGGAGGAGCTGATAACAGCCCTCTCAAAGGGAAAAAAGGCATGATGTTCGAAGGGGGAATCCGCGTACCCTGCCTGGTGCGCTACCCCGCCAAAATTAAACCGGGGACGGTGAATGATGAACTGCTGACATCACTGGAACTGGTACCGACTTTTCTTAAAGAAGCAGCGATTCCTCTGCCAGAAAATGTTGTCATCGATGGTTACGATATGTTGCCTGTTCTGATGGGGAAAACAGCCTCTCCCCGAAACGAAATGTACTGGCAACGCCGCGAGGATAAAGCCGCGCGGGTCGGACACTGGAAGTGGGTGGAGTCGGAAAAGGGGAGTGGCCTGTTTGACCTGTCGCAGGATATTGGCGAGAAACATGATCTCTCCCCAACCCATCCTGAAAAACTGAAAGAAATGAAGAAGCATTTTGCGAACTGGAAAAAGCAGATGGCCGATGCAGAACCCCGAGGCCCATTTCGCGATTATTAAACGGCAGGGAACTCGCATCAGGGTTTCGTAAGCAGTTCCTGTTTTTGAGAAGGCAGTTCCACTATGGAATCGACTGGCAGACTCTGCTCGATCAGTTCCAGGCCGCAAATCAAAGGTTCTCCCTTCTGTGCGGTCAATGTCAGATTCAAATCATTATCGAGATGGATTTGTGAAAACTCGCGTACCAGGATCTTCTGGTTGGATTGTGTTTCCTGTAAAACATCAAGCTGGCTGATCAGGGGCTTTCCATTGAGTGAAATATCGAAGACCCGTTGCCCGGTACTGGAATACTCCGGCTCTCTGAAATAAAGCCGGACCGTGTAATCTCCCGCTTTGATTTGCTTCAAACTGATCTCTCGGACCCCCGTGATTCCGGATGCACCAACCCATGGCCAGCCACGGCCTCCTTCTATCCAGAGAGAATGTTCATAGAAAGCCTTGACTGATTTCGGACTGATCTGCAGATCAAGTTCCGGAGAAGGGCCACCCACACTGGGAGTATCCAGCCAGAGTGTCCCTTTGTCGGTCATGCGGTCACCGGGCGCACCAAAGTTCAAACCCACCCGGTGAACCTGCTGTACATCGCTTTTTCCCCAGACCATCCATTGCTCATGTGTCTCGGGCATGGAAATCATGGAGAGTCCGACTGGCAGGGGATAGCTGCAGGTACATCCCTGGAAATAGTAGGGGACGTTGAGCAAACCATTGGCTGGTACGATGCTGTTAGTGCAGCCCGAGCGGGGACCACTGATATGAATCGTTCCGCTTTCGACTCGCTTGTCGTAGAACGCTGCTGTTCCGGATCGCATGGTATAAAGGTAGCTGTAGTCGACACCTCCATCGCAGCCATAACTCTTGGGGAAAGCACGTGGCTCTGTATCGCCTGTGAGTGGGTTGGTGCGTTCGCCGATGACGGGAGGCGCAGGACTCCAGTCGTTTTTCTGATAGGGGGGGCGATACTGACTGGGTTGCTTTTGAGTTTGATCGAGCGTGGGCAATTCTGTGGTCAGCATTTCTGCCTGTGTGGCATCCAGCTTTCTACCGGTATAGACGTCAGCAAACTGGGGGGCAAGTAATTTGTAGGGAGGACGAATCCCTGCGGGGTAACCCTGCCAGTATTTCGAATGGGAAATCATGACCCCGTCTACAAACAGTGGTTGAGGAGCACGTTTAAAATTCCCCACGCTGTCGTCATACCAGAGCACCCCGACTGGAGCTTTTACAAGCTCATCCGGGCTGGACCAGCCGCCGGTATAGTTGGAAGATCCAGGGATGGCACCCGCTTTTTTAAACACCGAATAACCGTCTTTGCGAGAAATTTTAGCCTGGGAGAGATTTTTGAACTCTGCAGCCAGCTTTTGATGATCTGCTTCTGAGGTTTTCACGAATAACGTGCCACCATAGGGTCTGAGTGATGGGTAGAGCACGGAAATCAGTTCTGAGTAAGTTTTCATTCCAGAATAAACGGGTTCAGCAGCGATAATCGTCTGCGCAAAGTAGGCGGGAAGTTCGTATTCGCTGAGCGGACCAGGGAGGAATGCCAGTTTTGAACTGGTCTGACCTCGTTCTAAATACAGCTGACGCAGAAGTTTGACCTGACCGGAATGATTTTCCTGGTAAATGATTTGCAGCTGTGGCTGAGTCAGCAATGTATTAAGTAGTTTTGCATCTGGAATTCCTGCCAGAAGGACATAACCGCCCGCTTGAAGCTGGTCAGAAAACATAGCAGGTAATGAAGCATTTGGGAGCGGATCTGATTCTGAAGCTGTCTCTTTCAGTAAGGATGAGTCATATGTGACTGGTGTCGTTTTACCCGGTCCCAGACAATAAATGCTGCCTTCGAGTGTCACGGCAATCAAGTGATCTGATGTGGCGAGTAGAGAATGGATGGTTCCCTGCACGCCCGGGATGGCTGCCTGATATTTGAGACTTTGGTCGCCGACCTGAATCTGCTGCCTGAGCCCGCGCTTGCCATCGGGACCATAATTCTGACCATTTTCATGACGGGCTGAATTGACATCGCGGTCGAATTGCAGACTGGGAGTGGCAACTGCAGTTTCGCCTCGTCGTGCTGCCTTGCCGGCGGCTGTAAACCAGCCTCCAGGAGTGCGTCCCGGTTTGGGCAATTCAAACTCAATCAGTTTTCCCGTCTGTTTATTCAGGCGGGCCGGGAAAGCAGTACCACAGGGAACAATTAATTCTTCGTCTGAGATCACCAGATAGCCTTGTGGTGTTACGCCACCCAGGGCTTCTGCAGCATGGGGGTGTTGACCATACAGGAATCCCAGGCGATCATTCATCCATTTAACTTTGCCGGTTGTCGTATCGAGGGCGTAAACAAAAACACCCTCGAAAGGCCAGACTCCCGCTGCAAAATAAACGGTGTCATTTTCAATGACGGGGCCTCCCCGTACAGGCCAGACAGAGATCAGACGCCGATTCCCCAGAATCAGACGCTTAGATGGTACTGCACGAAACTTCCAGATCAGATTTCCTGTCTGGGCAGAAACGGCATAGAGGCAACCGTCATCCGAACCAAAGTAGACAGTGTTTTTCCAGGCAACCGGGGCAAAACGAACCGGTCCATCGGTCGTGAACTGCCAGAGTGGTTTCCCCGTTTGGAGATCGAGTGCCGTCACACTGTCATTCAGTGAAGAACCATAAAACAGAATACCATCTTTGACAACAGGTTCATAACCGGCGTCAAACTGCAGGCGTTCATTTTTAAAAGCCGGTTCCAGTGGTGGGAGCCGATGTACCCACTGCAGATGAAGAGACTCGGGAAGTGATTGTTCTGTGTGGGCAGAGCGGGCAGGGTCCAGACGCCACATCGGCCAGTCGCTGGCTCTGACGGATGCTCCCATTAAAGGAATCAGCAGAAGCGGCAGCAGGTAGACTCTCAAAGCAGGACAGTGCATTCAGCCAGACCCTTTTCTGGAAAGTGGAAAGCAGAAGTTGAGAAAGCTGTCTCTCAGAGTGTCAAGCTATCATGTGTGACAGACAGATTCAACTCTTATCCAGCGGGGGCGCTTCGGCAGTCGAAGCGGGAGATTCCGGGCGTGGGACCTGTAAACTGGCCCAGATTGCCGCCACGCAGCAGAGGATCAGTTCAATGAACCAGAAGAGTTGAGGCCACGGTGTTTCCAGGCGTGCAACTGGCGAAATACGATGTTGCAGATACGAAGAAATCTCGAGCAGTTGTTGTTCTTTGTCTCTTCGTTCCTGTTTGGCGGATTCAAACTGTTTGATAAACTCTTCATGTTGTTTACGAGCTTCTGGATCAGAAGGAGGTTCGCCTTTCGCCAGCGTGTGCTCCAGCATCAATGATGTCTTGTCCATTTTGAATTGCTGCAACGTCGCTTCTTTATATCGTTGATGTGACAGATACAGGACCAGAGACTGTCCAAATACAGTCAGGCACAGGATTGCGACGAGCAGGGACCGCTTTAGTGACAGCCCCAGTTTGAATGCCAGTGTTGTCAGGGCTGCACCAACGATCATTCCGTAGACGACAGAATAAACAAGCAATAACTTCAGGCGTTCTGGTAGATGGACTGCCAGGATCGACAGGGCCATTATCAGTACCAGTCCGATACAGAACCATTGAATGAATCCGGACCAGGAACTGGTAGGCTCGGGCTGGGATACTGCAGGCTGATCCATCATACAGTCAGTTTCATTTTGCTAAATGTTTTGAACCCAGACCACAGGCGGCTTGAACCCGGTCCAGAACCTGTTTTCCTTTTTCTCTGGCTTTGTGGGCACCTTCAGCCAGGATATCATTCAGGGTGCTGGTATCTGCAGCAAGCTGTTCTCTTCGTTCTCGGGCTGGTCCAAAATATTCAAGAGCAGCGTCATGCACGGCCTGTTTTGCCTCTCCGTACCCCATGCCCCCCGCACGATATCGCTGTGCCAGTTCTGCCTGTTGTTCGTCATTGGCGAAGAGTTTATACAGGGCGTAGACGGCACAGGTGTCCGGATTTTTGGGGTCTTCGAGCGTCGCAGAGTCGGTTTTGATCGACATGACTTTCTTACGCTGTTTTTTGGGATCCTCAAATATTTCGATTACATTTTTATAACTCTTGGACATCTTTTCGCCGTCTATGCCAGGCACTTTAGCGGACGTATCCAGAACTCGCGATTCGGGCAGAATCAGGGTTTCCCCAAACAGGGAATTGAATCGCTGAGCCAGGTCGCGTGTGACCTCGACATGTTGAATCTGATCCTGTCCCACGGGGACCAGATCACTGTCATATAGTAAAATGTCGGCAGCCATCAGTACAGGGTAAGTAAAGAGCCCCGCGTCAGCGGCGATCCCTTTTTCTTTCTTATCTTTGTAGGCGTGACATTTTTCCAGCAGACTCATCTGGGTAATCGTCATCAGGATCCACGTGAGATCGGTAATCTCGGGAACGTCCGACTGTCGGAACAGGGTAGCTTTTTGGGGATCCAGTCCTAATGCCAGGAGATCGATGGCCGCTTCCATTGTGTTTTGATGTAAGCGTTTGCCATCTCGGATCGTGGTCAGGGCGTGCAGGTCGGCAATAAAGTAGAAAGCCTGTTCATTTTCCTGAAGATCAATGTATTGCTTGATCGCGCCAAAATAATTTCCCCAGTGGAAACGGCCCGTCGGTTGGATTCCAGATAACACTCGCATGAAAGGATTTTCTATATAACTTTAAAACTGAGAGTAATTTGACTGAGAGAATTTTGATCAGCAGTACTGCATCTAAGACAGAAAAGCATGGTGGTTTAACGTTCTGGATACTCCAGCGAACCTACAAGTTCGCTGATATGCGAGCATTTTTCGGAAACCAGTATCCCTTCCAGTTCGCTGACCAGTTGTGCCGCAAGGCCCGGATTGTAGAAGTTTGCGGTTCCAATTTGAACGGCTGAAGCTCCTGCGACGATGAATTCCATGACATCATCAATGTTGGCAATGCCACCGACTCCAATAATGGGGACGTCGACAGCGCGGGCCACCTGACAGACAACCCGTAACGCCACCGGTTTAATCGCGGGGCCACTCAGGCCTCCAAAAATGCCACCCAATATCGGTTTTCGACGGCGCCAGTCGATTGCGGTTCCCTGTACGGTATTGATCAGGGAGACCGCGTCAGCACCCCCTGCGCTGGCAGCCTGTGCGATCTCAACAACGCTGGTGACGTTTGGTGTCAGCTTCGCGATGATGGGTAACTGGCAGCTTTCAGTGACCTGCTTTAGCATTTTTTCAGTCATCTCAGGCCGGGTACCATAATCGACGCCACCGCTGACGTTCGGACAGGAGATATTCAGCTCGAGGGCCGTGATCTGATCTGAGTATTGATCCAGCCGGGAGGCCATGACAGCCATTTCATCAATACTGCGTCCGGCAATATTAACGATCAGGGCTGTTTCAAGCGAGGAAAGGTAATTCAGATGCTTTTCCAGAAAAAGATCGATTCCGTCGTTATCCAGACCAATAGAATTAAGCAGGCCGGCACTGGTCTCTACAGTACGTGGAGGTGGATTACCGATGCGTGGCTCTGTGGTAATCGTCTTGGGGATAATGCCTCCCAGGCGGGAAAAATCCAGAAATGCTGCCATTTCTTTCGCGTATCCGAACGTTCCCGAGGCAACGAGAATGGGATTTTTGAGCTGCAGGCGGTTCAGGGAAACCGCTAAGGGGTCCGTTTGGGTTGAGGCATTCATGTAAGTCAGGTCCATGTAGCCGCAGGCTACGTGATCATTCTGTTTATTTATCAAAGATATGCCAGGCGAACCATCTGGTTCCAGAGGCTATTCACCAACCAAGGCATGATACTGTCAGGGCGTGAAATCCGCTGAGTCACATCTTAGCGTTCCCGGATGGTGAGGACCAGTTAAGGCGGTAGGGAATCAATTACCCCCATAGCAAGAAAAGCTGCCTGGAACTGATTCCAGGCAGCTTCGAATAGTTTCTATGCATCAGTCGGTTCGACTGGAATCTATCCAGTCAAACGACTTGCGAGATTGTCCCTGAATTACAAGTACTAAATTACGCCACCATGGGTACGGTAGGGGGTTGCCACGTCCGGCATGTCGAGCCCCCAGATTCGTTCCCAGATTTTAGGAATGTGCCGCATACTTTCTGACTGGAATATCAATTGACGAGCACGATCATCTCGCGAAGATGAGTAGATAGGAACCACGCATCCAACCTGAGTTAGGGATACTGCAATTAACATGCTGGCCAATAGGAACTTACGCATTTTTTTCTCCATGATATGGTCGTGCCATATTTGCTGGTCTTGATCCCAGGCAACGATCCCTTAATTCAAACCATTGAATGAAAGGCATCAAACCGATATCGAAGGGGTTAAAGTGCTGAATTGTGATGCGAGGAGATTGGAGAGGCAGGATTATAAATGCCGCTTTTAATTTCCTCTAGGTCGTTTTATCGACATTCAGATCAGGTGACTTTGGTAAAAAATGCGGATTATTCCAATTATTTTGGTAATCCGGTTGAAGCGGCTGATTTTGATTATCAGTTAGACTGGTTTGCCACTGACTTCAAGTGACAAACATTCACTTTAGCAGACCAGCTCAGTACGTAAAAAAAGCCGGGCTGTTTGTGTACCATAAAACAGACCGGCTATGAGAAAGTTCATACCAGTTCTTTCAACAATAATGTCTTTGGAAAGCGGCTCTAAGGTGTATGCTGAGATCCTGAACTGTAGGAACCGTTATTATAGGTTCCCATAGATGGTGCTCCTGGTGTGGCACCCGGGCTCGGTGGAGCTGGAGGTGGTGCCGAAGCTGCAGGGGGACTCACTGAAGGTTGAGAAGCCGCAGCATTTAAGCGAGCTGCTTCTTCCTCCAGATTGCGTACACGTTTCTCCATCTCCTTGCCAGGCTTGAATGTGACAACGTATTTTTCTTCTACGTCCACACGATCACCTGTGCGAGGATTTCTGGCTTTCCGCGCTGCTCGTTTTTTGACTTCGAAAACGCCAAAATTGCGGAGTTCAATACGCTTGTCTGTGACAAGTGTATCAACAATCGCATCGAACGTTTTTTGCACAATCTCTTTTGTTTTGAGTTGTGTCAGACCAATCTCTTCCGAAATCACTTTGACAATCTCTTTTTTCGTCACGACTGGGTTCTCCCAATTTTGAGAAGCCGTCGGACAGCTACGCCCTTCCGCTGGGCACTCTAGAGCCGTCTCAACTGTAATGGGTTACACGACTTAGTGTCACAATAGATTATTTCCCACAATTGAACAGTAAGTCAAGACCGATCTTCGGTCACAGCTTTGAAACGGTGTCGTATTAGACATGAATTCACTAGAGAGAGGTGATACAACAATAGCAGATCGAAATGAGGATTGTGGACTAATTGTTGATGTGGTGTTGCTGTAAGTGTAGTAATTATAGTTCTTTATGGAAAAACATTGTTCGGTGCGCAGCAAGGTCCCGAAAAACTCGCAGACTTGTTATTGTTCCCAGTTAATGACATGGATTTTTTTTCACAATCTTCAGATGAATTTGCGAATAAAGGGTCTGAAACTTTGAATCTGCGATGTTTCAGTGTTCCAAACTCTTTAAAAATACATACTTAATAAATGACAATTGGTTGAGTGCCGCAAAGAAAATCGAGCGACTGACTATTCAGCTTACGTCGAAAGCTCGATTTGTAGAGAAGATTTTCTCAAATCAGTCTGAGTGATTTCTCTGATGTAACCTTATCTAATGAAGGGTGTTACAGGTCTGTTTTTGCAGCCTGAATCTGAATGTCTTCAAAACTGACAAAATTACCTTTACCTGCGCCCGGGCAGTCTGGAGAAAGTGCTTCCCAGCTCGCTCGGCTTTCCAGATTGGAATTCCAGAAGGGCCATGTTTTACATTGCGCCGGGCGTGCTTCATAGATCGTACAACATCGTTTTTCAGGATCGAAGAATGTACAATCCCCATTGGCAAACTCCGTTAAGGAACGTCTCCCGCCATAGAGACGCGTATGCATCAACAGAATTTCTCCTGTTGTTTTTCCCGTTACTTCTGCAATCGCCTTGATTTCCGACTCATCAACCCAGACAACACCAGGCGCACCCGTACAACAGTTTCCGCATTGAGTGCAGGAAAAATGAAGTCCATCGCGATACCATGGTTCCTGTTCAGAATTCTGGTCACTCATTATTCAGATCACTTCACGATAAAATTGTTAAACTGAAACAAAGAAGTTCATTTTGTAAGTGACTGAGGCGAGTATGTCAAATACAAACAACCAGATCCAGGTCGGCGGGATCATTCTTTGTGGCGGCGAAAGCTTAAGGATGAATTATCCCAAAGTATTGTTGCCATTGGGTCAAGAACTGATGCTGCAACGCGTCATTCGCATTGTGTCCGAAGTCGTGTCTCCTGTCATCATTGTGGCGTCCCGAGATCAGGAATTGCCGGAAATCCCTGATTCGATTCGCGTTGTCTATGATGTAAATCCAGGAGCCGGGCCGCTTCCCGCGATTGCAATGGGGTTACGGGAACTGGAACGCGATTGTCAGGCTGCTTTTGTGTCTGCCTGCGATACACCGCTGATACATAAAAATATGATCCAGGCCATTCTTTCAAAACTGGCAGAGTATGATCTGGCCATGGTTCGGGAAGGTCAATGGTATCATCCACTTGCTGCTGTGTACCGGACATCATTGGTAGAAACGATAGAGGAGATGCTGGCAGCAAGGATTCAGCGTCCGATTGATCTGGCAGAGCGGGTCAACAGTGCTTTTCTGGATGTGGAAGAATTGAGAAGTATTGATCCCCAGTTACATGGTTTACGAAATATCAATACCCGCGAACAGTATTTTGAACTACTTCGTGAAACCGGACTGGAAGCAACGACCCGTGTTCCGTTTGACAGGTGACAAGCCCGGTTTTTTTGCTCCTGCCTTGTGCATCAGGGGGAGCGCATGCTCCGATTGGCCTGCATGACAGCGGTCTGCCAACGGGCGATATCCTCGGGGGTTACCTCATAAAAGTTGATGGAATATCCCAGTTGTGCTTCAGGTTCAAAAAACCTGAAAAACCCTAAAGCATCATGTTCCAGGTTATAACGACTGCCGTCCTGTCTACGAAGTGTATACGGGCGCCCTTGCAGAATACTGACGCTGATGGCATATTTCCCGGGGACAGGGCGAAACTCAGCAGGTAAATCATATTTGATGCCCAGTTTGCCTGGGGGAATTGTACCAAAATAGGCCAGCTTCAAATCGCTTATCGGATTTTGATTCAGATAGTCCTGCAGTCGATACAGATCCTGCCCCCAGTCAATATTGGAATCGACAAGGTGCGAATCCCCCTGTTCCGGTCCGCCCGACAGTTCGTTAAAATAAGCCAGATGATCTGGTGCGTGGCGAAGAGAGAGTGGAAGAGAAAGCATCGCGATGAGAATCAGATATGAACGGATTTTATGTCGATCAAAGTCGAGCTGATCAATTAAGGGAGCGCACAACAGAATGATGAACGGGAAGACTGGTAGAACATAGCGCAGGCCGAGTTGATTATTGGCCAGACTGGCGATGCAGAGCAGTAGCACAACCGGTGTGAGCAGCACGGCCAGAGTCCGTCGCGCGAGTAAACGGGGCTGCTTGAACCAGCTGTAAATTGCGATCACGATCAGAAACTGAAACCCGTGCGGCAATTTGTAAAGCATCGTATAGAGGTAGTACGACCGAAAGCCATGCTCTTCCCACTGATTGTCCAGAAAGGTGGGGTGGGTTTGTTGCATGATAAAACGTTGCAGATCAAAGCCCATGAGATAATCGCGGGGAACTGGCAGTGGAATGATTTGCAGGAATTCCGGAAGAGCTGTCAGCACTTTTAACTCGGAACTTTGGAACTGATAACTGCTCACGGGCTGTAATGAATCACGAAACAGATAACCGGCATTCAGGATGAACAGGCTCGATAGTAAAAGTACTCCCCAGCGGAGTACGACTGTTTTATTTGCAGGTCGCTCCTGGATTTCAGGGCTCTTATATCTTACCAGAACCCACTGGATCAGCAGTAAGGGGACTAACAGAATCGCTGTGTACTTTGTGAGTTGAGCCAGACCTAATACGATACCGGTCACCAGAGCCCACTTCCAGGTGGGCAAGCAGGCAAACTTCCAGCCGCAGTAGAACACCGCCAGAAAAAAACCTGTGATGGCCAGATCCTGTGTTCCCAATGCTGCGCTTGCCAGGATATTTGGACTCATCACCCACAGGAAAACGGCAAAACAGGCTGCCTGTGAACTAAACAGCTCGCGTGTCCAGAGTGCCAGCAACAGCCCAGAAACGCACGACAGCAGCAGGATCATGCAACGACCAAGAAAGTAGTAATGCTGATAATTTTCCGGATTTGCTTCGAGAAAAGCATCTCCATAATCGGCTGGATCTGACGAGAGGTCCGGAGATCCACTTTGAGCAGAAGTCATCAGTAATGGCAGCGCGGACCAGCTGCGAATCAAAGGAGGATTGAGCCGATCATGGTCAAATCGGCCCGTTTCCAGACTCAGAAACCCGACTGGCAGATGCCAGTACTCATCATGTGTGACACTCAGCTGTCGGGCGGAATACAGACCCAGGCAGAATTGGATCAACAGGAGAAAACCGACGACGGACCAGAAGACAGGAGGCCGTCGTATTACTTTCTGAAGTGAAGCCATAACTGTCCGAAGGCTGAGTGAAAGAAGGATATCTGAAACATCTCAAAGTTCGATGATATCCTGATCAGATTGGATACGGAAGTGAACTCCGGCAGTAGAAAAGGGTGCAGGCAGGTTTTGAATCGGGTGCCGATTGAGATGGATGATCATCGGGTGGCTCACCCTCCAGCCAACTTAAGACGGGCGTCATCACTCTGGCTGGAGGGAAGCCTCAGTTCTATGGAGCCTCATAAGATTCAGGTGTATGAGGCTTCTATTCGACAGGCGGATTATTCTCTTGCAATGCCTGTGCCATCATTGGAATTTCTCAGAATCGTGAAAAGATGCAGTTTTTCAGTCTGGATTACGTGCCCGAATCGAGGAACTGTCAAATTGAAAAATGACAGAGTCGAGGAAAGTGACAGGTCTGTCTGTTTTAGCGACAGGTGGGACAGGCTGGATTCAGTGGTTTTTAATCCAGGTTTTCACGTCGCGTGTCACATCGCGCATGATGATTTGCTGTTCAGGGACTGCCTGGTAAAAATGCAGTTCTGCCTGCTCATAGACGTCTAACTGCAGATTTTTTGAAGCAATTTCGAGGATGCGATCGGCCATCTGCTCGATATCTTCATTCTGCTCGTGGGGGTTGAAGGGAACTGCCATCGTCACGCGAAAAGTAAGCGGGTTCTGCTGTTTTCCTTTGAGGCGTCCCCCTTCGACACGGGGGCGTGAGTGGGGAAACTCTTTTGCCAGGGCGTTTTGAGTGTCGGCGAAGTGATAGGTGTTAATCGTCTGAAAAACATACAACGATCCTGACATCAATAAACCGAAGATCAACAGGCCCAGAACGATGGTTCTGCCTTTGACTATCCGGGGCATTGATTCAGGATCGTGAGTGGTCATATTTGATCAGCAATAGTTTCCGGGCGTATTCAGTTTTCCAGTTTCGCAGCTGCTTTGTTGATGGCTTGCAGATACGCTTTGGCGCTGGATTCAATGATATCGGTACTGACGCTGCGGCCGGTAAACAATTCGCCGTTAATACGAACTTCTACCCGAACTTCGCCCTGAGCATCCTTCCCGCTGGAAACGCTGCCTACATGGTATTGATCCAGTGCTGCTGTGATGCCAGAGATGCGTTCCAACGCCCGGAAGACCGCATCCACAGGGCCGTCACCGGTGGCAGCGTCGCAGTGAATTTTGCCGGTTTCATCTGCCAGTTCAATGGTTGCGGTTGCGATTGTTCCCGTCCCGGCGGAGGTATGAAAGCGGACGATTTTCCATTTTTCCGGCATATCGGAAGCCTGATTTTCGATCAAGGCAACAATGTCGGAATCGTAGATTTCCTTTTTCTTATCAGCTAACGCGATGAATTCATTGAAAATCCGTTCAAACGTTTCTTCGTCCAAAGTATGTCCCAACGACTGAATGCGATCGCGAAACGCATGGCGGCCACTATGTTTTCCGAGGACCAGATTCGTGCCTACATAACCAACATCATCAGGTGACATAATTTCATAAGTTGTGCGTTCCTGCAGCATGCCGTGCTGATGAATGCCGGCTTCGTGGGCAAAAGCATTTCTCCCGACGATGGCTTTGTTGCGTTGTACCGACATGCCGGTCACTGTCGAGACAAGATGGCTGATTGGATACAGGCGCTTTGTATTAATATTTGTATGTACGCCGTAATAGTCAGCACGTGTCTTTAATGCCATCACGACCTCTTCCAGAGCGCAGTTTCCAGCCCGTTCCCCTAAGCCGTTAACGGTACATTCCACCTGACGGGCTCCCGCTTCCACTGCGGCGAGGCTGTTTGCGACAGCGAGTCCCAGATCGTTATGACAGTGGGTGCTGATAATAGCCTGGTCTATGTTTGAAACATTTTTTTTCAGTGTGGTGATGACATCATGAAAATGGGCGGGAGTCGCATAACCTACGGTATCGGGAATATTGACTGTGGTGGCTCCGGCTTCAATGGCTCGTTCTACGACTTCACAGAGAAAGTCTTTCTCGGTTCGGGCGGCGTCTTCCGGAGAGAATTCGATATCCGGGCAGTAATCCCGGGCTCGTTTGACCATTTCGACTGCCGTCTCCACGATCTGTTCTTTATTCATTTTCAGTTTATGTTCACGGTGGATGGAACTGGTGGCGAGGAAGACGTGAATCCGGGTCTGTTTGGCTTCTTTTAATGCTTCCCAGGCTCGGTCAATGTCTTCCTTGCGACAGCGTGCGAGAGCACAGATGGTTGTCTGGTCGCCAAATTCGTTGGCAATTTTCTGAACAGCTTCAAAATCTCCAGGAGAGGCAATCGGGAAGCCTGCCTCAATGATATCGACCCCCAGTTTGACAAGCTCCCGGGCGACTTTCATCTTCTCCGAGGTGGTCATGCTGCAGCCAGGTGACTGTTCACCGTCTCTCAAGGTGGTGTCAAATATCTTTACTGTGTCATTGGACATTGGTTTTCTCCATGAGTCAATTTCCGCTCCCGGTCAGGGGGCTAATGAGAGACCAGAATAGTACCAGCAGGCAAAATAAAAAACCCTGAGGCCGATCTGGTCTCAGGGTTTCGCTGTTTTTGATTAACAATCGTACAAAGAACCTAAGACCTGGCTTGTAGAAGCAGGTTTCGTAGCAGGTTCAGGTTTAGTAGATTGTGTACTTGCATTACTTTTTAAATCTTCATCTGGATTAAACTGGGCGGCATGGACCGCCTGATTTTCCTGACAATTTACCTGCGCAATCGGCCATGGTCAACCCGTTGTCGATTGAATTTGTCAAAATCAAAGACAGGTCAGGCGATGGAGGGTTCGGTGAAAAATGTCCGGATCTGGTGATCTCACATTATTTTGCAGCGAGTCCCGCTTTCTCCTGTAATGCTTCTTTGCCCATTCGGTGGCAAAAATCACCAAAGGTTTCCCCATCCTGACGTTCCTCTTTAAAAGACTCCAGTATCGGCGAAATTCTGCTGGTGATTTCAGCTAAGGGGACCATGTCGTCATATATGAAAGCCAACCGGTTTCCGAGCGAATTTCCACCCAGATAGAGCGTGTATTTACCCACGGCCTTTCCGACAAGTCCGATATCGGGAACATACGGGCGGGCACAACCGTTGGGGCAACCTGTTGTGTTGACAGAGATTTTTTCGTTTTCCAGTCCCAGGCGAGCCAGTTCCTCCTCAAACTCGGTAATCAATGCAGGCATCACTCGTTCCGATTCAGTGATGGATAACCCACACATGGGAAGTGCCGGACAGGACATTGAAAAACGACGAATCAGGGTAAGTTCATCTGCTTTTTTCATTCCGTGATCCGTCAGGATCTGATCAATTTCGTTACGCAGAGCGGGATCAATGTCGCAGAAAATTACGCTTTGTTTCGCTGTGATACGGGCATTGAATTTATAGGTTTCCAGGATCTTTCGCAGACCAGATTTGATGCGAAGTTCCCCTTCGTCCTTGATACGACCATTTTCGATGTTTACACCGAGAAACAGTTTTCCGTCTCCCTGTTCGTGCCAACCCATATGGTCTTCCATACCCGTTACTTCAATATCACGGGGAGCTGCAATCGTTGAACCATAATGAGCTTCAACCTTCTCACGGAAGGTTTCGATTCCCAGGTTATCTACCAGGTACTTCATACGAGCCTGTTTACGGTCTTCACGATTACCGAGGTCACGCTGTACTTTCACGACCGCTTCCGCAACCGCCAGTACCTGGTCATTTTCGACGAAACCCAGAGGCTTGCCTAAAGCGGGGTAGGTTTTTTTATTGCTGGGTGTCACTCCCATGCCGCCACCGACATAGAAATTATATCCAACAATGGCGTCATTTTCGACGATTCCCAGCAGGCCGATATCCTGTGTGTAGATATCGACACAGTTGTCTTCGGGCAGGGCAATACCGATTTTAAACTTACGGGGGAGATACGTTTTACCGTAGATCGGTTCCTCAACCGGCTGGAACTCGGCTTCATTGGTTTTATTGCCTTCTTCGTCTGTAATCCACAAGTCGAAGTAAGCGGTCGTTTTGGGGCGGAGATGTTCCGCAAGCGCATATGCCATATCCTGCATGGAGTCGAAAATGGCATTGTTCTTATAGGGAGCAGGGCAGGCCATTACATTTCGATTGACATCACCGCAGGCGGCCAGTGTGGTCAGCTTGGTGTCATTAATCCCTTTGATGGCTGCTTTCAGATTCCCTTTGATGACGCCATGCAACTGAAATCCCTGTCGTGTGGTCAGTCTGACTGTTCCGTCTCCGTATTTGTCACACAGGTCCAGTTCCGCCAGGAATTGATCTGCAGTGACTTTACCGCCCGGCACTCGAGTACGAATCATGCAACTGAATGTTTTACCCTTGGGGGTTCCATCCGGATTTTTGGCTTTTCTGAGGTCACGGTCGTCTTGTTGATAAGTGCCATGATGTTTCAATAGTTGTGTCGAATCGCCGGAGAATTCATCGCTGTCGTTCTGCAGTTCTTCAGCAATGGTGCCACGCAGTTGATGACTGCCTTCTTTAATAAACTCCATTTTGGAAAGCTTGGGGCCTTCTTGGGATGTCATAAGATCAATCCTGGTTGATTTTTGTCAAAACGACATTCAGAGCCGCACTTCACCGGAAGCTTTTCTGAATGACTAGGTAGGTTTTATTGGAATCCAATTGGAAAATCTGAGTTCTAGCAGGTACGATCCAGGCTATCGAAACAGTCCATTACGTGGATTGAAGCCGGTATTCCTGGCAAAAAAAGACAGGGTGTGTCTCTTTGTTCATTCCCTGCAGGGTAAGTTGTACTTTTTATGAAGTATAAACGACTTCCATAATCTTGAATAGTGACTTTTCCGTGTCCTTCGCAGCAGAGAATTTGCTGACCAGATATTTACCATAAATGAGAAACATCAAGAAACAAACCATTCTTTTATGTGCCACGGGACTGGGTATAGGCTGGATTCCTCGTGCTCCTGGAACTTTTGGCAGTCTACTGGGACCACCGCTGGTCGCCGGTCTACTGTGGTTTCATCCTGGGTGGCCCGTCTATTTATTGGTTTCTGTGATCATCTTTCTGCTGGGAGTCTATTTCTGTGATCAGGGGGCGAAACTTCTGGGGATTGATGACCCCGGATGTATTGTTTTTGATGAAATAGGTGCATTCACGGTAGTCTTGCTACCTGCTTTCCACCTGGAGCTCAATTTACGGTTCTTCTGGGTGTCTGTAATTGGATTTCTCTGGTTCCGTCTGTTTGACATCTGGAAGCCTTGGCCGGTTCGATATTTCGATCGGATCCATGGGGGCTGGGGAATCATGACTGATGATTATGTTGCCGCGGTCTATGCAGCGATTTGCCTTTACGTGACATTAATTCTTTTGGGGTGGTTTTAGATTTCCTTTAGATGCGTTATCTTGTGAAACGATCAGGAGTTTCTCGTATATTGAAGGAATCGTTAGAGTGTCTGCAGAGATTATCGATGGAAAAGCACTTGCCGCAACTTTTCGCGGACAGATTGCTGAAGAAGTCAGTCAGCTCAAAAATGAAAAAAATATTATTCCGCATCTGACGGCTGTCCTCGTGGGTGACGATCCCGCCAGTGCCGTCTACGTTCGCAATAAACAGCGCGCGTGCGAAAAAGCGGGTATTCAGAGCACACTGAAACGCTTACCGGCTGAAACATCTGAAGCCGAATTGATCTCGATTGTTGAATCACTGAATGCAGATCCCGGGGTGCATGGTATTCTCGTCCAACTGCCTTTGCCCGGACACATCAATGAGACAGCCATTCTGGATGTGGTCAATCCGTTGAAAGATGTAGATGCTTTTCACCCGGAGAACGTGGGATTGATCGTTCAGGGACGCCCCCGTTATCTGCCCTGTACTCCGTACGGAATACAGCAGATGATTCTCTCTACCAAAATGGAAACAGCTGGAAAACATGCTGTGATTTTAGGGCGTAGTGAAATCGTAGGGAAACCCATGGCCATGTTGCTGATTCAACGGGGGCTGGGGGCAGATGCAACGGTGACCATCTGTCACAGCCGGACTCAGAATCTGAACAAGATCGTGAAAACTGCAGATATTATTATTGCAGCGATTGGAAAACCTGAGTTTGTGACCGCTGAGATGGTGAAGCCGGGAGCGATTGTAATTGATGTTGGTATCAATCGTGTCGACGACAGGCTGGTGGGTGATGTTGATTTTGAGGGAGTCAAAGAGGTTGCGTCGGCGATCACTCCCGTTCCTGGTGGTGTGGGCCCGATGACGATCGCCATGCTATTAAAGAATACACTGACGGCGGCGCGTATCCAGTCTGACAGCAATTAACCTGATTTGCTGTTTCAGCATATGAGATCGATAAATGACTTCGAAGATTCGAAAAAAAAGCTCTCCCGTTGTTCGGGAGAGCTTTTTGTATTTACGACTGTTACGCGAGGCAGCAGTCAGACTCAATTAAGGAGTCTTAGGATCTGCAGGCTTTTCTTCTGCCTTGGGCGCATCAGCCTTTGGTTCTTCAGCGGCTGGTTTAGCAGGATCTTCAGCTGGTGTGGCTGGTTCTTCCGCTGGTGCGGCAGTGTCATCTGCTGGCATTGCAGGATCTTCGGCTGGTGTTTCAGCAGGTGCTGGTTCGGGAGTTGGGGCAGGTTTATCACCACATCCAACAGCGAATAATGTCAGTCCCAGCAACGTAAAGAGTGTCGAAAGTAATTTCATCTCTGTTCTCCATTTCATTTCTCGATTGGTTATCTGATTTGTCAGACTGAGAATCTCACAAATCGGGTTTAATTCCGTCATATTTTGAAAGAAACCCTGTAATCAGGCCGGTTTTCACTATTCAAACAAGCCCCCCTGTTAAACATAAGAGGCTGACTGTCTCAGGTTTATTCCCCGGAATTATGAAAATTCCAAAAAGTTTTCAGTTTGCTCCGTCCTTGCAGGCCCTTCTTACTTATGGGGCCACGTGTAAGCAGATCAGCCTGGTGCTCTTGGATTTCAGGACGCAGAGACAAAATGTCATATATTGACTTCCAGATAGAGCAGACCTATCGTGAATATTGGAACGAACAGGAATCGTACATGCGAACTCGGCAAGCTGTTCACGGCCGTTGATGTCTGACTGGCAATCGTAATCTGTTGATCCTGCAGTTATGAATCAAAAACCTGGTTTTTAATGTGTTGGTCTCTTTTTCACCTGCCCACAAAGCTCTCTCACGAATTACAGGCTCAATCGCAGGACAATTTCAGTTCGATTCACGTGCTCCCTAGATGGTTTTGTGATTGAACGGGCCTCAATCTTTTACGGTGTTCTTACAGTCCTCTGAGTTATGACCTTCAATCTTTTTATTGAAGTCTGAGCCATTTGGTGTGGCCGGGACATACGTCCTGCTTTCAGAAAAAGTAAATGAGGTGTTCTCGATGGCTGTCCTGGACCTCACTGAGTGAAAAACTCATTTAACAATTCTGTATCAGAATCAGAATTGTTTTTATTAACACAAACGGGATCGAGCAGGATCGGCAAACGGCTGAGTCTCTGCGGGCTCGTGTATCAGATCGATCAGAAGGCTGCGGTTTTTTTGATCGAACAGGTGTAAGCGATGATAAATTACATAAAACGAACGGGTGTCATATTTGCATTTTTAGCAGTACTGGCTTTTAGTCAGGCTGATATTTTTGCGCAACGGGGCGGAGGTGGTGGACGCGGAAGTAGCGGTCACAGCGGCGGTGGCCACCGTGGAGGAATGTCTCGCGGGAGCAGTGGTCATCACAGTGGCATGTCACGGGGGAGTTCTTCCCGAGGCAGTATTTCAAGAGGGAGTTCGCGTTCTGGCCGTTCTTCACGCTCGGTTCCTTCAAGAAGTCATTCTTTTTCTCAACGCCGTTCTACTGCACCGCGACAGAGTGCTCCTTCCCGATCGTTGAATTCCTCCTCGAATCGCACTTCCAGATCGGCAATGAAACCCGGTCAATCATTTGATTTCTCAAGAGGAAGTCAGTCTGGTACATCAAGACGTTCTGGTTCCATCTCATCCCGCCAGGGAAGTCGGAGCGGTAATCCCGGCCTCAGTCCTGGAAGCAGGGGGCGAGGCAGTTCAGGATTTTCGCATTTCAATAGTGGATCTCACAACCGGTTCAAGAGTGGTTCTTCGCAGCGGGGTAATAATCCGGGATTAAGTCCGGGAAGCAGCCGGTTCAGATCTGGTACATCCAACCGTATAGGAAGTCCTCACTCCAATAGAAGTTCCGGTTTCAGTTCGAGTCGAAATCATCAGGGATTTGGGGACCGTCACTCTGGTAGTCCCGGGTGGAGACCAGGGGGAGGCCGCCATGGCGATCGGGATCATCATGTTTCGCATGGGCCGGGCTTACGACCCGGAGGAGCGCATCGAAATAGTGGAAACCACGCACGACATGGTAACAACAGATATCATTACCGACCTGGTTACTGGTCCGGATATCGATCACGATATGCATTGGGAAATGGATTTGGTTCGGGCTACGGATATGGATACGGCTACTATCCTTACTACCACTATCGCCGCTACGGTTATCGTCCCTGGGTCTGGACAACGCTCGGTGGTCTGTCAGCGTGGATTGGTTATAACAACCTGAATCCGATTGTATATGATTACTCACTCAATGACGGTTACATTTATAATAATGGCGTGCAGATGGCGCCTGTGACCGCTTATGAGTCTCAAGCTGATCAGATTGCAGACAGTGTACCACCACCGGAGGATGCGACCGAGTGGATGCCTGTGGGGATCTTTGCCATCGTTCCTCAGGGGACAACGGAGGTCAATGTTACCGTGCAGCTTGCTGTGGGTAAAAACGGTGCGGTCGCCGGTACCTATTTCAATAAAGACGGGAACATTACTTTGCCGCTTCAGGGGGCCATTGATGAATCAAAACAACGTGTCGCCTGGAAGATCGGAGAAGAAGATACCATCACAATGGAGACCGGTCTGGACAGTCTGACCAAAGAAAAGTCGACCGTGATCATCTACTTCACTGGAGGAACTTCTGAAGTCTGGGACATGCTGCGTATTGATGAGCAGACTGCGAAACTCGCTCAACAGGATCTTCAGGTTGACGATTTGAAATACGAACTGCTAAGTTCGTTTCAGGAACTGGAACAGACACTGGACGAGGCGTGGAAAGATTATCTGGCACTCCCGGAAAACTTCTCGACAACAGGACCGAATCCTTCTGTGGAAGAACTGGAACCGATTGTGCAAAATTATCAGCAGATACAGCTTGATTCCAACTATCAGGTGATCACCCATCGCCAGGAATTCCAGAATACATATCAGTTACTGACTGATTATGTAAAAAGCCTGAAAGCGCAGCAGAAAGTTACGGCACAGAAAAAACTACCGGCGCCTCCTCAAGTGGCTCCGACAGTTAATTCACCCACGATACTGGAAGCACCAAAACCACTGCAGCCAACTCAGCCCGTGCCGTAATTCTGTATCTGGTGATTCAAATGTAAAGAAAAAACGTCCTGGGAACAGGACGTTTTTTTGTGCCTATCGCGTACTCATTCACTGCAGAAGCGTCCAGAGGGATGGGGATGTGTCAGTCAGTGGTCTGTTGAAGTTGTTTCGCAACCTGTTCTGCCTGGCGCAGCACACGCATCAGATTCAGCCCCATAATCTGTTTGATCTGCTGATCTGTGTAACCTCGATCCAGAAGGGCCTGTGTGATCAGGGGATACGTGGAGACATCTTCAAGCTGAGCGGGCAGGGTGGAAACGCCATCAAAGTCAGAGCCGATGCCGACGTGATCCACGCCTGCAACTTTTACGATGTGGTCAATATGATCAACGACATCGTGGATCGTTCCCGGCTTCATTTTATGGCTGCTTTTCCAGCGATTGTATTCCCGATTGTAATCCGTTTCATTTGGATATTTCTGTTTCAGTTCCCGTCGGACATGAAACATTTCGGTCATCTGTTTTGCCGATTCGGGGACGACAAAACCGGAGAAGTAGTTCACCATGATCACGCCGCCATTCTGTTTCACTTTGACCAGGATCTCATCGGGAACATTCCGCGCATGATTGGCTATGGCGCGTGCTGAGGAATGTGACGCGATGATGGGGGCTTTACTCACCCGCAGAACATCTTCCATCGTTGCCGGAGATACATGTGAAATATCAACCAGCATGCCCAGCTGATTCATGGTCAGGACCACTTCTTCTCCAAAGGGGGACAGTCCGTCACTGATGGCGGTGTCGGTGGCTGAATCAGCCCAGTCGAGCGAGTCGGAATGCGTCAATGTCATATAGCGTACACCCAGTCCATAGAAAATCCGCAGCAGTGACAACGAATTTTCAATGGAATGGCCGCCCTCTACTCCTATCATGGAGGCAATTTTGCCCGATTTGTGAATCCGGTCGATATCTTCAGCCGTGGCAGCCATTTCAAATGTATCAGGGTATCGCTTAATCATGCGATGGATCAGATCGATCTGCTCCAGGGTGTAATGTGCTGATCTCCGTTCTTTTTGTGTTTCCGAGGGGACATAGGCAGACCAGAATTGCGCCCCCACATTTCCTTGTTTGAGACGTGGTATATCTGTATGAAACTGAGGTTGAGGCTCAGCGATGTCAGCCTGCTTGAATGATGAGGCCGCTTTTTCCCGCATGGCCCAGGGAAGATCGTTATGCCCGTCAATGACCAGACATTTCTGATGCAACTGTCGAGCCCGGTCTGACAGGATGACGGGCTTGCGATCTGGTGGTTCGTCAGCCTGCCCTGTTTGAGCTGAGCAGAAAAAGGAAAGTGCCAGCAGCAAGCCAGGAAGAGATTTCTGTAATGGTCGATTGTTGAAGCTCATAGTATTATTTCCAACATATAGAAAGATAATGCTCAAAAGATTCACCGGGGCTGTTTTCCGCTTGAGATATTCAGTCTCAGGCTGTGTCCCGTTTTACCGCAGCGTCTCCAGTTTCATTTGAAACGAGTGGATTAGCTTGTGAGCTGCTCTGTTTAAATGCGAAGCGCTGTAGAATAGACGATTCACAGTGTGTTGTCAGGAGCTTCTCCTGCGAAAGTCAGAATTGATATTGATGTCAGCACAGATTCTGGTTAGTTTGAGTCGGTACAAGATTCACTTGTGACTGACTGTTGAGCGCTCGATGCAGGGGTTACCACTGCATTGATGGTTTGTCTGAGGATGCTAATGATGAGTGAAAGCCTGGAAACAGTGTATTCGACCACGAATGCAATGGAAGCGGAATTTATTAAAATGACACTGGAAGGTGAAGGGATTCGCTGTTTACTCGAAAATGAGTTGCAGGCCGGCCTGACGGGGATCTTTGAGATCAAAGTTGACGTCATGAGTTCGAACGTGGATCGCGCCCGACAAATCATTGATGAAATTCGTGAATCGTCAGAGTCAGAAGAGGATTCATCTGAAGAAGAGTGAATCGCTTTCAGGGTTCCTGCTTTCTGAGGACAAACAGGCAAGGGGCTGCTGCTGAAGCCGAGTGGGCGTGAATGGTTTCCGTCTGGTATTCTATTGCTGATAACTGACTCAACCACTGGTCGATGGCGACGGTTTCTTCGTCACCCCCAGGGTGTCCCGGATAAGCGAGCATGGTCATGATCCCTCCGGGACGCAGGAATTCTTTTGCTGCGTTGAGCGCGGTCAGGGTTGATGACTGTTGCGTAATCAGATTGTGATCTCCTCCAGGCAGGTAACCCAGGTTGAACATGACTGCACCGATTCGACCTTGATATTGGGTAGGAATCAATTCTGAAATCAGACGATGGTCTCCACAGATCAGTTCGAAATTATGATATTCTAATTCCTGCAGCATGACCGCTGTCTGGTCCAGCGCCTGCTGTTGGATATCGATGGCAAAGACTTTTCCAGACTTGCCAGCCAACTCGCAGAGAAAACGAGTATCATGTCCGTTACCAGCGGTGGCATCGACCGCAGTCTCGCCTGGCTGGAACACTTGGGATATCAGAGCATGAGCCTGATCGGTGAGGCGCATCATAGGGAAGCTTTACTTTATATTTTGTGAGCGAGATCGAGTGATTTATCCAGAGTCGTCCTGTCCTCCAGAATATCTGCAAAATGATCTGCCATCCAGGGAGTCTGCAAACTTCCTTTTGAGGCAAAACCGTTAAAAAATCCAATTTGAGGCTGCTCTGGATGCAGTCCCAGAATGGGCAAGCGGCCCCGGATGACAGGCCGGACGGCAGCGCGATGTTCGACCACTTCTACTGGGAGTTTCAGAAATTCTGCCAGGCGCGAGCAGATTTCTTTTCGTCCTGCCGGGGTCGGTTCGCAATTAAGGTGTTCGCGATCATAAGTCGAACCGGCACGGTAGAGATCCTCTTTCCAATGGGCTAACCAGATACCTCGATGGACCACGCGTCGCTCATGCAGCCCTGGAATCTTCAGGGTGAGTATTTCCCCTTTGGCGCCTTCGAATGGCACCGTTTGAAACCAGGGATTCTGTTGGCTGTGGATGCCTTCACAGAAAACAATCTTATCAGCTGCAAGATTCCAGCGGGGCAGCCTGACTGTATCCGAGCTGAATTCCAGGTCTTTGATCGGGTCTAATTCTGCCTGTTGAAACAGGGAACGGGCTTCGAAATAGTGACGTGATGCTTCCAGGTAGGCAGGGACATCCAGTTGCCCGCCCATCATTTCAAAGCCTCCCTGAGTCAGTTCAAATTGGCTCTCATCTGCTAACGGCTCGGGGATGGTGACCAGTTCCGGGAAATGTGTGCGTGAGCGTTGTGCATACTGCTGAATTTCAGCGGGTGAAGCGAACAGCCGCAGCATGGGTTTTATCTCATAAAATTGTCGCTTTGTATCACGTTCGATACTTCGGTAAAAGTCCGTAGCGAATGAGAAGAATTCTTCGAGACGCCAGGAAACGACCAGTCGCATCCCGGTGATGGGGGTGATGAGTCCAGCAGCGATTTTAGAAGAGGTGATCAGTTCGCATCGATCCAGTATCTGAACGCGATAGCCTCTTCTGATCAAAGTCCAGGCTAATGCCGTCCCTGCCAGACCCTGTCCGATAATGAGATAATCAGTTTGGATCATGGCCAATAGTACTGTGTGTGCTGCTGTTTTGACAGCGAAAATGTTGAGGTTTGAAACTGGCAAATCATTATAGATGAAGCTGCTTGATACAACCATCCAGCTGGAGTCGCTTGCTGAATCAATCACAGCACACAGATCAACAGGGGGCGCGTTTGGGTTTTTTAAATAAAGTTGTTGAATAAGTTTTGTGAATGTGTTCACATAGTGTATTCGTGATAACTGTTTTTTTGTTGCAGGAAAGGAAGACCATGGTATTTGGAGCCGGGAAAGTCGTATTTCTATCAGGGATAACACTTCTATTGGGTTTCCAGTTATTTTCAGTGGCCGATGAAAAACAGGAGCAGAAAGCGGATGATTCCAATATTGAAATTATGCGTCATCTGCTTAATGCCTGGTCGATCCGTACAAAAGAGAAGCGAACAGAACCGCTCCAATTTGTTCAAGAGCCGGTCATGCAGTATCAGGATCCAAGATATAAAGTGACTAAAGGTGCCATCTGGCGTCTGGGTGATAAGGGGAGGCCACGTGCCTATGTCGCCGTAGAGATGGATCATCCTCAGGATACGGCAGGGCGTGCGACATTTGAATTTGTATCCATGTCAGAAGGTCCCTTTCGTATCGATGGGCAAAACGTCAGCTGGCAACCCTGGGAAGTGGAGGCAAAATTTCAACCCTTTCCCGATGGTCCCCAACCCGCCGACACCCCGGAAGGCCGATTAGACCAGATGGAGCAGATGGCCATCCGATTTTCGGCAGAAGAAATGCTGGGCAGAGAACTGATCCATCTGAATCTGCATCCGATACCATTCGACCGCTATCAGACTACGGAGGATAAAAATTCAGATGCCGCAGTGTTTTTCTTCGAACGCGGATTCAATCCTGAAGTGTTTCTCATCTTTGAAACCGATGGCAAGACCTGGAACTATGGTTGTGCCCGTCTGTCAGCTGCGGCGAATCTGGTGAAACTGGACGGGAAAGAAGTCTGGAGTTGTCCCAAGATCAATGTGCGTCCCAAAGAAGATCAGATTCGTTACCAATGGACGAACGGTTATACCGCGAACCGGCATGTCTTTCATTTGCCAAGAGAGTTAAAGTCATCGCAATTTCGGTTCGGCCGAAATAGAGTGATTCCTTTAAAGAAAAATTCCGTAGAAGGGAAACCGCAGCCAGTGCCTGCTGAAGCTGAGGACGTCAAACCCGTACCGAACAAAGAGACTGAGTCTCCCTAAACAGACAATCAGTCGAAAGCCTGTTGTTGAACAGTTAAAGCTTTCATTTCCCGATACAGTACAAAAACTCCTGTCGATTACCTGATTTACTGCTGGCAGTTCGGTGGAAGATCTGGTTACCACAGATCGCTGGCGTTGCGAAACCTTCGTCGCCGAGCTGGTTTTCTGCCAGCAGTTCAAATTTTTCGGGGCTCGCCCGAAAAACGAACGTTTTGCCCTGCTCATTAGTCAGGTAGATCTGATCGTTGGCCAAGACCGGTGAGGAAGAGACTTTTCCACCCAGGCGGCTTTTCCACTGCTCCTTCCCTGTTTGTGCGTTCCAGCAGTAGGCGATGCCGTTATCATCGACGGCATAAAGATAACCATTGTAGGCCAGCATTGATTGTTCATAACATTTCACTCGATTCGTCCAGGCAATTTTACCTGAACCGTCGGCTTTGACAGCCATCGTCCCTTTTAAGGGAAAACCTCCACTGGTAAAGACAAGATCACCGTCCCAGACCATCGTCCCGCAACTGACGATCCACATCGCCGGGGCGGACCAGAGGTCGCGTCCGGTCTGGGGGTCAAAGCTTGCGACTTTTGCATTACCACTGAGCAGCATCTGGTCGCGTCCTGCGATCTGTGCCACGATCGGGGTCGAGAAATTCATCTTTTCCGGCCGCTTGATGCGCCAGACTTCGCGGCCCGTTTGTTGATCAAAGGCAGCGATGAAACCATTCTTCTCGTATTCAGATGTGATGATCACGGTCCCCCGGTACAAGAGGGGAGAAGGGGCATAGCCGAACTGATATGCCAGTGGCAGATAGCCGCCGGCTTTGATCTGCCATTTTTGTTTCCCATCCAGGTCGAGTGCCGTCAGTTGAATCCGGTCGAACTGTGGAAAGACCGCGAACACGGTTTTCCCATTTGAAGCCAGGGTGGGCGAAGCGTGTGTGTTTTTCAGGTGAATCTTTGGGGCAAAATCTCCTTGACTGACATCAGTATTCCAAAGCTGCCGCCCTGTAGTACGATCAAAGCAGACCACAGATTGAATTTGTTTTGCTTCGTCCGCGGTAGAAATCAGAACACGGTCATTCACCACAATCGGCGAGCTATGCCCCCGACCGGGAAGAGGCGCCTTCCAGCGTATATTTTGCGATTCGCTCCATTTAACAGGAGGGGTTTCCCCTTCTGCAGCGACGTTATTGGCATTCGGTCCCCGCCAGACACGCCAGTCATCTTCTGCAACTGCAAGATGTGGATGTAGACAGAGTATCAGAATACAGAGCAAACAGTGTCTGGGGATTGGTAGAGACATCTTATGGCCTTTGGTTTCCGGAATCGTCGCAGTACTTCGGGGGGAGTTGAGAATCGTGTCTGTTTATTGTGGTCGGGCGGGCGACATGGTGCAAGGCGATTCGACCGTCTTATCACACTCTTGAAAAAATGAGAGTGGGGTACAATCGATGCCGGAGCAGTCATTCTACGATTCCAGGTGAATTTATTTTTAGTTCGTGACAGATTGACTTTGAGTTTGTTAGAATAAGTCAGTTCAAAGATGCGTTGGGTATGCGCCAGCATTTCAAATCACGGTCCTGTGGTATCAACGCTTTTTATAGCAAGTCAATCCATTCAAAGCTGAAGTCGTGTTGTGACGGTATCTGATAAATCCTGCTGGAAAATTCAGTAGGGATTTTATACGTCCGTTGTGTCTACAGTGTGCGGAAATGAGGGCCTGAATGATTTTTGTCAGAGATCTTACACGGATTTTCGAATCCGGAAATCAGGATATTCTTGCCGTCGACCACGTTTCTTTTCAAGTCAAACCCGGTGAAGTATATGGATTGCTGGGCCCGAACGGGGCAGGCAAAACGACGACGCTCCGGATGATCCTGGGGCTATTGAAACCGACCAGTGGCGATGCAGAAGTGGAAGGGTTTCTGGTTTCCACCCATCCCGATGAAATCAAGCGTCGCGTGGGGCTGGTCTCAACCAGTGCCGGCCTGTATCAATGGCTGACCCCTCGCGAGATTCTTACGTTTTTTGCAGACGTGTATGGTGTCCCCGCGCTGCAGGCAGCAGATCAGGTGGAAAAACTCTCGCGACGGTTCGGGCTCTCCTCCTTCATGGAGCGGCGCTCTGCCACATTGAGCACCGGGCAGAAGCAGCGCGTGAACCTGGCTCGCTCACTGATTCATGATCCACCGGTCATGCTGATGGACGAACCAACGCGCGGTCTGGATGTTGTCGGGAGCAAAGTGATTTTTGATTATATCGACCTGCTCCGTGATGAAGGAAAAGCTGTGATTGTCAGTACACATCGCCTGGATGAAGCCGAACAGCTATGTGACAGATTTGGTCTGTTGCATAATGGAAAAAAGAATTACGAAGGCACCCTGGCAGAACTGCAGCAATGCACTTCCTGTCAGACCCTGACTCAAATCTTTCTGCAATTACTCGATGCGCCCGTTGAGAATGCAAAGAATTTACCCGCCGCCCAAAGGGAACTGATTTGATGGCATCCCCCTACGATCAGGATTCTGACGATCGCATTTATACACCCACCAGGTCTTTCCGGTTCTCAGGACTGTTGCGAAAAGAACTACGCGAAATTCTTCGGGATCGACGGACCGTCATTACACTGATTCTGATGCCCTTGCTGGTCTATCCTTTATTGGGGCTGATGCTGCAGAAGTTTTTTCTAAGTCAGGCCTCACAACTCAATGAAATCGAGTATCGAATTGTTCTGCCTAATGAATCAGAAGGGCAGATGTTCCGAGCGCTGTTTGAAGAGGGGGAAAAAATCCTATCAGAGCGGAATCATTCCATTAAGAAACTGAAACCTGTCCAGGAAAATCAGACTGACAATGCACTGGCGGCATTTCAGGATGTCCAACCCGTTGTGAAATTCATGATTGCCGATTCAACGGGCGAGAATCACAACATACTTAAACTGGTTCGCGAAGGTGTCGTCGATGTTGGTGTGCGTTATTTTCCCATCGAAGTCAAAAATGAGAAGGCGCAACAGAAAGAACACAGTGGGCGGTTTCAGATCATTTATGGTGCACAATCTGCTCACAGCAAGCGTGCTGCAGAATACGTGGAAGAACGGCTGCAGGCAGTTCGCTGGAACTACCGGGACCAGATGCTGACAAATATGGGGGAGAGTGCCACCGTTCCTTTTGTAACCTCCTTTTCCTCAGTCAAGTCAGAAATGGTACAGGCCTATTCGCTGGTTACTATCGTTCCCCTGATTTTGATTCTGATGACCATGACGGGGGCCGTCTATCCTGCCATCGATTTGACTGCCGGTGAACGGGAACGGGGCACGCTGGAAACCCTGATTTCAGCACCCCTGCCCAGGATGTGGATTTTATGTGCCAAATTTATTTCAGTGCTGGTTGTCGCGGTGATGACGGCACTGGTTAATATGACTGCCATGCTGGCAACTGCTTATGCCAACGGCCTGGAGACAGTTCTCTTTGGTGAAGGGTTGACTCCGTTCGTATTGATGGAAATTTTATTGTTACTGGTGATCTTTGCCGCTTTTTTTTCCGCTGTCCTGTTATGTATCACGAGTTTTGCCCGCAGCTTCAAAGAAGCACAGGCATATCTCATTCCCTTAATGCTGATTTCGATGGCTCCCGGAATTCTGGGAATGGTACCGGATCTGAAAATGACACCTCTGTGGGCAGTGATTCCTCTCGCGAATATTGTGTTATTGAGCCGTGACTTTCTCTTGCATGAAGCAGAGCCACTGTTATTTTTTATATCGGTATTTTCAACTTTATTTTACGGCATTGTCGCACTCAGCCTCGCTGCCCGGATCTTTGGAACGGATACCATTCTGTATCAGAGTGAAACGTCGTGGTCTGACTTCTTCAGGCGATCACGCAAGACTCATCAATACCCGGCATTGAACAACGCGATGCTTTGCCTGGCGGTGATGTTTCCTGTCTTTATCCTGTCAGCTGCCTTTGTGGGACGCCTTAGAGAGTTGACAATATCTCAGCGACTACTGGTTTCAGGAGTCTTAACCTTCTGTCTGTTTCTGTTGATTCCACTGCTGTTCGCCTGGTTGGGCGGGGTGAATTTAAAGACCGGTTTTCGCTGGTTTAAACCTCGCGTGGTTTCCTGTCTGGGGGCAGTACTCCTGGGGTTCACTTTATGGCCCTTCGCTTATGAAATAGAAATATTTGCATTAACAGATACAAGAATTGAAACACTTGCTCGCCTGTTTGAATCAATGAAAATTGAACTGGCAGCTGTACCCTTATGGGTCAAGCTGATCTCGCTGGCTGTCATGCCGGCTGTCTGCGAAGAACTGTTTTTCCGTGGCTATCTGTTGAGTTCGCTTCTGCATCGCTTCTCAAACTGGTGGGCGATACTGGCATCATCACTGCTGTTTGCGTTATTCCATGTCATCGTCAGGGATTCCCTGTTTATCGAGCGCTTTTTTCCCAGCTTTTTTATGGGGCTATGTCTGGCCTACGTGAATGTAAGGTCCCGCAGTGTCATCCCTGGTATCCTGTTGCATATGATTCACAATGGCCTGCTGATTACCATTGCCAGTTATCAGAATTACTTTGTTGACTGGGAAATCAATATTGAGAATCAGAAGCATTTGCCTGTCAGCTGGCTTGTTGGTTCTTTTCTGGCTGTGGTCATCGGCTTCGCGTTAGTGCGTCTCAGTAATCGAAGGCCGTCAATGCCTGCCACTGAAACGCCTGCTGCCGAAATGGCTGCCAGTTGAATGCGAATTCATTTGTCATTAGAAAATCTGGGTTCGCAGTTTCTTTCCGGCGTGAATGTTTTCAGGATTAAGAAGCTTCTTTTATTCATTCCAGGACTGGAGAAATAATGACTTCGAAATGTATCCTTTTCTGCCTGCGTGACTTGGGAAAAAAGTTATGATGCCCGTCAGACATGAGTCAACCAGTCCAATCATGGTGAATTTGCTTATCGTAATGGTCCCTGGAAACTGGTCTTTAAAATGAGTCGGCGAAATCTGGAACTGTCGTGCTGCAAACCGACGATTACAGAGTTCTACAATCTGGAATCCGATATTGGTGAAGAACAGGATCTGGCAGAGCAGCATCCTGAAATTGTCAACCGGATGACAGTTGATTTTAAGCATTTAATCGAGCAGGGCAGCAGTCGGGCTGGGCAGAAAGCCGCGAATGATTCACAGGTTCGGTTTGATATCACCCAGAAACAACGCTGGGCACCGGCTTTGAAAGACTGATCTATTTGTGTGGTTAAGACGATGTCTCCTCTTGAGCGTCATCGCTGGCAATTCGATTGCCTCGGATAATGGAATTGCTTCCAAAGCGACTGGCTATCTGATCCTTGACCTGATCCAGGCGAGAAAATTTCTGTTGATCTTCTTCATCGAATAACGATTTCTGGTGCTGCGAACCGCTTTGAAATCCTGTCACGCCGACACCAATGAGCCTGATGGACAGTGGCCGCTCCGGTAATTTCTGGTCCAGCATTAGTAAAGCTGACTGTTCAATTTCTCTGGTGAGGTCCGTTGGTTGGGACACTGTGATGGATCTCGTAAATGTGGAAAAGTCATCATAACGGATTTTCAGCTGGATGGTTTTACCACGCAGTTTATTTTTGCGCAATCGACGCGACACATCTTCCACCAGGTCCATCAGAATGATTCTCAGTATTTCGAGGTCATTGACGTCACTGGAAAAAGTGGTTTCGCGCGAAATCGATTTGGCCTGTCTTTCCGGGATCACAGCCCGTTCATCCAGTCCCTGAGAAAGATTCCACAAATGAAGGCCCTGTTCGCCGAACAGTTCCGTCAGGATTTTGGGTTCTAATACTCTTACTTGCGAAATGGTCTGGATGCCCAGTCGATTAAAACGCTGCGTTGCCATTTTTCCAATTCCCCAGACTCGGGAAACAGGCAGTGGATCGATAAACTCCTGGATTTTATCTGGTTCGACAACGACCAACCCGTCAGGTTTATCAGCATCGCTGGCAATTTTGGCGAGAAATTTATTGGGCGCGACACCGACCGAAGCAATCAACTGCAAGCTATGTCTGACTTCCAGTTTGATTGAGGCCGCGATCTCTCTCCCATTTCCGAAGAGGAGTTGACTGCCACTCACATCCAGAAACGCTTCATCTAAAGAAAGTGGTTCCACCAGCGGAGTATATTTACGAAAAATCTTCTGCAGCGATTGAGAAACCTCGGCATAGTCACTCATTCGAACAGGAAAAAAATGCGCCTGGGGGCACAGTTGCCTGGCCGTTTTCATTGGCATCGCGCTATGCACACCGAATTTTCGGGCCGGATAATTGGCAGCCGAAACGACGCCTCTATGCTCGGCTCGACCTCCTACGATGATGGGCTGACCTTGCAGTTCAGGGTGGTCCCGTTCCTCGATTGATGCGTAAAACGCGTCCATGTCAACGTGTAGGATTGTTCGCATACTGGAAATCGCTGCTGTTCTATTTCTTAATATCACTTATAAACGGATCGCTTCCTGTCCGATCCTGCTATACGATCTTTCTATTGGTTTCATAGTTCTCTTCTATTACAGGCAATCTTGTTTTGCCAGAATTCATTTTAGCATTGATTTCCTGTGAGGCGTACAAAAAAGAATAAAGTCAAATCAGATATAAACGCAGCTTGATCTTTGCAATGCTGTTTCCCTGTGCCTTATAATTATCGATTATCGATCCTGTTCCTGCCTGAACGCGATTCGCTGACGCGAATTGGTGTTTCAATACTTAGTCAATAAGGAGTCTTCAGTGAATAATCAAAATCAGAATCGTCGTGACTTTTTGAAAACTTCCGCCGCTGCCGTTGCCGGTAGCAGCGTTCCATTCTGGTTCCGTATTGACCCCGCCAGTGCCTACAAATTTAAAGCCTCCAATGATCGTCCTGTGGTAGGTTGTATCGGAACAGGCAGCCGCTGGAATGCAGTGGGCCCGAATGCAATGAAGTACGGAGATGTCATTGCGGTTTGTGATGTTGATGCCGCCCATGCCAATAAGGCTCACGATAAGGTAAAAGATATTCAGGGCAAAAAAGGAAATAATAAAGAAGTTGCTGTATTCGAAGATTACCGTAAGATTCTTGATAATCCCGATATTGATATTGTCACGATTGTGACGACCGACCACTGGCATACCAAGATCGCGATTGAAGCGATGAAAGCTGGTAAAGATGTTTACTGCGAAAAACCTTTGACGCTGACCATCGATGAAGGGAAGCAGATTATCAAAGCACTGAAAGAGACAGGACGCGTCTTTCAGGTGGGAACACAGCAGCGCAGTGAAATGGGGCAACGGTTCCTGAATGCTCTGGGGGTCATCAAAGAAGGTCGTCTGGGTGATATTACTGAAGTCGAGTGTGTGATCGGCGGTGTGGGGCCCAGCGGTTCGATTCCTGTTGCTGATGTACCCAAGACCTTGAACTGGGAAAAATGGCTTGGTCAGGCCCCGCTGACCGATTATCGCTGGAAGGCGGGAGAAGGGGAGAAAGGCAGACCCAAGACTCGTGGTCATTATGAATTCCGCTGGTGGTATGAATACTCAGGGGGCAAAATGACGGACTGGGGTGCCCATCACGTTGATATCGCTCAGTGGGGGATTGGCATGGATCATTCCGGACCCACCCAGGTGATACCAATTTCCGCTGAGCATCCGATTCCATTGAAAAATGGCATGCCGACCAAAGACGATGCTTACAATGTAGCTTCCAAGTTTGAAGTTCAGTGTAATTTCCCGAACGATGTCAAGATGACGATCAAGAGTGAGGGACGTAACGGCATTCTGTTTACGGGAACGAAAGGACGCATGTTTGTCAGTCGGGGCGACCTGACAGGAAAACCTGTTGAAGACCTCAAAGACAATCCGCTCTCCAGTGACACCATCAAGAAGCTCTACAAAGGTCGTCAGCCCGGCGATCATATGCGTAACTTCTTCGAATGCGTCGAGGCACGGGAACAACCCATTTCCGATGTAATGACGCATCATCGTGCCATCACCACCTGCCACCTGGCAAACATTGCCATTCGTCTGAATCGATCTCTGGAATGGGATCCTAAGACAGAGCAGATCATTGGTGACGACGAAGCCAATCAGTGGCAAAGCAGAGAGCAACGTAAAGGCTACGAAACCAACGCGTAGACAATCGTTGTGATTGAGCAGGCAAAGCGCTCGGCCTGGAGGGGGATTCGTTCCCCTTCAGGCTATTTTTATTCTGAGTTGCTGTCGTGCTTCTACCCTCGACAACTGATTTGATTGTATCCAGTATTTATTTTACCGACTTCGAGTCTATTTGGGCCGAGTATAATAGACTGAGAGGCGATTGGGTTAAATGTAATGCGCTCTGGAGAGGGAGAGTACCCGCTATCATTGGTGGCAGGAGAATACCAGATCCACAGTTACATCCAGAGATGAAGGCGGGATTGCAAATCTTCGGGCAACCGTTTTTTAACCGCATTCATCACCTGATTATCGTGATAGCGCGTGCTGAAGTGCGCCAGAATAATCAATTCATTCTGAAATCGTTCTGCGCGTTCGACAATATCATCCAGATGCATGTGTCCGAACTTATGAATTTTTTCCCGACGGTGTTCGGGTCGGTAAAAAGTCATTTCTGTAATCAGTACTTTGGACTCATATGCGGTTTCGAAGTGATCCAGTCCGGCAGGGGCGGTATCTCCTGTGTAACAGACCAGCGGTACTCGAATCTCTTCGCTGACCTCAATCCCCGAGATGCGCGCGTCTCGAATATCGGTTTCCGGTTTCCCCTGAAATTCAGCTTTCAACTTCTTCCGGCAGTCCCAGATCTGGAACCCAAGTGAAGGAACCGTGTGTTTGGTCTGAAATGCAGTGACAGCGTGTTCCCGTGAAAGCTGTATTTCTTCTCCATCTTTTAAGCCAATCAGCTCACATTCCATCCGGCCCCGATCCAGTTTTTGCCAGCTTTTCAACATTTTCCAGACAGGATCGACCACTTCTTCAGGCAGGTAGATCGTGGGTGGGCTCATCTTCATCATACGCCGACGGGCGACAAAAGCAGGAAGTGCCGCCATGTGATCAAGGTGCGCATGGGTAATGAAAAATACGGCTGTCCCCATGAAAGACCAGGGACTGCCACCGAGGTCAAAGCCAAGTTTAAGTTCAGGGATTCTCCAGTAGCTTTGAACGGCGGCCCGTGAGTAGCCCTCAATGGTGAAGCCTTTATATTTCACAGATTGCAGAGGCAGATTTTCGAGCATAATCGTACTGGTGAATTCAAAACTTATTGATGGCTCTGAAACAGGATCGGAATCGTGTTGATTCTCCGATTGTTGTTCAAAGGGATGTAAGTTTGTAATTTAAATGGTCAAATGGAACTTCAGAAATTGAAAGACTGTCAGGTTAACCCAATTCTTTTCGTATACCAATAAATACACCGCCGGAAATCGTAAAGCGTTCGAGATTCGGCGGTGAGTTCTCGGTTATATTGATCTGTCAGGCAGTGATGACACTTATTTGACGGGAATGGATCGGCCTGTTTGAATACTTTTCGCCTCGGCGTAGCAGATTTTCAGGGCATCTCTGGCCAGTGCGCCTGATAATGCTTCCGGTTCTTCGCCACTTTGAAGAGCATCGACGGCTGCCTGTAATTCCAGGGTGAATGCCGCACACCACGCATCTCCCCCTTTGAGTTTCGGGTGTTTTAATTGACCATTTTTAGTAATCAGTGTGAGAGGCTGACTGACAACCCATTCCTTGTTTTTGCCAACTCCCATTGTGCCTGCACCAAACAGTACGGTTGCGTCTTCAAAGTAGAGTTCGTATCCATGCGCGAACTCCAGGCCTCTTGTCGCAATTCCCCCACTGACACAGCTGACCGCCAGGTTCGGGTCATCGTAATCGTAAACAGTGTGAACGTGGTTAATAAAACCTTTATTCTCAATTCCCCGTGAAGTGACTTTTGTGGGTACACCACACATTAGACTGATCAGGTGGTTATCATGGATGTGCAGATCAATTCCCCAGCCACCCAGTTTCTGGAAATCTTCGATGTTTTCGGACCATTTGGGGGGAGCCATCACGCGGCGGAAGTGGGCCGCCAGTAGTTTCCCATATTTATTGCTCCGGACACATTCGACGGCAAACTGAAATTCAGGGAAAAAGGGCAGAACCTGGGCAACCATGAATTGGACGCCGGCTTTCTCGGCGGCTTTCACCATTTTGTTGGCCGCTTTCAGGTCGATGGCGATCGGTTTTTCAACAAGGGTGTGTTTTCCAGCCCGGATGGAATCCAGGGCCACCTGTTCATGCATTTGGGTAGGCAGGCAGATATCAACAAGATCAATATCGGGATCTGCCAGCAGATCATGGTAATCGCTGTACTGCTTTATTTTGGATAAGTCGACCTGAGAACCTCGAGGGCCAAAGTTCCCTTCAATGCTGCTCCAGTCGCCTGCCAGTTTTTTGGAATCCCGGGTTGATATTGCAGTGACCTTCGCTCCTTTGAGTTTTCTGGCTCCTTCAAAATGAGCCATTCCCATAAAACCGATGCCGATAATTCCAATACGAACCATGATGTCCCCCTGGTCAGGTGGTCGAAAATCTGAGTTAGTTAATACTGTTGCTAAAGACTGACGACCGTGGCAGCAATCGTCAAGCTTTTCACAATCGGTTTTCAGGTTCTTGATCTAACTTCCGGAGCAGGGCTTCCGAATTATAGAAAAAGTGTTTCTGCCGGATTGTTACATTCGGTCTGACTGGGGACTCAGGAAGATGCCGGGATCCTGTTTCCATTATACTGGATGGCAGAGGTGTACTTTTCGGGAGCGGACAGAAAGGTCGCGAAGACTGTGCCTGCTTTTTGTGCACGCTTTACCCTGCGTAAAAAATGGGCAGGGAAATAGGGTGGATGGCGAGTCTGGCGGCAGTTTTTCGGGGTTGAAGCACCTTTGTGGTAATTTTTCAGTCTGGGGTAGACATCAGAAATTAAAAAGTGTTATCATACTGATGTCGACATCGTAGTGATGGCAGTTTGCTGGTGCAGAAGGCTGTTTTTCAGCAAACCGTCTAGATGAGTACTCTTTAACTACCCTCATCCTGCAAGTTGCTTCGACCTTATTTAATAAGGTAACAGGGAAGTATGAGGGGCCAGACAACGAAGGATTCGAAAAGAAATGCTTGTATTATCACGAAAGCCCGGTGAGCGAATTCGGATTGGCGATGATGTAACCCTGACGATTGTTCGAATCGGTCCGAATTCAGTCAGATTAGGCATTGATGCCCCACGCAGTATGAGTATCGTGCGTGAAGAACTGTGTATCGATTTTTCGGATCTGCCAGAAACAGAGCAGTTCTCAGAAGAAACGACTTCGCCTTAGGTTTGCTGTCTGTCCGTTATCATTTCCTGAGGCGTTCCGTCTCACTGGATCGCACATTCGTTGCAGATCTGAACTGCATAGTTTATGGATCACTTTCACTTCGTTTGTTAAAGCAGTCGGCATGTTTGCTGAATCAGGGCAATCCGATTTGTCTGTTCCTGTTACTTTGCGCGCGGTCTATCATGGTCAGGTGCAAGGGGTCGGATTTCGCTACCGGACTACGCGTCTTGCCCACCAGTATCCGATTACGGGGTATGTGAAAAACCTGCCTGATGGCACAGTAGAACTGGTCGTGCAAACACAGGATAAAACAGTTCTGGAGCAGTTTTTTGATGATATGATGCTCACATTCGCAACTAACGTCACGGATGTTTCAGTCGAAGAAATTGACTCGGAGGCGCATTATCAGCAGTTCCAGATCGAACGCTAAAGCTATGCAATTGAGCAGTTTCAGGTTGGTATAAAGCCAATTTGGCAAATTATAGCGAACATGCCTTCCAGATTGGGGAAATCAGAGCACGAATGACCCTGTATTCTTTACTTTCCCCACCTCTTCTCGGTAAAGTAATCTGTGGGCTGTTGGCAGAGATTCCCGGTGAATGTGCTGGTAATTTCATAAGTTCAAAAATAAATCCAACGTCCAGATTATTTATATCGTAACTGACAGTGGGAAACTGCGCCTGGAATAGCTTCGGGCAGTTTCTTTTCTCGAAGCCTCAATACATTCTTAACTGATTGGTGAATGAACGATGGAAAGCCTCCTGGTTTTTTCAGCAGAGCCTGTTGACTTGATGGTTCAATGGTGGTTAACCGGAGCAGGTGTATTGCTCTACTTTGTGCTGTTATTTGGGGTGGCTGCATTCACCCAGGCAGGTGTAATTGCCAGAGCCACTACCAAAGAGGCAATTCGCCAGCCCGTGTTTCTGTTGCTGATGGCGATGGGGCTGCTGTTGCTGTTGCTGAACACGTTTCTGCCATTTTTCTCCATGGGAGATGATGTCAAGATGTTGATGGACTGTGGTCTGGCAACGATTTTGATTTGCAGTCTCTTACTGGCGGTCTGGTCTGCCAGTACCAGTATCGCAGATGAAATAGAAGGCAAAACAGCAATGACACTGCTGTCGAAACCGATTAATCGTCGCCAGTTTATTATTGGGAAGTACCTGGGGATTCTAAAAGCAGTCGTCTGGCTGATGTTGCCGATGGTGATTACTTTTCTACTGCTGGTCTACTTCAAAGTCGGTTATGACGCTCGTGAAGCTTCAAGAGACGCACCGACTCATGCCGAAAAAATGGCCGCTGTCTGGTTGATTTTACCTGGCATTCTTTTGATCTATATGGAAGTTGCAATTCTGGCTGCCATCAGTGTCGCTATTTCAACCCGGCTACCGATGATGGTGAATATGATTATCTGCTTTGGTATCTATATTATTGGTCACCTTACTCCCAATCTGGTGCAGGCCAAGTCGGAGGGACTGGAGTTTGTGAAATTTACCGGGCAGCTGATCGCTACAATTCTGCCTAACCTGGATAACTTTAACATGTCACCAGCGGTTGCAACGGGAACTGTCGTTCCGCCAGTCTATATTGGTCATTCGGCATTAAGCTGTCTGCTTTATTCCGGAATTGCGATTCTGGTTGCCTTTATTCTTTTTGAAGACCGTGACCTTGCCTGAGCAGCAGGGAGCGGCCTTCTTACACTCATGAATTAAAACAGATTCGGTGGGTCTTGTGTCAAACCGTCAGCCCAACGCATTTCATCGTGCTTTTCCCGCACGGGAATTCTTTCGTGGATCTGCCAGAACTGTTCTGTTCTGGTCGCTGGTAAATGGCCTGCTGCTTATTCTGTTACTGGTCGATTTGTTTCTGATCATCGATCTGCTTGACCATCGCGGGCGAATCACACTTCATGGAGAGCAGAATGTCAAGCTGCTGCAGGAACTGAGGACAGCTCCTGTAAGATTGCCTGTAGAACATGAACAGGCAAAATCAGTTCCTGAGCCCGAGAAGGTTCGAGCTGATGGAAAGTCCTCTGTGCCCGGTGGTGAGCCTGAACCAAAACCATCCCCGATTGCAGAAATGCCTCGGTTGGAGATGGTGAGTCTTACGGACTCTGGTATTTTGCCATCCGTCTGGTGGACGTATTCCAAATATCAGATTGGTTTATTACCACGGATGTATCAGCGGGTTCCACTACTGCAGGAGAACCAGACAGCGCTGTTCACTTTAATCTGTTTTGCGCTGGTGGTTGCCAGTATTCGAGTATTGATCCGCTGGAGATCCCGGCAGAAGAGCTTGACAATCTCGCATCATGTTTCAATGAGCTTGCGAAATATGATTCATCGGCAGGCGTTGCGCCTGGGGCCAGGGGACCTGTCCGGCAAAGAGACTGAACAGGCTTTTCAGCTGTTTATTCGAGATGTGGGAACGGTCCAGCAGGGGGTGTTTCAGTGGGTTTATGGTCAGTCACGTCATCCAATCACTCTGCTGATTCTCCTGCTGTTTGCCATTTCGATAGACTGGAGACTGACCCTGCAGTGTATGATTCCGCTGGTGGCGGCCTGGTACTTTTTGCTGCAGCATCGCAAAAACTACGAACAGGAGCAGGCAAAAACACTGGTTGCAATTGAGACAGAGTTGTCTTTACTGGCAGAAAACCTGCGTAGTACCCGACTGGTACGGGGTTTCGGAATGGAAACAGCAGAGCATGACCAGTTTCAAAAACATTTGCAGAAATATACGGAGAATATCGCGACGCTCAAGCGCGTTGAGGGGTGGGGACATCGTGTGGCGCGCGGGCTGGCAGTGTTCTGTTCCTGCATGGTTCTGTTTCTTGTCGGGTATAAAGTGCTGGTGAGTCCAGACAGCCTGCCACTTTCGGCAGCTGTTTTGATGACAGGGATCTTTGCCTTTTTCTATCTGCCGGTAAATGGATTGTATCAACTGATAGAGATACGCGATGAAGCTAACATTTCAGCGAGTTCAATCTATCGTTACCTCAACCAGATACCCTCTGTAGGGCAGGCTGTCGGAGCGAAGTTTCTGGAACCTCTGTCTCAGGCACTGCAGTTTGAGAATGTCAGTTTTCAGTTGAACAGCAACAGCCCTCCATTACTCAAAGGGTTTGATTTGAAAATTCCCGCAGGTACCAGTACGGCCCTGGTATCTCTGGAAAAACTGGCTCCACGTGCTGTGAGTTATCTGATACCGCGATTTATTGAACCTCAGTCGGGTCGTGTTCTGATGGATGGTGAAGATACTGCCTGGGTGACCCTGGAGTCTTTGCGCGCAGAAGCGATCTATGTGAGTGGAAACGATCCCTGCCTGACAGGAACTGTCAAAGAGAATATCCAGTGCGGTGATGAGCGATACTCTCTGCAGGAAGTGATTGCTGCTTCCAAGGAAGCGCACGCGCATCAGTTCATCCAGAATCTATCGCAGGGGTATGAGACCGCGCTGGGACAGCATGGTGAAGAATTGACTGTGGGCGAATGTTTTCGTCTGGGGCTGGCCCGGGCATTATTGCGGAAGCCTGCTTTACTCATTATCGAAGAGCCTGAAGACATACTGGATGAGGATACTAAAACGCTTCTCGAAGATGCGTATTCACGAATTTTTCAGAATCGTACCGTTCTGGTGATTCCTTCACGAATTACAACCCTGCGCCGCGTCAATCAGGTTGTATTGATTCACGAAGGCAAGGTGGAAGCGGTCGACAGTCAGCCGAATCTGTTAAAAAAATCTGCCCTGTATCGCCACTGGGAATACACGCGTTTCAATCAGTTCAGGCATACTCAGGAAACTTCGAACGAACGTTGAATCAAAGAAACAGATATGGATATCCTTCATTCACCTGTAGTCGAGCATGCGATACGTCTGGCTGCGGTGGCTCACAAGTCTCAAAAACGGAAGTCTTCCGGCATTCCCTATATCGCGCATCCCATGAGTGTCTGCCTGATCCTGATGAAGGCTGGTTTCGATGATGAATCGATTCTGGCGGCGGCTGTACTGCATGACGTTGTAGAAGACACGGAATTATCAATCGAAGATCTGGAGACGCATTTTTCAGATGATGTTGTGCGGTATGTTCAGGAAATGACAGAAGAAAAAGAGACGGAAGAGGGGGAGAAACGGTCCTGGCCGGACCGTAAACGAACGCACATTGAAGTAATGCAGCAGGCAGCGCTGGGGACAAGAGCGATCGAACTGGCGGATAAACTCCACAATCTCGAAGCGATGCTGTTTGATCTGCAGACCGAAGACAGGCAGGAGTTCTGGGGGCATTTCGGTGCCAGTCCTGATGAAATCATACAGTATTATCATTCGATGATCGAAGCAGCAGGTCAGTCTGATTCTGAACTGAAGCCGCTGGTCGAGAACTGTAACAGTCGGCTGGAAGAATTGAAAAAGTACCTGCCTTCTACATGAGAAGGCTACTGGTACTTTTGGTGTTGCTTTAGTTTAATACAGAGGTCTCGACTGCGCTTCGACTGTGAGACATCAATGACCGGGCTGTGACAGCTGTGTGAAATAGAAAGCGAGTGCACCATGCAAGGCAAACAGGAGTACCCCGACTGGTTTCTGTGGTTGTGGGAGAAGTGGTATGTTTTGTTTCTGTTGCTCGGAGCGCTGACTCTGATTTTTATCGGCAGTGCCGTTTATCTGGATAATCGATTTTCACAGGTTCAGAACCAGCTGGAATATGTGCCCCCACGCAGTTATCAGCCACCAGACCTGAAGAAGTATCAGGCTGACAAAGCAGATCTGGAAAAACTGACACGCAGACAGTCTCTGTATGTTCCCTGCTATTCCCACATCTATTATCACGGCGGCGCTCCTTTGCTGCTGGAAACGACATTGAGTATCCGAAACATAGACCGTGAACAGCCCGTATTTATCACAGCCATCAATTATCACGATACCGATGGCAAACTGGTGAAAACTTATCTTGATCAGCCAGTCAGTTTGACTCCCTTTCAGACGCTCGAATTTCTGGTGGAAGAAAAGGACAGTACCGGGGGATCCGGCGCGAATTTCCTGGTATCGTGGGCTGGTGATGAAAGTGTGAACCAGCCACAGGTGGAAACCGTGATGATTGGTACTTCCGGACCGCGTGCGATTGCCTTCAGTAGAAGTGCGACTGTGATTTCAACCGGCGAGAATTGATTTTTTCTGAGATCATTCTGCTACTGTGATTCAACAGATTGTTTTTCCAGAGTCGTGTTTGTGTAGGGCATCAACTTCAGGTCTTCAGGAGCTACTGAAAGCTGCCAGACTTTACGGTCAGGAAAGTAGTCGATCAGTTTCTGGTTTTCTGCGCTAGTCAGGGAGAGCGCCCAGACTACTTCCGAATGATCGATGTCGGCTTGATTATAAACCCAGTCAAAATGGGGGTTATGGTCGGGTGAGTACTTAACAAAGATCAGGTCTTTTTGAGGCATTTTTTTTAGCTGTTCAATCAGATTGACGCGACTGGTTGCCAACCGATGCTTCATAAGCATTCGTGGGTCTGATACATATTCAGATATCTGGGAAATCAGTGTGGCGATATAAATTATCCCCAGCCCAAACAGAAACACACGTCCCTGGCTATGGTTTTTCCAGTGCGCTGCGCGCCAGTGGCGTGCACATTGAATCAAAACGTAAAATACAAGAGGTATTATCGGTGCAAGGTAGTGTAGCTGAAAAAAAGTTGTACAGAGCAAATGGATCAGTAGAACAACCAGTAATATCGAGAGGGCGATTTGTGTCCAGGTGGATTTGATTGCCCAGGGGAGAGTCAGTAGCAGGGCCGATAATGGGAAGAAAATCATCTGAATAATAAAGGTCTGACTTTTTCCAGAAACAGACTCAAAATACCCCTTAGGATCCTGTTGTTTCTGAAATTCGTTAAATGACCAGCCTGTGTGAAATTTTTCGAAGTGGGATAATTCATTTTTTACCTCACGGGGAGTGTTCCAGACAAACAGAGGAGTTTGTGAGTAAGTTTCTTCATGGACCTGATAAGCGAACTGAGAAACACTTCCTGTGACAATCCAGTTATAATAAGCAAGTGCGCCTCCGATACAGATTGCGATCAGTCCAAATGGCAAAATGATTGACTGAAAAATAACCCGTTTGGAATAATCTTGTTGTGTGACTATCCAGAAAAATAAAGTGATCAGTGACAAGCATGTCGTAACAAATCCTTCAAATGGTCGACTGATTGCCAGAATAAATATCCCTGTTCCCAGAACGAATGTCATTCGTAGTTCTGGAGTATTAATCAAGCGCCGCACTGAGCCAAATAAGAGTGCCGCTCCCAGAATGGCGACTCCGCCCCCGAAGTAGTTTTGCCCCCAGATCAGGATCAGGGGATGAAATGTTGACATCAACCCACCAGCAAGAGCCCACCGGGGGGGGACCCAGGCCTGCAGCATCCAGCAGATTGCAGCGCAGGCGAGGCTGATACTCAACCAGACTCCAAATAAAGGGTTTCCCGTCAAAACCTGACCCAGCGCCAGAAACAGACCTTGACCGGGTGGGTACTTGGATGCATAGGTCGGCTGTTGAATGATATGAAAGGATTGAAAATGTTTCCAAAACGGATGCGGCGGATTGGTCAGCCTGCCATGTGAAAAGGTATCTGCAGCCAGCAGGTAGCTGAATTCATCATGAATTCGAGGGACTGGTTTCTGGTAGTAAGAGCTGGCAGCAGAAACTAAAAAGGAGAGGAAAAAAACGGTGAAGATTGAGATTCGAGGTCGGCTGAAAAACTGAATGACAATGCGAAAACGATTCAATACCTTAAACCGAATCCATCGACACGGTAAACAGAGCACCAGGAGAATCAGTCCAGCAAGAAGCAGCCCGTTTTTCAGTAGCAGAGCAAATGTCATCAGTTACAGACCAGATTCAGTTGAAAAAAGTAATCAAATGGTTGGAGAGTAAATGCCGCTCAGACTCTCAAGGGGGAATTTGAAAGGTACTGTAGAGCTGGTAGAGGGTTGTGATCGGGAGTGAATTTTATTGACCATCCCCCCTAGTCTGTTTTATTATGTATAGGTTACCAGGTCGGAATCAAGTTTTTTATCAGCATATAAATTTTCTGAACAGTCGCTTGAAATAGTGACTTGCATCAGATCCTTACAAGAGTAAATGGGCTGCAAGTTATGGAGTCAAAATGGCTTACGATTGTCATTCCTGCATTGAATGAAGAAGATGCCATTGGTGGAACCATCAGGCGATGTCTGGATGCCCGTGAAGAGATTTCGCATCAGGCTGAACTCGATGGTATTGAGATTATTGTCGTGAGTGATGGTTCCACAGATCAGACTGCTGAGATTGCACAGAGTTTTGAAGATATTACCGTCATTGTGTTTGAAAAAAACCGGGGTTATGGGGCCGCGATCAAGGAAGGATGGAGGCGCGGTCGTGGCGATTATGTCGGTTTTCTGGATGCTGACGGGACCTGTGATCCCCGTTTCTTTGCCGCTCTCTGCGAGACGGCCATTGTTGAAAACGCGGATGTAACGCTGGGTTCCCGTCTGGGAGCTGACTCACAAATGCCAGTGATCCGCAGAGCCGGGAATCGTGGGTTTGCGTTTTTAATGGGCCTGCTCTGTGGTCGAAAAGTAACAGATACTGCCAGCGGAATGCGAGTTGTTCGTCGGAATGCACTCAAACACCTGTATCCATTACCTGATGGTCTGCACTTTACACCAGCCATGAGTGCCCGGGCATTGATGAATCATTTGCGGATTATCGAAATCCCCATGAAGTATGAAGAACGTATTGGCGAAAGTAAGCTGAGTGCGCTGAGAGATGGAATTCAATTTCTTAAAGCCATAGGGGAAGGAGTCCTCTGTTACCGACCTGAAAAAATATTTCTGACAGGATTCACTATCTGCATGCTGATGATTCTGATTCTGGCAGCTTATCCGACTGAATTTTACTTTCAGAATCATCGGCTGGAAGAGTGGATGATCTACCGATTTGTGGTCTGTCAGTTTCTGGGATCATTCGGAATCACTCTGCTGCTAGCTTCGACGTTATCCAACCGAATGGCTCAAATGAGTTCACGACGCGCAGATTCTGTCGGCTTCTGGTCCTCTGTTGTAACCAGTCTGTTTACAGGAAAACCCCTGGTTGTCATTGCAGGGATTCTTACTTCGCTGGGTGTCGGCTTTCTTTGGCCGGGAATTGTGGAATTTATCTCGTCAGGAAAAATTACACTACACTGGTCCCGATTAATTGCAGGTGCCTTCACGTTATTTACTGTATTGCAGATATCGATCTTTTTCGTACTTATGAAAGTGGTGGAAATCTGGAGTGTAGAGCAGAGATTTGTCGAGAAAAATAGACTTGAACTCTGGCGAAAAGAATCGATTGTTATCCGAGATGTGCCTGGTACTGATGCGATATCTACCCTCGAGACCACACAGCCTGTAATAAAATGAAAATCCTGCAGCAATTACATTCAAACACAGTTCACAGCAGGCGGGTGAAGACACTGTTGAATCATATTCTCCCATTACTTCCGAAAGAAGGAATGGTACTTGATGTTGGGTGTGGAGATGGTCTACTTGGAAGTCTACTCCAATTGAAAGCCTCCGGAGTAGAAGTAAGAGGACTTGATGTTCTGGTCCGGAAAGAAACTCATATACCTGTCACACTCTTTGATGGTGCGACGATTCCCTTTCAGGATAAGACTGTCGATACGGTTCTTCTGGTTGATGTTCTCCACCATACAAATGACCCGAGCGTGATTCTTAATGAGGCCAAAAGGGTGGCACGGGAGTCAATCATTATTAAAGATCATACAAGAGACGGTTTTTTTGCCAGATCAACCTTACGTTTTATGGACTGGGTTGGAAATGCCAGCTATGGCGTAGAACTGCCTTATAATTACCTGTCCTATCAGGAGTGGCTCAGCCTGTTTTTGGAATTGGATCTGAAGACATCTGACTGGAACGGAGATTTACACATTTATCCCAAACCAGCAGATTATCTTTTTGGTCGTTCTCTCCATTTTGTAGCTAGAATCAAACTCAGTTAGTTATTTTAATCGACGATGAGACACCGAAGTCTGGGGAAATTCATTTGAATTCTGCACCATCTACGATTGAATACTGACTTGTTGGAAACGAATGTTGTGACAGGGGTTGGGAAGTTGCATACCAGCGATTTGAGACAGCACTACTGGAGGTGAAAAGGCTTCAGAAGCGGTTATTTCAATCAGGCCTTTCCACGTGAGATAAAGATCTGGTAATAGTAAAATTTTTCTGCGGACAGGAAACAGGCCTGGCAGCTCTTTGAAAAATGGGCTTTATACCCATTTCAGGAGTACATCTTTCGTCCCCTTTGCATGAGCAATATCAGTGATCGGCGAAGTGATACGAAGGTGGTTGTCATGATCTGAGAATTGAGGATAACAGTCGTGATCTCCTGGTTGTGCAAGGTGGATTGCGTTATTTACCAGTTCTGCCTATAGATCTTCGGCTATGGCAAGCTGATGTATGTCGGACGCAAGTTGTGAGCCTGACAGCCTCGCAGACTTCGATTTCTACTGGTATAGTGTAGTTTCGATTTTAATCACACTACGAGCATCTTCCGAAACGACATATCAGAGGGAATAGAAATGCTGCGACTCGCTTTGATCCTGGCTGTGCTGTTGAACCTGGTTACAACAGAGCTCTCTGCTGCGAAACCGAATATCATTGTAATCATGGCGGATGACCTGGGGTTTGGTGATGTTTCCTGTTATGGTGCCACCGCACTTTCAACGCCTCACATCGATCGTCTGGCGACTGAGGGGCTGCGGTTTACCAGTGGTTACTGTTCCGCTTCGACCTGTACTCCCACACGCTACTCCTTTCTCACGGGAACCTATGCTTTTCGTGGGGAACGTACAGGGATCGCGCCTCCCAATGCGCCTGCCATTATTAAGCCGGGAACGGAAACGGTCGCATCCATCCTGAAACGCGCGGGGTATACTACTGCCGTGATCGGAAAATGGCACCTGGGACTGGGGAATGCCTCTGGTCCTGACTGGAATGGTCAATTGAAACCGGGGCCAATGGAAATCGGTTTCGATACCTGCTTTCTGCTGCCGACGACCAATGATCGGGTGCCTCAGGTCTATGTCAAAGATCATCGCGTACTCAACCTTGATCCTGCTGATCCCTTATGGGTGGGGAACAAAAAACCGAACGCCGATCATCCGACCGGGCTGTCGCATCGAGAGTCTCTGAAGATGGACTGGTCGCACGGGCATAATTCGACCATTCATAACGGCATCAGTCGTATAGGTTATTATACCGGAGGTCATGCGGCCCGTTTTCGCGACGAAGATCTGGCTGACAAATGGGTTGAGAAATCAGTCGAGTTTATCGAACAGAACCAGCAGCACCCATTCTTTCTGTTTTTTGCATCGCACGACATTCATGTTCCACGGATGCCTCATGAACGTTTTCAGGGAAAGACGCGACTTGGTTTTCGCGGCGATTCCATCATACAGCTTGACTGGTGCGTGGGTGAATTAATGAAAACGCTGGATCGATTGCAGCTGTCCGAAAACACGCTGGTTGTGTTCTGTTCCGACAATGGACCGGTTCTCGATGATGGATATAAAGATGGAGCGATCGAAAAGATCGGCACTCATCGCGCAGCGGGACCTTATTCCGGTGGCAAGTACAGCGTCTATGAAGGGGGGACACGCACGCCGTTCATTACCCGCTGGAAAGGCCACATTAAACCGGGCGTGAGCGATCAGATGGTCTGTACGATTGATTTACCTGCGAGCCTGGCTGCTTTAACGGACCAGAAAATTTCCTCCGAGAGTTGTCGGGATAGTTTTAATATTCTAGAGGCCCTGTTGGGTAAAGCAGACTCCCCGGGGCGAATAGAACTCGTGCAGCAGAATAACGGAAACAACGGAACCTATGCGTTACGAGCTGGAGACTGGAAACTGCATCGTTATGACAAAAAGACCGCGAGAAATGTAGTGGTTGAACAACAACTGGAAAACACGATCGTACCCCAGTTTCAACTGTTCCATCTGGAGGATGATCCCGCAGAACAGACGGATGTCGCAGCAGAGCATCCTGAAGTGACCGAGCGTCTGAAGCATCGTCTGAATCAAATCATAGCGTCGAAGGGGAGTCGTCCTGAACTTCAGACTGTGGATCAGTAGAACTAACGCGTCATTTTCGCTGATCAAGCAGGTATTATGACACAAGGATCAGAATAAAATGCATTGCATCAAAGCCACGCTCCCATTTTATCTCCTGCTTTTTATAGTCCCTGTTCTGGCATTAACTTTTACTGCAGCGGGGGAAACGAAAGAGGCTCAAAAGAGGAAGCCGGAGACCATTTATTGATTTTGAGAAGACGCTTAGAAAAGAGCTGGCTTCATCTGGGCATTCAGTTCGTTCCAGCGCGTTTGTAATTCCATTCGCTTCTCAGATTGTTCTGTAGCGAGATCAATCGTTTCGCTCTTATCATTGGCGAGGTTGTAAAGCTCCCAGACTGGTTTCTCGCGTGTTCCCCGCATCTGGACGATTTTCCAGTCACCGCTGCGGAGTGCGGCTTTGCGTCCCTGTCGCCAGAAAAAATCAGCGACTGGTAACTCCGTTTTCTGTTGCAGCAGGAGGGGAAGTAAGTTGCGGCCATCCAAATTCTGAGGGAGGGAGGCACCGGCAAGTGCCACGGAGGTCGGGAAAATATCCAGACTGCTGACAGGGACATCAATAGTCTGTTTTGGCGCGAGTGTGCCTGTCCAGCGCATCAGAAACGGGACGCGTAAGCCCCCTTCATACATGCTTCCCTTTTCACCGCGCAGCGGGAGGTTACTGGATGTCAGCTCGCGAGTGGGACCACCATTATCACTGAAGAAGACGATGAGCGTTTTCTCATCCAGTCCGGACTCATGTATCTGCTTAAGAATCTTGCCCACGCTCTGGTCCATGGAAGAGAGCATGGCAGCAAAGATGCGGCGATGGATGTCTTCAATCTCAGCGAACTGCTGCATGTCTTTCTTTTTTCCCTGCAGCGGGCTGTGCAAGCCATGTTGATTCATGCAAGGTACAGTTTGTCATCAACTTCAGGAAGAAAGCAGCCTGAAACACTCAAATTGTAGGGAATCTAAAAACATCAATCCAAACTTGGATTGGTGTTTTTTTATGGCTGGCCATAAATAAGACTATGGCAAAGCATGAACACAAGACTTATAACGTCGTTGATGGGCTAACAGAAGAAGAGAAAGCAGAATACAGACAAGCCTTTGAAGACAATTTGGAACAAGACCTAGAATGGATTCATGTGACTGACGATGAAGAGAAGATAATTCTTGGAAGATATCTGAAGCGCATTCAAGACATTCAATATGGTGATATTGCTTTAGATGATCTGGTCTTCACTGCTGCTGCTTATTATGGCGGTGGTGGAGACTGTGAAAACTACGATTGTTCAAGCTCTCCCTGTGGCTGTACTGCTCCTGATTGCACTTCACCTGACAACACCAATGGAACACACTTTCAAGCTCAGATTGATTCTTCTGCTGATGATGGACAGTGGGTGTGTGGCTCTGTTTGCACTGACCTCTATTGTGATATGGGTGACTATAATCCAATTGTGTTATGGGAAGGCAACATCTTCAAGTCTCAAGCTGTGGCTGGAGACCCAATAAATTCTTGGTACAAGTTCAATAATGTCACAATTCCTGATGGTGTGAAGATCAACAAGGCATTACTGACATTTACAGCTTCACAGACATCAATTGGAACTCCCAATGATGTTGTTGTTGATGTCTCAATGGTCTGTGATGATGATTATGTGATTGATTGTTTTCCAGCTTCGGGAGAGACTGACCCTTCTGAACTTCCAAGACTGGCCACATCAATCAATTGGAATATAGACTATGATTGGACTTATGATAATGAATACCCTTCACCTGACTTGGCCTGTTTAGTTCAAGAACGTGTTGATTCCACTGATTGGACTTCTGGTAATGACATGACATTCTTGGTCATCACTGATGGAAGTGCAACTGACGTGAACGCCACAAGAAGCCCGTTTGATTATGCCACCGATTCCACCAAAGCAGCCACCTTGGATATCTGGTGGGTGTTGTTTGCTGAAGAAGATGGAACTGGTGGTGTTCTCTGTGATGGAACAGCCTTGGATAATATGGTCATGACTGAAATGGCCAGTGGTGGTGTTCTCTGTGGTGGGGCTGCTCACATTTCAGGTAATACAATCAGTGAAGAAGGAAGTGGTGGTGTCATCTGTGATGGAACTGCTTCTTGTTTCACAGTCTGGTCAGAAGAAGGAACAGATGGTGTGGTCTGTAGTGGTCTGGCTGAAAACTGGACCAATGACTTTCTTGGCTTCAAGTATCGTGTGAAGGTCACTGTTCCTGCTGGCGCTGTCTCTGAAAACATTGAGAAGTTCTATCTGGGAATCAATGCGACTGTGGACACAGACCATGTGTTCTATGGGAATGACTTCAAGGTCACTGACGATTCAGGAAACAAGTTGTTTCATGAATTGCGTTCCTATGATTCAGATACAGGACAAGTCCATGTCTTCTTCAAGGCTGACTTGCTGGCTGATTCTGACAATGTATTCTGGCTGTATTATGGTGGTATGACTCAATGATGACTTGGTGTCCTGCCATAAAGGTGACTTGGAGTGACTTTGAGACGCGGGGCAAGCCACTTTGAGTCACCTTGGAGAAAGTGACTTCATGTGGCTTCAATACGTTTTGAGTCACTGACAATTCAATGTGAGATAATTTTATGAGTAGATGTAATTGTAATTTCTGGACTGAAGATGGAACTGGTGGTGTCACTTGTGGTGGATCATCCACAGTGGAAGTCATTGGTGTGTCTGGTGGTGTCACCTGTGCTGGCTCTGCAAGTGTGGACATTATTGGTGACACTTATGATGGGCTTGTTGGCTTGTGGCCACTGGACGAGACTGGCGCTGGTGTGGCTGATGAATACAAGGATCGAACAAGAAACAATTTTGATGGCACTGGTGGTGGTGGAAATATCTTGTATGTTCCTGATGTGACCAGTGGTGTCTTCTGTCTTCCTGCTGCTGACTTTGATGGTATGACAAGGGACTTCATCACAATTCCTGCTGATGGCCTGACAGCAGACCATGCCTTCACTGTCTCAGCTTGGATCAAGATAGATACCTTCTTTGCTCCAAGGAAAATATACAGCAGGGGATATGATGACGGGACTTCTTCATCTTGGTCCTTCACTTTTGGATATAGCTTCCTGAATAATCTGATGGGAAGTATCAACACGCTGGACAGCACTGGTGGAGAAGAAGAAGTGGAAGCTTATTCTTCACAATGGCTGGCTGAAGATAAGTTCTACCATGTTGCGTGTTCCTTTGATGGGACACAGCTTCTTCTATATGTTGATGGGACTGCTGATGGCTCTGCTGATTCCACCAATGACACCAATGTCAGTCAGACCAATGGTGGGCGTTTTGGATCATGGAACAATGGAGCGTTCCACACAGGGCTTCTTCAAGAATTCAGACTGTATCCAGAAGTGAAGACATCTGCTTATCTGCTGGCTGAACATGACAACTTCTGCGCTTCAGGCTTCTTCACCATTGGCGATGAAGAACATGTGGGCTTTGGTGGTGTGGTGGCTGGTGGTGAAGCTGTTATCACTGTAGCTTGATTTTATTCCAGCGTTCTTGTGCTTTTCTCTGTGCGCTTCTGCGCTTGCCACATCCACAGCCTTTCTTCTTGGAAGTGGCTTCAAGTTTAGTGTCTTCAAGTGAATCACATTCACGTTCAATCAATGTTTTGGATTGATGCCCACATACTTGACAGACAAAGACACCAAGTCTTCTGTCTGGCTCAAAATTACAAAGCATGATTCCCCCTTATAAATTACAAAAGTTGCCCAAGAATGTTCTGAAGTTGCCGTCATCCTGTTCAACTCCCCAGTTGGATGTTCCGCCTTCAATACAACTGTCAAACATATTGGAGTCACCAATTATCATAATGTATCCAGTAGCAAGCTTTTCAATTCCAATGACTGCTTTGGTATCATCCTCCACAGACATCAGCAATGATCCACCATCATCAGGAGTCCTGACCACTTCTGTTGATCCTCCCATGTTTATTTGTGTGACACCTTCTGTCATCCTGTCAATGATGTCTTGCCAGAATGGATCATGATGTGTTGTGACAACATTTGTGTTGGCTTGGCATCCAACATCCAAGTTGGTGTTCTTTGCTATTCTCTGGACGCCGTTTCCCATGAATTGCATAAAGTCATTGAATGTGTCAACGTCGTCATCTTCCCAACATCCAACTGACACATTAGGAATGGGCGCTGTGTTCTCAGCCACACACAAGACTTTTCCACCATAAGACAACATGAATTGACCTAGATTGTAAGCGAATGCGTCAACACTATGATCTAAAGGGAAGGGCTGGACTAAAGTGTCACAGGAATCGATTCCAAAAGTGTAGCCGTAATAAAATATATCAAGTGACTTGTTTCCAGACTCTCCCCACACAGGGGAATTGATTGTCTCTGGATCATTCACATTTGCGTTCCCATTGGCATTGGGAAAAGCATTCACCACTTGATTGATTACATCACCGTAAAAGCCAATTTCACAGATACCATCACAGCAAGGCTGACAGGGATTGAATTTCTTAAAAGGCATTTTGTTATTCTCCACATTCCAAAGCAGTCAGCCAGTAAGCACCAGCTTGACCAAATTGGAAATAGACTTTCTGGTCATTCGTACCATCTCCAATGATTTCATCACTGAAGGCGTTGTGGACTGTCACTGTGTTTGTACCATCCACATCACATGTGAAGACTTCATTTGTGGAATCCCATTCAATGGAAGCAAGCTTGATGTCACCACTTCCACAAGTGGTGTCAGAAGCGCCTGTCATTGTTCCATCCTTGTCCAGATATCCAACTTGGACATCAGGGCTGACTTCAAATAAGAAGAAGTCTTGATTCTTGGCTGGAGTCATCCAGACCACTGTGTCTGGTATCACATACTCTGACTGATACCTTGCTTCAATGGCATAGCCTGCTGTACTGTCTGCTGTCCCATCACCCCAGTCTTCACTTGATGTCTGGTCATGGCTGGCTGTTGGCTCTAATGTTATCCATGAATACTTGGAAGGATCAGAAGTGGCGTCATTGGCTGTGACCTGCGCCCAAAAGCCCAAGGATGAAGTCAGGGCTGACCTTCCACGCTTCTGACGTGGATTCCTTGTGTCTCGTTCCACAAGCCTTGTAACTTCAATGATTCGCTCTGCGCCATCTCTCGTGAATGTTGTGGCCATGATTCCCCCTTAGACGTTGAACACGCTGAATGGTAATGGCCTGTAGACTTCATATTCCCTGAAGACTGGCTGTCCATTGACTGGAAGCTGTTCTCCATATCCATCCAGTAAGGCTGGCTCATTTACAGGCACACCTTGAACAAGAATGTTCTTCTTCTTGTTGTTCACAATTTCTCTGTAGCCTTGGTCCAGAATGATCTTCTTCCAGCCAAGCGGATTGAAAGCGAATTCAAGAGAAGTCTTCCAGTAATATCCATAAGTGGCATCAAACAAGCGCTTGCTGCTGATGGACTGGACCTTGACTGTCTTTCTTGCTCCACCATAGAAAGGCTGGGCGTTCACAGCGTCCTTATAGTAGTAAGCAAGCAAGGCATTGAAGGAAGCTTCATTCTTGACGATCTTAAGAATGGGCCTGCTGTCATCAATCTCCACAGCTTCACTGAAGACATCAGCAGCAGAATTCAAGATTGGATCACCATAGATGTCTTGGTCTGTGGCTCGTGTGAATTGGCTGAAGGACCATTCCACTTCAAGTTCAGCATTCAGTGGATTCTGGGCTGTGCTGTCTGCAAGTGGTCCATAATCTGCTGTGACTCTCCATGACTTTCCATCAGGGGAAGTACACTCTGAAGTGACAGACCGAACAAAGGACAGTGTGTCTGATTCTGTTGTTGTGGAATAAGTGTCACCAATGCTCAAGCCGGGTGCTGCTGCTGCCAGATAAGCCCCGTCATACTGGCTGTCAGTGATGACTTCAAAAGTTCTGGTATATGTCCTCTCATTCTTATCATTGATTGAGAAGTTCCGTGTGGACGCTTTTTCTGTTACTGATGATACTGCCATGAAAGTATTTAGACAGGGCGTGTGAAAAACAGTCACTCAAAGTGACCTTCCCCCCTGTCACTCAAAGTGACTCTGAATCACTTTAGAAGGCAAGAACTTCAACTGTATTGTTGGCGATTTTGGCCAGCAGTGGTGGAAGCTTCTTCTGTTCTTCCAGTTGTTCCTGATTCACTTTCAGGGCGTCCTTCATTGGATCACGATTCCCCAGACGATTCTTCAGGATGCTGGACCTTGCTTCTTGACTTCCAAATTCAGCAGCAGAAGCAAGCTTCACTTCACCTGTCTGTCCAAGTTCCTTGGCAAGTTCCTGCTTGGCCTTGGTGAATTGCTGGTCATTCAGAAGACCAGCATTCTTGAAGTTCTGAAGTTCCTTCAGTTGCTCTTGGAACTTCTGTGTGGGTGTCTTGGTCTTCTCAATGATAGACTTCACCTTGTCGGGCAAGGCATCCAAAGCAGCAGACTTGAAGGTGTCCTTGGTGATTAGCCCCTTGTCCAGCAACTTCTTCAGCTTCATGAATTCTGTTTTGAATTTTTCCACTGGTGACTTGAACTTCTCAGTCAGTGCTTCCTGTCTCTTCTTCAGTTCTTCAGCAGCCTTCTTAGATTCTTCCAAGGCTTTCTTCTGACTCTGGAGCGCTGATACTTGCTTCAGCATGGCTTCAGACACACCCTGTGTTTTCAGTTCATTCAGCTTGGCTTGGTCTGCACCCACTTTCAGAACTTCTATCTGTTGCTTCAAACTTGAAATGACCTCCTTGGCTGGATCATTCATTGTGGTCTGACCCAGACCATTCTTCTTCATGTTTTCTGCTGCTTGTTTTGCTTCAGCGTTAATGTCCTTGAAGAACTTCTTGATTCCCACTGATGGTGGTGGCTTGATGAATTCTTCCTTGGCCTGCTTCCATTGTTCATAGGCCAGTTCATTCACACCATCGGCCATACTTTGCAAGGTGTCACCAAAGGCAATATCTACACCGGGCAATTTGTTTGCTAAGGTCTGGATGGCTTTTCCAAGTGTGGCCACACCTTGAAGAATCAGACCAATATACTTGGTGACACCAGCTTGAAGAAACTTCCATAAATCATGAAAGACATCCACGACATCAGCAGCCACACCAATTCCCTTGGACACCCACTTCATCCCAGTGACGATCATGTCAGACACATTCACACCTTCAGTTCCAAGCTGTGTGAACTTTCTGGCAATGGCTGTAATGATGGGCGCCACATTGATTGCAAGCTGACGATAAACACCAGTGATGACAGCTTTCAGTTCCTTCATGGCACTGTTGGCCATAGCAACATTGGCAGCGTCTAAACTGTTGAAGCTGACACCTAGTTCTTCTGCTCTTGCTTGAAGCTTTCTGATACCTGCTTCACCTTGGTCAATCAGTGGAATCAGTTCTTGTCCCACATCACCAAACATCTTGTCAGCCAAGGTCAATTTGTCTGCTTGATTCTCAAGCTTACTGATACCACCAGCAATGGTGGTGAAGACTTCTGCTGGGTCTTTTCCAGCCAGTTCATCAGCAGACAATCCAAGCTTGTCAAGAACTTCAATTCCTTCACCACCACCAATACGGGCATCACCAAGCTTTTCAGTCATGTCAGACAAGGCATCATTAAAGCGTTCAATCCCGATACCAGATGATGTGGCAGCAAATTGAAGAGAACTCAATTGTTCAACATCAGCGCCAATTCTGTTGGCCAGTCTGGAAGTCTCACCAAGGTCAGTCAAGGATTCTTTAACACCACTGATGATCTTATTCAATGCTATGAATGGACCAAGGACAGCAGCAGCTTTCACAGCAAGAACTGTCAGCGCCTTTCCAGACACATCCACTGACCCTGTGAACTGGTGGACCTTTTCACGAGCTTTCTTGAAGCCTTTGGTCAGACCACCAGTGGCAACTGACATTCCGATCTTGATTAGTCCAATAGTTGCGATTTTTCCCCCTGCTTCTTGACGATGTTGTCAAGGAAGGTCTTGATGTCGTTCTTCTTGTTTTCTCTTCTCGGAATGAAGTCTTCTGCTTTGAACTTCTTCCCTGTGTGAAGTGTGGCCATAGTGGAACAAGTCAAGCCTGTTCGCCAATATGGATCATCTAAAGGGTCAAGTCTGTCATAAGCCATCCACAGACTAAGCTCCTGACTGTCAATGGATGACAGCAGTTCCTTCAATGTCTTGCCCAACTGCTTACACAATCTCATACAGAACATAAGCAGTGGGCTGCTTTCTAGTTTTTTGCTAGTTCGTCCACATCATCCTTGCCCATTGCATTGACCTTCAGCGCTATGTCAAACAAGCGGTGAAGAACTTTGACAGACTTGGTGTTCAAGGTGTCGATGTCATCAGGATAGTTGAAGACCAACTTTCCTGATTCATCACACATCGTGGCACACACAACACGACATAAAGCAGGGCCATCAGTTTTGGCGTCCTTGGATAAGTCCTTCTCTAATTGAAGTCGCTCACCTCCAGTCAGTGTCTTGATGAAGACTGTGGTATCCCATTCAGGAACATCCACTTCTTCAAGTGGTGTGTCCTGTGCTTTCAAAATTTTATCTTTTAATGACATGTCACTTCCTTTCTTATGTGATATCACCTGTCAGTCTGACTTCCACGTCTGCTGTGACATTTCCATCAACTTCCATTCCACCATAGCTGAAGCCTGTTCTGATACAGGGGAAGCTGTATGTGGATGATCCATCTGACATGGTAAGCTGTAAGTAAATTTCACCAGTTGCATCTTCCAAAGTGGAATGTGTGGCTGGATCATAGTAGACCTGAAAGGACATCGTTCCTGACTCTGGGAGTCCTGCCCGATAAGTCCTTGTGGTGCTGCCCAAGTTTGTTGTCTCGACCTCTCCAAGTACCTTGGATGGTCCATCAATTGACACCACTTGGGCAATCGCTGAATAAGATGTCCCATCGGCACTGTAGCCCAATGTGCATCCTTCGCCTGCTAATACTGCCATGTTTCATACCTCCGTAAATTTATGACTGAAGGTATCTATGAAAGCTGTGACAGTTTTGGTCTGGGATGAACTACAATAGAACATGAAAAAAACTGGAAGGAATGAATCCTGTCCCTGTGGATCAGGAAAGAAATATAAGAAGTGCTGTCTGCTGAAGAAGCCTGAAAACAGGAAGAACATCATGGATGTCAATTTCCTTGATCTGCCTGTCTTCGAGGAATGGCTTAAAGTGACTAGGAGTGAAAAAACAATTTGACAGGCTTGATTTATAGGGTATGTTTACAAAGAGTCCCAAAAGTTGCTTACTTTTGGAAGCAGGCAACAAGAGGCCGTTGAGAAGTTCCGAGTTTCTCAGCGGTCTTTTTTTTACATTGGTGAAGTCACTTAAAATGAAGGGATTGTCTCACTGTATTTCACTAAGAAGTCTTGAGACTTCCGATACATCCAGTCATCACTTGCGTCAATGGGTGGCTCTGACAAGTTCTGTTCATTGTCCAACTGGATGAAGTGAATGGTCACTGTGTCCATCGTACCACTGAAGCCTTGAAGTTCTCCCCTGACTGCTTCTGCCAAGCTCACAGCGTCAGACAAGGATTCAGACCATGAATCAAGCTGGACTCTGGCTGTGGTCTCTCCACTGGCTGAAGTCAGATGATGTCCATGACTGTTGCTGACAAGTGTGATGGTCAAGACAGGATAAGATGTCACTGACTGTGGCAAGTGATGTGGATAGATTCTTGTTCCAGTGATGTCAGTGATAGAAGTCTGGTCTGATAGATATTGATATAAGGCTTTTTCAATCATACCTTATTTAGTCTTGGAAGCTTCTTTCCTGACTTCTTCATCAAGTATCTTGGGAAGGTCTTCAAGAACTTTGTTCTTCACTTGATCCTTCTTGGAATCATAAGCTGGTCTCATGAAAGGCTTGGCTGGCATCTTGGAAGTTCCATATTCTACTAGATTTCCATACCATGTCTCACCCTTGAAAGCTTCTTCACCAATGACAACATCAATTCCCATGAAACGTCTTGAACGCTTGGCAGCTTTGACCTTGATGGACTTCTTCATGTCTCCAGAATCAACAGGGGCGTTGTCCTTGGCTTCCTTCTGAATGACCTTCATGGCTGGTCTCATGGACTTCCTGAAGGCTTTCTTGGCCACCTTGTCTGGAATGTTCTTCAGCGCTCTGTCAATCTGTTTGTCACCTGTGATGGTCAGCTTGTTCTTCTTAAGATTCATCAGTCTTCCTTACACAAGAGAACAAGTTCCTTGTTCTGCTCCATTGTGTTGATGACTGACAGGATGTGGAATGTCCTTCCATTGAAAGTGATTCTGTGTTCTGGTGTCACACCTGTCATGTGTCTTAATGTTATCTTGAAGTTGATGTCTTCTGATATCTGTTGGGCATGTTCCAATTCACGTCCCTGAAGTGGCTCAATGGAAGCCCATCTTTCAGAAAGTGAAGACCATGATTCATTCACTTCACCAAGGTCATTCCTTGATTCAGAAGCTTGCTGAATGTCAATCCTGTGTCTTAATTTTCCTGCTTCCATTAGTAATATCCTCCATGACTCAATTGATTCACAAGACGTTCAATTCCAGCAGATGACATCTGTTTTCCCATCTCCAAGTTCTCTCTGGACTCATACCACAAGCCACACAGAAGCTTCACACAATGCTTCAAGTTCTCTGGGGGCGTTGTGTAGCCTGTTGTGTATCTGATGACCACGCTGTCAGGGCGTGTCTGAATGGCTGGCCAAGTCTGGCTTGGACCAAGACCGATGAAGCCGGGCATTCTTGAAGGTGTCACCACAATATAAGTGGCTGAAGATAAGGTCTGCTGTGTTCCATCTGTGTCATAATACTTGACACTGCTGACTGTCTTCAGTGGTGGTCTGAGAAGTTCCATCTTGTCTGAGAACTTCGGAAGAACTTCATCCCAAGTCTTATCCAAGAAGTCACGTCCTGATTCTTCTTCAATATAGGTCACTGCGGAATTGATTAAGCTTGTGACATAAGTGTCATCAGAAGTTCCATCAATTCTAAGATGAAGCTTCATGTCACTGAGGGACACAATGTCTGTGGCTGTGCTGTCTGTGGATACCAGTTGAATGCTCATACTGATATCTATGTTCCAGATTGCAGATTCGACCTCAAAGTTAAAACTTGTCTAATTAGGGATTCGACCTCAAAACTTGCCCTGCTTTGGGGCTGCGCCTATGCTTTAATGTGCCTCGTCATTGGGACGGGCGTTCTTAATTGAAGGAGTCAGGACAATGGATGTAGACCTTTATAATTTTGTGGAAACGCTACACAAAGAAGACGATGACACGGGCGATGGGCTGACAGAATGGGTGTTGGCTAACGGTCGTCAAAAGATGGCGTATGTCATTGACATTGAGACAGCGCCACCTTCAGTCCAAGAAAGGCTGAAGGAATTGGGCCATGACACAGATGACACCATCATGGTGGTGGTGCAGTAGACGTATGAAAAAAAAAGCCCTGTTATTGTGACAGGGCTTTTTTTATCGAAGAGTGACAATCTTTAACTGTGTGCCTCTCTAAGTGACTCTTGGGGTGAAGACACTTTAAGACACTCAAAGTCACCGCGTGTCACTTGAAGGAACTCTGAGTCACTTTGAGGGAAGTGATTCCAAGTTCCTCTGAGTGATCTTGAGTGAAGACACTTGATGTCACTCTTGGGAAGGTGACTTGTTGTGGCTCAAAGGCGATTGTGTGTCACATTGTGTGGCCATGAAAAAACAGCCAGCCACATCATGTGACTGACTGCTTTATTGTCAATCGGGAGAAAGACAATTCCTTTACATGTTATGATCCAGTGATTGTCATGTGTTTCACAGGATTTGTTCCAGCGTCTATCAATGCTCCATCAGCACGAGCAAAGGCGATGACACCAACTGCACCAAGGTCCATATATCGTTCTTGAAGGAAGCGGACATCAACACCACTGACACGCCTGATGATATACTTGGAAAAGTCACCATAGGCAATAGGTGTGGCAGCGTTTGCAATGTCAGGCATTGCTTCATCAATCACAATTGGCTTGCCCAATAGCGTTGTGGGGCTGTTAGGTACTAAGTTTGGAAGCCATAACGGTCTTGACTGGTCATCCACAAGTTTTTTAATAGAAGCCTCAGAACTTCGATTCATCAGCCATACAGAATTGACATCATAAGCAGCGTCAATACTTGCTTGAAGGTCCACAAGGTCATCATAAGAAATGACACCAGTTCCATCTGATGTCTTACCATTGGAAGAGTCAAGCAAGAATCCTCTTGGCTCACCAGTTCCATCACCATTCACCCAGTCATCAGCTTGCGCTCTGGCAATTCTCGTGACAAGGGCATTGCTGATGAAGTCCATCATATTCACAGATGAATCTTGCATCAGTTCCAGTGATACTGGCTGAACTAAAGTGGCATACTTGAAAGCACCATAAGTGACCTGTGAGAAAGTGACAGAAGTATTGGTGACTTCTGTATTCTCACCAATGATGGAAGCCGTCTGGCCAGTTGTGTTCACAGTTGGATAAGGAAGCGTGTTTCCTGTGGCTGTGCTGATCGTAGTGGCCACACTGTTCAATCCGCCATAGCTCAACAAGGCTTGTTCCAGTCCTCTGATTGGCTCATTACCTGCTGTGTTTCCACCTTGTGTGGCGTCTGTGCTTTGGGCACGGAAGCTGACCTTTCCCTGTGAAGGTGACATCTTAAGCTTTCTGCAAGCTTGATCCATCTCTTCTGTGAAGTTGTCAGTGTTTCTGAATGCTGCGCCTCTCAAGGCAAGTTCCCAGTCACGCTGAGTGACTTGCTCTGACTTGTTGGATCGTGGCTTCAGACTTCTGTATTGTTCTTGAACTTCTTCCTTGTCAGTGACAAGGCTGTTGGCTCGTTCCAAGCGTTCCACTGTGTCAATCTTGGAAGTGTAGCTTCTTTCATCTGCTTCCAGATGATCCCACTTTTCCAGTTCTTCAGATGTGAAGTCACGTTCTTCACTCTTGACTTGCTTTGCAAGCTCGTGCATCTGATGCACAATTTCACCACGTTCTTCCCGTAGTTTTTTTGATTCGTAATATGACATTGAATACCTCAATTTTCATCTAATGTGACTCACACAGTTGATGAACTTGGCATCTGTGGCGCTTGGGCCTTCCCTGTGCTTCAAAGTTAGGTATTCATGTCCTTTCAATTTTTTGTGATGCGCAGAAAAAAACTGACTTGTCGGACGGGACAAGTCAGTCATTCGTCGGAGACCTGTAATGCTGTAAACAGGTATTCTTATATAGAAAGTTCTTCCAGTTTTTTAAGGCGCTTCTGTGTTTCTCTTTTCATCTTCCACTTGTCATGTGAAGACCTTGCGTCTTCAGCATGTCTCATGGAAGTGGATGATCCCTGATAAGCTGGGAACACAACTGGTCCAACATCTATCAATTGGACATCAGTGACAGTTCTGACTTCTCTGTCTTCTTCTTCACTCCACTTCTCAGCAGTGACCTTGAAAGCAAAAGATGATCCAGTCAAGTCACCACGCTTGATCTTGGCTTGAACTCGCTTGTGGTCGTCGTCTGCTGGATCATACTGGATGTCATATCTAAGACCTCGGCTGTCCACAGACAAGTTCAATGTCCCTGCTGAAGTCCTGCCAAGCAAGTTGTCAGGCTCGTGATTATATAAGGCTCTCACATCGTGGCTTTCTTCTAAGGCTCTGTCAAAAGCGTGTCTGTCAATGCGTTCCACAGCACCCTTCCAAAGTTCATACTCTGTGGAAGCATCACCTTCACGATAGAACACAGAAGCATATCCTGTGATTCTGCTGTCATCTGCCCTGACTTCTGTTGGTGTGTGTCTTCTTTCTGTCATGTTATTTGCTCCATAATTTCTTCAGTCATCTTGTCCAAGTCCAGCCTGCTGAAGACTTCACTTCTCTGTTCTGGGAGAACTTCAAGAAGTTCTTCTTCAAGAACTTTCAAGGTGTCTTCACACCAGTCATCAGCTTCAAACGGTGATAAGGATTCACAGAAGATGTCCCTGTGGACTGTCATGTCCAACTTCCCACTGTCAGCAGACTTGGCACATCGTTTGATAAGACGTTCCAAGGTAAGCTTGGTCATGGCCTTCAGGTGGTCCTGTGTGGCTCTCTGTGGGATTTCTTCTGTCTCTGTGTTTTCTTCTATGTCTTCAAGAACTTCTTCTGTCTCTGGTGGTGCTGGTGGCTCTGGCTCTGCTTCTGCTTCTTCACCTTCAAGTGTGATGTTGGCTGGCCTTCTCCATTCTTCAGCTTCATCCTTGTCTGTGGCCAAGTTCATCATCTTCCTTGACTCTTCCCATGACAGAAGACCATTGTTCAATTGGCTGATGATAAGATTCACTTCCTTTTCACCGTCTATCTGAATCAAGGCTTTTCTCTGGGCTTCAATGAAGTGGGTGTCACGTTCCTTCTGTCTTTCTGACATCAGCTTGATTTCACATTCTCGTTCCCACTGACACATCCAAGGATCAAGACCAGTTGAAAGGAAGTTTTGCATGTCCATCTCTAATGATCCATAAGAGACATTCACCTGACTTCCTAACATGGAACATGGAACACCAAGGATGTCACTGACCATAATCAAGTCATGTTCTCTTGACTGTAAGAACTGGGATGATTCATTATCACCACCAAGTGTCTGAAGCTTTGATCCAGACATCAGCAAGGCTGGCCTGTGTGCATTGTTCAAGCCTTGGTGAATTGACCCCCAAGTATTTCTGAAGCGTTCCACCTTCTCAGCGTCTCTGACATTGGGTGGAAGTTCGATGACCACAGATGGCTTGGCGTTGTTCTTGAAGAATGTGCTTCCATATTGCTGAAGACTGATTCCCAGTCCAAGCGCATCCTTCATCACATCCATCACGCTGTATCCAGTCAAGGCATCGTGTGAGAGACCTTTGATGTGGATAACATCAGGGAAGGGGATTCTGAATTCCACATTGTTCATCATGGTACGATAGACAAGGCGTCCATCTATCATGTCTGCATAAGTGACTTCAGGGTCAAGGACCAATAATTCTGTTGGCTTTCCTGTGTCCTCTCTGACAACATAGGCATATCCATTGCCAAATAGCAAAGCGTGTGCCTGAAGTGTCATCTTGAATGTGTAAGAATGATAAAGTTCTGAAGGCTGCTTCAGTAGTAGCTTGAAGGCTGGATGTGCTGTGGCTCGTTCCCTACTGTCATTGTCAGCACGACGATAGACCACAAGCGGTATTTTGGCCACAGATTGTGATATTAGATTCACAGCACGGAAGACAGCAGGATTTCCAAGAACAGTCTTCCTGTTTACACTCACACCAGATGAACTGGGATTGTCCACAAGATATTCATAAGCTTGTGACAGTGGAACAGCGGGATTCTCAATACTTCGTTTTTTTAGCCAGTCGAACATATCCCTATCTAGGGTGGCTGATTACAAAAAAACAGACTGTGACACTCTTGGTCACAGTCTGTTTTGCCTACAGAACAGAAGGCTATTCTTTCTGTTCTACTGCTGTAATCCAGTCTAACAGTTCTAGCCGGATTTGAAGCAGTGCCCACTTCTGGTCTTCATCATCTGGATGATAAGGCTTCTTATTGACCTCATAGCTGAGGTCACATATCTCTTCAAGAATCCCATACAGTTTATCAAGATCATGTTCCACGCCTTCAGCATGGCGTTCTAGCCAGTCTCGCCACTGCTTAAGGACTTCGTATCTTCTCTTGCGTTGTGTTTCGTCTTCTTCTGTCTTCATTGTCCCAATTATTTCTTCTGCCTTCATTGTTTCATTCCTTTGTTCTGTAAAAATGATTCCTTTCAACTTGTTGGGAGTTTATGATTTTGGCGCTAAAAGTCAAATTGGGATTTTCTCTTCAGGGACTCAAAGGCACCGCGTCACTTGAAGGAACTCTGAGTCACTTTGAGTAAGGTGACTTCAAGTTCCATTAAGTGATTCAGAATTCAAAGTCAGGACACTTCTTCCAGCGGCAATTGTCCCTTGTGAATCCAGCTTCCAAGTCAATCCTGAAAAGTTCATAGTCATTGGGATGTTCTCCCATGTCTTCAAGAAAGCTCTGGAAGTCCTTCCAGCGTTCACAGACTGTGATTCCACGTTCTCCACAGAAGGGATAGTCAGGATGATTCTTGTCTTCACACTTGGCAATCATTTTTTCCCAAGTGATGAAAGCTGAATTCTGCCTTGCTTCCTCTCTGCGCTTCCAGATGTTTTGGAAGTTCCTTTCTTTCCTAAGACAGCCACATGACTTGGTAGTTCCCCTTCTCACATGATCTGGTCTGAGAATCTTTTCTTGACCACAATCACAGCGAAAGTGCCAATGCCAAATTTGAATTCTATTGTTGTACTCTGCTGGTCTGATGGCTGTCAGACGATTCCACTTCTGACCAGTTATGTCTTTACGTTTTGCTGACATTGTTTATCCTTTCTATAACAATTCCGGCATCATCAAGTCAGAAGCTTCTTCTGCCATGATTCCTGTCAAGCCAATGGCCAAGGCTGACATGATGTCTATTCTGTTGGTAGACCTGCGCTTGTCTAACATCACCTTGTCACTTGCGTCTGTTCTGGCAACAACATTCCCAGAACACCAATTCATCACAGCATGGTCTGGATGTCTCAGCTTCCCCTTCACAATCAAGCGTTCCATCTCTGCTGTGGGGGCGCTCATGATCGTGGATGACTGCTTCACTTCAACACATGGAATCCCATGATCGAATTCCAAGGACTGTCTGATCCATTCAGCGCCATAAGGATCATATCTGAACTCAAGGATGTTGAACTTCTTGACATCCTTCAGGATGTCATCAACAATTGTCTGATAGTCAATGACATCACCTTCAGTCAGTGTGATAAGTCCTTGCTTTTCCCATCTGAGATAGGGAACACGGTCTGTCTTCTGCTTCTTCTGTGCGTTGTCCTTGGGGATGTAACATCTGGGGAGAACATACACCTTGTCATCTCTGCGGAACAATAAGACATACGCTGCCAAGTCATGTCTTCTTGCACCGTCATAGCCAATGAAACAATCTTCAGACAGGAAGTCTTCTTCTGTGAAGTCTTCCTTGCAATTGCTCCAAGCTGTCTGACTGATGTATTGATCTGTGTGTCCTACCCACTGCCCACAATATAAAGTCCTGAAGGCTGCTTCTGCTGAAGGGCTGTTCTTGACTTCCTGATACTTGTCATCATAGAAGGATTCAGGGACAGTGATTCCCATTGATGGATTGGCCTTCTTCCACCAGACAGGACAGCGCCAGCCTTCATCATGTCCTTCATCACATAAGCATTCAGCTTCATCTGGAACACCATAAATGAAGGGGCAGACTGTTGTGTCAATGATCTCACCATCAATGATACTTTTGGCATAAGACCACTTATGGAATCCAAGGTGTTCCCTGTCAAATTGTGGTGTGCTGATAATACAGAAGAGACCACCACGGGCAGCACCAGCACCAGCAAGCCTGTCCCAGATGACCTGGGCGTGTGTAGCATTCCATTCACAGACTTCATCAGCCACAACAAGAGAGGCTGAAGGACCACTGACACCTTCTGGCGTTGAAGGCATGACCTTCAGTGTGTTCCTGATTCCCTTTGGGTCAGTCCAGCGTATTTCATTAACATTGTCTCTGATCCAGAAGGACTTGGGATTGTTTCCCTTCTTGATGTACTTCTTCAGCTTTCCATATCTCAAGGTGTTGGCTGAAAAGTTGAAGCAGACCCTTGCTTGATCCACTTTGGAAGCGATGACATAAACCAAGGCTGCTGGCTCTGTCATAATATGATGAATTGAAAGAAGTGATATCAGACCTGACTTGTTCTGCTTCTTGGGACAGAATAAGAGAAGCTGATTGAAGCGCCTGCTTCCATCTGGTCTTCTCCAGCCATAAAGTTCTTTGATGACTTCCCACTGCCAAGGAATCATTTTCACACTGTCACCAACTTTGCCACCATGACAATTTTCAGTGATACAGGCAAAGCGCTCATAGAACTGCTTCACCTTCAGTGGGATGGATTCATCAAAATAGCATTCTTCATCAAGGGCTTGTTGGTCTGACTTTGTTCTGATTGCTGGTGTCATTGTCCTCCATTAGTCTGACCCATAGATGAAGTCATCATCTTCATCAAAATTAAGATGAAGATTCAGCTTCATGTTCTCTTCAACTGACATGTCAGAAAACTTCTCTTCAGTTTCATCATCAATGATTTCAAAGTCACAGCCATCAATGTCATCAGCTTCAACTTCCATCACTTCTGGTGTGGAAAATTCAGGAAGCTTGTTGATCTCGATTCCTTCAGACTGTAGCTTCTCAATCAGGGCAAACTCTACCCAACGATATTGAAGCGCTCCAATTTGCTTGGTGTGCGTTCTGATGGCTTGAATTACGTCTTCTCTGACTCTCCAATTCACGCCGTTTACTCTTCTGAATGTCATGATAAGAATTCCTCCAGTTCATCCACTTCCTGCTTGGCTTGTTCATTAAGACCAAGAAGCTTGGTCAGTCTGTTAATCTCTGCTTGTGCTTTCCACTTGGTAGCAAGACAAGGATGATTCTTCATCGTGCCAAGATCGTTGATGACTTTGATTCCATCCTTCTGAATGTGCTTCACACATTCCCTGAAGATACTCCAATGGTCACACAACTGGGCAAGCTGTTCTCTGACTGATTCGTTCTTGATCTCCACCAGTGGTGAAAGACTTCTCCAGTATCGCTTTCCTATGGTGTCCAGCCATGTTGGGGCTTTGTTACTTGCCATCGTGGTCCTCGTTTTCTATTACTTCCAAGCCTTCCTTCTCTGAAATAAACTGACGCCAAACAAGGAATAAGTGACGTATGAAGGCGCTCTTGGTCATGCCATAACTTCTGGCGTCTTCTTCCATCTGACGGGCCATGCTGTCTGATACGATGATGTGAATGTGATTGCTCATGTTCTTAGATAGTAAGCTTGTTTTGATTTTGAACAGACATGTTCAAAAAGCATTGAACTCTAGTGATTGGTCATCCATCGGCGTTGAGCTATCCGATAATCTACGATAGCATCAGTGAAATGACTTTGTGCAAATCACTTTAAGGAATTCTCCCATGAGCAAGAAATTGAGATGGTACTGCATGATTGATGGAAAAGAAGTTGGACCAGTCGGTTCTGGTCAAATAAAAAAATGGCTCGTTGACAGCACTTTAAGACTTACTGACAAAATTCGAAGAGAAGATAGCGAGTGGAAAGAGGTCTCAGAATTCCCAAAACTCGTTGAACTCATAGTACCTGCGAAAGCAGACCCAATATCTAATAGTAACTGGAAAAGTAAAGCTGCATCTATTGATAAATTTGTATTTGGAGATGTACTAAATTCTAAGTATCCCGAATGGGTGCCAGAATCACTTGTAAGCTATACGAGTTACTTGCGATGGGTCGCCTACCTTATTGTTTCAGTCTGTATCCCGCTCATCGTCATAATGGTATTTGTCCGGCCCAAAGGGAACATTGACTTTAGCACGTTTGGAAAAGTTGGTATTCTTCCAATTATCTTGATGGGAATTGGTATGGTCTTCACCAGATCACATCTGGTGAAGTTTCAAAACCGTTTTCTGAATGGGGATGGGGAGATTTTCTTAGGAATGAGTTTTTTGTGTATAGTTTTTGGGTTAATGTTACCCTTTACTGGGGTGATGTTTATTTTTGGTACCGCCCCCAACATTCCAGTCCACATCCAAGTACCACTGGGCATCGTTTTGTTCATTTGGTCAATTGCTACATTTGCCCCGTGGGGATATTTTGCAGTTAAGTATCACAAGCATTTTAAAGACAAGAAAGATGATCTCAGCTCAAGTGAATCCGAAGCAACCATTGAGTGATATTGTTCCGCACGATCTTTCTGTTTCTTTTTTTATAAATTTTATATTCCTTTCATAAAATCTACACAGGAGCGGCTCGATCATGGTCCTTGTGGGTGCGCAGAAAAAGAAGGGCTATGCTGCTTGTGACTCTGTGTGTCCCTCTAAGTGACTCTTGGGGTGAAGACACTTTAAGACACTCAAAGTCACCGCGTGTCACTTGAAGGGACTCTGAGTCACTTTGAGGGGAGTGATTCCAAGTTCCTCTGAGTGATCTTGAGTGAAGCCACTTGGTGTCACTCTTGGGCAGTGACTTGAACTGGCTTCACAGGCGCTTCTGTGTCACAGTCCTTGGGCTGTCAGCTTACTGTGACATGATGCACACAGACACCAGAACTCATTGTCAAACACATCATGACCATCACTGACCTTGTGGACGTGATGGACCTGTGTGGCTTCTGTAGTGTCACCTGACTCAAGGCAAATCTTACAGCATGGCTCTGCTGCCAGTAGTTGAAGTCTGAACTTGTTCCAGCGGTATCCATAGCCACGCTTGGCTGATGATGGTCTTCTGTCTTTCTTACAGTCACAGTCAGCCTTCAGGCATCTTGAACAAGCTTTTCTGGCTGATGTGGGCATGGTGTTAAGTAGGACAGATGATTTTTTCTGCAAGGATTCTGGCCAGTGGTATTGGAAGATAGAACTTCCTGATAGTGGGAAGCTCGTGGATGTCAGGCTTGTTGCAATAGTAGAAGCGCTGAAGGACTTTCTTACTGAAGATGAAGAACATGTCATAATTGCCTTGAAGATATAGCCATGTGTTATCTTGCCTGAAGATTCCACTTGGGATGAAGTTCTTATTCTGTGCTTTGGTCTTCTCTGCAATTTCAATGGACAGTCTGCCTGTCTCAGTGCATCTGTTGTCAAGCTTGACTTCTATTCCTTGCTTGGACTCGCCTATGTTGTATTGTTCTTCCTTGCTTGTGTAATAGTTAATCGGGATGTGAAGTTGTTCTTGAATGTGTTTTTTCACGAAGTCTTGGAAGGCTTCACCTGCCTTCAATTTGTTGTTGTATGCCATGCCTGTATTTAGGCGCAAGAATAACACTTTTCAATTTTTGGATTGGACGTAAAAAAAGCCCTGCTCAATCGAAATCAAGCAGGGCTTTGAATGTTATTTTATTGACTGATATCAGTTGTCGCAAGTGGGGTCAGTCTTTGGATCACAAAGAACTTTGTCCAAGGGCTTGGCTTCGGGAGTGCTGATCGGGTCAGCAATCGGCTCTATAGGACCAATGGGGTCTTGGAAATCGTCGCAACTGGGGTCAATCTTTGGATCACAAAGAACTTTGTCCAAGGGCTTGGCTTCGGGAGTGCTGATCGGGTCACCTGCATCAGCTAATCCAATAAAAGCAGCAACACCAGCCAAAAAAACACCAGTGATTAAAGTTTTCAACATAGCCAAACTCCTGTTTGTGATTCCTTGAGAGTAAGTAAACTTGATAGCTCAGATATTAGCATACCCTATGCCAATTTATCGGACAATCGGAAAACGCTTATTTATACAGAATTTGAGCAAATTTACAGTTTATGTGAAATAGTGAAAATGAAGTCATAATGATAACAGCGTGTAATCAGATTGGAAATGACTTCACCCATATAATACAAATTCTGCAATCAGGATGTGTCTATGTGTATACTGATTGGCTTTGTCACAATACACAAAAGAAGAAGACCATCAGGAACAATAGGAAAGTCCTGATAGTCTTCAGTGTTTTCTCTCGGCAAAAAGAGAATGACAACAACACAAGTATAATAGCGCTGACCAGTTTATTCTTCAAGATGATTTTCTGTCATAAAGCTTGTGTGTGATTCCAGCCAGTGTCCATCATTGCTATCTCATACACTTGCGCATAATGTGAATCACATTCAAGATAATTCCTCCACAAAGGAAGGAAGCTTGGCTTGCTCAATTCGTCTTCTGGAATGATTCCCATAAAGAAATAGTCACTCAATCTTCTGGCTGTTGAACTGTCTTCATACAAGATTGAATTCTTTAAGATTGTGACTCTCTCACTGTCTGTAAGCTTTCCCAGTTCTGCTGGACTTTCTGTCCAGAACTTTCCAAGTGTGAATGTGCATCTTCCCACATACTGTGTGTTTTTTGCAGTATAAGAACACAAGACTTCAATTCTGTCTTCATCAACTTCTTCAACTTTTAAGTCAATCTTCTCACCCTGAAGACAATTCAGAATCAGTGTCCTGAACGTGTTCTTGGTGATTGATTCTGTTGCGATAAAGTGAAAGTGTGGTCTTACATCTTCATTCGTCTGCTCAATCTTCACATATACTGGAAAAGTGACCTTTGACTTCAAGTGTCGTCTGAAGCGTTTCATGTCATAGTCTTCAAGTATCTGCAAGTCTGCCTTGGTCTTGAATGGCGTTCTCTGATGTTGATGCTTAAGTTGTCTTGCTCTTCTATTGCGTGATGATGTTGCTGTTGTTGCCATCTTCTCCCCTATTGCCTTTGTTATGGTAGTATATTCATTTTCAAGAATGCGCCAATTTCAGAATTGATTGATGATTGTGTGTATTTGTGGGGGATAGGCTCTGATTCAGTTCTGTCCAAAGTATAATTTCCTGAAGTTTGTGTCCCAAAGTTGCTATCTAATAAAACAACTTTTTAACACACAAAGGAAAATATCATGGCTTTAGTCACACCAAACTTGGGAGAATTGGAACTGTTGGACAAGATGTTGAAGGATGCTCTGACAACTGATGAAGATTACATCCTCAAATTGTTTCACACAGATGTCACACCAGACCAGAATTCAGCTTCATCATCTTTTGTTGAAGCCACCTTCACCAATTATGCTGCTGTCACGCTGACCCGTACCAATTGGAATGCTGCTGTTGTAAATGGCTCTAATGCTGCTGAATCTTCTTATGGATCATCAGCGCAGTCTTGGACGTGTGGCGCCACTGGTGACACCGTATATGGCTATTGGGTGGAAGGTGCAACTTCAGGAACTTGTCTGTGGGCTGAAGCCTTCAGCACTGCCAGAACACTGACTGACAGTGATGTCCTGAACTTGACCCCCAAGTTCAGTCTGCAATCTGCCAATTGACATGGGTGGCTGTAGTCGAGAATGAGTGACATTGAAGTCACATTCTCAAGGTGACATTCAAGTCACTTGCCCCGCGTCTCAAAGCCACACACAGTCACCATGATGAAAGCCCTGTGATGGAATGGAAGCCATCACAGGGCTTTTTATTTTCCTGATTTACAGTCTCAAAAAATGGTCGTAGAATGCTCTAGGCACCCTAGGTGCCACTTTTCTTGCCTGGTATGCTGTGTCTTCTGGTGTTGTTTTTTCAAGTCATGAAAGGTGATAACGATGAAAGAAGTCAAGTCAGTCTGGGCTTATCTCAGATGTTCTTCCAGCAAGCAGGAAATGTCCATCCCAGACCAGAAGAAGACAGTCCTTCCCTACATTGAGTCAAGGGGCTGGAATCTTCTTGGTGTGTTCATCGACAAAGGGAAGTCAGGAAGCCTTGATATTGAAAAGCGTGAAGACTTCCATGATATGATGAAGGCTGTGGATGAAGGTGAAGCTGATGGTGTGGTCTGTCTCAACACATCACGCTTTGGGCGTCTGGATTCCAATGAATGTGCTGAATACATCAAGAGAATGCGTGTCTCTGATGTTATGCTTCTGACTGTCACAGATGGTGATTATGACTTCAATGAATCCAATGACAGGATGATGTATTCCTTCAAGGCTGAAAATAATCACGACTACGCCAAGAAGATATCTGACAATTCACTTCCCGCCAAGTTGAAAAGAATCAAGGAAGGGCGTGTCTGTGCTGCTGGTGGTCCTCCTCCTTATGGTCTTGTGAAGCTCGTGACTGATCCCAAGGGAAATGAAACGATTGTCACCAGACATGAAAGCTTCATCACTCCCAAAGGATGGGATTCCACATACATCTTGGGTGATGAAGATGAAGTGGAAGTGGTGCGCTGGCTGTTCTCGGAACTTATCAGAAGGGATGTGTCATATAATGGGCTTGCTCGTGAACTGAATGAGAAGGGGACACCTTCTGCCAATAGTGGGAAGTGGAGTGATGTGGCCATCAAGGGCATCCTTCGGAATCCGTTCTACTGCGGCGCTTCATACATCGGCAAGCGTGCAAGTGGTAAGTTCAATCGGGCATCAGGAAAGCCCAACTATGGTGAGAAGAAGAAGCAATATCTCACACCTGAATTGATCGTCTGGGATGCGTTCGCTGGTGTTGTATCCAAGGATGACTGGGAGAAGGTCCAGAAGATCATGGATGACAGGGCATCTTCTCGCAAGAAGCCCAAGTCCACAGGGCGTCAGTATCCACTTCAGGGAATTCTTGTCTGTGGCCACTGCGGAAATTCAATGCAAGGTCACACCAACAAGGAACTGAAGGAAGGAAAGCGTGTCAGATATCGTTGTTCTTCTCGTCCTGCTCAATCACCTGAATGTCATGCTGGTGTGAAAGAACATGAAGTCATTCCAATTGTCATGGAAGCAGTCAATGACAAGATTGGTGAACTGTCACAGCCAGCAAGGAAGAAGAAAGACAAGGACACCAAGAAGAGGCTTTCTTCCATTGAGAAGAAGATTAAATCACACAAGCGCAAGATGAAGATGACTGATGATGATGAACTGTATCTTGAACTTCAAGATGAACTGAAGGACTTGAGAAAGCAGAAGGAAGAAGTCAGCAAGGATGATGTTCAAGTCAAGCGTTCTGTGAATTCTAAAGCGTTGAAGCTGTTGTCTGCTCATGAACAAGTTTTGATAAAGTCATTCACATCAGGAACACCAATGAAGGAATTGATGTGGCTGGATGGTCAGCCAGTGGAAGTGGCTGTCTTCAGACAGCGCCTTCAGGAACTTGGCCTGAAGATTGAAGTCTTCTTCAGGGACACTGGGAAGAAGCAATATGGACGCTGGGAACTGGACCTTGGACGCTGCAAGATGGACCTTGCTGGTGTCACAATGTCTTGTGGACGGCATTGTAAGCGAGGTACAGAAAAAAAGGTTTATCCTGATGGCGATTGATAAAACTGACCGCTTCCCGTGTGAACGCATCGGTCAGATATTCTGTTTCATTCACAGGTTGTCCGCCTCGAATTATGGGGTTATTGGCGTCGTAGTCAGGTTCGTCGTATCCCATATGGGTCGAATAGATCAGGTTCTCACTGATCCAGCGTCCTTTTTGTCTTCCGGGGAGCGTTTTGCGGCGCAGCATGGTAGTGACTCCATGGTAAGGAGGGGGGACAAAGTAATGACCTTCATGCATGAAGCCGAAAAATTCGTCAAAGCCGTGTCGAAAGGGGTGATAGTCGGCTGTGCCTCCCAGGTGCCATTTTCCGATCAGGCAGGTGGTATATCCCTGATCGTGGAGTCGTTCTGCGATGGTCTGTTCATCAGGGGGGAGTCCGGTCCCTGAATCTTCATTGCGGGCACCGATGGGATTGAACTCATAACCAAACCGGGTTGGGATTCTCTCTGTTAACAACCCTGCGCGCGAAGGACTGCAATTCGGCGCGGTCACATAAGCCTGTGTAAAACGAATGCCATGACTGGCAAGTGAGTCGATATGGGGTGTCGGGATTTGTGGGTTTCCCTGGCAGCCGAGTTCGCCATAGCCGAGGTCGTCGGCCAGTAACACAATGATATTTGGTTGTTCGGCTGCTGATAAAGAGTTCAAAAAGAAGGTGAGGCTACAGAACAGGGCGAGCACAGAGAGTAATTTCATCTTCGTTCCCACATTGATCGAACAAAAAACTGAGGGCTTACTTCGCGTTATCAATTGTAATAAGGAGTTAGAACTTTTCCCATTAATTTCAGTTGATTCGAGTGGAAACGATTGATGGTAAAGGAGAGTGTTCCGGTCTGAGACTGGAGCGGTCCGGCAGGAGTGCTTATACTGATTTTATTGAGCGAAGTTCTGTGAACACAATCTGAAATGAATCAATCTTTACTGGAAATGAAACATGCCTTTACTGGGAGCACATCAGTCGATCGCTGGTGGATACTATAAAGCCGTCGATACGGCAGCTGAATTTGAAATGGACTGTGTGCAGATCTTTACCAAGAATAATAATCAATGGCGGGCCAAGCCACTGACTGATAAGGATATCAATCTGTTTCGCGAACATCTGGAGTCGACCGGGGTAGGGCGACCGTGTTCTCATATGAGTTACCTGATCAATCTGGCGAGTCCCAAAGAAGAACTCTGGAATAAGTCAATTGATGCCGTTGTCGTGGAACTACAGCGTGCCGAGGCGCTCGGGCTGGAAGGTGCAGTGATGCATCCGGGCAGTTTTGTGACGTCGAGTGAGGAAGAGGGGCTCGATCGGATCGTGGCTGCCATTGATCGAATTCATCAGGAGACAGAAGGATTTCAAACGCAAATCTGGCTGGAAACGACAGCCGGCCAGGGATCTAATCTGGGGTTTCGCTTTGAACAACTGGCCTACTTGCTGAATCAGGTTCAAGATGGCGGGCGACTGGGGATTTGTGTGGATACCTGCCATATCTTTGCTGCCGGATATCCGCTGATCAAGAAGTCGGAATATAAGGCGACCATGTCTGAACTGGACCAGGTCATTGGCTTTGATCGCATCTGTGCCTTCCATTTGAATGACAGTAAGTGCGAATTCGGCAGTCGCAAGGACCGCCACGAGAATATAGGTCGTGGCTGCCTGGGGCTGGAACCGTTCCGTCATCTGTTGAATGACCCCGTATTTCAGGACCGTCCGATGTATCTCGAAACCCCTAAGGATGAAGAAGATGGGGTGCCTCTGGATCAGATCAACATGCAGACACTGCGTTCGCTGTGCAAAGGCTGAACGATTTCTGAAAAGACTGGTAAAATCCAAAATACCCTCTCATGCGATTAAAATCGCCCAGTCGATATAGGGTAACAGGCAATTAGTCGAGCGCTGTTGCGCGCTCGATGAATCAGCTTCCCAGAACCTCAACTCCCCATTGAGGTTACTACCCGCGACCCAGGCAGAAGATCGGCCCCCGTCCAGATCTCTGCGAGCAGATGACAGGATTTGTCGTTGTGAAGATCGGCCTACTAAAACGAAGTCTGCCAACGGTATATTTATCTCTGGTTCTCCTGAGCTGCCTCAGCGCAGGTTGCCTGAGTCAATCTGCAGAGATGATTTCACAGAATAAAGAGAAACCAGCCGGACCGCTGGTCGCATCAAAAACCAGCAGCAGCTTTAATTATTTTGCTCAAAAAGCAGATAAATCGAAAGAAGAAGTACCAGCTAAGATTAAAATCAGTGGTACATACCCAGTCGATGAGTTCGAAGATTCCTCCCCAATAGAACTGGCATCCCAGGCAACTTCTACAGTACAGACGTCGCAGGATGAACCAAAATCAGCACCACAGCGTTTGCAAGAACCAGTCAAAAAACCTGCCATCGAAGTTTCTGAAAGCTGGCGATCAAAGTCTTTGATTGCATCGGCGAAGCGTTATCCTGCTCAAATCGCTAAAAAATTTGATCAGAATACGGAACGCGTCAGGCAGGCGTCCAGTTCGATCTCCCAGGGAATCACTACGGGAATACAACATATTTCAAATAAGTCTCCTGTGGAAACTGCAGCAGTGAATGATCTGGCCTCGGGGGCATCCGTCGCAGCGAAGGTCGAGGAAAAACCAGATCTCACGGATTCACTCTCGAGTGCGAAAGAAGTCGACCGACTTCTGGCTGAGGCAAATCAGCAGAATGTAAGAGCAGAACTGACAGAATTAGCAAAAGATCTGCATCAGGATCTGGATCAGACCGCGCCTGCTTTTGAAGATGTAAATCAGGAAATGCGTAGATTTCAGATTAATTCGATTATGGACCGAGCCCGACGTGAACTGACTCAGAAAAACTATGAGTATGCAGAATTTCTTGCAGCGCAGGCATTAGAATCGAGCTACCGGGGACATGTTGCCTTTGGTCTGGAAGAAGAATCTCCCCAAATGCTACTGGATAAGATTAAAAAGCAAATCAGCTTGGAAACCCCGACTGAAGTACAACGAGTGCAGCATGCAGAACCGGATGCAAAACCGAATCGAGGTCAGCAGGTTCCCAATTTCCAGTTTACTCCTTCGCGTGTGCATCCCTTGAAACGTCGTGCAGTGGAGCAGCCAGATACAGGGAAAATTCAAACAAAAGCCAAGACGGGAGGCAGCGATGAATTGCCCTTGATTGTTCCCCGAAATCTGGGGACCCAGCCTCAGAAGGTCCAGATCCAACCGCGTCAATCTGCAGTCAAACAGAAACCCCCTCACTCTGGAGGCATTTCGCTGGAACCACCTTCTTTTGATTCTCAACCAGAAGAAGACAGCCGGGTGCCACGCGTAGAAAACCCACGCGTAGAAAACATTGAGAAAAAATCAACGGATTCAGTTTCCTCAGCTCCTGCTTTGAAGCTGGAACTGGAAGAATTGCCCGATGAACCACCTGCTAAAATCAGGTTGAGTAGTCCCGAGGCAGGGGCTGAGCAACCGGTTACGGAACAGAAGAAGTCAGCGGGGCCAGGGCCACAACTGATGCTGCCCAAGCTGCCTGGAGTGCCTGGAGATTTAACTTCACAAGTCAAACCGGGGCGGGATACATCTGCTGCACCTGTCAATTTCAGTTCGAAAATTCAGGGAGCCCGATCGGAAAAGACATTTGAGGATTTACAGGAGCAACGTTCTGACAGTGAGCGCGCCCAGTCGCAGTCCAGCCTGACGTTAGATGAAATCGAGTGGGATCTGGAAGAACGAAAGACGACGGATCGCGCAGCGGAATGGTGGGGTATCCCCACTCTGTTAATGATTGCCGGAGGGGCGATCATTTTACTGCTGCTGTCTATTATTGTGGTCCTGCTCAAACGGGGAGCCAGTTCCAGTTGAGCGGTGAGCGTTGCTTCAGGTTCCCTGCGAATAAATAGCAGCAGCAGGCTCTGAGGCTGCCTGTGCTCGAATCGCCGAGATTGAGGGTGACGGGAACCTGTGTCAGGTTAATTTTCTGGCTTTGTGACGAACTCGCCACCGCTGATGAACATTCCGTTCTCGCAGGGAGTACACCACATAATCTGAACGCGATATTCAAATTCACGCGTTTCACTGGCCAGCTTTACATTGACTTCACCCGGATTCAACATGCCTTTGTGCAACAGCCCCAGACCCTGACGGCTGATTTCCCGCGTCATAGCCGAAATGGTATTGCCGCGCGCGGTTTTGACTTCAGCGGGTACTGAGAGCTCCAGTCGATCAACATCGCGGATATTGACGGTATCACTCTTGCCAAAACTTTCCAGTACATGTTTCAGGTCGTCCATTGTGGGACGGCTCCAGGGGGTTTCTTCCATTAAATCTACTCCTGCTATGAAGTCAGTTATCAAGTATTGATTCGTGCTCTGGTTCGAATCTGATATTGAAATATAGAATACAAAAATAATGGAGGACTTTCTTAGTTTCAGATTACAGGTGCAATCCGATTCAGAGTGGTCGACGGTGAAAGGTGTGGGGGTTCGTCCAGATCCGGCGATTGTGCTAGATAAACCCTGACAGTTATAACGTCAGGCGAATCTATTCAGAGCCAGAAGCACTTACGTATTGTAATGATTATCCACCCTGTGAAGGTGCGAGTTGTAACAGTCATTCCAAAAACACCAGCTGATTCTGCTATAACGTCTGATGATTAGAAATTCTGAATGACGCTGTATTCATTAGCGGTTCGATATCAAACTGGGATGGTCGCAGTAATAAATAGTTCTCAAATGTGTGTTTGTTTTTAGTGTTGCTAACAGTGATGTAAGAACGTGCGCTGACTATTGATTACTCTGATTCGAGTACTTGAACTGGCTTCAGCAAGAGAAAGCAGATTGATCTACCAAATCTTATGATGATCTCTTCCTTCTATAATAAATACAGCAGGCAACTAATCTGGGGCGTATTTTGTACGCTGCCGATTTTGACATTTCTGGCAGAGTTACTGCCTTCAAATAACGATATCGAAACCTGGTTGCCTAAAGATTCCGATGTGCGAATCGTCTATGATCGATTTAAAGCTGAGTTCGGGGCAGAAGAGGTTGTGCTCGTCGCAGTGCAGGAGGGGCTGGATCGGCCTCTGCTGGTGGAAGCAACAGCCAGCCGCATCGAGTCTTTACCGACAGTCAGACAATGCTGGACTCCCCAGCGTCTCAAATCAATATTACACGAATTTAAAGTGGAACCGGCGGAAATCGACAATCGTCTGAACGGGCTGTTGATGAATTCCGAGAAGAATGTGGCAGGCATACTGGTTCTGCTTTCTGACACTGGTATCAGAAACCGGGCCGGGACGGTACAGGGGATTCGTGAAAAGCTGGAATACAATCAGTTAACTGGAAACGAAGTTCAACTGGCGGGTGCCCCGGTTGTGATTGCGGAACTGGATCGGCTGGGCAGCCAGAAAAGCAATAAAAAGTTCTTTATTATCACGTTACTGATCAGTCTCTGCCTGTTGTATTATTCTTTTCGGGAGTGGAAAAAAACACTGGCTACCCTGGGGCTGACGATCTGGGCCATCAATCTCACGACTGCCCTGATTTATCTGGGGGGGGGCGAAATGAATTTCATCCTCGGTGCCCTGTCGGTCATGGTCATGGTTTTTACACTGGCGATCTCAATCCACGTGCATCACTATGTTGCCAGCTGTATTGACGAACCAGATCCCCTGGCGGTTGCTTTGAAAATCGCCTGGAAGCCTTGTGTCCTGGCAACTCTGACGACAACAATTGGTCTGTTTTCGCTGACCGTCAGTGAGATCGGGCCCGTGATCCAGTTCGGGTATGCTGCTTCAGTCGGGACATTCGTGTCGCTGATAACCGGTCTGGGACTGACACCTGCTGTCTTAACCCTCTGGCCCATTGATCCCAAAATGGTTCATTCCGGCGGAAAACGCTGGAACTTTCAACAGTGTGCCAACTGGCTGATTGACCATGCCGGACGCGTCTCCATTGCCACGATCATCCTGGTGATGACTACGGGGGTCGGCCTGTTCAGCCTACGCACGAAAATTGATCCGCTGGATTTTCTTCCCGCAGAAGGGCGAGTCATACAGGATGTGCGTGCAGTTCAAAATAATCTGACGGAACTCGACTCGATTGAAGCGATAGTGGATTTTGGTGATGAAGAGATTCCTTTCATCAAAAAAGTAGAGCACATTCGCAAGCTGGAAGCAATTATTCAGCAGCATCCTGCAGTGCGACATACAATGTCACTGGCCAGTTTTTTTCCGAAACAGTTTCCTGAAAGTCCCTTTGAGACCGCCCGTCTGTTGTCTCATGCCCAGTCTGCTCATGGAGATAACGATTTTACTTCTGATGGCGAACGACTCTGGCGGATTTCAGCACGAATCAGCAGCGACGCCGATCTGCCACAGGATCAGGTCTATGATGAACTCGCCGTCATGATTGATGATCCCAATGTGATCCTGACAGGAGTGGCGCCCCTGTTAAGACGGGCGCAGAACCAGATATTTACAGGGTTCTGGGAGAGTTTCTCAATGGCATTTGTGATCATTACGATAGTGATGATTGTTTCTCTTCGGTCTATCAAAGCCGGTCTGGTCGCGATGGTACCGAATCTGACACCCATTTGTATTGTATTCGGGATTCTGGGCTGGTATCAGATTCCCATTGATATTGGCATCATGATGACGGCCAGTATTGCCCTGGGGATTGCCGTAGATGGAACGTTCCATTTTCTCGTCCGTTACCAGAGTCAATTTCGTCTGACGAGGAATTCCGCTCAGGCGTCGCGGGATTCTCTGCTGATGACCGGCGAACCGATCTTTACTGCGGCCGTCATAACGGGGGCGGGCATGTTGGCCCTCACGTTGAGTAATTTTGTCCCAACGGCCCGCTTCGGATATATGATGACATCACTTCTCGTGGCAGCCCTGGTGGGGGATCTGGTGTTACTCCCCTGTCTGCTGGCTTTGCGACCGAAAAAATCTGATGACCAGAATGAGTCTGGTCACACGGACAGTAGTCAGTCGTCTCATGACCAGCAACACACTCCCCATTTCCTCAAGCAGCACCAGCATGGAGCGAAAGATCAGTCCGGAAAAGCAGTTGCATAATCTCTTCTAGCGCCGCAATCGCAATTGACTGGTATTCTGATGGCTTTTCTTTACCCCTAGATTGATATATGAAGCCAGTTCATTATCATTGAGGCTCCCCGACCCGTAACGGGTCCGCTTCTATAGGCCGGCAGGTCCATTCATCCTCGTTTTTCCTGAACCGATCAACGAATCGTGAATACTGAAGCATTGCAGATACCGGTTATTATATCACGACTCACTCTAACTTTCAGATCACAGCGGAACACAACATGGGATATCATCTGATTACAGGTGCTACAGGATTACTGGGAAGATATTTAATTCGAGATCTGTCTTCAGCAGGGGTTCCGCTGGCAGTACTGGTTCGTCCTACAAGGCGAATGACCGTCGATCAGCGAATTGATATGATCATGGCGTTCTGGGATGAACATCTGGGGCGGGAATTACCTCGTCCCGTGGTACTGGAAGGGAATATCAATGAGGAAAACCTCGGATTGAATGAGGAACAGCTGGCATGGGCGACAGAGAATGTAGATCGCATCATCCATTCCGCGGCCAGTCTCTCCTTTTACAGTACCAGTCATGAGAGTGAGCCATGGCGTTCCAATGTAGGCGGTGTCAAGAAGGTTCTTGATTTCTGTAAAACTGCGAATATCAAAAAGTTTGATCATGTTTCCACGGCGTATGTCTGTGGTTTACGGTCCGGTAGAATTATGGAATCGGACGTTGATGTGGGACAGGAATCCGGGAATGATTATGAGCGAAGCAAGCTGGAAGCGGAGCAGATGGTGCGCAGTGCAGAGCATATTGAATCTCTGACGGTCTTTCGCCCCGCGATTATTATTGGTGACTCGAAGACCGGATTCACGAATACGTTTCATGGTTTTTACGCTGCCCTGCAACTGGGACACACATTAACCCAGATGCAGTCTCCTGATGAAACAGGACGTTACTACGCGAAATCGCGTTTTACACTGGATGGAGATGAGTCGAAGAACCTGATTCCGGTGGACTGGGTCTCTGCAGTAATGTCTTACATCATTACTCATCCAAAGCATCATGAGAAGACCTATCACCTGACACCGTTACATCCGGTCCAGTCCCGGCTTGTACATGATGTTCTGGAAGCGACCTGTAATTTCTACGGGTCAGAATTCGCCGGGGCAGGAGTGGAACTGGAAGATCCTACCGAAGCAGAGCGACTTTTCTATGATCATATCCGCGTTTATAATTCCTACTGGCGGGATGATCCTGTCTTTGACAGTACGAATACTCAAACGGCGGCTCCCCATCTGCCTTGCCCGCACGTTGATCGCGAACTTCTGACGCGTCTGTCGCAGGCGGCAATCGATATGAACTTCAGCTGGAACGACCGTACGCCGCACCGTTTTGAGGTCAAGTAGCCCAGGGATTATTCATACGGGGCTTCGGTTTGGGTTCTGGATCCGTGGGTTGAGTTTCTTCCGGTGGAACCTCTTCGGCCTGTGGTGGAGGGGGAGGAGGCAACGGTTCGTCTTTACGCTGAACCACTTTATCCAGGATGCCGTTTACGAACTGTGAAGAGTGCGCACTGCCAAATTCGCGTGCCAGTTCCACTGCTTCGTCGATTACCACAGCAGGTGGGGTATCCGTATGCAGCAATTCATAGGTACCCAGTCTGAGAATATTTCGATCGGTGACAGCCATTCGTTTGAGTGTCCAGTTTTCGGCAACTCTCACAATATGCTCATCAAGCTGTTGTTTGAATTCCATTACTCCGGTAAACAGTTCCCAGGCAAAAGTGCGGGCTGTTTTATTACGGCCATGCTCCTCGATCATCTCGCGGATTTCATTGATGGAAATATCCGGATTCAGATCGATCTGATAAAGCATTTGAACAACTAAAAAACGCGCCTGTTTTCGCAGAGACATGGGGATATCGCTAGTATAGAAAGAGGATGTAATAAATATGATGTCGTCGGAGACGACTGTGTGGTGTCAGCAGTTATCTTCTTACGCCTGATTTTGATCGATCGATTGCAAAAGATTGACCATTTCGATAGCAGCCAGGGCGGCTTCTCCGCCTTTATTGCCGACTTTTCCACCAGCACGGTCCATCGCCTGTTCCATCGTCTCACATGTCAGTACACCAAACAGCACGGGCACGCCACTTTCCTGGCTGCTCCGCATGATGCCGGCAGCGACCTGATGATTAATATAATCATGGTGCATGGTACTTCCCTGAATGACAGCTCCCAGGCAGCAGACAGCCTGATATTTACCACTTTTGGCCAGTCGGTCTGCAACAAGCGGCAGCTCAAACGAACCAGGTACCCAGAGTACCGTGATGTTTTCCTCGGAACCACCATGGCGACGAAACGTCTCCAGGGCGCCTTCCAGCAGTCTGCGTGTAATCAACTCATTCCAGCGGGAAACGACAATTGCGAAACTCGCATCACGAACCAGTAAATCGCCTTCGATCAGTGTGTGCTTCATTGAGGTGGTAACTTATCAATCTTCAAAAATGGCAATGTTTAATCTAACAGGTAGATCAGCAGGTAGCATGGGAAAGTAGAGCCTCCCCCGGTATCTATTCTGATCCAGATCACATGAGTCAGAGCATCAGCAGAAATTGATTTGCGGTCAGCAGATCAACCCAGATTCATGCTCAATAAAAATTCTTCATTCGTTTTCGAACGTCGCATGCGGTTGGTAAGCAGTTCCATCGCATCTACCGGATTCATGTCATTCAGCACACGTCTGAGAATCCAGACCCTGCGAAGTTCTTCTTCGTCCATCAGCAGTTCTTCGCGACGTGTTCCTGATTTATTCACATCGATTGCCGGCCAGATACGTTTTTCAACCATTCTGCGGTCCAGATGCAATTCCGTGTTACCGGTTCCTTTGAACTCTTCAAAGATGACTTCATCCATGCGGCTGCCTGTGTCCACCAGGGCGGTGGCGACAATGGTCAGGCTGCCGCCTTCTTCAACATTACGGGCGGCACCGAAAAACCGCTTGGGGTGTTGTAATGCATTCGCGTCTACCCCACCAGAGAGAATTTTTCCGGAGTGCGGGACTTCTGTGTTCCAGGCACGAGCGAGACGGGTAATCGAATCGAGGAAGATGACAACGTCCTCACCGTATTCTACCATGCGTTTGGCTTTTTCGATTACCATCTCCGAAACCTGGATGTGGCGGCTCGGGGGTTCATCAAAGGTACTGCTAACGACTTCACAGCGGTCTCCACCAACCTGGCGTTCCATGTCAGTGACTTCTTCAGGACGCTCGTCAATCAGCAGGATGAAGACATACGCATCGGGATGGCTTCCCAGTACGCATTTTGCCATTTCCTGCAGCATGATGGTTTTACCGGCACGAGGAGGCGATACAATCAAACCACGCTGACCCATACCGACAGGGGCAATCAGGTCGACGATTCTCGTACTCAGGTTACCGGCGGGCGAAGAGAGTCGGAGACGTTCCTTCGGATGCAGTGGAGTCAGGTCGTCGAAGAAGACCTTGGTGGTCAGGATTTCGGGGTCACAACCATTGACGGCTTCCACACGCAGCAGAGCAAAATACCGTTCATTTTCTTTAGGGGGACGAATCTGTCCAGCAACGATGGCTCCCGTTCGCAGACCGAAACGACGAATCTGGCTGGGAGAAACATAAATATCATCGGGACAGGGCAGATAGTGGTAATCGGGGCTACGCAGGAAGCCGAAACCATCGGGCAGAATTTCCAGAGTCCCTTCACCAAACATCAGGCCGTTGACTTTGGTACGCTCTTTCAGAATCTTAAAGATCAGATCCTGTTTTTTGAGACCCGTGTATTCTGTGAGATTTTCTTCCTTAGCCAGTTGCATCAGATCTTTCATCGTCAGCTTCTGCAGATCGGCAATATGAATCTCGCTTTGTTTGATTTTCTCATATCGTTCGTCTGCTGCCCTGGTAATGGCAGATTCGCGCTGATGCCTGGTTACGGGTTTTTCCCGTTTGGAGTCCTGGTCTAACTCGCTGATATTTTTTGAAGCCACTGTTCCGTCATTTTCAGATGTCTGAAGTTTTATGGATTTGGCCATAGTGAATGCTTTCCGAATTACAAAATTAAGTGAGATGAAGTCGTGTGGAGTTCTGGAGTCAATGCAGATGTGTCGAACGCGAAGATTAATTAACCTCTGGAAAGGTTCTCTGACTGAAAAGGCATCTGGGGGTTATCTATGAATTCATCAAAGAAGAGCTTCTCATTAAATTAGTTTGAATAACTTAAGATGCAGATGAGACACCCTGAAGTTCGTCGAATAGTCTATTAATTTTTAGTTATTTGTTTCCGAATTGAATCAATGAACTTTGATAGTTCAAGGCCAGCTGATTCCAGGTCCTGACCATTCTGGATCACACCATCTGCCAGTTTACGTTTTTCTGAGAGAGGCAGTTGATGTTTCTCCCGTTTTGTTAACTCTGTTTCTGACCATCCCCTGTTTTGAGTCACCCGTTTCTGCCGTTGCTCGAAGGGGCAGTCAATATAAACGATTTGATCGCATAACTCTTTCCATCCTGCCTCGACAATCACAGCGGCGTCTATCAGGATCGCATCGACCTGGCGGAGAGACCGGGCAGATTCAATTTCCTGTTCCAACCTGCGATGAATCACCGGATGCACGATGGATTCCAGTTGTTTTAATGATGTTTGTTGTAGTTTTGATTCTCCAAAAACAAGTCTTGCCAGCTCAGATCGATCAACATTTCCCTGATCATTGAACACGGCAGATCCAAACTGCTCTCGAATTTTTTCCTGAATCTCCGGAAAATCAAGTACCTCATGTCCGATTCGGTCTGCATCGATAATCATCACAGGCCGAAACGATTTGACTTTATTGGCAACCGCACTTTTGCCTGATCCGATCCCTCCAATCAGGGCTATTGTGGGAATGAATGTATGACGAGACACAAGATGATTGTGACAACTTGCAATGGTGGAAAATGGTTTGTTTACACATTCCTTCGCAACAGAAACTTACCACACAGGAGGTTTTTGATTGCTGAATCCCTTAGCAACAGGTAGATGAGACACATAGGCGTGCATTAATATCGTTACCGATAGCGTACAGGTTGTCAACAAAAAAAAGGAAAGATCGCTATTTTACGCTTAAATTTTATATTTTGATCGGACAGGTCTCCAATCCCCCGACAGTTTCTGCTGATCGAGGGAGTCGTGTCCCCGTTGAATTCCATTCCATCATTTTACTGATGTGGAATTTCCAGGGGGTTCTGTTCCAGCCAGTTAAGTCCGCTTGACATATCTACAATCAGGGGGACTTCGAGGTCCATGGCTGATTCCATCTCTTCCCGAACGATCAGGCCCAGAGTGTCCAGTGCGGAGAGCGGAACTTCGAATACCAGTTCGTCATGGATCTGCATGAGCATCCGCCCCGGGTGCTGTTCCTGTTTGATTCGATCGCTGACATTCAGCATGGCCTGTTTAATCAGGTCGGCTGCAGACCCCTGAATGACGGTATTGATGGCGGTTCTTTCAGGCATGTTAAGCTGTTTCTGCACGCCTCCCCGCACTCCCTGGATTTCACGTTTTCTGCCACAGATCGTTTCGACGAATTTCTGTTTTGCACAATCTTCGAGGATCTGATCCAGAAATTCCCTGACGCCCTGATACCGGACAAAATAATCTTCAATGAATCCAGCGGCTTCCGATTGAGGGATACCGATCGCTTCTGATAAACCAAACGGGCTCTGGCCGTAGATGACACCGAAGTTGACCGCTTTCGCAGTGCGACGCATGTCGCTGTCGACCTGGTCGTGGGGAACACGAAAGATATCCGAAGCAACAGCAGTGTGAATGTCAGCACCTTCGCGGAAAGCCTGGCTCAGTGCGACATCCTGACTCAGGTGTGCCAGGATCCGGAGTTCGATCTGAGAGTAATCGGCACAGAGCAGTCGCCAGTTTTCGTCCTGGGGGATAAATGCTTTGCGAATCTGCCGTCCTTCTTCTGTTCTTACCGGAATGTTCTGCAGATTGGGATCACTCGAGCTGAGTCGACCCGTGGCAGCAACGACCTGGTTAAAGCTGGCATGAATCCGCCCGGTCTCTGGATTAACAAGGCCGGGAAGTGCATCGAGATAGGTGCTCTTCAGTTTGGAGAGATGTCGATGTTCGGTGATTCTGGCAGGCAGGGCGTGCAATGGTGCGAGCTTCTCCAGCACACTCTGGTCCGTGCTGGGACCTGTTTTTGTTTTTTTGAATACAGGTAAATTCAGTTCCTCGAATAATACCGTTCGGAGTTGCAGTGGAGAGGCGATGTTGAATTCATGCCCGGCTATTTCGTGGATTTCACTGATCAGGGTCGTTAACCGTTTTTCAAGCAGTTGGCTCTGCTGTTTGAGCTCGGCAGTATCGACTTTGATACCGGTAAATTCCATTTCGGCAAGTATGGAAATGAGAGGCCGTTCGAGTTCCCAGTAGAGTTCCCATAATCCAGCGTGTTTGAGTTCATCCTGCAGGATCCTCGAGAGTTGCCAGGCGATTTCAGCGTCTTCTACCGCGTATTCCGCGACTTTGTCGACGTCAACTTCAAACATCTTCTTCTGCTGTTTGCCGGAGCCAATCAGTTCGGAGATGGGAATCATGGTGTGATTAAGATATCGTTCTGACAGTTTGTCGAGACTGTGTCCTCGTTCCCCGGCACTGATCAGGTAGCTGGCAACCATGGGGTCGATGCTGACTCCCTGCAGGAACACGCCGACCCGCATCAATACAACCATGTCATATTTGATATTCTGATTGGTGATCAGGATTTCGGGGTCTTCCAGGATCGGTTTGAGATGTTCCAGCACATATTGAGGATCCAGGGCCAACTGACCTGAAGGGCCTTCAACGGGAATGTAGAATCCGCGGTGTTTTTCCCAACTGATGGCCCAGCCCACAATTTCTGCCTCTGCCGGTTTCAATCCGGTCGTTTCCAGGTCGACACAGAATTCATCCTGTTCTTTGAGCAGGGCCAGAAATGTTTCAAATGCCGGTTTCGTGTCGATGGTTTCGCGAATTCGTTCGACAGGTTCCGGGGGGGCTTCTGTGGTGAGGACTTCTTTCATATCTTCAGCGAAGCGGCGAAATCCAAAGTCGACAAACAGCTGATGTAAACGCTCGCGGTCAGGATGAGTCAATCGGGAGGCTTCCCAGTCGATGTTGAGATCCAGCGACTGGTTCAGCGTCACCAGTTCGCGTGACATGCGGGCCTGATCGGCAAATTCTTTCAGGTTTTGCTGTAGTTTCGGTCCTTTAGCTTTGTCTGCGTTGGCCAGCACGCCTTCCAGGGTTCCAAACTGCTCGATCAGCGTTTGTGCTTTTTTAGGTCCGACCAGCGGTACTCCGGGAATATTATCCACGCTGTCGCCGACGAGAGATTGAAAATCAATCACCTGGTCAGGTCGGACGCCCCAATCGGCCTGGACCGCTTCTGCATCCATGAACTGATTTTTGCGAATATTGTACAGACGAATTGAATCATTGATGAGTTGTCTGGCATCTTTATCATTTGTGACGATCGTCGTTTCGATCCCTTTTTCATTTGCCAGACGGGCAATCGTGGCAAACACGTCATCTGCTTCCCAGCCGGGACATTCGATCACAGGGACCTGAAATCCTTTGACAACATCCATGATGTGAGGGATTTGTGGGACCAGATCTTCGGGCATCGCGGAGCGATTCGCCTTATATGCCGAATAGAGATCATTTCGAGTGCCCGGGCCACTGGAGTCCATGGCAAAGATTAAATAGTCGGGAGAGTGCGTTTTAATGATGTTCAGGATATCGCGGGTGATGCCAAATATGGCATTGGTGGGTTGTCCCGTGGGACCGGTCATAGCCGGCACAGCATGAAAAACCTGAAATACCAGAGAAAACGTATCAATGATGTAAAGTGTTTCTTTCATAAAGATTTAGCTTTACCTGAAAATTTAAAAAGAGATTGCCGAAACTGGAAACATGCAGATGTTGTATTTTTTAATGAAGAACAGATGCGGATGCGTAGATCACCAACCGGTCAGTCTGCCCGGTTCATTATTGGAGAGTGTGTCTCTGATCGCTATCAACAGACCTGCTGAAGTCGAAACTCAATGGAATCTTTTAACCAGATGGCCCGAGAACTTCGGGTTACTGTTATTTTGTGTAGTTTTTCTGCGAGTTCAAGTCAGGGCAGAAGGGGGAACCAATTGTCAGCATTCTGGAGTGCATCACATTTAACCCTGGAGTCTCTCAATCTGATATACTCGATCCAAATCGTCCAGGAGACGCGACGGTAAAACCAGGGACAGTCCAGATAGAATCAGAATGCTGCTTGACACTGGTTTTCCTGCATTTAGAATAAAGTAAAGCAGGATGCCGGTCTTTCGAGTTTTCAGAATCGACTCGACATGGTTCCCTGAGATTCCTCAGAGCCGATCACAATCATAGCTGAAAACAGTATACACTTCAAAATACGAGCTGTCATGGTGCTGAGCTGCACCCGATGGTCACTTGAAAATCCTTAAGGTTTAAAAACATGGCTGCCAGTAAACCAACTGCTGTTCACTTTTCACTGATCTTTTTTGTCATGACCACCTTGATTGTAGGCGTGGCTGCTTATCTGGGGTATTCCGACCTGTCAGAAGCGAATACCAAACTGGATCAGGCTCAGAAAGATTCCCAGCGTGATAGCGTACTCGCTCGTAAGCTGGATGAAGAAATTCAGGCTCTGAAAAAGCTGATCGGTAATCAGCAGGAAGATGTGGGGCTTGATAATAAAACTCCCAATACGGTGATTGGTGCCACAGAGCTGGATATTAAAACTCACGCTGGTGTTCTGGCAGAGGCGACTGTTAAGGATTCACTGATCAAACTCTCTGCCCAGTTGGATCAGACCAAAACTGAGCTGGCTGCAGAACAGAAAGCGAAAAATGAGCTGGAAGCCGCTTATCAGCAGCTCAAGGGCATCATGGACAAGAAAATCGATGAACATCAAAAGGCCCGAGTGAGTTCTGAAAAAGATCTGGCTGACACTCAGAAAGTCAAAGAAGAAGAAGTCGATGCGAAGGATCAGCAGATTGCTGCTTTACAGAAAGAAAATGAAGAAATTCTGATCGAACTGGATCAATTGCGTGAAACGAACGCCAAGACCATTAAAGATCTGGAAAACAAGAACAACACCTATGCCAGTCTGATTGATACGCTTCGCAGCCGTCTGGATCAGGTCCAGAAGTTCAGCTTTGAAGTGCCCGATGGTGTGGTCCGTACTGTTGATAACAGTACCGGCGTAGTCTGGATCAATCTGGGTGAAGCGGATCGTCTTCCTAAGCGGATGACATTCAGCGTTTATCGGAAAGCGCATCAGGGAATAGGCCGGGGTGAGGAAGATATTATTGGTGCTATCGAAGTTACCAAAATTCTGGGACCTCACCTTTCGGAAGCCCGGATTGTCGGGGATGACATTTATCAGCCCATCAGCCCTGGCGACCCGATTTATACTCCCCTCTGGGGCGTAGGACGTCCGGAAACCTTTGCTATTTCAGGAATTATCGACCTGGATGGCGACGGAAAATCGGATATGGATCTGCTGAGACGTGTCATTGAGAATGCCAATGCCAAAATTGATAATCAGGTTACCGAAAACGGAGAACGCATTGGTGACGGCTTAACCGTGCATACGAAGTTCCTGGTCATTGGTGAGTCACCTGATGTTGAAGCAGCTAAAACAGACGAACAGCGTGACAAAATGCAGGAACTGCTGGCCAAGATGAAAGAGATTCGTGAAGAAGCCCGTCTGAAAGCCGTACGTGTAATCGGTATCAATGACTTCTTGAGTTATATCGGTTATAAACCACAGCGGCGTTTGTTTGTCCCAGGTTCTGGAGTGAAATCTCCTATTAAGCAGGGGGCAAAAGTGACCGGTGTGAATGACGTTTCCTCAGGAACAGTTTCCCAGGTCTTCACTCGAAGTAAACGTCTGAAACAGCAGACTTCTTCCGGTCAGACATCCAAAGCATTTGGGACCGGTAAATAAACCCGTCTCGTACGAGTTGTTATTCCAATGAAAAAACCGCGGTTGCCTGAGAGCGACCGCGGTTTTTTTGTAGCTGTTTTCCTGACTATCGGGCTGCTGTCGGATTAAGCTTTCTGCTGTCTGGGTTTACCCTTTGATTTGAAACGCTTACGTTTCGGGGCACCTGATTCAGTCTGATCAAGTCGGGAGATGCGTAACTGTTGTCCGGAGACCCAGACATTTTTCAATGCCCGAAAGATATCGCGTGGCATGCCTTCCGGAAGATCAACAGTACTGTATTCATCGAAGATATCGATTCGTCCGATGTACTGACTGTCCAGGTTAGCTTCATTTGCGATTGCACCAACAATATTACCTGGTTTGACACCGTGGCTGCGGCCCACTTGAACGCGGAAACGCTCCATGCCTTCCTCGGGGGTTTCACTGGTGGCTCTTTCCCGCCTGGGAGTAAACACCTTCTCTTTATCCTTCGTGAATTCTTTGTTTTTGAATTCTTTTTCCCTGGAGAAACGGCGTTCAGACTGGAATTGAGGCTTTCCAGAACTGTCCCGCTGTCGTTGCGGGGTTTCCCGATGGGACGTTTCTCTTTGCTGTGGTGTCTCTTTCAGGAACAGGGGACGTTTTCCCTGGAACATACAGGCCAGGGCAGCTGCGATGTCGATCTCAGATCGCTCGGATTCCGTCTTGAATTCGCTCAGCAGTTTCTGGAACTGTTCGAAGTCTGGACTATCCATGGCTTTGGTCACAGACTCTTTGAAGCGTTCTGTACGTCGCTTATTGATTTGATTGATGGAAGGAAGTTCCATCCGTTCAATTTTAAGCTTGATCGCCCGTTCAATCCCGGACAGAGAACGCTGCTCACGGGGAGAGACGAACATAATCGCTTCGCCTGTGCGGCCTGCACGTCCGGTTCGCCCGATGCGGTGCACGTAAGCTTCGGAATCACCAGGCAGATCGTAGTTGATCACATGGCTGATCCGATCAACGTCCAGTCCCCGGGCGGCGACGTCAGTTGCAATGACAATGTTGACGTGGCCGGCTTTTAACCGTCCAACAGTGCGTTCGCGCTGCTTCTGCGGGATATCACCATTCAGTGGGGCAGCGAGAAAACCGCGCGCTTCCAGTTTTTCCGAAAGTTCGGTGGTGATGCTTTTGGTACGAACGAAGATGATTACGCCATCCGTTTCTTCTGCTTCCAGAATCCGGGTCAGGGCGTCCAGTTTGTGATGGCCTTTGGCCAGCCAGTACCGCTGGCGGATGGTATCAGCCGTTCGGGTTTTATCTTTGACCGTAATTTCCTGCGGTGATTTCAGGTAATTACCGGCAATGCGGCGAATCGCTTCGGGCATCGTTGCTGAAAACAATGCAGTCTGATGGTTATCGGGAGTCTGCTCCAGAATCCATTCTACATCGTCAATAAAGCCCATTCGCAGCATTTCGTCGGCTTCGTCCAGAACCAGGCAACGCAGGTTGTCGAGTTTCAGGGTGCCACGACGCATGTGATCCATCACGCGGCCGGGAGTACCGACAACGACATGGACGCCTCGTTTTAGTGGTTGCAGCTGTCCTTTGAAATCAGCGCCACCATAAATCGGCAAAACCTGTAAGCCTTTGAGTTGTGAACCATATTCTTTGAACGATTCGCCAACCTGAATGGCCAGTTCCCGGGTGGGAGCCAGAACCAGAACCTGTGGGGCTCTGAGTTCCAGGTCAATTTTCGAAAGTAAAGGCAGGGCAAATGCGGCCGTTTTACCGGTTCCTGTCTGGGCCTGGCCTACCAGGTCTCTGCCTTCCAGCAGATGGGGAATGGTCTGAGCCTGAATTGGTGTGGGTGTGTCATATCCAAGTTCAACCAGCACATCCAGGATGGGTTGGCAGAGTTCTAAATCCGTAAATTTTGCCTGCGAAGAGACATCCGTTAACATACATCAACCTTTCGACGAACCATCAGCCGGGAAGGGCTGTACGTACTCGTCGTGTAATAGAGAAAAATGGGTCGTGCAAATAATTAGAAACAGGTGAGAGTCGGCCATTCCGGACTCAGGATTCATTTTCAGGGACTATGCCTGAAAAGAGTTCTCCTTGAAGCTCTGCTTCGTATCACCCTACTGCTACTGTTTGAGAGCGGAAACCATACAAGGTTCGGCAAATGTAGCTTTAACAACACGATAAAGATCAGCAAACAGCTGATACTTTATTAAGAGATTCTGGAGATCAGCCGTTAAAGTGGTCAGGTTGTTTCTTACAGGAACATGACATTCAGGGCTACTCAACGTCGGGAATTATATCACTGCCCCCTTTTAATTGCACGCCCTGAATCGTGAAAATCATAGAATATCTGGTTTCAGAATCAGTTCTCAGGAAAACCAGACAAAAAGCCGTCCGGCACTTAAGTCGGGTGTCTGTTTTACTCTACAATGCCTGATATAAAGATCATCAGCCCTTTTTTCCCGGAGTTGTTATATGGATTCGCTGGATAAACCTTCGGCAGACAGTAATAAAGCAGAAGTCCCTGATGAACAGTCACTGCTCTGGCTGGAGGAGATTGAGGGCGAACGGGCTCTCGACTGGGTGAAGGAGCAGAATAAGTTGACTTTGCAGGCGTTGACCAGTGATCCACGCTTCGAGGAATATCAAAGTGAAGCCTTGCAGATTCTGACCGCCTCCGATCGGATAACCTATGGAACGCTGCGTGGTGAATTCGTCTATAACTTCTGGCGCGACGAGCAGCATGTACGTGGAATCTGGCGGCGGATGACTCTGAAACAGTTCAGACAGGAGTCAAAACAATGGGAGATCCTGCTGGATATAGACCAGCTGGCGGAGACAGAAAAAGAGAACTGGATTTATAAAGGTGTCGACAGTCTGGGACCTGCTCACGAACGTTGCATTATCGAGCTGGCACCCGGGGGGACAGATACTGCAGTATACCGTGAGTTTGATATTCCCTCCCGTACTTTTGTGAAGGATGGTTTCAACGTACCTCTGGCAAAAACCAATCTCTGCTGGGAGAACCGCGATCAGCTGCTGATTGCGACAGACTGGGGCGAAGGGAGTCTGAATACTTCAGGGTATGCACGCATTCTGAAACGCTGGAAACGGGGAACCCCTCTTTCGGAGGCGGAAACGCTGCTGGAAACGGATGTCAAAGAAACCTTTATCTATCCGATCGATCTGGAGCATGCCGGCCAGCGCGTCTGTTTTGTGATGCGAGGACACGATTTCTATCATTTCAGTTTCTACCTGGTGAATTCAGCAGGAACTTTAAGTCAGCTGCCTCTGCCACAAAAGTGCAGTCTGTCGGGATTGTTTGCAGGGCAGTTACTGGTTGAGTTAAAGGAGGAATGGCGTGGTTCTGCAGCGGGCTCGCTGATCAGCATCTCGCTGGCCGAGTTTCAGAAGACCGGTGAGATTGGTGAAGTGCTGACGGTTTTTGATCCGGGAGAAAGTGGTACGGTTTCTCAAGTTCGATGTGCGAAGGATGCCGTTTACGTGACAGGAATCGAACATGTTTCCAGTCAGATCCAAGAAGTTCGCCTGCAGGATAACCAGTGGCAGGGACGACTGCTGCCCTGGGGCGAAAATGACGTTATCTCGATCAGTTCATCAGACAGCAGCAGCAATGATCTGCTTCTGGCACGCGATGGTTTTCTGCAACCGAGCAGCCTGTATTACGTCAATTTCTTCGAGGAAGTCGATGAGAAGCTCCAGTCGACACCCGCGCGGTTTAATACCGATGGTTTGACGGTTGAGAAACACTTTGCCATCAGTCGTGATAAAACGGAAGTGCCTTACTTTATAGTCTACCGGAAAGGAATGAAGCTGGATCATACTGCGCCGGTTCTGCAATACGGGTATGGCGGGTTTGAAATCTCGATTCTACCTCATTACAGCCCGGTTATGGGAAAACTCTGGCTGGAAAAAGGGGGCGTGTACGTACTTGCTAATATTCGCGGGGGAGGCGAATATGGTCCGCGGTGGCATGATTCTGCGTTACTGGAGCATCGTCAGCGGGCGTACGATGACTTTTTCGCGGTCGCAGAGGCGGTGCAAAGTAAAGGTTTCAGTTCCCCCAAACACTATGGCGCCATGGGACGCAGTAATGGAGGCCTGTTGATGGGGGTCGCTTTGACACAGCGTCCTGAGCTGTTTAATGCGATTGTGTGTGGCGTACCTCTGCTGGATATGAAACGTTTCAACAAACTGCTGGCTGGTGCCAGCTGGATGGCAGAATATGGAAATCCAGATCTCCCCGAGCAATGGGAGTTTATCAGCCGATATTCTCCTTTTCACAATTTAAAAACCGAACAGGCTTACCCGAAAGTGTATTTTTTCACTTCGACCAAAGATGATCGTGTCCATCCCGGCCATGCACGAAAGATGGCAGCGCGAATGGATCAGCTGGGTTATGAGTTCTTCTATTATGAAAATATCGAAGGGGGACACAAAGGGAACGCCAAACAGAAACAGGAGGCGATGCTCAGTGCACTGGAATATCTGTACCTGATGCGACAGCTCGCCTGACTCAGAATTGACACTTCAGTCCTGATTTGCTCCGATAGATATAGATTTCAATGTCGCTTGCCCTGAAATCGCCTACCCGGATGATCTACCCGAAGAACCCACCGTGAGGATTTTCCTATGAGTTTCCGCCAGTCCCGTTTCTGGATCTTGCTTTTTGTTTGGGTCAGTTTCAGTGTGCCTGCGCCTGTAACAGCCGCTGAAAAACCAGAAACCAAGCGACCTAATATTCTTTTAATCACTGCAGACAATCTGGGGTATGGTGACCTGGGTTGTTATGGAAATCCGGTGATGAAAACCCCCATGCTTGATCAACTGGCGTCAGAGGGAGTCCGGTTGACCGATTTCTATACTGCCTCTCCCACGTGTACCGTGTCGCGGGCGACGCTTTTGACAGGCCGCTATCCCCAGCGTATTGGTTTGAATCACCAGTTGAGTGCGGATGAGAACTATGGTGATGGCTTACGGAAAAGCGAAGTATTGATCCCAGAGTATCTGAAGCAACAGGGATATCGCACGGCCTGTTTTGGAAAATGGAACGTGGGTTTTTCGCCGGGAAGTCGGCCGACCGAGCGGGGCTTTGATGAGTTTTTCGGGTTTGCTGCGGGAAATATCGACTATTATCATCACTATTACGCCGGTCGTCATGATTTATGGCGTGGTCTGAAAGAGGTATTTGTCGAGGGATACTCGACGGATTTATTTGCTGATGCGGCGTGTCAGTATATTTCAGCTGAAAGTGATCAGCCTTTTTTCATCTATCTGCCTTTCAACGCCCCCCATTTTCCCAGTCAGCGAAACAAGCAGCCCGGTCAGGGAAACGAATGGCAGGCACCGGATTTGGCATTTGAAAAATATGGTTATGACCCGCAAACTAAAAATCCACAAGAGCGGTATCGAGCCGTCGTGACGGCACTTGATTCAGCCATTGGACGTGTTTTAAAGCAACTGGATACGAGTGGTCTCAGGGATCAAACCATTGTGATCTGGTATTCGGACAATGGTGCCTTCATGTTGAAAGACCGGGGACTGGAAGTCGCCAGTAACAAACCATTGCGCGACGGCGGTGTCACTTTGTGGGAAGGGGGGATCCGTGTTCCAGCGATCATACGCTACCCCGGACATCTCAAGGCAGGCACCGTCAATCAGAGTCCGTTGATCAGCCTGGATATTCTGCCGACTCTGATCACCCTGGCAGGTGGTCCGCTTCCTGCAGAAAGGATTCTGGATGGACAGGATATGCTGCCGGCGTTGGCAGCACAGGCTGCGCCCGAGCCGCGTACTTTCTTTTTTCAATATCGAAATTTCAGCGCAGTCCGCAGAGGAAAATACAAACTCGTGCGCATCAAACCCAATCAGCCATTTATGCTGTTTGATCTGGAGCAGGATCTGTCAGAAACCACAGACCTGGCAGAACGAAATCCAAAAGTCTTAAACCAACTTCAACAGGCGTATGCGGACTGGGAACGCGAAGTGGCTGAAAATGAAGAACGGCGTAGAAAGTCAGAAAACTGAAGATGAAGCACCGATTAGACTGTGTCCCGTTTTACTGTAGCGTCTCCAGATCCATTGAGACCAGGTAAATCAGATTGAGAGACACTACGGTTATGTGTGACGCACTCTAGATCAGTGGTGGTTCTTCTCCGTTTTCCAGTTCATGATTGAGAGATTCTTCAAATAGCAACTGGCGGTCCGAGAAACCTTCATCCAGCGTATGCCAGAAGGTCACATCCTCTTCACCGGACTTCCAGCAGAGATAGACTTCTTTGCCATTGCGGAGTGCAGGAAAGTTGACGACTCCAAGTGCAGGGTCTTCCAACTCAACACCCAGTTCCCGGAGTTCGTTGATATAGGCTTCCAGCTGTTCGGTATCGTTTTCGATATCCAGTTCAGCCTGCAGTAGTTCTTCGCTGTAGACGGAATCTTCGTCTCGCGCAGAAGCGCCCGGGAGACGCTTGATTTCGCTGATGCGTTCACGGCGATCATGCAGGTTCTGATACAGCTCAACGATGTCTCTGACGATCACCTGGATGAGTGGAAGTCGAAGGTTGGCCTCTTCAGGTGTGAAAATCAGCTTTCTTTGTGCTTCAGCATTCATGATGAGACCTTTATTTCTTCTAAACAGTCTTCAATTCAGTCAGCAGGCGGCTTCACTTTACTGTTGATGACTGTAACTGGTTTGTCGTAAGTTTTGGGGAATTATAAGAGGATGTTCAGATTCGGCAAGTCAACTCTGTTGAAGACGTACTGAATTCTGATTTCTCCTCTCCAATTTCAATTGTTTTATCCCTCAGTAATCTTACTGGTAAACTTGATGAGATGTTTGAGTTTTTCAAATACTTTTCCCTCATCGATCAATCGAGCGACTTTTTGAACAGCTTGCTCCAGATTTGTAGCTTGTTCCGCTGCCAATAAGGCAGCGGAAGCATTTGCAACCACAATATCACGAGCAGGTCCGTGTTCACCATTCAGAATCTCAAGAATGATTTGAGCACTTTGTTCCGAGGAGTTGACGATCAACTGACTTACGTCACATTCTGGTAATCCAAAATCTGCAGCAGTCCATTCATTATAACGCAAATCAGTGCCTGTTATTTCAAAAACTGCTGTTTTTCCCCAGAGACTAACCTCATCCAGTTCTCCGTTTCCGCAGACAACCAATGCATGTTTTCGACCTAATTTTAGCAGGGCTTGAGCTATTTTTTCAGCTGCCTGTACAGAGTTTGCCCCCAATAACTGGTATTCAGCCTTCGCTGGATTCGTGAGAGGACCAAGGTAATTGAAGATCGTACGGATTCCCAGTTCCCGCCGTACAGGGGCAACATATTTCATGGCAGAATGTAACAGGGGAGCGAAACAGAAACCAATGCCGGTTTCTTTCAGGCATTGTCCAATTTGTTCAGGTGTGAGTTCCAGTTTCACTCCCAGGGCTTGTAAGACATCTGAAGAACCACTGGAACTGGAGACGCTGCGGTTGCCATGTTTGGCGACCGGGATCCCTGCTGAGGCAGCTACGATGGCAACCGCTGTGCTGATATTGAATGTATGAAGCTGATCACCGCCTGTTCCACAGGTATCCAGCAATCCCGTGCAGTGGGTCGGTATCGCCAGGGCCCGTTCCTGCATGGCCCGGGCCGCGCCAACCAGTTCTTCGGGAGTTTCCCCTTTTATGCGGAGTGCCGTCAGCAGTGCTGCCATCTGCACTTCGCTGCATTCACCCTGCATGATAGACGAAACCGCTTCGTAGGCAGCTTCGCTTTCCAGATTCTCACCCTCAAGGATTCGATTCAGCATGGTGCTGAGTACGGTTGACATCGTTGTTTTCCAGATTCTCAAAAGCAGGCGGTTCCAGTCACAATGCAGATTATAGCAAAACCCGCTGCAGGAATCAGCCTATGACGTGATTGATTGGCGGAAGTAATTTTATTTCCGGTCAGCATCATTCTTGAAATCCCAACTGGAATCACGGGAAAAAATGCTGACTTACTTGTTGGTACAGGAAAGAAACTGGTACAATTCAGCTCCATAGATTCAGACACTCCAGTTGGTCCTCCAGTTCGCGGGGGATCATTTTATGTAACGATATCCAGCGGGAGACTCCCATGCAGCGAAGCCGTTTTCTTTACTGCCTGTTGTTTCTGTCCATGACATTGACCTCGGTCAAAGCGGATGATGTGGAACAGCAGATCAAGCAAATCAAACAGGTTCAAAAGGAAGGTCAGGGGAATCAGACGGCTTCTCAAGCGGTCCAGCAGCTTTCTAAGGCAGACGCTTCTGCTTTAATCCCGATTCTATCCAGTTTTGAAGGGGCCAATCCTCTGGCCGTCAACTGGCTGTGTGGCGCCTTTGAAGCAGTGGCCGCCAATGCGATCGAGCAGAAACAGTTGCCGGCTGATAAACTGGAAGCATTCGTGCTCGACAAATCAAAGAATCCCCGGGCCCGTCGTCTGGCTTATGAAACTTTGATCAAAGTCGACCCGGATGCTACCGACCGGATCATTCCCGGCATGATTAATGATGCCAGTGTCACTCTGCGACGTGACGCCGTCAAACGTTTGATCGATGAAGCGAAGGCATTGGAAAAAGCAGACAAGAAAGATCAGGCAAAACAGATTTATCAGCAGGCACTGAGTGGTGCCACCGATGATGATCAGGTGAAAGCCATCGTAAAGCCCCTGCGAGCGCTGGGTGAGAAAATAGATCTGCAGAAACATTTCGGATTTCTATCGGACTGGAAGATCATCGGGCCTTTCGATAACACCGAGCGAAAAGGCTACGATACGGCTTACGCACCTGAAGAGAAGCTGGACTTTTCAGTCGCTTTCGAAGGCAAAGAAGGGAAGGTGAACTGGAAGTCAGTCAATACCGATGATGATTATGGCATCTTTGATATCGCCAAAGAGATCTCGCCTTACAAAGGGGCCGTCATGTACTGTGCAGCCGACTTTTACAGTCCGGATGAGCAATCTCTGGAAATTCGACTGGGCACGCCTAATGCCTGGAAAATCTGGGTGAACGGCAAATTATTATTTGCCCGCAATGAATATCATCGTGGGATGGTGATGGATCAGTACAGTGTACCGGTCACATTTAAACCGGGAAAGAATGTTATTCTGCTCAAACTCTGCCAGAATGAACAGACAGAAAGCTGGGCACAGCGCTATCAGTTTCAACTGCGGATCGCCCGTCCTTCGGGAACAGGTGTGCTTTCGGAAAAACCGGAAGCGACTACACAACTGTCGCGCTGAAGTTTCCCCACCCTGAATCTCTTTAAGCTGCTTTCCTGAAAAGGATGATGTTATGAAATATGAATCGATCAAACTGATCATCCCGGTTCTTGCTGTCTGCTTGTGTTGCGGAGCCGACTGGCCTCAGTTTCGCGGACCTCTGACAAATAACGTTTCGCTTTCCGATGCACCTCCAGCGAAAGTGGATCAGGAAAGCATCGCCTGGACCGCTGATTTAGAGGGCAGAGGCGCATCGGGGCCGATCATTGTGGGAGACAAGGTCTTTTTGACCAGCACGACCGGGTTCAAGCAGGATCAACTGCACGTATTGTGCTTTGATCTGAAGACCGGCAAGCAACTCTGGGATCGCCAGTTCTGGGCCACGGGGCGGACGCAGTGCCATAACAAGATGTGTGTAGCAACTCCAACACCGGCCAGTGATGGCCAGAGAGTATTTGCGACTTTTTCCAGTAATGATGTGGTCTGTCTGGATCTGGAGGGAAACCTGATCTGGTTTCGAGGGTTGTCGCATGATTATCCCAATGCCAGCAACAGTCTGGGTATGGCTTCCTCTCCTGTCGTTGTGGGCGAAACTCTGATTGTACCAGTGGAGAACGACGATGATTCTTTCACAACGGGACTGGATGTAAAAACAGGAATTGCACGCTGGAAAATCAAGAGACCCCGTGTTGCCAACTGGACTTCACCTGCGATTTTAAAAGCATCACCAGACACCGAACCTCTGGTATTATTGCAATCCAGCGAAGGGGTCGATGCGATTTATCCCCAGACCGGAGAAACTGCCTGGCAGTACGAAGACGGAGCCGGGCGCATCCCCTCCACGACTGTCGGTGAAAATACCCTGTTTATCCCTTCGAACGGATTGACTGCTTTAGCTCCAGGTTCCAGTAGTGAGCCTCCTAAAGTATTGTGGTCTGAACAGAAACTGTCACCTGCTACCGCCAGCCCACTGGTCTATCAGAAAAAGGTGTTTACCGTGAATCGTGCCGGTGTGCTCACCTGTGCCAGTCCTCAAACCGGGGAAGTGATCTGGCGGCTGCGTCTGAAAGGTCCGTTCAGCGCTACTCCCATCGCCGCTGCGAATCATCTTTATCTGATCAGCGAAAAAGGTTTATTACAGGTGGTTCAGCTGGGGGAGAAGCAGGGAGAAGTGACAGGAGAAGTTGATCTGAAAGAAACGATCCTGGCAACGCCAGCGATTTCTGATAATTCACTGTTTCTCCGCAGTGATAAGCATCTCTGGAAAATCTCTTCCAGGTAATTCGCTTGTTACCTTGCAGAATATCAGACTGAAAAAAGGATACACGGGTGTCACAACTGCTGGCTGTTGGACTGGGTGGCTTTATCGGGGCAATTGCACGTTACAGCATTACGGATTTCATGTCGCGGAAGTATCCCGGCTTTCCTGCTGGAACCTTACTGGTCAATGCCACCGGTTGTCTGTTAATCGGCATCCTGATGGCGCTGGTGACCCACAAACAGATCCACCCTTCCGAACGGGTTCACGAGCATGTCAGCCTGTTTCTGATTACCGGGTTGCTGGGGTCACTCACCACTTTTTCCACGTTTGGACACGAAACCGTCAGCTTGATCAGGAATTCTGAGTTGCATCATGCCTTCCTGAATATATCGGGCAACCTGATTGTCGGTTTCTTTGCCGTCTGGCTGGGCTGGACCTCCGTGATGTTCTGGCTGCAAAAATAACGAAGACTCGGTTATCCAGTGATCGAGCCGGTCGGAACGCCACAGGTTTCGGCGTTCATTTGTCAGGGAATCAGGTTGCCTGTTGTCCCTGTCAACTTTTCAAATGTTAAGATTTTCTGATTATAACGATTAAGCTGAACTCCAGACCCAGCCGATATAAACCCTAACGGGGGGAATTCTGCCTGACCTGATTCAGGCAGGCAGAATCTTTTATTCCCTTGTTTCCAGGTTTTAGCGGAGTTCGCTGTAAAATGTCATACTGGCTTCGACCTCTGCGTTTTCTGGCAGGTGCCTTCAGTGGCGCCTCTTCTCCCCGTCAACTCGCTTTGGGTTTCAGTATGGGGATGATCATCGGCCTGGTTCCCAAAGACAATCTGATCTCAGTATTGTTGCTGTTTCTACTGGCCAGTCTCAAAATCAACCTCTGCTCCGCTTCGCTGGCGACTCTGTTATTCTCCTGGCTGACATTACTGCTGGATCCACTGAGTCATCTGATCGGTCGCAGTGTGCTGCTGGCGGCTCCGCTACAAGGGATCTGGCGCTGGTTTTATGAAATGCCATTGGCACCCTGGACTGACTTCAATAATACGATTGTCATGGGCAGTCTGATTCTAGGGCTGACGCTGTTTTATCCCGTCTATCGTTTGACTCGTCCACTGTTCGAAAAATACACACCGGTGCTTTCAGAAAAACTCCAGAAATATCGGATCGTACAGATTCTCTGGGGGACTGAAGTTGGTGTTGTGGCAGGGGATGCCGCATGAAATGGAATTATCTGCTCCCTCGATTGGCACTGGCAGCGATCATCTGGAGTTTTTTCGCATTTGCCTTTGATCCCCTGGTACGTTCAGCTCTGATGCAGGTTGGAAGTTCGCTGACCGGTACTGCGGTTGAGGTTTATGATCTGCAGACCGGTTTCTTTCCACCTGCGATCCAGACTGGTCCAGGATGTATTGTCAGTCCCCGGGATGACAAAAGTTATCTGGCCTGTTTTGAACAGACACAGTTAAAATTCTCCGGCAAGCCACTATTACATCGCAAACTGATCGTCGAAACGGCGTCGATTTCTGGTGTGGAATTGTATGTTCCCAGAGATTTGACAGATGAAACGACAGTACCTTCTTCTGATCCAGCTGAGTCTGGTTCCCGTGTCAGCTTCGGCAGATTTCGTCGGCTTTCGAGTCAGCTGGGGCAATCCGGTTTGGATATTTTGAAAACGACAGCTGCGGAACAACTTGATCCAGGTCGTCTGCAAACCGTCCGGGTTTCCAAAACCATCCAGGGGGAATGGAAGCAGCGTTTTCAGACGTATGATACGCGTCTCAAGCAGGTCAAACAGGAAATTGACTCCGTTGAAAACTCGGTGAAAACAGCCGAGGGCAAGACGCTGGATAAAATTAAGACGTATGCCCAGTCGGCCGAGCGTGTGGATCAACTTGTTAACCAGGGTAAGCAGATTCGCAGTGAATTAAATTCACTCCCTCAAATTGCCCAGCAGGATTATCAGCGAATTGAACGGGCCAAAGAACAGGATCTGGCAAACCTGGATCAGTTACTGGAATCAGTCTCACCTGATCCTCATAAAATACTGCATACGCTGCTGGGAGACGAATTGTCACAGCAGGTTGAGCAGGTCCTTGGCTGGACGAATTTCATGTTCCAGACCGCACAGGCTATGAAAGATGAGCAGGAGCCGGAACGAATTCAGGGTGAATGGATCGATTTTCGCAGTGATGTCAACGAACCTGATGTTCTGTTTAAGGACCTTCGATTGTCTGGGTTTGCCCGGATGGACCAGGAAAAAATTCCCTTTCTGGCGGTCGTGAAGGGGCTCTCATCCACTCCCAGGCAATATCACCAGCCGATTCAAATTCAGGCACAGGTCGATGGCGAAGCCGAGGTCAAGTTCGCGGGAGAATTAAAATATTATGAGGTTGAACCAGCACACGAATTTGTAGTGCACTTCAAATTACCTCAACAGAAAAAAATAACGATTCAAAAATCAGACAGGATTTCGCTGGCCCTGGTAGCAGATCAGACAGAGTGCCGCACACATCTGACCTTTCGTGAGCAGGACTTTCAGTGTCGGATCGAGTTCAGTCAGACACCGGTCCGGTTTGAATTGGAGAGCACTCGCCCCGAAGCACAATCGATAGCCAGGCTGTTGCAACATTCCCTGTCTGCAATCAATTCGGTGTCAGCTACAGTGCATGGTTCGGGATCGTATGACAGGCCGGAGTGGCGCGTTGAATCCCCGTTGGGAGAACAGGTTGCCCGTGGACTGACAGCAGCCTTTCAGGCTGAGATCGCCCGTGGAAAAGAAAAACTGGCTGCGGAAATTGAACAACTGGCAAGTCAGGAACGCGATAAGCTCGTTCAGGACCTGAATCGCGATTATTCCGCAATCCTGGCTGCACTGGAGGCGGAAGAGTCCAAAGTGCAGTCCGTGATTCAAAAAGTATCCGGCCGTCCCCTGGGGCTTCGCAGTTTGCTCCGTTAATCACCTGTAAATGTCTCTCCTGAGTCAAGATCCGGACGAGGACATTTTGTCCCAGCTGCAGGCGTTGCTGGAAATTCCACTTGATTTCTCTTTTAATCTGGTATGATTAATAGCAGGAAAGGAAGTGCGTTGCAGGATGCTGTTATTCTTCTTTATTCGCCTTTCTTGGCTGCACACCTCCTGTCCACTACCTGAACTTCACCTCTTTTTCGGTCTGACGAATTTGATGAGATTAACTGTTAAGACGAATGCGGTCATTCTTGGCCGAGTTCTGTGATAAACGCTTGACTTCAGCAAATTTCGATACAAAACTCATTTATTGATTCTACATTCAAACATACGTATTTCCGAGGGGCCATTTACGTGTCTTTGAGATGTCGCCAGGAATTGTTTCATCCGGGAGTCTTATATGACTATCGTGGCAGTGAATGCTCATGCACCAATCTCTTCAGGAGAAATCCCCACGACAGACCCCCGGCGTGCCACAGATGTTGAGCAGAAGCAGCAGCAGATCATTACAATTCTGGAAGAACTGGAACTGGATGCCATCCTGCTGCAGTCCCCCGAGAATATCGCCTGGTTTACGACGGGAGCCGATTTAACCCGTGCCGGTTCGAATGAAAGCTGTGCAGCCGTATTTATTACCCAGGATGCGCGGTTGATCGCCTGCAGTAATGTGGATGCGAATCAGATTTTTGACCGTTCCATTCCCGGGCTGGGATTCCAGATCAAAACACGTCCCTGGTATGAACCATTATCTCAGCTGATCCGGGACCTGTGCAAAGGCCGCAAAGTTGCCAGTGACACGGGCATCGAGTCGACATTGAATCTGTCTGAACGATTCAAGTCGATCCGGATTACTTTCAGTGATCTGGAAGGCGAACGGATGCGGGAACTGGGGAAACTGGTTTCCCACGCGGTTGAAGCGACTGCACGACGAGTCGAGCGAGGACAGACTGAGCAGGAGATTGCCGGCTGTCTTTCACATCGACTGTTGAAACATGGCGTCACGCCCAAACGTCTGCAGGTCATGGTGGATGGACAGAGCATCCGCTACCGTCACTGGGGGTATGGCGAGGATCGGCTGGAACGTTATTGTGTCATCTCAGCCGTGGGGTCTCAAAATGGATTGCATGCGGCTGCCACCAGAACGGTTTCTCTGGGCAAGCCTCCCTCCAGCTTCATCAAATCCCATCACCTGGCCTTACTGATGCAGGCGACCGGGATGTATTTTTCCAAGCCAGGCTGGGCATTCTTCGATACCTGGAATCGCGTGAAACGGATCTATGAAAAATACGAATGTCCCGACGAATGGCAGCATTCTGACCAGGCTGACATCATAGGTTATTTACCCGCTGAGACTTCGATTCTGCTAAACAGTGAGTTTACTCTGCAACCGGGCATGGCTACTTTCTGGCATCCTTCAGTTGGACCTGCCATGACTGGGGATACAATTCTGATTGAAGAAGATCAGACCATTATGATAACCCCGATGGAACAATGGCCCACTGCTAAAATCATGGTCAAAGAGCATCAGATTACCTTGCCTGATATCCTGATTCTGCCTGATGAAGCATAAGTATTGGCTTGAGGATTCGTCCGGGATTTAGAAAACCCGGGTGTATTTTCGCTTACTTTGTAAAGTCACTTGTCAAATCGAGGAATTCGAATCAAGATTAACTGAACGACAGATCTGCATCTGTCTGACTTTTTCAGGTTTGCTTCAGGCCTGGACTGTATTCAATTATTCTTTGTGTTGTCTGTCTAATGGATATTGCGAATTCCTCAGAAGATACAGGGGCGTCGTCAGAAGGCCCCCTGCTGGATGTCTTTCCAGAACCACTGGAAGTCTCCGAGGATATTTCGCGCCTCCGCCGACGCAGAACTACGCGTTTATTCAAGGTTGCCTGGCTGGGGATTTCAGTTCGTCTGTTTGTGATCGTCATGGAACTGGTGGGACTCTGGTTCCTGGGGCACTCGGTTCTGCTGGTTGATGCTCTGGCCAGTAGTGCTGACGTATTGACATCACTGGCCATCTTGTTCGCGATCCGACTGGCTGAACAGCCTCCCGATGACGATCACCCCTTTGGACATGGTCGCTACGAACCACTGGCAGGTTTTCAATTAGGCATCCTGATTCTGATAGTAGGAGCAGCAACCTTCGGGTATCAGTTGTTTGCGGCGATCAGCCACGCCCATTCTGAAGTTATAGGCTGGGTGAGCTGGACGATTCCGCTGTTCGCAGCGCTCCTGCTGGAAGTCACCTGTCGGGTTGTGTTCAGAATGGCACAACAGGAGAAGAGCTCTGCCATGATCGCGGAAGCCTATCATTACCGGGTCGATGCGATCACCAGTTTTGTGGCTGCTTTCGGACTGCTGGTTGCCAGTCAGATTCCCGTGTATGGCCATCTGATTGATCACATCACGGCGATGATTCTCTCTGTGATCATGGTCTATCTGGGTTGGGTGGCAGCCCGGGAAAACCTGCACGAACTGACAGATAAGGTGCCTCACCAGAAATATTTTGACCAGGTGAAAGCTTCGGCGATGAAGGTGGGGGGAGTGCTGGATGTAGAGAAGGTTCGTATTCAGACAGCGGGGCCTGATGCACATGTCAACATTGACATCGAGGTGAATCCCAATGAAACGGTCGATCAGGCCCATTTAACCGCGCAACAGGTCAGATATCAGATTCAGCTTGATTGGCCTACTGTGCGTGAAGTGGTGGTCCACGTCGAGCCTTATTACGAAGCAGACCACTGAGTTCGAAATGCTGGACTGGATCCCGTATTACTGTAGCGTCTCCAGGTCCATTCAGACCGAGCATATTAGATTGAGAGACGCTACAGTTAAATGTGCTGGATTATCTTAGAAGCGGATAATGACATCGCCACCCAGCAGGACCTGGTAATCCGACTGGAAGTTATTATAAGGCCCTTGAATATTGAGCAGATTTGATCGGGTATCAGACCAGTCGAAACGCAGTTCGGGTCGAACCGTGACACAGGGGTGAGGACGCCAGTTGGCTCCCACGGTCAGTTCATAATAATTTCCACCGGCAGCCACGAATTCCGGTATCTGCAGTACACGAGAGAAATTCTGGTCACGGAAATATTCAAATCGGGCTCCCCAGGCAAATGTCTCTGTGACGTCGTAGTACAGGTATTGATTGAACGAATACCACTTTGCCGGGACGACCTGAAACTGATTATTGATGGTACCATTATCCTGAATGCCAAAATCACTCTGGAAAACATAGGTCAGGCAGTCAGAAAAGTTATGTGATAATACGAAGCTGACGAGGGTCCTGTTGGCCGTGTTACTGACTCCATTGTCCTGGTCACCTGAAGTCAGGGTCAGGTTGATACTGGTGTCTTTGTCACTGCTGTTCCAGCCGATGCCTGCCAGGAGTTCGGCATCATCGTTCGGGTCTTCCCAGGCATCCCAGCCACGGGCAACACCGGCGAGCAGCTGTAACTGTTCTGTGACCTGAAATGTGGTCAGAATCCCTGTGTGAGTGAATGGTTCTCCATACTGCATCGAATAGGAGTGGGAATAGAAGAAGTTATCTGGTGCCGTTACTTTTTCATATCCAATGGGGGTGTAGAAGTGACCGGCTTTGATGCTGACACCATCCAGCCATGGCACATAGAGCTCTGCATAGAGCTGAGGCATTGCCAGACCGTACATGGCATATGTGCTGCCGCCGCTGGTTCGGGGGCCGTTTGCACTGTTCCAGTGTGGTGATCCATCGGATTCGGTTTCCAGACCGAGTGCTGTGGTATAAAAATAGTCTGTACCGTAGAGCAGGTCAGCCCGAAAACCCCAGTCCAGTTCATCGCCACCATAATTTACCTGACGTTCCATGAACAGGTACAACTGATTCATCTGGTATTCATTGGAGCGGTCGTTAAAAGTGACAGGCAGGTTGAAATTATTGGAAGGTTTCTGGAAGTTTCCCGTAAATCCCTGGTCGAGCCACCCACCAACTTGGACACGGTTCGATTTCATCGAGGGATAAACCGGGGAATGACTCATGAGGAACTGGTCCAGGAAATTACAACACTGGCATTCCGGCAGGCACATTTCATTTACACAATGTGTAGTTCCAGGGTCTGTGACCTCGCAGCCTGGTGTTTCCGGCATGGAGAGCGCAACAGGCTGGTACAAGCCTTCTGCTTCCCTCTGGATCTCAGCCACTGAGTCTGCCGTTTCGATCTGGCTTTGCTGACCAAATCCGGGTGCTGGCAGACTGATCGCCAGGGCAACTACAATCCATTGTGTGATATTTTTTATTCGCATCTTATTCCAACTCGTGCGATAGTTTGGCGATGAAGTAACCATGGTGGTCATATGGTGACTGCCTGGTTTTCCCCGAATTATCAGAAACCATCTGCTGGTAGTGAATGATTCAAGTCAATCGGACAATTATCTGTCTGGTATCGGTCTGGTCTTTATTTGAAATCTATTCAGATCTGTGTCAAACGGAGCCAGACTTCCTCTTTCATTTTCGGCTTTCCCGGATGAACGGTCCGAACCTAATTATTTGTTAAGTACCCTCATCACACTGATTTTGTGGCTTAAACCCTAATCTCACCTCTTTTTTACCTATTTTACAACAATGTATGCGAAAGGTGTGGGGAAAGTGTACGCAAGTTCTTTGTCTCAAGTTAATTCGATCGAAATCTGGAAGTTTTACCAGGTCAAAAGAGTATGCTCAGAATTGAATCTCGGTAAAGAAACCTGATCAGAAATGTTTCATAAGTTGAACAGAGATGTTGACTTGAGGCAACATCTCTGACCAAACCTGTTACTGAACAGAATGTGATTTTCTCTCCTGACCATTCTGACAGTCCTACAATCCTAACCAGCTTGTGCAAACAACGCATAATGCCATTTTATTAATTGCAATTAGTAGGATCATAGGCAAAGATATTCCATTAAGCGCATTATTATCCGCGATCTTTAGCCAAACTCTCGTATTCAAAAAAAGAAAATCCTTTTAATGAACGGGCTGTTGACTGTTAGGTTTAATGCGTGCAATCGTCAAAGTAAGTGTCTATTTTGACAGTAAAAATCCCTCACTGATCATTCCGGTTTTTAACTGACCAATACCAGAAACTGATACGAGTAAAAATTCTATGAAGAGCCTGAAAAGATTGTTTGGCCGTATGTCTACTCGCAAAGTAACCCGTCGATTACCATTTCGGATCGCTCGTCCGATTGGTTATGCAAGCCATGTGGAGCGGCTTGAGGATCGAACATTGCTTGCCAGTAATATCCTGGCCTCTCTGGAAAGCTCGGTGAACCAGCCGAATGATACAACAGAATTGCTGCTGAATATCAGCCCGGGCAGTTCACCAACACTTGGCTTTGAAGTGCATGCCACCGCAGGCTCCGCTTTTAATCCGGCTGCGATTCAGATCATCAATACCAGTACGAATGCTGTGATTCCATTGAATCTGGCGGAAAATGATCATGCCGGCACCTCAAATTCGCTGACACTGGCCACACTGGCTCCGGGCGAATACTCGCTTCTGGTCCACGGCCAGACTGCCGCCACTGGTGGATTCATCGTTGATGTATTTTTACCCGGCGATACCGATGGCAATGGTTCTGTAAATGATACGGAATATCAACATGCCCTGGCGGCATCCTATCAGCAGATGTTTGGTTACAATCATTACACGACACAGTTCCTGATTCAGCAGATGGGCCTCAATCCGAACACCAACTTCTACTCCCAGGAGCTGGATGGGGACATGGATGGGGATATCGATAACTACGACCTGCAGATGATGAACTCCAACCGTAATATCCCGCCGATTCATCTCGAACTGATTGGCGATCAGGACGCACCAGCTGTAGTTGCAGGCCTGCAGCTTGATTCAGGGATTTCCAACTCGGACGGTATAACAAACGATCTCACGATTGTTGGTACGGTTACTGATGAAAGTCTGATTACACAGTTTAAAGTCTCCCTGGATGGGGGCGGCTTTGTGGATATCTTCGGGCAGCTCACCGGTGGTGCCAGTGGTGGATCTTTCACGCTGACCCGTGGCTGGCTGGAAACGAACCTGAACGGCGGCGGTTCTCTGGAAGGTGGTACGCACACGCTGCGCTTCATGACTGTGGATGAACATGATAATGTCAGTGCTGCTGGTGCCTTTAACGTCAACTTTGAACTGGATACGATTGCACCTGCTACAGCGTCTGGCATTTCTGATCAAAATCTGGATGAAGATTTCACGACCGTCAATCTGGGAGCACTCTCGACCTACTTCAACCAGAATGGTGGTACCCCCCTTAGCTTCCATGTAGATTCCATCACTGATGCCATTGTGAATGTTGATTTCTCAACTGGTGACCTGATTCTGAATTCTGTGCTGAATGCAAACGGTTCCACTGATATTGTCATTCAGGCTATTGATTTAGCCGGTAATGCCGTGCTTTCTAATACATTCACTGTGGCGGTCAACGCAGTGAACGATCCTCCCGTTGCCGTAAATGGTGACGCGACCGCCTCGGAAGATATTCTGAAAAGCTTTCCTGCACCGGGTGTACTTGATTTTGTCACCGATGTGGAGAACGACACACTGACCGTGACAGAGGTCAATGGTTCCGCAGGGAATGTGGCGATCCCGGTTACCATCGGCGCCGGTGGAGAACTGAATGTCGCCGCTGATGGTAGTTTCACATTTGATCCCAAAGGATCCTATGAATATCTGGCGGCTGGTGAAACAGATACCGAAACCTTTACCTACACCGTGAGTGATGGTAACGGTGGAACTGATACCGCAACAGTGACGATCACCATTCAAGGAGCCAACGATGCACCGGTTGTGTCAGCGGCCGTAACAACGACGGTTTCGGAAGATGATGCGAACTTCAACCTGGATCTGCTGACGAGTGCCAGCGATGTGGACAACGGTGCCGTTCTGGATGTGGACACCCTGGTAAATACATTGGGGGATGACGGCGGTATCTCTGTGAACGCCAACGGAACCTCCCTGGATGTAGACCTGAGCTACTATCAGTATCTGTCTGGCAGTGATACCGAAGTAATCACTTACACTTATAATGTGATCGATGGTTTAGGCGGCTCTGTGGCTCAGACGGTGACGATCACGATCAACGGTCAGAACGACGACCCGACGGTCAGTGATCCCGTGGCAACGACTGTGTCCGAAGATGATGCGAACTTCAACCTGGATCTGCTGACAAATGCCAGTGACGTGGATGACGGCGCCAGTCTTGATGTGTCTAATATCACTTACCAGTCCGGCGATAACAGTGGTGTGACCGTGAATGCCAACGGGACCTCCCTGGATGTAGACCTGAGCTACTATCAATAC